>Ga0182030_10013693_pt1 | contig 16108 bp, 15 predicted proteins | sample 812S3MmetaG_FD_121299 | JGI IMG/M metagenome (GOLD analysis project Ga0182030, IMG submission 121299) | Permafrost microbial communities from Stordalen Mire, Sweden - 812S3M metaG (Illumina Assembly) | ecosystem: Environmental > Terrestrial > Soil > Wetlands > Permafrost | place: Sweden...
CACCAGCTGCGCCGCTTCGTGTCGCAGCCGCAGGATGTCATTCATCACCACGGTATTGTCGAAGTTGCAGGCCCCCGGCCCCTGGTCGGAGGCGCGCGTGGACCAGGCTTCGTAGAACACGCGCCGCAGCGCTTCCGACGCGCAATCGGTGACCACTGCCACGTAGCTGGGCTGATCCAGCCCGAACAGCCAGCCTTCGACGCCCTTCTCGCGCGCGCGCCGCTGCGCCTGCTCGACGATCGCGTCGTTGAGGCCGGCGAGCAGTGTGCGGTCGGTGACATGATGCGACCAGGCATTGGTGGCATCGAGCACGTTCTCCTCGAACTTCGCCGACAGTCGCGACAGCTCCATCATCACGGCCTTGAAGCGCGCCTTGCGCGCGGCATCCAGCGCGACGCCGGCCAGGCGAAACTCGCGCAGCGCATGCTCGATCACCTCGCGCTGTACTGCATCGAGTGTCGGGCCCTCACGCTCGGAGATCTGGGCGTAGGCACGATACAGCCGTTCGCTCTGCGACAGGTCGGTGTGGTAATCGGACAGCATCGGCAGGCAGGCGTTGTAGGCGGCGCGCAACTGCTCGGAGTTCATCACCGCATTGAGGTGCCCGATCGGCGACCACACGCGGCTCAGGCGATGCCGCAGTTCCTCGAGCGGCTCGACCACGCTCTTGAAGGTGGGATCGGACACCGCCTCGATCTGCGCCACGCGGGCGCGCTGCTCGGCTATCAGCCGCGAGATCGCCGGCTCGACATGCTCGGGCCGGATGGCGTCGAAGCGCGGCAGCGGCGTGTCTTCAAGGAGCGGATTATCGGCAATGGCTGCGGACATGGTATGCGGCCTTAAGGCAGGACAGTCGGTTATTTTAGCAATGACTCGCCGGTGTAACATGGTCATTCTGCAGCAATCGGCAAAGATCCGAGGTTTCCTGACATGGCATCCGACTATGAGCTGATCGTCATCGGCGGCGGCAGCGGCGGCCTGGCCTGCGCCCAGCGCGCGGCCGAGTACGGCGCCCGCACGCTGCTGGTGGAGATGGGCCGGCTGGGAGGCACCTGCGTCAATGTCGGTTGCGTGCCGAAGAAGGTCATGTGGAACGCCGGCGAGGTGGCGCACGGGCTGCGCGACGCGGCTGGCTACGGATTTGATGTATCACTGTCCCGCCACGACTGGGCGCAGCTCAAGCTGCTGCGCGATGAATTCATCGCGCGCATCAACGCGGTGTACGAGCGCAAGCTGGGTGAAAAGCAGGTTGAACTGCTGCGCGGCCAGGCGCGGTTGCTGTCAGCGCAATCGATACAGGTCGGCGAGCGCGTCGTGTCGGCTCACACTATCGTGCTGGCGACCGGCGGCCGGCCGATCATCCCGCAGCTACCGGGCGCCGAGCTTGGCATCAGCTCGGACGGCTTCTTCCAGCTCGGGACGCGCCCCGACAGCGTCGCAGTGGTCGGCGCCGGCTACATCGCAGCCGAGCTGAGCGGCATTTTCTCGGCACTCGGCTTGCGTACCACGGTGGTGCTGCGGCACGAGGGCATGCTGCGGCACTTCGATGCGATGCTCGGCGATGCGCTGCTGCCGATCATGCGCGACGATGGGGTGGAATTCGCGATCGACGCGGTGCCGAAGTCGCTGGCGCGCGGCGACTCCGGGCTGCTCGAGCTCACGGTCGAGGACGGCCGCGTGCTGGGCGGCTTCGATGCGCTGATCTGGGCGGTGGGCCGCAAGCCGCTGACCGAAGACATGGGCCTGGACCGGCTCGGGGTGAAGCTCGACTGGCTCGGGCACGTGGTGACCGATGAATGGCAGCAGACCAGCGTCGAACATGTGTACGCGCTCGGCGATGCCACGCCGCAGGCGGGACTGACGCCGGTGGCGATCGCGGCCGGGCGGCGGCTGGCGGATCGCCTGTACGGTGGGTACAAGGGGCGCAAGATGGATTACGAGAATATTCCGACGGTGGTGTTCAGTCATCCGCCGATTGGCACCGTCGGTTTGAGCGAGGCCGATGCACGCGCGCGCCATGGCGACGCAGTGCGTGTGTTCACCTCATCGTTCCTGCCGCTGTATCACGTGCTCACGACGCGCAAGCCGCGCCAGCATATGAAACTGGTCACGGTCGGGCCGACGCAGCGCATCGTCGGCATCCACGTGATTGGCGAGGGTGCCGACGAAATGCTGCAGGGCTTCGCGGTGGCGCTGCGCATGGGCGCGACCAAGCGCGATTTCGACGATACCGTCGCGATCCACCCGACCAGCGCCGAGGAAATGGTAACCATGCGCTGAGGCTGGCGGCGCTCAGGGCCGCGGCGCTGGCGCCAGCCGCCAGAGCGGCGCGTCAGGTGGCCTGCCCCTGCGCCAGCTCGATCACCTGGCCGGAGCCGGCGACCTTGGAGTCAAGGTGCTTCGGATGCGTGTGCAGGCGCACATCGCCGGAGCCGGCGATGAAGATGTCAGCCTCGTCGATCGGTGCAATATCGGCGGAGCCGCTGCCGGCAATGAATATCCTGCTGGAACGGGCCGCCAGCTGCTCGAGCAGCGCGTCGCCCGAGCCCATGATGTCGAGCTTCAGCGAGTCAACGCTGCCGCTGGCGCGCACCGTCCCGCTGCCGTGGATCGCAACCGTCAGCGCATCCTGCCGCAGGTGCTCGAGTACCAGCTTGCCGGAACCATTCAGTGTGAGGTCGCGCAGCGCCGGGCCGGACAGCTCGATCTCGAGAGCGCCGGCCCTATGATGGTACGGACGCTTCAGCCCGATACGGCTGCCGTCGACGCTGATGCGATCCAGCACGCGCCGCGGCCCGCGGATCGACAGGCGCCACTGCGGCGCCGGCTGGTAGTGCAGATTGGCGGCGATGTCGAGCCGCAGCGTGTCAGCGCCGTTCCAGGCGAATTCGCGCGCCTCGACCGGGCCGCCATTGCCGCCCGACAGCGCCTGGTCCCTGCCGCTGTCGTTGTCGTTGTCGTCGGTATCGGCGTTGTTGTCGGCGTCGTCATCGTCATCGAACCAGCTGATGTGATCGAGGCCGGACCAGGACCAGCCGCCGGCACGGTGCGACAGCGTTGCTGCCAGCGGCAGGCACACCAGTGCAGTCACAATTCCGCCGATCGCCACCAGGGTAATTGCTCGCGTCATCGCTATCTCCGGTTCAGACGCTGCTGACAGCGGGTTTCAATAGCTGATAGTGCAGTCGCGCGTAACCGCCCAGCAGCTTCACCAGCCCCTCAAGCACGAGCCACAGCAGCGCGCCCAGGCCGAGGCTGCCACCGATCAGCCCGATGCCGGCCAGCGTGCGCGCGGTAGCGTGCGCCAGTGCGTTGACACCGTCCCAGTGCAGCAGCCCCGACAGCAGCAGCCCAAGCCCGGCGACACCGCCGGCAAACAGCACGATCCCCATCACAAAGGCAAACACCCCGAACGCGAATAGCACCGGCAGCAGGATGAAGATATCCAGCGCCAGCATGCCACCCAGGCTGACCACCGCACCGATCAGCGCGGTCGGCGTGCGCTGCGATTCCCAGCGTCGCAGCCCCGCCTCCGCGCGCAGCTCGCGCGCCAGGCGCTGCGGATCACCGAGCGCCGCCGCCACCACCTGCTCCGGACGGCCGGCAGCGACGCCTTCGTCGAAGTGCGCGTTATAGTCGGCGATGATGTCGTCGATTTCCCTGGGCGCCATGCCCGCCAGGGCGCGGCGCAGTTGCGCGATGAATTCCGCTCGAGTCAACGTGAGGCTCCGAGTGCACGGTTGATCGACGAAACAAACTCCTGCCACTCCGTCTTCTGCGCGCTGAACGCAGTGCGGCCCGCCGGCGTGAGCTTGTAGTACTTGCGCGGCGGTCCGCTGGCCGACTCCACCAGGTAGGTCTTCACCAGCCCGTCGATCTGCAGCCGGCGCATCAACGGATAGATCGTACCTTCGCCCATGCCGACATCCTCAGCCAGCACGCTGGCGAGCTCGTAGGCGTAGGAGTCCTGTCGGGACAGCAATGCCAGCACGCACAGTTCCAATACGCCCTTCTTGAGTTGTACCTGCAGCGATTCAGTCACATGCCGTCCACCTGGCTACAGGTTAACGCACGGTACCTTGTGATGCAAGATAGCAGGAGCTGGGGTGGGGCGCACTGCGGCGGCGTCGGCGGCAGCGTCAGGCGCGCTGCGTGGGCGGCGGGCACCGGGCGGCGGCAGCGTCAGGCGCGCTGCCGCCGCTGATGGACTTTCAGTTGTCGAGCGCGCCCTGGCTGACCCAGGTGATCACCAGATTGATCGTCGCCTGATCGAGGCACGGATTCTGCGCCGAACCGCAGCCGAATGGCATGCGGCTGCCGCTGATACCCGGTGCGCCCTGGATTTTCTGAATCAGGTAGCTGTTGGTCGGGTCGTTGGCCTTGATGCGAAACAACGCCGGCTGCTCGACGCTCGCCACGTTCACGACGTTGCTGTAGGTGTGGCCCGCGCTCAGGTTCTGTGAGCCAGGCAGGGAACTGCCGACGCCGGTATGGCAGGTGGAGCAGATCGGCGTGAAGATCTGGGTCTGCAGCTGCGTGAGGGTCACCGGGGCGGCCGCGTTGTTGGCGACCGTCACCGTGCTCACCGGTGAGGAGCCGACGTTGCCGTCCACATCGGTGGCAGTCGCCTTGATGCTCACCTGTCCGTCCGCGACCGTCGTGGTGTCCCAGCTCACCGAGTAGGGCGAGGTCGTCACCGTCCCGAGCGACGTCGCATTGGCGAAGAACTGCACCTTGGCGATGCTGATCGGGTCGGCAACCGTGGCGCTCACGGCCACAGTACCTTTCAGGCTGCCGGTGGGCACCTTGAGCGTGACCACTGGCGGGGCGTCCAGCACCGGCGGCTGCGCGCCAAGATCGATGCGACCGTAGCTGCCGTTGGCCTCGTTATTGGGCCCGGCGGCAAAGAACAGTGTGTTGTGCGGCTGGTTGTCGGCATCATTGCCGAAAGCGATGCCCCACAGGCCCGGTGTGGCAATCGCAGCGCCACTTGCATCACTGATCGTCGCGACGAATGCGCCGCTTGCGGCGTCGTAGCCGTTGACCTTGCCGTCGCCGAAGTTGCCCACCAGCAGCGTACTGCTGAGCGTGCCGAAATCGGCCGGCGCCAGCGCCACGCCCCAGGGCGCATTGAGCGCTCCGACGGCGATGAGTTGCTTGATGAGCTTGCCATTGGTGTCGTAGACGTCGACGTAGCCGAGCCCGGCGCCATTGGCGTTGTCGTGATTGTCCGGGGCCTGCTGCTTCGCGTAGGTGACGTAGATCTGGGTCGCACCACTGGCGCCGTTGTCGATCGCCTGGATGCCAAAGGGCGCAAAGCCTGCGGGTATGGCGGGGTCGCTGAACGTGAACGCCGTCGGCGAGCTGGCCTGCTTGGTAAAATGCGTGTCGAACACGTCCACCTTGGCGTTATGAAAATCACTCGCATACAGGAACAGGCTGCCGCCGTTGCTGGCGATCGCCAGTCCCTTGTAGACCGCACCGCCGGCATCGGAATACATCGTCACTGCATGCGTCGGATCTACCGACGGCGCCCAGCCGGCGATCATGCCGGCTTCGCCATCGAAGATGAACTTGGGCGGCCCGGAAGTGCCGCCGGCGGTCACGATGAAATCGGTGCTGCTGCCGTTGAATACAATGCCTGAGGGGTCGAAGGTGCTGGCCGCGAAGCTCACCACCAATGGCGCCGCGTGTGGCTGCGCGATGCCGTTGCCGTCGTACAGCGTTGAGGTCGCGGTGCCATTGTTGGCGACCCACGCCGGAGCGGTTCCGGACGGTATCGACAGGCCCCAGGGATTGACCAGGTTAGCGTCGATCCGGGTGGCCATGCCACCGGCAGTGTCGGCAACGAGATGGGTGAGCGAGTAGGCGCTGGCGGCGTTCACAACCAGAGTCGCCGACGCGGCGCCACTCGTGTACGCCCCGCCGGTGCAGCTGAGCGTGAACGTCTCAGTGCCTGCCGTCGTCGGAGTGACCGTCTTGGTACCGCTGGCGGCCTGACTGCCGCTCCAGGCACCGCTGGCCGAGCAGCTGGTCCCGGCGCTGGACGACCAGGTCAACTTGGCGTCCTGGCCAAGGCCAATGGTTGCCGGACTCACGCTGAGCGTAACCAGTGCGGGCGATGTACTCGGGCCGGCGCTGCCACTGCCTCCGCCGCACGCCGTCAGGACGAGACTTCCGAGCAGTGCGCTCACACCAGCGCGTACAGCACGATTCACAGCGCCGCGTACGGCACGCTTGAGTTGCATGAGCGATTCTCCTGAAGTGCGCAAGACGTTGTTGTGTTGTCGGTAGGTGCTCGCCAACGGCAGAAAGGTTTGAAACAACTTCTGCCGCGCCAGTGAGCACCTACTGCGGTGACAACAATTCATCGAGGTCTCGCAGCCATGGGTTTGCTGGTCAGCTGCCTGGGCGCCTGCTCTGGCAGCGGCGCAGGCCTCGACAGCAATGGACAGCCGCTGTCCGGTACGAATTCAGGTAACACCGGCGCACCGGTTCCACTGTCGGCCGACTTCGACGCGATCCAAGCCAACGTGTTCACGCCGATCTGTTCGGTGTGTCACGTCGGGGCGACCGCGCCGCAAGGCCTGATGCTCGATGCGGCCCACAGCTACAGCCTGCTGGTGGGGATTCCCAGCACCGAGGTGCCGAGCATCCTGCGCGTCAAGCCGGGCGATGCCGCCAACAGCTACCTGGTGCAGAAGCTCGAAGGTCACGCTGCAGTCGGCGGACAGATGCCGCTCGGGCAGACGCCGTTGCCTGCGACCACGATCGCCTTCATCGTCCAGTGGATCACCGATGGCGCGCAGGCGGGCGCGGCGGCGAGCGCGATGCGGGCGACATTTCGGATCACCTCGAGGGCACCGCAAGATGGTGACGTGCTGGCGGTTGCCCCAGCGCTGATCGTGCTGGGTTTCTCGCGCGAACTGGACTCGACCCGTGCGGATGCGCAGGCGATGCGGCTGGAGCGCGTTGACAGCGGTGACGGCTCCGAACCGGCGGTGGTCGTGGCACTCGAAATCGTGGTGCCCGATGCGAACCCGCGTGCGCTGCTGCTGCGGCCGCGCCTGCCGCTGTTGCCGGGCCATTATCGGCTGCTGCTCAGCGGGCATCCCGGCGCCGCACTCAGCAGCCGCGATGGACTACCACTCACCGATGTGCCGGGCGACGCGAGCGGCGATCGGATCATCAGCCAATTCACCGTGGCCGCGACGCCATGAGCACGGCTAGCCGCACCGCGCGTTTGAAGATGGCGGCGTGCCTGGCGTTGCTGTCAATCGTCGCGCTGGGCGGCACCGGGGTCGCGGTCGCGGAGCCGTATCTGGCCGTGCAGCAGGGCTACAAGTGCGTCGCCTGCCATGTCAATCCAACGGGCGGCGGCCTGCGCAACAGCTTCGGCCTGGTATTCGCCGAGAACCTGATGCCCGCCACGACCCTGCCGGCCGGCAGTCCGGTTTGGTTGGGGCAGGTGTTGCAGGACATCATCCGCGTCGGCGGTGACCTGCGTACCGATTGGTCCCGCACCTCAGTCCCACACGCGCCGACCCAGCAGCAATTTGCGCTCGAACAGTTTCGGCTGTATGCGGATGTCAGCGTGATCCCCAACCTGCTGGGCCTGTACGTGGACGAGCAGGTGGCACCCGGCGCCGCACAGACCATGGAGGCGTATGCGCGCTACGGCAATACGTCGGACTGGTACCTGAAGGCGGGTCACTTCTATCTGCCGTTCGGCTGGCGGCTGCAGGATCAGACTGCGCTGGTACGCCAGGTCACCGGCATCAACATGACGACGCCCGACAACGGGATTGAATTCGGCCTGGAGCGCCAGAACTGGTCGGGACAGCTTGACCTGACGAACGGTTCCGCCAACTCGGGAACCGGCTCCGGCTACCAGTTGACCGGTCAGCTGGTACACCTGCAGTCGATATGGCGCCTCGGCGTCGCCGGCTCATTTACCAAGGCGGATTCCGGCGACCGCCAGATGTATGGATCCTTTGCCGGCGTGAGGACCGGTCCGGTGACCTGGCTGGCGGAGGTGGACCTGGTGCGACAGGCGGGATATCCCGACGGCACGCGCACGATGATTCCGGCGCTGGCGGAAGCCGACTGGCTGATCTGCCGCGGCAACAATCTCAAGCTCACCTACGAATATTCAGACCCGGAGCGAAGCGTCGCCAACAACGCGCAGACCCGCTGGAGCGCTGTCTACGAGCTGACACCGCTGCCATTCATGCAGGCGCGAGCCGGGTTTCGCCGCTATCAGGGCATTCCGCAGAATAATCTGCAGAACCAGTCATTCGGTTTCGTCGAACTGCACGTCTTCTTCTGACGCCGCGGGCGCGACCGGCGCGATGCGACTGTCAGTGCGTTGCGCTGGCCGTGGCGAGCGCCGTGGCCGCCTGGGTGCAGCAGTTGCGCGGCTGCAGCGCCGTCATGGCGGCAAAGATGTTGATCCGATCGCCCTCCTGAGCGTGCGTGCGCGTGCGCTCGAGCACCGCGGCCAGCGCGGCAGCGTCGAGATTCGACCAGCGCGCCCGCAGCAGTGCGATGGCGCCGGTCACATGAGCGGCGGAGAACGAGGAGCCGGTGGCGAAGTCGTAGCCGCCAGCGGGCGCCAGGCTGAGAATATCGCGGCCCGGCGCGTGCAGCACGCCTGCCGCTGCCGGCGAACGCCCGACCTGGTCGACCGCGATGACGCCGGGAATGCCCAGCGGAAATCCATCCAGGCGCCCGTCTTCGGGCACCGCTCCGACGAAGATCATGCCGCGCCGCTGGCCGTAGCTCACCAGTTGCGCCAGCAGCGGGTCGGCCGGTCCGCCGAGGCTCAAGTTGACGATCTGCGCGTGCGCGCTGATCGCCGCATCGAGCGCCAGTGCCAGCGTGAATGAATTGCATTGCGCCGTAAGACCGTGCGGTTGCAGCGGCTGGCAGGCCTTGTAGACCTGCAGCTGCACCGCCGGCGCCACGCCGACGATACCGACATGGTTGTTGGCGTCGGCGCCAATGATGCCGGCGATGCTGGTGCCGTGCCGATCAGTCGCAAACGCACTCATGTCGTCATCGATGAAGTTGCGCGACTGCGCAATGCGCCCCGCGAGGTCGGGATGGCTGAGGTCGGCGCCGGTGTCGATGATAGCCACGCGCACGTGCTCGCCGCGCGACCACTGCTGCGCAGCGCCGGCCTGGATCGCGGCAAAGCCTTGCTGCAAGCCAATGTACGGATCGTTGTAGGCGCTGATCGCGGAGTCTGCGTCGCCGCCGATGGTGTCGCCGCCGGACGCCGCGCCGCTGGCCGTGCTGGCGGCCGTGCGGCCGGCCAGTGCGTCAAACACCTGCAGCGGCTGTGCCAGGCGGACGCGGCGATCGGCTGCGAGCCGGCGCAGCAGCGCATCCCGATCGGCGTCCGGGGGCAGCGCAAACACCAGGCATTGGACGCCCAGCGGTGCAATCGGCCAGGCTCGCACCTGCTGCAGGTCATAGTCGCGACCCAGGGCCGCGCCGGTCGCCCGCGCCTGATCGCTCACACTGTAAGACTCGATGGCATCGTAGCCGTGCGGCGTGGACCCCGGCTCGCTGAGGACCAGCGCGCTTGGATTGGCAATCGTCACCAGGATCATGCGCTGCGCCCCGCCATTCAGCGCACCGCCAGCAACGCCTGGCGGCGCCCTACTCGGAAGCATCATCATGGGCGACATTGTTGACACAGGCTCGCGCGACGCCGCGGCGCAGCCGGCCAGTGCCAGCAGCAGCGCTGCTACCAGCACGACCAGCGGCGCCACGGCCGGAGCCGTCACAGCCGATCGCGTGCCGCGGTGGTTTTTCACGGCGGCTCGGCCGCGCTACGGCGCGCCCGCGACCGCTTCGGCGAAGCGCACGCTGGATTGCGCACGCAGCTCGCGCAGCGCCGCCTCGGTGGCCGCCCGGTTCGACTCTCCAGCCGGTCCCAGCGTCCAGACTCCGACTTCGCTCGGTCCCGCGAGCACCTGCAACCGCGCTGCAGCCAGCGTGGCCTGCATCTGCGCCAGCGTCACCTCGGGGGCGAACACCACCCGGAGGCTTGCCGCCGGCGCGATCGCTTCCGGCGCGGCCAGGGTGCGGTAGGCGCCAGACGCCGACGCCGACAGCGCCGCGCCCGCCGGGGGACGCGACCACCAGGCAGCGCCCAGTGCCCCGAGTCCGATCGCCTGCACCACGATGACCGCGACCAGCCACGGCATCCAACCCTTATCGACGCCGCGCAGGCGACGCGGCACGCCTGCGGCAGCCGGCGTGCGCCCCGCGGCATCCAGGCGCTTGCGCAGCCGCTGCCAGGACGCGTGCATATCAACCTCAGCGTCGTCCGGCTGCGCCATGGCTGCCCGCAGCTGACGCTGGAATTCAAGCTCCTGGCGGCAATCCGCGCATGCCGCAAGATGCGCCTGCACCAGCAGCTGCTCCGATTGCGGGGCGCTGCCGTTGACGATCCAGGGAATCAGGTCCCATGCCTGGCGGTGTGCCTGTGACGTGTCGTTCATCGCAACCGACTCCGTTCCAGCTGTTTCGCGTCCTCGAGTCCACCGAGCTTGGGCAGCAGATTTCGAAGTTTGATGCGCGCCTGGAACAGGCGCGCCTTCACCGTGTTCACCGGACAATCCATGATCGAGGCGATCTCTTCACAGGAGTGTCCGACAAAATAGGCCAGCTCCAGCGTCGCGCGCTGCTCGAATGGCAGCGTGGCCAGGCCATGCGCAAGCCATTCGCTGCGCTCGTCGACCGCGACCGACTCTGCAACCTGCGGCGTCGCCGGCATCGACATCGCCAGCGCCTCGGCGGACGCGTCGCTGTTGCGCCGCAGGGCCTTGAGCGCGCAACGCCAGGCGATGCCCATGATCCAGGTCGACACGCGCGAGTCGCCGCGAAAATCGGAGGCTTTGCACCACACGATCCAGAAGGTGTCGTTGATCGCCTCTTCCAGCGCATCGCTACGCGAGGTCAGGCGCGACAGAAACTGCTGCAGCCGACGGTGGTATTCCATGTACAGGTGCTGCAGCGCATGACTGTCCCGCGCCGCGATCAGGCGCAGCAGCTCCCGATCGAGCTGGTCATCGCGCACCGGCATCGGTGTTTTGGGCGTTGCAGCGGACGACATTGGGTTCAAGCCTTGGAGCGGCAGCATGGCCCTTTCCAGTTAAGTGCCGCAAGCCCGGCAAAAAGTTGTATCGGCAACGAAATAATCCGCTCAGGCGCGGTCGGCGGTCGGCCGTTGGCGGCCGGGTCAGAACAGCCAGAAGGCGCTCAGCACCAGCCGGTCGCCGGCGAGATCCTCGAAATGATCGCGCGCGCGGCTGTCGGTCCCGACATAACGCAGGTCAACCGCCCACGGCCCCCAGCGTCCGGCAAACCCGGCGCTCCAGTAAGCATACCCTGTGCCAATCTGCCGCCGCAGATCGTAGTAACCCACGCCGGCAAGCGCTGCGACATCGCGCGGCAACGGCTGGCGCGCCGCCAGTTCGAAGCAGTACGCCGCTCCGCTGCCATAGTTACCTCGATAATCAGCGCTATAGGTATCGGGCGACGCGATCGCGCTCAGCATCAGCCGCTCGCGCCAACCCAGCGTGGCGCCGAATTCGTCATAGTCGTAGCGCGTGCGCAGCGCATTGCCCGGATAGTCGTAGTGGCGCAGTACCGCCCGCGCACTGAAGTCCTCGCCAAAGCGATGCACCAGCCCGGCATACGCGATGACCTCCGCCCCCGGCCCCTGTTCCAGGCCGCGCCTGACCTCCTGGGCCGACAGCCCGGCGTACCAGGAACCCAGCAGCGCGTGCATATCGCCCTGCGGGGAGAGCCTACCGGCGTTCTGCGACAGTCCGCGAAACACATCATCGGTCGCCAGGCCGAGCGAGCCACCGGGCACTTGCGCATTTGCCACTGCGGCCAGTGACCACACGGCCAGCGACCGCAGCGCGAGCGGCCACAGTGCGAGCAGACGCAGCCCGACCATCCCGATGCCCCGGGGGTAGAAAATTCAGCACCTCGTTAAATGACTTTTGCCCGCAGCCGGCTAATGATAGTGCCGCAGGAGGCGATTCATAGTGGCAACCGAACGGCAACCCGGCGAGATGTCCGCCCCGCAACGCGTCCCGGGCCGCGGCAAGCGCGTCGGCTTAGGTATTGTATTTCTGTGGTTCTTCATCGGCGGCATCGCGCACTTCGTCGCCACCGATACGGAGATGCGCATCGTGCCGCCCTATATCCCGTGGCCACATCTCATCGTGCTGGTCAGCGGAGTCTTCGAGCTGCTGGGTGCGGCCGGCCTGCTGCTGCGGCCGACCCGGTTTGCCGCCGGGGTCGGTCTGTTCGTGCTCACGCTCGCGGTGACACCGGCACATATCTACATGCTGCAGCGTCCCGAGTTATTTGCCGCCGTGCCTTACTGGGCGCTGATACTGCGCTTGCCGCTGCAAGCCGCGTTGCTGGTCCTGATCGCCTGGAGCACGTCAGTGCCCCGCGGCAGATACCCCGGCACTGGCACATGACCCACTCCGCCATTCAAGGGAGCAATCTATTTACGGTCTTTCCGTTTCGGATTGTTCTGCATATCTCACCAGGCTGTCGAGGCAGCCGATCCAGCCGTGTTCGTGGCTGGTCCGCGCTGAGTCGTCCGGAATTCTCTCATGAACGACGACCACTTCGGTGCTTGTGCCAGACGCTTCAAAGCACACTGTGACGCGCTCCCGTGGTCCATTCTGGGATTCCAGTTTCCAGGTGTACGTCAGACGATCAGGAGGTTCGATGACCTCGAATACTCCGGCGATCCAAACCACAGTCCCGTTGGGAAATTGGTTGGCAATGCGGTAGGAACCGCCCACTCTTAAATCGATTTCCGCTGCGGGACATGCGATACCTTGTGGCCCCCACCATTGCACCAGGAGTTCGGGCTGAGTCCAAGCCGCGAAGAGTTTCTCCCGCGTGGCGTTGATGCGCCGGCGCACAACCAGAGTCGCGGCGAGCCCCTTCCCTACAGAATCAACCGGCGGTTCATTCACAGTTGCAGGCGCCTGCTAGCTATTGTTCCGATCACCATCGTCCATGAAGCGAGCCAGTGCCTCGAGCCTGTCTGTCCAGAATGCCCGGTAATCCGCCAGCCATTGCTCCACTTCCAGCAACGGCTCAGGTTGCAAGCGGCATCGATGCACGCGACCGTCGACGGTTCGCGCGACCAGCTGAGCAGCTTCCAGCACACGAAGATGCTTGGAAACGGCCACTCGCGTCATAGCAATGGGCCTTGCAAGCTCACCGACCATTGCAGGGCCGGCTGCCAAGCGCCTCAACAGTGCCCGGCGCGTTCGATCGGACAGGGCATGGAGAACTGCATCGAGGCGATCCTCCCTCTGCTGACGCTTGGTACCGACTCTACTTGACACGCTCATCTCCTAGCCTTGTATATGAAACCATTCGGTGTCATATTGCAAATCGCTGAACACCTATAAAGAATAAACGGGAGATTAAATATGCCGATAGAGTCACCGTTAACATCGTCTGGGCACCAGTTCACGCGCCGACAGTTCTTCTCGGCGGGTGCCTTGGCCATAGCCGGAATTACCGCCCGATCCGCCTTAGCGCTCGCAGAACCGAATCCAGAGATTTCGAGCACTGAGGAAGCGATTCATCAAAAGCGGACTTTTGCCGCCGACCGCAGCCGGGTCTACGCTGCTCTGACGGTGGAAAACCAGTTTGATAGGATCGTGCGGCTGAGTGGCGTCATGCAGGGCGACACGGAGGCCACGATGCAGCACCCTACGAAGTTGAGTCCACATGCGGGTGGTGAATTTGCCCTGTTCGACGGATACATCGTCGGCCGTCAACTCGAACTGGTTCCCAACGAACTCCTTGTCCAGGCCTGGCGTGTTGTCAATTGGCCTCGAGGAGTGTACTCAATAGCCCGGTTTGAGTTTTCCGGGCAGGCGGGAGCGACGACAATTGTGTTCCACCACTCCGGATTTCCGAAAGGAACGGCTGAACATCTGGCCTCCGGATGGCAGGAGCATTATTGGGATCCACTCACCAAACTGCTTGCTTGAGCTCGCGCGCACACCGGACTAATCCGGCTACGGTTTCGCGCTCAACGGCGCCGGCGGCGGGACCGGCACCTCGGCCGCGAGCTGCGATAGCGCATCGCCAGTGGCGCGCTCGAAGGCCGCGACCACCGCCTGCAGTCGGTCGGCGTCAGCGCTGACCCTGCTGTCGGCGGCGACGCTCGCCAGCACCTCGCGACTACCGCGCTTGCCGAAGGTACCGACCAGCGCCACATGCACGGTCGGCGGCCCGGCGCTGCTGTATTCGGCCTCGAAGTGATCCAACTCCAGACTCAGCACGTACTCGGAGCCAAACGGCCCGGCATCCGACTCGACCATCGTGAACCGGTGGGTGGCGCGTAACGCGTCGATCGCCAGCATCTGCAGCATGCCGGGTGCAGCGCCGGCCCAGCGTGCGGCGCTGTAATAGTCGAGCCGCTCGCCGGAGCGCAGCACGGCGATGCCGTCGGTCGCCAGCCCGGGCGCCGCGATCGGGAACTCCACCTGGAGCGTGGCGTGGGCGGCGGTGCCGGGCATCGAAGTGCCAGCCATCGAGGTGTCGGCCATCGGGATGGCAGGCGCCGATGTGGTCGCGCCCACGGGCCAGGCAGGCCGCAGCACGTACACCTGGGATACCGGCACATTGCTCTTCAACCAGCTGCTGCAGCCGCCCAGAAGCGGCAGCAGGCAGGCCAGCGACGCCGCGAGCGGGCTGCGCAGGCCGTTCATGGTGGTATCGCCACGCCGTTGGCGGCCGGCTGGTAGATCAATTGCGACGGGTTGTCGCGCAGGCTGCGCGACAGGTCGCGAATTTCCTGGGCCGCGGCGCGGCTGTCGCGCAGCAACAGCTCCAGCTGCGGCAGGCCGCCGCGCACGAAACCGCTGATCTGATCACGATTCTCGGCGACGAAGGCGTCGAGGTTGCCGCTGGCGCGCTCCAGGTTCTCGCTGGTGGCACGCAGCTTCTGCACCGCGGCGACGAAGTCCACGCTGGCGGTCCTGCTGGCGTCTCCCAGTTGCGTGATGACCCGGTGTGCGTCGTTGACGGTGCCGCGCAGCTCATCGACCAGCGCGTCGGCGTTGGCGGCGGTACGCGGCAGTTGGGATGCGGCGCGGTCCAGGTTGGCGAGTACCCGCTCGAAGCCGGCGATGTTGTTGTCGGACAGCAGCCGCGTCGATCGATCCACCAGCTCGTTGAGGCGCGCGGTCAGGTTAGGCAGGCTGCTCAGGAACAGATCGAAGTCGGAATGCGACGAGCGGATCACCTGGTAGCGCTCGCTCGGCACGGCAGCGAGGATGCGCCGGCCGCCGTCATCGGCGCGCTGCTGCTCCAGGTCGATATACAGCAGGCCGGTGACACCCTGCAGTGACAGCTGCGCCAGGGTCCGCTCGGATACCGGCGTCGTGGCGTCGATCTCGGCAACCACCTGGACGCGATTGGCGGCGCGCGGATCGATGCGGATGCGCAGCACCCGTCCGACGTCTACGCCCAGGTAGCGCACCGGGCCGCCTTCCGTCAGGCCGCTGACGCTGCCGTCGAAATAGATCTCATAGCGCACGTAGAAGCGATGGTCGCTGCTGGCCGAGTACCAGTAGACGAACAGTACGCCCATCACCACCACCAGCAGCACGAAGCCGCCGACCGCGAGGTAGTTGGCCTCACGTTCCACGGCCAGCCCGGCGCGCCAGCGCACGCTCGCCGTGGAAGTAGGCCTGGATCCACGGCTGCGGGTTGTCGACGATAGCGTCGAGCGTAGCGCTGATCATGCGCCCGTCGACGATCACGCCGACGCGGTTGCAGATGCGATAGATGGTGTCCAGATCGTGCGTAATCATCACTACCGTGAGCTTCAGTTCGCGCCGCAGGTATATCACCAGTTCGTCGAATGCCGCCGCACTGATCGGGTCCAGGCCGGAGGTCGGCTCATCCAGAAACAGCAGCACCGGATCGAGCGCCAGTGCGCGCGCCAGTGCCGCGCGCTTGATCATGCCACCGGACAGTTGCGATGGATACTTGGCGGCGGCCTCAAGCGGCAGCCCGACCAGCTGCACCC
>Ga0182030_10013695_pt1 | contig 16107 bp, 10 predicted proteins | sample 812S3MmetaG_FD_121299 | JGI IMG/M metagenome (GOLD analysis project Ga0182030, IMG submission 121299) | Permafrost microbial communities from Stordalen Mire, Sweden - 812S3M metaG (Illumina Assembly) | ecosystem: Environmental > Terrestrial > Soil > Wetlands > Permafrost | place: Sweden...
GTGACCGCTGCGAGCACTGCGGCACGATACTGACTGAGGACCCAATCTCGATGTGGGAAATCGTTGCAAATACAATCTGCGGCAGCGTCTTGCTGGCAGTGCTGGTGCTTGCCGGATTTGTCGTCTATCGATGGATTGACCGCGGTGCCTTGTTTGAAAATCCGATCTGGCATGAGCCACTCGAAGATTGGAGTCGTTGAGTGAACATACCGAGTCGCTGCCGCATCTAAGCACACCATAGGCGCGCAACTACTGACGGTTCGTCGCGAGAAGCGCGAGCAGGAATACACGCCACGAAAAAATATCCGTTGTGGCGACATTCACTGGCGGGCAGGTCTTGAGATTTCGGTCGCAATACCGACTTCAGAGTACCAATCGTGTAATATCTTTCTGACCGACCGACACGTCATGACCTTAACTTCTGGAAAAGTCCCCGCCTCTTTCATCACCAGCTTGGTTGTAGCCTTGCTGGCCATGAGCGGGTGTCGCAGCCTTGGTCCAGAGCCGCAATCACAACCTAAAAGCACCGCCCAGAACAGCGAGTCTTCGCTTAGAAAGTCTCAGCCCGTCCCCGACCCCGAAAGCACGACTCCAAAAACCTGTAGCCCGACGGAAATCCATTACTCACCGGAAGAGAACCTCGAACAGTTCGACGCTGAGCTCCTCGCGCGCGCACAAAGCGAAATTGAGCTGACCGCGTACAGTTTCACGGACCGCAGGATCGTGCAAGTTCTGGAAGAACGAGCGAGCCAAGGGGTGTCGATCAAGATCTACAGTGACCACGCATCGACGAAGGAGGAGCTCTCCAGGGCGAAGGGCGAGGAAGCGGGAATTCTGGAATTGGCAAAAACATCCAATATTGAAGTCCGAGTCAAGCGGTCCTCCACACCGGCACACATGAAGGCGTACGAGGTGGATGGGCGGGTCCTGCGAACCGGAAGCGCCAACTTTTCCGCAAGCGCTGAAAAGAGGCAGGACAACGACCTTCTAATAATCCGGGACCCCAACCTTATCAGCCAATATAGGTCCAAATTCCTCGAGATGTGGGAACGAAGAGACAACGAAACAATCCAGTCCGGCAGCGAGCAACTCGCTAACCCGCGGTAACTCATTTGATCTTGAAATGAGAAGCATCTTCCTCGGAAGTCGTTAACAACTCCATGTTATAAGTCACGAGCAACGATTTCCGCGAATCGAGTGATCTCTTCCAGTTTCAATGTCTCGCCCCAATGAACGATTTGCCCTTTGAAAATTCCCCTTGCGATAGAACGTTGCTCGCGATTTCCGACCTCGATTGCGCGCTTAAGGGCGAATCTTCTGATCCGATCGTGGATCTCCTCCCACTTCGGAATGAAGTTGCCGTCTGCTTCCTCAAGGACTGTAGTCAACTCATGAGACAACGAAGCAGCCTGCTCACCAGTCCCAAGAACAGCCAGCCATTGTCTCGCGTCTGATCGTCCTCTCTCTCTTTGCAGTCGTTCCGCCGACCGTAGTGCAGAGGCAAGACCGAATGCTGCAAGGTAGTGCTGCGACGCCGCAGTGTAGTCACCTTGATTGAACGAGATCCCGGCAGCTTGCATTGTTTGGAAAAAAGCTCGGGAATCGTTGGCGAGTTGATCCGCGTGGATCGCTTCCATTCGCTGGAGGATTCGTGGTCCAGCTCCATGCCATCGTGCGACCCGCGCCACATGCTTCAATTCACTTTCGACGCGGTTCAATCTCTGTTCAGCTCGGTCAAGTTCCTGATCGGGTAGAACCGAACGCGGGGTTGAACCCAGAATGGAATCAACTGCGGAAAAGGTCGGTAAAATCAATCTCTGCCAGGCAGGTGACCACCTGCCGACCTGGCTCGCCAACTCTCGTCTTCTTTGCCTAACGCTAGAAACCCTCATACTCCATCGAGAATTCTGATCCTGAAGTCTCACGGCCTCATCTTTTTCATTCCCAAGCTGCTCGCAGAGCTTATCGATTCGCTCCGGAGGGATCAGCATGTCGCGCCTCATGACTGCACGTATCTCGCGTTCCAGCCGCTCCAGTCGAGACTGGCACATAGAAATCGCTTTCCTTGTCACTCGCGCATAAGGCTCTTGCGGGAGATCGTCACGAATCAAGGCGACTCCATGTAACAGCCTTTCAGCTGATGCTCGAACTTCAGCACACCTCATTGCAAAGATTAGCCCTGTAATTGGCCACGTTCGGAGAAAAACGTTTGTCGGATAATTCAAAGCAAATCTTAGAAGGGCTCGCCTAAACGCACTCATTGTAGATCCTCGGAGTAGTCCAGAATTACGTCAACGCGCCTCTCATCGTTGTTATTTTTGCTAGATTGCTCCGACCCCGATCTGCTGCCCAGCCCTGACAACGCGAGTTTAGGTCGGACCGTTAGAACGTCATACTTGTTATCACATTCAGGACAATCGTGGAAGAATTGGAGAACTTGCATCGCCCGTCGGGCAGACAATTCAAAATTCTTGAACTCACTTGTTCTCGCGTCCGGGTATGGCATAGAATCGGCGCGGCCTTCAATGACAATTCTTCGGCAGCCAGGGTGATTTGCAATGACGGTAGCGACTGCTCTCAGGTGCTCTTCATTCTCTGGCGAAAGCGTGTCGTTGTAGGTCTTACATGACGCTCTAGCGAGATCCGGGCAGCCAGATTCAAATTTAACTAATCCTTTGAGCGAAATTATAATTTTTCGACCTTGTACCGTATAGCGGATTCCTGCTTTTGTTAGATCCGACTCAGTGGTCACAACAGAGCTCCGAAACGATTTGTCCCCTATATCTCCTGAAAGGATATACAGCAACGCGCCAACAAAAATCAGCAAGATAAATATAAACGTTGACATAAAGTCAACGTACCCCGGCCAAATACTTATGTCATCGTCGTTTTCAGAAAACATCTTTTCTCACCCGCGTGGCTCGGCATCCGGCGTGTTAGGCAGACCGTTTTCAGTGCTCGTATTTGCGCTCGCGCTCACCACATCCGGAGGCTCATGAACCATATGGATCGCTTCTTCGCGCATTGCGGCACTCGATATCGGCCGCTCTTCAGCCGCTGCTTTGAACACGGCGGCCGAAGATTGATAGAACGCTGCGTCAGAAGTTCCGGAATCCACCTGAGGGCGCGTTATTCGCAGGCGGCTGAGAAAGTTCTCAAGCTTCGCATCGAAATCCGAGACTTTCGCGAAGAGCAAGTCATGGCCGTGATCGCCGACCACCTTCGCGATTTCATCGACCGCATTGCTCACCATTCCAGTCACTTGATCCCCAAGTCGCTTCCGATCACCCGAACTCTCAATCGTGGCCTGCTCTAGCCTTCGAAGCGTGTCCTTCGAGATCTGCTCCAGAGACTCAAATCTCTCCCTCAACTCTCTTGCGGTATTCTCCAGACCTGCAGACCGCTCAAGGAGAGTCTTTGATTCTTGAAGAACCTCCGAATGAGATATACGGAGTTGGGATGCGGAATCCGAGAGCGCGTGGGCTGACTCCAACAACTGTTCGGAGGGAATTTCGTGAATAGCGGTTTCGATCAGCTTCGCTGTCGCTTCGAGCTTATAGGTCGCGGAAGAATGCTGTCGCAAGGCATTGTTGATCGCAGCCAGATGAGTGGGAACGGTTTCAAGGGGCGCAGCGGATTGAGCAATCTTCTCCGACAAGGTGTGAATTGCAGCCACTTGCTGTCGGATTTCTCCAATTCTGAATTCCTGCTCACCATAAATGACCAGGATGCGGTGGATCGCATCCGCCTGCTCCTTCATGGCGGTTTCTAAGTTTCGGACCATGTCCTTCGTCACTAGGCCCATTGATTCTTGGATCCGCACAGGAATTGCTTCAAGGGATTTGCGAAGCATGTCTCTGGTTTCGTCCATGGTGTCAGAAAATGCGCGGAGAGCATTCAGTGCAATGACGACATCGTTGAATGATCTCGTTAGACCGCCCAAAGCATTCGCCGCTTCCCTAAATGTCGTCGCGGCATCCGCAATTGAGAGTTGCTCAGGAAGATCTTCTCGATACCTCGATTCAGCTAGAACCGAGAAACGAATCACCGTTGTCGATGCGTGACTCTGGCCCCATAGGCACGCGGCTCCGATCAATACGGCACAAGAAATAAAGCAGAAACTCCAAAAGAAGCCCCGATGCGCGGAGGACGCGACACGTGACATCGTGTTCTGAATCTGGCTTATTGAGCGCTGCGCGTCATCCGGTTGCTGCGCCTCGCTTGATCCGGATAGTGGCGCCTCCTGCTGAACCGACAATTGGTGGAATGCCTCTCCCAAGGGGCCGACTGCCCGCTGAAGATTCCATAGCGTAACCAACAGTCCACAGAGAATCAGAAGTCCCGCCGCACTCCGTCCCCCATTGAACATCGAACTCGGCATCCGACGAACGAATGCAAGCCTTTGTTGAAGGTCAAATGCATGCAGACACTTCTTTTGTTTTGCCGTCTCGAAATCCAGACTGAATCGCAAGATAGAAGAGGTCAATGGAAAACGTATCGGTTCTTCCAGCGCAGTATTCTCTTTCATACCCAAAGAGAGGTTCCGGGCACGCCGCAGATCTAAGATTGTGTCGACCAATATCATTTGTTCACCAGATACATAAAATGGATGGAGTCATTCAGCAGACACCGGTCAAAAGTGATCGGCGCTCCCGCAATCTCCCAATCGCGTGGTACGAAGCAGAAGCTGTAAATTGTTGCCCGATCCGAAAGCGGAGGGGAATAGAGTACCTGTTCTACCAACCGCTGATCTTCAAGTCTGGGCTGCTCGCTTTCCCACACCCACTTCAGAAACTCGTCGCGAAGGCAGCACTGAATCGCATCAAGAGCGTCGGTCTGTACACGCAGGAGTTCCTTACATTGCTCCGGGGTCCTCCATTTGCCGGACTCCAAAGCCAACAACAGCATTCGCCCTGGGCCTCCACGGAGCTCTTTTACTCCGACATTTCGTGGTACAGCGTAGTCGATCTTCGCAAGTTTAAGGAGCTGTTCCCCCAGCAGAAGATGTTCTGTCCGATGTCCGCTCGAATCTCCGGGTTCGAAAGCCGTGTGATGATTCAATTTCACCCGAATCTCGCTTATCACATCCAAAAGTACGTCGGCCAGAATTGGATCAGTGGGTATGGGTTCGTGTCGCGAAGCGAAGAATGATCCCACATCTGCTGGGAACTTGCCGGTACCCCGATCATTTGTTGCCCATCTTTTCCGGGCTGCAATTACCAATACAAAGAGCACCACGAAAGCAACAAAACCGATGCCAATCATCCAGTTCCGATGAGTAGCCATTGGAAAGCCGATGTAGATGGATTGTGCCATCACTGTGGAAGATGGCTCGCCACGGCGAATTCGTGCGGATAATCCTTCCAAAGTAACGATAATCTCCTCTTCGCGACGCACCCTTGAACAAACAGCATCGAGAAGCTTCGGGATGATTTCGGATTCGTATCGCCTTTTTCGGTTGGCCCATTCAGGGGTTTCCGCGTCGACCGCTGGGCCCCCAATCTGATCTCTCACTGTGCTTAGAATTTCGGAGTAAGTTGCGTCAGTAAGTCTACCGACAATTGACTCCTGTTCCTTCCCTAAGAAGTTCTGCAGAGCATCCCGGATGATCGATAAGTAGATACGCTGTGCGAATACCTTCAAGTCTCCCGAACCGTATGCGGAAACCCCAAGGATGAACGTTTTGCCACCGCAAATGCCATTTCTGAAATGGCCGAGATGCTTGTCGGCCAGATCATACTGACTCAATGTCAAGAGCGCACACACGCGCGCCAACGCCAGCTCGATCTTGGTGTCGCTTCCAATAGGTCCACCACGCCATCTATCGCAAATAGCAAGAACTCCATTCTGAAGTCGAATTCCGCGATGCTCTACTGAGGCAGTTGCGTCGTGAAAGTGAGCAGCCCGTTTATCTATGCTATCCGGGTCATTCACGGCGATCAGAGTGATAAATTCCAGCTTTTTCGACAGGCCAGAGCTTGCCGCGGCTCTCACAATGATGCCCACCAAGTCCTTGAAGCGGTTCACGCCCTCCTCTCGGACAACGATTAAAACTGGAATGCCCCTGATAACGTCTTGGATGGGCATTCCTTGCCGAGCTAGCGCCTCGAAGTTAGCTGCTGTAAAGAGATCCATCGCCGCTGAAAGATCCTCATCCCAAGCCTCGACTGGATCGCTCGCAGATAGTTTCAGAATTCTCTGCAATGGCTCCGCCGAACCTAAGAATGGAACATACTTTTCCTCGATAGGATGCGTATCCCGACCGAGAAAAATCACTACTGACGGTCTAAGTTCAAATGCTGGCTGATTCTGTTCAGCATCAACGGACACGTCATGCTCCTTGGACCTGGTTTTGGACTGGAAGCGTTGCTAGGTATTTCTCAACAGCCTCGCGTTCCGCCCCTAGCAACTTCGAATATTCGTCTGTTCCTGAGGGTGCCAGAGTTCCCAATGTCTTTCGGACATGCGGAACAAAGGCTTCGTTTCCGTTTAGCCCCAAGATCAGACTCGTTCTGGCGTTTTCTATCTCATTGCGGATAGTGAGATCTTTGACCATCTCGTACGCAGCTTTGCGCCTGGCCACCGCATCTGGTTCGTCTCGATGGAGTAGACGTCTACCTTTAAGGAAGTAGTTTTGTCCCACTTCCATGATGCCTAGGAGCATGCAACCGAAGAAGAACAACTCAGGGCCGAGATTTTCATTAGTGTCTTCTCGGATTTGTGAACGATAGTGGGTCGGCAGGTCGAGGTAGATGGAGTCGGGAGTCTTCGATTTTGCATCGTATGCACTTCCCATTTCTCTGACCTCGACCATATCTTTCAATTTGAATTCCGCCAATATTCGAACGAATGTTGCTGTTCCCGGGTTCACGCCTGGTTGAACTTGTGGGCTCTGAAATCCCCCCGGCGCTGTTGCTATTGCATTCTTCAGCGTCTGCTGCAGTTGATTATCCCCGTTCACAAACAAATACGATTCCCGGCGGGGCTGCTCGAACGTATCCTTGAGTTGCAAATTGATCTTCGCCTGTGAGAGTCTTTCGTAAAACGTGTCATCAATGTAGCTGCCCGTAAAGACTTTCTGATCAACAAACTCTTCCACAACAGGAAACAGCCCGCGGACTAAGGTCTCGGGGAGGACCGCAGGTTTATCTGGGTTACCAATGCATGCCCTCACTTCATCCCGGCTGCGGCATCGCATCAAGAGCCCTCTCCTATCGCTCGCGTAGTCATCGTCTTCCGAGAGATTTGCAGTATCGAGAAGGCCTAGATTCCCTTGATCTCGCGCAATGGCAGTCAGGTGTGATTGCGCAGAACTTTCAAACTGGGCAAGAATGCTGCTTTTTGCGCGAACAATCTCCCCTAACTTGTCTTTAAGACTCTGCAAGTCGTTCGTGAACTTGGCAAAGGCTGTCTGATACTCCGCAGCCAAGATCGCTTCTGCACGCCCTTCGAATGCGGAGTGTGCAGCTGCCTTGAAGCGTGCCAACTGAGCGTTCCCTTTGCTGAACAATTGGCCCAACATTGACGACGATCGAAACTGCGCAAGCGATTCATCAAGCTCGGCCGCACTCATATGTGACTGGAGCATCTGCATCTTGCCACGCAACTCCGCAACTGTCTCATCAATAATACGGGTCACGCGCTGAATCGTGCCAGCCTCCAGGTTCCAGCTCGTTTGGATGGTCTGGTGAACCAAGTCCTGAATCGCGCTTGCCATTTGGGCTGCTCGCTGGGAAAGTTTTTCCCGATACCTAGTCTCAGCGACTTTCATTTCGGGGATGATTCGGTTGATGATCACAAGACCTTGGCCCGCAGGAACCGAATGAAGGTCGAATTTACTGAAGACTTCATCCTCAAGAAATGCAGCGGCATCCGTTGTTAGGTCCCCTAAAGTTCCATAACCGGTTGCTCCGTCGAACTTCTCCACGATCTTGGGTGGAACGTAATCTTCCTTCGGCGCACAGAAGATGTCGTTCAGAATTTCTCTCCCCATCAGAATGAAGTATTTCTGTAGGGAGCGTGCCTGTGGGAGCTGTAAATTCGACGATCCAAAACTGGCAAAGCATTTATCCCTATCGACAGCAACCGCCATTAACTGAGAGCCGATATCGCTTGTGGCTGTCATAAATAGGAACTCAGCGGTCCGATCATAGAGGTCTTTCGAATTCGCAACTGGGTTTCCGGACTCATTGACGCCCCCCACCAAGTAACAATACTGGAACGGCTCCGATGTTAACTGGAGCACTCGCCCATCTTTATCTGGCAGACGTAAGGTTGTGCTTCCTGTCGTACGCTCACTCAATGTCATGTAATACTCAAGCTCTTGAAGGGCAGCAAAGCCATTTGCATTAATGCTGCTCCAGAATGGGCTCCCCTTCAGTTCCTGAAATGCTGAGGGAAGAAAGAGGAGTCCAAAGCTCTGAGGTGCTCCAAGCCCCATTTGATTCTTAACAATGTCATGCGCCATGTAAGCGATATCCAAGTACATCCCAGTCCCTGTTCCGCCACATAAGGAGCTTACGATGAAGACGCGGAAACCTGGATGACTGCCTTGTGCTGCCGCCTTGCCCGCATTGTGCATGAGTTCAGCTGCGGCTTCTTCAAGGCGTTTACGGATTGTAGCCCCTCGGAAGAAGTAGGCAATGTGTCCGTAAAGTCGCTTCATCCCAGCCCCAGTTCCAATCTGAAATGCCGGCACATTCGCATCGCACAGCCAGTTGAGGGCTGGCACACGAGGCGCCATATCCACAACGTCAGCGACATCGATTGGAGGAACACCCAAATGGAGGAACTCCAGCGGCCCTAAGGTTGGCTCTGGCATAGTCGGCTGAACTGCGGTATCGATCGCTAGGATTTTCACTAGGCGCTGGGCGTCTTTTCCGTATAGCTCGATGAACCTCTGTTTGAACTTTCGTAGCACTGCAACGCCGGTGCCCCCCAAGCCAATTATCAAAGTGGGACTCTGAAACCCCGACATAGTGAATCCTCCTAATTTCCTGGATGAAAAGTGATCGTCGTCTCGAAATCCTGCAACACGATTTTGGAACCGGGCGTGAGAAATTGCGGTGCTCTTAGTGCAACTCCCGAATCAGGAGTCACACGAGGTAACCAACCATGCTTTTCCCGTGCCATCGCTAAAACAAACAGTTTCCCGTCTCGGCCAGTCCGAATGAGAACGGGATTCGAGTCAAGAGCATCTCGGTCCCGGGACGACTGGAATTGGATTCTTTTGGATCTGATCCGGCTCAGGAGCACCCTTCGCTTGGCTTCTCCTGGTCTTTCTATAATCAGTACGCCTTTTACTGTTGGCGATGGCAGAAAGATCATGGCCAGAACGGCTAGGAGAGCCAATGCGGACAAAACCACCCAATGATCGAGGCCAAACTGAACCGGTCCCTGGGATTCGATGCGCACATTCAAGACCCCCGTACGAGTGACCTCCTGAACTCCGTTGCTCCAAACTGTTGCATACGGAACCGCAACTAGTTCGGAGGGATTACCCTCGTCAGCGAAGACGGTTAGCGTATCCGATTTACCCGGCGCAAGATCGAACTTATTCGACGAAAGGCGCGTGCCCGGCGGAGATTCGAATGAAAGTTTGGCGTCACCGCTTGACAGGAGGTATTTGAGGACCACGCGCGAACCGAAGATGCGCCGAGTTGTGGCAGGAAGAAATGACGGATATCGAACAGTGACTTGCGAGGGCAGCTCCACCGCAGTGCTAGAAATGTTTACCTTCGCAAGAAACGATTCCACCCTTCCATAGTCCGATTCCATTCGGACGCTTGCCTGAAATTCCCCCAAATTGTTGGTAGGTATGCTCGCACGAAATGTTTTACTTTTCGGGTCGGGGTATATCGGCGCATCGAAATCTCGCCCGTCCGCAGAGTGAAGATGGAGCCGCAAGTTGGCTTCTTGCATGAAAAGGCGTCCCCATAGCTCCTCACCGCCGGCGAGTAATTTCAGATTGAGTTTTGGATCGGAATCGGCAAGTAACGTGGGCTCGATCGGATTCGCCGCAACGAATGACAGTGACTGTCGCACACAAACGACCACCGACGCCCCAGTCTCTGGACCTTTGATCCTGATGGGCGAATCGGGCGCCTGACCGAGGTCATATGCCGCGATGTGTTCGGTAGAGAAAAGCGGTCGTTGTTCAGTATCCAACTCCGTGGCGTTTGTCTCTCTAAACAAATAGGCCCGAACAAGTTCCGGCTTACTCCCATTGTGAACGGTGGCTTGCGGGTTCCCTTCGACGATTTCGTATGCTGGAAGTGAGAAAATGTGAGTCACTGTCTTCAGGAATGCGAAGCGGAGGTCCGCGGCCGTCTTAGCGGGAAAATAGGAACCATTCGCTTCCGCAGATAATCTCGCCAGAAATTCCGATCGGGCTGAAGCACCGAGACCGATTGTGTAAAGCCGAACTCCATTTCTCCCAAGACTCTTCGCGATCTCAATTGAATCTAAACTGTTTTGAATTGGGCCGCCTGGATATGTTGGACCTGGATCTGGGGCACCATCGGTCATCAGAACGACGTTTACATCGTAGTTCTTCAATTCCGAACTGTGTCGGAAAGTGTAGTCTTGGATAACTCGAAGGACGGCAGCAAAATCCGTCCAGCGATCAGAGGAGTGAATAGCTGTGAGAGCGTGGGTCAGAGTGTCGGAACTGGGAGTGGAACTCGGATCTAGAATCCAGGTTGCGCCGGAGCCGAATTTTACTACCCCGATTTGATCTGAGCTCCTCCCCGACAACGCAACCATTGAGGTCGCTTCCAAGCGAATGCCTTTGGGATCGCTCTGGATCATGCTGCCGGAATCGTCAATTGCTAAGAGGACAACTTGCGCTTTCTGAGCAGCTAGGAACTCGCAGGAGAAGCACATCAAAAACAGAAGAAAGCAGGTTCTGGCCGCAGCCGGGCTGAGGCCAGTCTTGTCGAATCGCACCATCCGTTGAGGTCTCTGCGCCATCATCTTGGTCCCAACCTCGTGAAACCGCTCGCTACGAAAGGTAATCCTTAGGATGACAACCAATCTCGCTAATCATCCCGGCGCGGGTGACCCGAATTTACGGACCACTAAATTACGCTTCCAGTCGTAGTACCGTTTCACTTCGTCTGCCCGGGGATGCTTCGCAAACTCACAAAGCTCAGACCATTTCATGTTCAGGACAGGGATCGGAATGCCCGGATTTCCAAATGAAGATTGCGATTGATCGAGAATAACGTATAAGACCGCTACCGAGCCATTACCGAAAACAGCTGGCCCAAATTGAGCCAGAAATCGCTGTCGGAGCTCAAGTTGCGTTGAGTTTCCAGCCATTCCCTGCCAACGGCCCTCGCCCGAGCGCCATTTCGATTCGAGTGCCAGCGTAAACGTATCCGTGACGATCAGAAGGTCCATCTCCGGGCCATTCGGAGTGCCGTTTTCCGGGTGGGGAACGCGGCGCCAACACGAGAGCGAACAAGAGGTGGGTTCATTAGCCTGTAATGACAATTTGGTTCGAAGCCAGCGGGCAAAGTCTAAACGCTCAATATCGGTCGCGTAAACCAACGGCCCGAAGTAGCTCCAGTGAAGTGCATCCTCGCTGTGAACAGATTGGAGATCGCAGTAGTAGCCCAATTTTGCAGACAGGAAGATCTGGTCTTCTTCTGAGAACGCCCAGAGCTTTTCGCTCTTGAACAGCTTTTGGACAAGATCGGCCGGAGGCCAGCAAACTGATTCGATCCGGATCAAGTTGTCGGCAAAATCAGGAAACGCGAAAACGCCACCTTTGCTCCGGACCGCCATAACCGTTCGGTTGTTCCAGTCCAACAATTCGATCAGAGGCATAGCGGGCCGCTTCCATTACGAAGTTCAGTGGTGTTTTATTTGAATATTCATTATCGCTCCCAGAGGGGGCAAAAACTAAAGAAATACAAATTCTAAGGAAGTCAAGGGGGCCCATAAGATGCAGTGCTGGCACCGTTCCCTAAAGCAGACGTCGAAATTGCCGATAGCCAATCCGGAGGATCACGAATATGACCGGCACTGCATGCATGGCAATGATTGCAAACAGCTTAGAAAGCAGCGCCATTTTGTCGCCAAACCGTCAAAACGCCAGCCGAATCGTCGCTCTAGATGATGCGATCCGCATTCTCAACGACGCGGCAGCCCTTACGTCGACCGGATCGCTGGTTTCATGGAGAATTGTGGACCATGCCCGGCGACACCTCGAAGGTTGTATTTCCGAGGAGATCTCAGGCGATTCCGTGACGGATATCACATCCTCCGCTACGGATAGTAGACGAATTGTTCCGGCACGGGCAGAGCCGACGACGGGTTCTTTTGCGGCGCTCTGACCTGCTCCGTCACTTTCAATTTCGTCAATCCTGAAGTCGTTGAACGCCCATCGAGTGAATTCGTATCCTGGCCCGAATCTTGGATTTTGTTTATCCTGTTGCGCTGAATTGAGGAGAGCCCTCCGTCTTGCCGTACAATTAACCGAAGTCATTCAAAAACAGGATCTTCGCCTGGATGGCACTTTCGCCCTTGCACCACCAGTGAACAGCCTGGATGTGGTCGGGATGATCGTCTCGCCAAGCTCCGCCCTTGCCGCGGGGACTGATGTGGTCGGGCACGATGTCGCTGTAGTCGGTGAACTTTTCATCGAAGATTCCGCACTCGCCGTTCTGGGCCACAATCTTCTTGTCCATCAGCTTTTGCATTTCCGCGTTCGAACGGATCTCGCGATATCCACGTGGGTGATGGGGATCGTCTATCCTGCGGACTCCCGTCTGGCGCTGGCGTCTTTCTCTCGGGATCGTTTCTCTGCCACAGCAGAATTGAGAGCGGTAAATTGGGCAAAGTTGACTTCGACGGAGTCTCATTCTTTTCCTCCGGATTGGGATTTGGCTTTGAAATCAGATTGATGCAAACCTGCTTTAGGATTTCTCGGGACGAAAGCGAAAGGACGAATCGTCGGACAGGGAGAATCAGCCCTGGCTACCCGTGTGGCGTGCCGGTGAAAACAGATGGATGAGGATCTTGGCCTCAGCGTCGGTTGATCACGGAGGAACGTCATGAATGTGCTGAGCACACATTGTCAGGCGTACTGATCCCTCAATTCAGCTCTGTAGGTATCTGTGCCCCAAAATTTGATACAATTCTCAGTAAATCGAAGACAAATAGTTCAAACAAAATGACTTGAGGCCCCATGATTCCTGACGACCTTAAACAGAACGTCACGGTCTACGGTCCCCTGTTTCCAGAGCCCGTCCAAATCATCCTCGCCCATCCGATGGGTAGCTCAGTCAAGTTGATAGGAAAAGGGGTCAGGTCAAGCACCGTCTATGAATCCATTCTGAGCATCGAGCAGCTTGGGCAGCTTCACGCCTCACCCGCCCTGGAACCATTTGACGGGGACGCAACCAAATTTCGGCTCGGAATCGAGGCCATGCGCCTTGGGCTCGCCTATGAGTATGACCCGTTCTTTTCTCTATCAATTGCACGCGTGGATCCGCTGCCCCATCAGTTGGAGGCAGTTTATGACTACTTCATCAAACTCCCTCGCATCCGGTTCTTGCTGGCCGATGATCCCGGCGCCGGCAAGACGATCATGGCGGGGCTTCTCATCAAGGAGCTGAAGATTCGGGGGCTGGTAAAGCGAACGCTGATCGTGACGCCGGCCAACCTCTCCTTCCAATGGCAGCGGGAACTCAAAGACAAATTCCGTGAAAGCTTCGAAGTCGTCCGCAGCGACGTGCTTCGCGCCAATTACGGGATGAATCCATGGCAGGAAAAGAACCAGGTCATCACTTCGGTTTCATGGGTTTCGCGCATTGAGGACGCCAAGGAATCATTGCTGCGGAGCCAGTGGGATCTCATCATCGTCGATGAAGCCCACAAGATGAGCGCATACAGCGACGACAAGAAGACCCTGGCCTATAGGCTCGGTGAAGCCCTCTCTGGGATGACGGACCACTACCTGCTGATGACGGCGACGCCGCACAAGGGTGATCCGGAGAACTTCCGCCTGTTCCTGTCGTTGCTCGACAAGGATGTCTACGGCGACATCAAGAGCCTCGACGAAGCGATGCTCAACCACGAGGCACCGTTCTATCTGCGCCGCCTCAAGGAAGCCCTCGTCAGCTTTCCCGATCCGGATACCGGCGTCGTGAAGGCGCTCTTCACCAAGCGAATCGTCCAAACGACGCCGTTCGAGATCAGCAACGACGAATTCGATCTCTACGATCAGCTCACGCGGTATGTCGAAGATCAGTCCATCAAGGCTGCGAAAGAAGACTCTGCACGCGGCCGCGCGGTCGGATTCACGATGGCCATGCTCCAGCGCCGGTTTGCATCCAGCATCTATGCCGTTCGCAGAACACTGCAGCGTATGCAGGAGAAACGCGAGAAGATTCTTCAGGACCCAGCTAAATATCGCCAGGAGCAAATCGCGAAAAAGCTCCCCGACGATTTCGACGATCTTCCCGATGAAGAGCAACAGGAAATCCTTGCCGAGCTCGAAGAAGCGGTTGCATCCTTCGATCCGAACGACCTCCGGCTTGAGATTGCCGAATTGGACAAGCTGATTCGTGACGCGAAGGTCCTGGAATTACAGGAAGCGGAAGTGAAGGTTCGCAGGCTGAAGGAACTGCTGACCGTGCGGGGAGTCTTCGCCGATCCGAAAATGAAGCTGCTGCTCTTTACCGAGCACAAGGACACCCTGGATTTCCTCGTGGCAGACGGGCGGGATGGCCGGCCGCTGGGCAAGTTGCGCGAGTGGGGTCTGTCAGTTACCCAGATTCACGGCGGGATGAAGATCGGGGACCGCGACACGCCCGGCACCAGAATCTACGCGGAACGCGAGTTTCGCGAGTCGTGCCAGGTGCTCGTCGCCACGGAGGCAGCGGGTGAAGGCATCAACCTCCAGTTCTGCTGGCTGATGATCAATTACGACATCCCCTGGAACCCAGTTCGGCTTGAGCAGCGGATGGGCCGCATTCACCGTTATGGCCAGGAATTCGATTGCCTCATCTTTAATTTCGTTACCACAAACACCCGTGAAGGCAGGGTCCTGGAAAAACTGTTCGAGCGAATCAAGAAGATCGAAGACGATCTCGATCCCCAGCGGACGGGCAAGGTGTTCAATGTCCTCGGAGAGGTGTTCGCGGCCAACCAGTTGGAGAAGATGGTGCGCGACATGTATGCGCACAATCAGATGACTGAGGAGCTCATCAAGCAGCGGATTGTCGAGCAGGTGGACCCAGACCGGTTCCGCAGCATCACCAACTCAACCCTTGAGGGGCTGGCCAAACGCGAATTGAATCTCTCGGCCATCGTCGGCAAGTCCGCCGAGGCCAAGGAGCGCCGCTTGGTCCCGGAAGTGATTGAGCAGTTCTTCCTGCAGGCAGCCCCCATCACTGGCCTTGAAGTCAGTGAGCACGGCAAGCGTCAACACACTTACCGCGTTCCTCGCGTGCCCCGGAATCTGTGGGCTACTGGCGAGCGCCTGGAGCCGCGGTTCGGCAAGCTGGGCCGGGAGTACAAGCAGTTCGTCTTTGACAAGGAGATTCTCAAAAAGCAGCCCACGTTTGACTGGGTGACACCAGGGCACCCGCTCTTCGAAACTGTGCGTGAAGACCTGCTTGAGACGGTTCGCGGGGAGCTGGAGCGCGGAGCGGTCTTCTATGACGTGAATCGAAGCGTGCCGGCGCGGCTCGCGGTCTATTCCGCTGCCATCCGCGACGGCCTGGGCCACGTCCTCCATCGCCGCCTGTTCATCGTGCAGGAGGAGATCGACGGAACCCTCTCGGTGCGCCAGCCCACCCTGCTGCTTGACCTGATCCCGGCTCCCAAAGTTACGGTTGTTCCCGGCGAAACTGGGGCAGACCAGAATTCGATCGAACACTTCCTGGTGCAGCAGGCGCTTGAGCCGTTTCTCGCGGAGGTCACTGTCCAGCGGGAAAAAGAGACTCAGACCGTTGCCCGCCACCTTGATCTCAGCCTGAATGAGCTGATCTTGCGTCAGAATCTCAAGCTCGCTGATTTAATGGAAGCGCAGCAGAATGGCGACACCAGCCCGCTACTGGCTGCGAACACCAAGCAGGCGCAGGACCGCCTTGA
>Ga0182030_10013697_pt1 | contig 16107 bp, 15 predicted proteins | sample 812S3MmetaG_FD_121299 | JGI IMG/M metagenome (GOLD analysis project Ga0182030, IMG submission 121299) | Permafrost microbial communities from Stordalen Mire, Sweden - 812S3M metaG (Illumina Assembly) | ecosystem: Environmental > Terrestrial > Soil > Wetlands > Permafrost | place: Sweden...
CCTCGGCAGCCTCTTCGCGGCGCGCACGGCCGACCGCGCGCGTGAAATTGCCATTCGCATGGCCATCGGATCCAGCCGCTCGCGCATTGTCCGCCAGGTGCTGGTGGAGGCGCTTGTGATCGCTATCCTGGCGGGTGCTTGCGCCTGCTTTCTGGCCTGGATCGCCATCACGGGCCTGGCGAATTGGCGCCCTCCCACCGAATACCCCATGAGTTTCCATATTCTGCCGCAGCCCTCGTTGATCCTGATGACGCTTGCGATTTCGATTCTGGCGGGCGTGGTGTTTGGGGCGATGCCATTGCGGCAGATCTTCAAAACCGATCCAAACGAAGCGATGAAGAGCGGAAACGCTCCGGCCCTTATGCTGGGGCGACGACGCCGCTGGGCGCTCCGCGATCTGCTGCTGGCGGCGCAGATCGCGCTCTGTTGCGTCACCGTTACGGCGGCCATTGTCTCGCTGCGCGGCCTGAGCAAAGCGCTCTCGATGGACATGGGTTTCAATCCGAAGCATGCCGTGCTCACCAGGTTCGAGCTCAACGAGGCGGGCTATGCGGGTGAGTCTGCCGAACAGTTTCAACGCCGCGTGCTGGAGAAAGTGTCTCAACTCCCCGGAGTGGTGGCGGCGGCATACGCGTCCTCAACCCCGCTCTCGCTGAATGCGCCTACGCTGGACGTCTTCTCTCAACAGGCCAACAATTTGAAATCCCCAAACCGGGCTTTTGCGGCTTACGAATATGGCGTCTCGCCGGGATACTTTGCCGCCGCTGAAACAACGCTGCTGGCGGGGCGGGACGTGAGCTTTCACGACACGGGGAAGTCGCCCCTGGTCGCCGTGGTGAACCGGGAGTTTGCCCGGCGCCTGTTCCACTCCGACGCCGCGGTTGGCCGTTATTTCAAGAATGAATCGGGACAGCCGGTTCAGGTGGTGGGCCTGGTGGCGGATGGAAAATATCTCACGCTTACGGAAGATCCGGAACCGGCGGCATTCGTTCCGATCCTGCAGAACCCGACGACGGGTACATCATTGATCGTCCGGCAGCGACAGGATTCCTCCATCGCAGCCACCAGCGAACTCGCGGGCGCTGTTCGCAAGGCGATCCGTGATCTGGACTCGGCCGTTCCTGTGCGGGAATCGACCGGCTGGAGCAGCCAGCTTGGGCTGGCGTTTTTTGCCTCGCAGGTGGCCACAGTGGCGCTGGGACTGTTTGGCGCTTTTGGGTTGCTGCTCTCGGTGACCGGTACGTTCGGCCTCGCCTCCTATACCGTGGGCAAGCGGCTGCGCGAGCTCAGTATCCGGGTTGCGCTCGGCGCACAGGCGGAGCAGATCATCGCGGCGGCGCTGGGCCGGATGCTCATCGTGCTGGCGAGCGGCGCTGTGGTTGGCATGTTGCTGGGGGTGGCGACGAGCCGGGTGCTCTCCGCCATCGTTTACCATGCTTCCGCGCAAGACCCTTTGGTGCTTGGCGCGGTTGTGTTGACGATGGTGCTTACCGGATCGCTTTCCGTGGCGGGTCCCGTGAGGCGCGCGCTTCGGATCGACCCCGCGGTTCTGCTGCGGGAGCAGTAAATCTGTTGGATTTCGCACCCTCGCGTGCAGGGGACTTGTCAGGGAATGTCGCTGCGCATTGCGACCGTAGCATCGATCCGGTACGCGTCGATCGCACTCGCGGATTTCAATGGCGATGGAAAGGCTGATATCGCTGAAACCGTCAACAACTCTCCCGTGATTGTGCAACTCGGGTCGATCGTGGGACCGACGGTAACCAGGCTAACGTCGTCGATCAATCCATCGCTTTACGGGCAAGACGTATCGGTCACGGCCACCGTGTCGCCTTCCACGTCCACGGGCACGATAACGTTCTATAACGGTGCGGAAGAACTTGGAACAGCCAATCTCAGGGACGGAGCGGCAACGTTGCAGATCATCACGTATCCTTCCATTCTGTATCCGGTGGGCGCGCACTCACTAATCGCTATTTACGGTGGAAACGCGGTCGAGCTTGTGAGCGATTCCAATATCCTGACTCAGACGGTGATCCAGTCGCCTACCTCAACTACCCTGGTCAGATCGCCTGTCGCGGGAGCAACCTCGGCCAGCAACGTCACCATCTGGCCCACGGTTGCTACACGGGCACGACGTTATTAGGTACCGGCAGCCTGGTAAGCTCCCCAAAGGTAAGCACGACCTGAGCGCTTCCTATTTTGGCGATGCCAACTATGAACCAAGCGTGTCGTTCACTGTGACTCAAGTTGTGAATTAGGGTAACGGCGGCAGCGGGGTGGTATTCAGTGCGGAGAACAGCTCGTTGAGGTGGGCCGAACCGGTATCAGCGCCGTCATGCTGATGACCTGATTCTAACCCTGCTACCGGGAGCGTTGCGTAATCAGGGCTGCCTGCGCATCCACTAACGGAGCGCCTTGCTTCGGCGTCACGCGCACATAAGTGCCGTCGCTTTCCAAACGCCGTGCTTTCACGTTATCCGACATATAAGTCGCCAGAATCTCTTTCTTCACTCGCTTGATGAGCTTCGGATCTTCCACGGGGAACACCACCTCGACGCGGCGATTCAGGTTGCGCGGCATCAGGTCCGCACTGCCCATAAACACTTCTTCCTTCCCGTTGTTATGGAAATAGAAGATGCGGCTATGTTCCAGAAAGCGCCCCACCACACTGGTGACCGCGATCGTCTCGCTGATTCCCGGCATACCGGGACGCAGGCAGCAGATGCCGCGTACCAGCAGATCGATCTTCACGCCCGCCTGCGACGCGCGGTAGAGTAATTCGATCATAGGCTGGTCTTCCAGCGCATTCATCTTGAAAATCAGATGACCGTTCTTATGGACCTTGTGTAACTCGATCTCACGCTCGATCATCTCCTCCAGGCGCGCGCGAAGGTTCAAAGGCGCCACCAGGAGCTTGCGGAACTTGGTCTTGGCCGAGTAACCCGTCAAGTAATTGAATAAGTCCGTCGCATCCGCGCCGATCTCTTCATCCGCCGTGATGAACCCCAGGTCGGTATAGAAACGGGCCGTGACGGCGTTATAGTTACCCGTCGCCATATGCACATAGCGGCGCATGGTATCCCCTTCACGCCGCACGATCAGCGCAATCTTCGAGTGAACTTTCAAACCCACCAATCCATAAATGACGTGGACGCCTTCACGCTCCAGCGCGCGCGCCCACTCGATGTTGCTCTCTTCATCGAAGCGGGCTTTTAATTCAACCAACACGGCGACCTGTTTGCCGTGCTCGACCGCGGCATCCAGAAGCGCGGCGACGATGGGGGAATTGCGGCCGGTGCGATAGAGCGTCATCTTCATGGCCAGGACATCGGAGTCTTTGGCGGCGCGCTCCAGGAAGCTGACCACCGGCTGGAAGGAATCGAACGGATGGTGCAGCAGGATGTCTTCCTTGCGCACGGCGGCGAACCAATCGTCCTCATTGAACTGGGGCGGGGTATAGGGAACGAAGGGCTTGTCCTTCAGCTCCGGCAGGTCCAGCGCGCCCAGCTCTTTCAGCCGGCCGAGATCCAGCGGGCCGTTGACGCGGTAAACATCCTTCGGTTCCAGTTCGAGGTTGCTGGTGAGGATCTCAAGGATGTCGGCCGGCATGGAGACGTTGACCTGCAGACGCACGATGGCGCGGAAACGGCGACGCCATACGGCTTCTTCGATGCTCTCCAGCAGATCGTCGCTTTCGATGATCTGGACGGCGTATTCGGCGTCGCGCGTGACGTGAAATGGGTGCGATTCCACCACTTCGAGGCCGGGGAAGAGATGCGAAAGGTTGTTGGCGATCAGGTCTTCCAGCCAGACGAAGCACTTTTCAGGATCTTTACGGGGCAGCGCGCCGGGCAAGGCGACCAGTTGCGGGAGCGTGTCGGGAACCTTGACGCGGGCGAAATGCTCGCCGCGTTTGTCGCGCACCTTCACCGCCAGGTTCAGGCTGAGATTGGAGATGTGCGGGAACGGGCGGCCGGGATCGAAAGCGAGCGGCGTGAGGACGGGGAAAACGGTTTCAATGAAGTATTTGTCGAGGTGCGTGCGCTGTTTCTTCGACAGATCCTTGTATTGGGAGACATGAATGGCGGCGGCGGAAAGGGCCGGAACGAGTCCGGAATGCCAGAAGGCGTAGGTTTCTTCAACGAGGCGGTTGACTTCGGTGCGGCACAGATCGACGACGGCGGTGGGGGTGAGGCCGTCGACGCTGAGTTCGGATACGCCGCTTGAGACCTGCTGCTTGAGCCCGGCGAAGCGCACCATGAAGAATTCGTCGAGGTTAGAGGAGAGGATGGAAAGAAACTTCACCCGTTCGATGAGGGGGTTAGCGGCATCGCGCGCTTCTTCGAAGACCCTGGCCTGGAACCGGAGCAGACTCAGCTCGCGGTTGATGTAAAGCGTGGGATCGGTCAGAATCGCGGGCGCGATTTCGGCTGCCTGGGGCATAGGGCTAGTGTAGCGGAGGGCATTGGAAGGAAAAGGGGCCCGGACGATAAAGTCCGGGCCCCGGAAGGCGTTACCGCCTTCACAACTAGCGCACGATTTCGAACGTGAGGGTGGTTGACTTGGTGACACCGCCGCCCGTCCCTGTGATGGTGATGGGGAACGTGCCTGTCTTGGCGTTTCCGGCCACCGTGAGGTTGAAATCGGTGGTGCCCGAACCGGGCGCGCCGATGGAAGCGGGGGTAAAGCTGTAGGTGACGCCCGCCGGCACGCCAGTCGCCGAGAAGGTGATGGTGGAGTCAAAGCCGCCGGAGACTTTGGTGGTCACAACGGCATAGCCGCTTTGACCCTGATACAAGTATCCGGAAGTGGGCGAGACGGAGATGGTGAAGGTGCCCGCCGACGCGGTGGTGACGGTGAGCGATACGGATGCGTTGTGCGTGATTCCGCCGCCGGTTCCCGTTACGGTGATCGGGTAGGTGCCGGCCACGGTGGTGGATGCGACGGTCATCGTCATGGTCGAGGTCCCGGCGCCGGGCGATCCGATGGATGTGGGACTGAAGCTCACGGTGACGCCCGTCGGTTGGCCGGACGCGGTTAAGGCGATCGCCGAAGCAAAGCCGCCCGATACGGCGGTGGTGATGCTCGATGACCCGCTACTTCCCTGAACCACGGAAACCGAGGTGGGCGAGGCGGAAATCGTGAAGGCCGGGCTTGCCGTGGCGGTGACGGTGAGCGATACGGATGTGGTGTGCGTGATTCCGCCGCCGGTACCGTTGATGGTGACCGTATATGTACCCGTCGCGGTGGAAGAGGCGACGGTCAAGGTCATCAGGGAACTGCCGGCGCCGGGCGATGCGATGGAAGCGGGGCTAAAGCCGACGGTGACGCCTGTGGGCTCACCGGACGCCGTTAGCGCAATGGCCGAGGCGAAGCCGCCCGAGACGGCCGTTGAGATCGTCGACGTGCCGCTGCTCCCTTGAACCACGGAGACCGAAGTGGGTGAGGCGGAAATGGTGAAGGCCGGGCTGGACGTGTTTCCTGTCAAGGCGCTGATGAGTCCGGCGTTCGGAGTGCCCCAGCCGGTGACGAGATCGAAACCGGTGACCGCGGAATAGCTGCCCGAGGTTCCACTGGTGATGTCATGGAAGTCGGCCGCATAGCTGGAGGTCACGTTCTGCGCATAGATGGTTGGGTTGATGAAGCCGATGGCCGATTCGCTATTCGCCGCCAGTTGCTGGTTCACCAGTGCGATATATCCGGCCCACATGGGCGCGGCGAAGCTGGTGCCGCCGTAATCGTTGGCCGTACACGTGGTCTGGTCGGCGCAGACGTAGAAGGAGAAGTTCGCGTTGGCCGATACGTCGGGGCCGTTGCGAAGAGTGGTCGAACCCTTGTTGCTGGAGTTGATCACGCCGGAGAGCTGCTGCCAGGAGGGGATGGCGATGGAATCCGGCGAGATGCCGCCGCCGCTGTCCACCCAGGCGGTTTCCGACTTCCAGGGGCCGGCCGCGCTGGCCGTGGTCAGGTCCGTCCCGCCGACGGAAACGACGTGCGCGTCGTCTGCGGGCCAGGCCTCATTACTCGCCGACCAGGTGGACGAGTCGCCGGAGGCCGCAAAGAAGTTCTGGCCTTGCGCCGCCATCTGTTCAAAGTACGGGTCGAGCGTGCTGGGGTCGGCGGGCGTCCAGCCCCACGAACAGCCGATGGTGGTGGGCAATGGATTATGCGTCGTCATGGCGCTGATGATCGCGGTGTCGGTGGATCCGACATAGACGACCAGGCTGGCGAGGCCCGGCGCCATGCCGATCGCCTGAGTCATGTCGAGCGTTTGTTCGGTATCATCGCAGTCGCCGCCGGATCTCGAATCCACGCAGGATGTGCTGGTGCCATCAGTGGAGAGCAGGGTTACGGGGACATTGTTGGTCTGGCCGACGTTCTTGAAATAAGTGGTCAAATCGGCAAGGTCGGTGCCTTCGTATTCGAAGAGTCCGAGGTTCTGTCCCGCGCCCGTGAGGGCCGTTCCCCCGTAGTAGGCGGCGCGCATGTCGCTGCCAAGGAACGAAGCGGAAGGACCGGAGCCTGTGGTGGCGTGCGTCACGACATCCTCGGGCTTCATATTGTGCGCCGCCGCGTAGTCGCTCTTCTTGACGTACAGGGGACGCGGGATGGAGTAGTTGTCCAACCCGGAGATGTGCCAGAGCTGGAACGGAAGTGCGGCCGTTGGCTCGGAATTCGGGCCATAGAAAATACGGTTTTCGGTGGGATGCTGGTAAGTACCGAGGGTGATATGGAAGGCCGTTTCAATGGCGGAAACAGGTGCTTTGATCTGTACATCCATGCCTTCGCGCGTACCGCCCACAACCTCAAAGCCGCTGACTTGCGCGAAACGGACCACGGCGTCATAGTCTGTCTGGCTGGGTCCAAAACGCGCGGTGAACTCCGGCACGGTGAGGAAATGCCGGTAAGAGAGGTTGGCGGGATCGTAGAGTTCTTTGAGGAATTGATTGAGGCCGGCCTGGTCGCTTAACGGCAGCACAACGTCCAGGTTCATGACCTGGCCCGCCGGGAGCTGTCCCACGGGCTTGGCCGTACCGTTGCGAATGACGTCACGCACATGATGCGTGAGCGTCGGGAGCGATTGGGCCTGGGCAGCGAGGTTCATGGCCGGCACGAGCGCGATGATTGTCAGTAACGATCGACTTAGTTTTCGAATCATAGTCTTCCTTTGCGTTTTCCTCTTCTCAGGTGTCGGGGGATTTGCGCTTCGAGCGAGTAGCCGATAACAGGGCTGAATCCAATCGCGAGCGGGGGGATTGGCTTCATTCTTGAATATTCGTTATGAATTCAACGAATTTGCATATATGGGTTTCTAGTTTATACCATTTAGCGATGCGCGGGTCGTCAATCCCAGCCGTCTAGGGTGAAGGCGAAGGTGGCGCGGCCGGCTTGCTGGTAGTCCGCTAAATTTAGCGCACGGCCGGCTTGCTCGTATCGTCTCTCGTTCGGCGAAAACAGGGTTGTTGGATACTTTGGAGTGCCCGTTTAACGGTCGTTAAACCGCTTCTCACCGGATATCATCGGTATGCTTCGCGGCGGTTGCGGACGCGAAGTATGCGCAAGATGTCGTTATCCTGATGAAAGCGGACGCGGGTAGTCACCGACGCGGAGACGAAACTCGGGATATCAGCCAGGGCCGTCCCGGTCCATTCGACTTCCACTACTCCAAGCCGAGCCTTCGCATGGCTTCGGAGTGAGGAATGCCTTTGCCGCCGTTGTTCTGGAGCCAGGACCTCGCTTCGGTGACGGCGCCTTTTTCGTCGTCTGTCTCCGGTTCATCATCAAGCGGCGCGTTGCGTAACGCAACGGCTACTGGATCGAAAATCGCTTCCAGAAACTGCACCAGGCCGGGAAGCTGCGTCTCGGGCAAACAGTCGATCAACTGATGGGCAAGGTCGCGAGTGTCGGTCATCATCGGGGGGTAACTCCGGAATCGGCGTTGGTAAAGCGGCGCTCAGCCGTCTTGAAGGTGTTGCGCAAAACAATGCTCTCGATCACGGAGCGGATCACGTTCTTCTCTTCCGAATCGAGTCGGGAGGCGGCTTCGAACTGCAATCGAAGATCGTCGTCGGGGCCACGTTCATCCTCGGCGAATAAGAGCATGTCCGCGCTCACACTGAGCGCGACCGCAAGTTTGCGGATAGCGCCCAATGTGGGCTGTGACTGACCGCTTTCGTAGCGCCGGATCTGCGAGATATGCATCTCGACTAAGTCAGCCAGAGCCTGCTGGGTCAGGCCTCGCTCCTTGCGAAGAGCAATGAGGCGTCCATGGAACTTCAACTTGGCCGGAGCCTGTTTCTTCACGAGATCAGGAAAGGGGGGAGCGGGAATGCCTGTCTCGATCACTCTCATATGCGACTACATGAATAGGACAGGAGACTCATCTAGGTTCAACGTCAGGGCAGAGTTGTCTATTCACACGCTCGCGGATGAAATCGAGCAGCGCGTCGTCCGGTTGAAACCCGGCAGTCAAGCGAAACTGCGGGCGGCCGGAAACGAGACGCGGCGCAACCGAGGCCCAGGCGTTGGTTGCGAGCTCCCCCAGAAACGCATCGGCGCGATCCAGATAGAGCCGGCTCGAATTCTTGAAATCGGCGGTGGCCGCGTCTACAACCACCAGATAGAGTTCGGGGCGCAGAAACTGCATCACGCTGTTGGATTCGAGGATCAGGAACGGCGAGCGCGCCATCATGCGGCGCAAGGCGGGCATGGCGAACCCCAGTTCCCCCGAGCGCGTGCGAAGCCAGAGTGACTCTCGCGCTCCGGCCGCCAGGTAGCGGGCCGTATCCGTGCCGGATGTGGAACTGGTTTCCCGCGTAAGAGCGTAGGGATGGTCCGGGTCCGTCGAGCACTCGCAGGATTCGCCGTCCGCGGAGCAGACGCCGTGGCCGAACTGCGTGATTTTGACCGCGGTCCATTGCTGTTCGCGCAGGGCGCTGATGATGCCGGCGACCACGGAAGTCTTGCCGATATTCCGCGAATGCCCGCCCACGACTACAATCATTTTTTCTTTTCCGGGGCGTTCTTTTCGAGGGCGTTCTTTTCGAGCAACTTGATCCGGTCGCGAAACTCGGGCAGGCGCGCGAACAGAGCCAGTTGCTGGAGATATTCGCGCAGCGGCCGCGCCGGGGTGCCCCACAGCGGTTCTCCTGCTCGCACGATCTTCGACGTGAGCACGCCGGAACCGGAACCGAGGACCACGCCGGGCTCGATCCGCGCCTTATCGCCAATGCCGACCTGCCCTCCGATAACTGCGCCGTCGCCAATCGCGACACTGCCCGAAAGACCGGTTTGAGCGGCGATGACAACGTTGCAGCCGACGTCGCAGTTGTGCCCCACGTGCACCATGTTATCCAGCTTCGAGCCGCGGCCGATGCGGGTGCGCCCCAACGCGGCGCGGTCGACGCAACTGTTGGCGCCGATCTCGACATCGTCCTCGATCTGGACGAAACCGACCTGCGGGAATTTCACCCACTGGCCGTTTTGCGGGGTGAACCCGAAGCCGTCCGCGCCGATCACGCACCCGGAATGGAGGATCGCGCGATCGCCAATGCGCGTGCGGTCGTAGACGACGACGGCGGCGTGCAGCAGACAATCCGCCCCAATCTGAACGTCATGGCCGATGTGACAGCCGGGCGCGAGACGCGTCCCCGGACCGATGGCCGAGTTTTCGCCGATGGTGCACTGGGGTCCGATTTCGGCGGTGGGGTCGATTTGAGCGCCCGTTTCCACGCACGCGGAGGGATGGATGCCGGGCCGAACCTTGCGCGGGGGATAGAGCAGAGCAAGAGCCGCGGCGAACAAAGCCCGAGGGGCAGGGGTGAGGATGACGGTTTGGCCGGGCTCCGGGTGATAACCCGGCGGGGCAATGATGCAGCCCGCTCTCGAACGGCGGGCTGCGGGGAAATTCTTTTCGCTGGCCGCGAAAGTAAGGTCAGACGGGCCACCGGATTCAATGGTCGCGGCGCCGGTCAATTCCACGGGATCCCCGTGTAGAGCCAAACCCAGGTGTCCAGCCAGTTCGGCCGCCGTCAAAGCGGTTCCTACTTCTTAGGCTGCGGAGGAGGCACCGGAATGGTCCCGAGAGGTCCCGCTCCAGCCGGCCTCGGTGCGGGAGGCGGCGGAAGCAGCAGCCCGAGTTGCGTGGCCTGGTCCGCCGCATTGCGCATCTTCAGTGCCTCCTCCAGTTTCCCGAGCTTCATCTTCTGCTCAGCGGATAAGCTTTCGATGGCCTTCTCATGAACGTCCGAACCCCCCGGGGCCGGCTGTTTGCGGAGAGTCTGCAATTCGAGCATCAGCGTGCCGATCTTCGTGGGATCCGCGCTGTTCGATTCCAGCAGCAGATTCAGTTCCTTCTGCTTGTCGGACATCTTCGCGTAGAAGGACTGGGTGGCGGCCATTTTGTCCTGCTGGAACTGCTTCAGCTTGGCCAGTTGGTCGTCAGTCAGCCCCAGTACCGCTTTCACCTCGTCGTAATTCGGTTGGTAGCGTTGACCTCCGGGCATACCGGGCATCTGCATCTGGGCGAACATGCCGCTGGCGGAAATCAATAGAGCAAGAGTAAGTCGCATAGGTTCGTAACCATTCACAATATCATGTTCGCAATATCATGGATGAGATGCCAATCGATCGAGCCGCGCGGGTAGCCCAGACGGCCCGCGTCCATCCGGACGCAGTTATCGGAGCACGCACCGAGGTAGGTGAGTATTGCGTGATCGAACAGGATGTCTCGATTGGAGCGGATTGCCTGCTGGAGCCTTACGTATATGTGAAGCGCTGGACTTCGATGGGCGACCGCAATGAAATTTCCGCCGGCACAGTGCTGGGAACCGATCCTCTGGATAAGAGCTTCAACAAGTCCGACCGGAGTTATCTGCGGATCGGCCACGGCAACATCATTCGCGAGCACTATACGATATCGCGCGGAACCAGGCCCGAATCGGAGACCGTGATCGGGCACGAAAACTACATCATGACGAGCGGCCACATCGCCCATAACTGCCGGATCGGAAACAAGACCGTGATTGCGAGCTGTGCGCTGGTGGCCGGGTATGTGGAAGTGGAGGACCAGGCTTTCCTTTCCGGCGGCGTGGTGGTACACCAATATTCAAAGATCGGACGGCTGGCGATGATTGGCGGGAATACGCGGGTGAATCTTGATGCGCCGCCATACTTCCTCTACTCCGGGTTCGATGTGGAGGCGAAGGGCCTGAATGTCGTCGGACTGAAGCGCGCCGGGTTTTCGCTAGCCGAAGTTGCGGAGTTGAAAAACGCGTACCGGCTGCTTTACCGCTCGGGATTGAAGCTGGAAGCGGCCCTGGCTCGCATCGAAAGCGAGTTCAGCGGCCAGCACGCGCGCCATCTGGTGACGTTCATTCGGGCCAGCAAAAGGGGCATCTGCCGGGAGTGATCAGGGGCGCCTGCGCCGTGTACCGACGAGGAGCCCGAACGCAAAGGTGACGGTGAGAGCCGACGCAAGTTTCCGCCAGTCGTTGAAATAGACGAAGCGCGTGCCGGCGGGTGAAATTTCGAGCGCGCCGGCCGGCCCCGCCGAGACGCGGCCGCCGCCCCCGCCGCCTTCCGCGGATTGTTCCCCTTCCCGATCGCCGCCCCCGCCGCCAAATGCGTAGGCGATGCGGGCCACCGGGATCACCGTGCGGTCGCCGGACGTGATGGCCTCGCCGTAGACGTTCTTCACGGTGGCGCTGGCCTGAAAACTATCGCTGACGGTTCTTAAGATTTCGGACACGCTCATAAAACCATTGTCGCAATGCGTCCATTTCGGCGTTGCAGCATCTCACGGTCATGCAAGCTGGAGAGGGAATTATCAGTAAACCGAGCCGTTATCCGGTTCCGGAAACGCTGGAGAGATTGAAGTCGGTTTTGGGCGCGAAAGGAATTACGGCTTTCGCCTTGATCGACCATAGCGGCGAAGCGGCGAAGGTGGGGATGAAAATGCATCCCACCCAATTGCTGATTTTCGGGAATCCCAGGGCAGGCACGCCGGTCATGCAGGCGTCGCCCACCGCGGCGATCGATCTCCCAATGAAGGCCTTGGCCTGGGAGGATACGGATGGACAGGTTTGGTTGAGTTATAACGATCCGGCGTATTTGAAACACCGGTTTGGATTGAGCGAGGAAGACGTGAAAGGAATCGCGGGGATCGGGGGCCTGATCGAACAGGCCCTGGTTTGAGAGAATACGCGTGTGGCGCTTCTTCGGGGTCTGACTGGTTTATTCGCGATCGCGGCCGGGCTTGCCGCGCAGACTCAGCCGGCATACACAGCGGTGGTAGCCGGGAGTGGTTATCAGGCGCCGCCGGCCACCGTTGTTGCGCCCGGCCAGATTACAACGTTCTTTGTCGGCGGTTTGCCGCGGACCGCGGCGGGACTGGCGCAGGTGGTCGCCGTCACAAGCGCAGGCGCGGGGCAGACTCAGCAGATCCAAGTTCTTTCGACGAAAGCTGTGGATTCGGAGACGCTGGCCATCACGGTTCAGTTTCCGTTTGCGGGAGTGCCGGTGGATGCCGGTCCATTCACGATCCAGTTCGCGGAAGCGGATAACCCCGCTGTGGATTTGTGCGCTGAAGGCGCCTGCACCGGCCCCTCACTTTAGGCGCAGCGTTTTCCCAGCCGCATCTGATCAATATGTGCGATCTATTCGTCATGTGCGATCTATTCGTCAGCAATCCGGCCACTGACGGCAACTGTCCGTCCGCTGTCTCCCACCAAAGTGGCAGGCTGGTCACGAGCACGCTGCCGGCTGCGCCGGGCGAGATTGTGACCGCGTGGGCGGTAGGATTGGGCGCGCCATCCGGGGGTATTCCGGCGGGCGCTCCGGGGCCGATCGCCATGAATGACATCACGCTGAATCTCTCGTATCAGATCACCGTGCCTGTTGTTTTTGGAACGCTTGGCGGCTCAACCGGTCCCTCTTACCTGTGGGCCGGGCTTCCCACGCCCAACGTTGGGGCTCTACCAGATCAATTTCGCGGTTCCGGAGCCTCCGCTGACCCTGGCCGCTTGCACCGCGAACGCCGGGAATTTGAATCTCTATGTCGGCCGGTTGGATCCGCTCGAGTTCCTGCTGACGCCTACACCTAACTTTGGTTCCATGTGCGTGGCATTCTAAGAAGCGGCATTCTAATCACACCCACAAATACGAAGGGCTTCCCTGGTGGGGAAGCCCTCGGCACGTTCGATCTGTAAGGGTTGGCTTACGGTCGGCTAACGTTCTCGGCCTGCAGCCCCTTGGGGCCCTGCTTTACCTCGAACTCCACTTCCGAGCCTTCATCCAACGTGCGATAGCCGTTCGTCTGGATGGCCGAGAAATGGACAAATACGTCGTCACCGCTGTTGCGCTGGATAAATCCATAGCCTTTGGCGGCGTTGAACCACTTAACAATACCTTTTTCTCTCACTACTGTTCTCCTAATACACTGCGTCCGCCATCGCTGGATCGGGCCCCAAAAATGAAATAGCTACGAGACTTGCGTTCGTAGCTTCCATTCAGTCAAACCTGCCTGACGACGAACACCATTTCTTTTACTACTTTTCAAGTATTTCAGATTGTTCCTCCTAATGCAACCGGGCGTGAAACACGTTTGTGGTCGCCTTTGCGGCGCGCCTGCCAGAGCCTAAAGGAACATCTTGCGGACATCCAGCCATGATTCCACCCGGCGGAAACCCTGAACGCTCCGGTTATGGGGCGCGGAGAACAAGATGCCTTCACCCCGGAAGTGCTTGAAATGACGAGGCGTATCGTCAATCAGGTAATCCGCCGCCAGAATGCTCTTGTCTCCGCAAAAAACGATGTGGCTGGACGGGATAAAGGGAAAATGGCGCTCCAGCCACGTGAATTTCGCGGCGAACGAAGAAGGTACTTCCATGGCCGAACTGGTGATGAAAACTTCGAATTTTGCCTGAAGATCGTGTATGACGGCCTGGCTTTCCGGGATTACATCGAGGTCGGCGAAGAAGGCCCCGCTGTGGACCATGGCTTCCGCGGCGGCGTGATGCTCCTCCGGAATCGCCCCCCGGATGCCGAACCCGACAAGCTGGTCGCGGTGAATCGCCGCGCCGAATGCTTCGTTGTAGAGCGTGATGTGCTTGCCCACTGCGTCTGCAATGGTCTCATCCATGTCTATGGCAATGCGGTCTATGGCAATGCGGTCTATGGCAATCCGTTTCAATCGATTTCTTCTCCAGAGGGCAAATCAGGTAAGTGTAATTCAGGCATCGGAAAATGCTTCCCGTTGTCCGCCCTGAAACCGCTCCTCGGATTCGGCGCGAATCCTGCGCACCCACGCGGCTGTTCCGTCCCTCAATTCAGGATGGTCTTCATCCTTCCAGGCGCCTATAGCCTTCCTGAGGGCGTCCCGCTGGCTGCCGACCAGCTTGTCAATCGCGGCAGCAACTTCCAAAGGAAGGATCACGTCCGTTCTTCGGGATGTCGTCGTCGATTCCTCAGGCACATGCCCAGTGTGACATGGTCGCTTTAGGAACGTACCGGGTCACTTACAATTCCAGTTAGGCAAGTTGGGGAACGAAAATCCAATGCGCGCGCGGCTCGGCACCAGCCTGCTGTTCTTCCTGCACGGCCTGATTGTTTCCACCTGGCTTTCGCGGATCCCCGCGTTCCAGGCGCACTTGCAAATCCGCCCCGCGCAGCTTGGCCTGGCGCTGCTGGGCGCGGCTTGCGGCGCGTTGATCTCCATGCCCGTAACAGGTGCGCTGGTTTCCCGCAACGGAAGCCGCGCGATGGCGGCCACTTCCACCGCGCTCATGGCGGCCAGCCTGGTTCTCCTGCCGCTCGCGCCCAACCGCTGGTGGCTAACCGGCGCGCTGGTGGTATTCGGCGTGTTCTCCGGCGCGATGAATATCTCAATGAACGCGCAAGCCGTGTTTCTGGAGCAGCGCATCGGGCGCGCCATCATGTCGTCTTTCCACGCGCTGTTCAGCTTTGGCGGAATGGCCGGCGCGTCATTGGGCGGGCTCGCGGCGGGGAGGGGAATCGCTCCGTCGCGGTATTTCGCGATCGCCGCCGGAATCTTCATCGCGGTGGGCCTCGTGTGCGGACCGCTGCTGCTCGGGTCCGACAAGGGCCGCCGCGGACAACCAGCGTTCGCACGCCTCACGAAGCCGCTCGCGGGATTGGGATGTCTCGCCTTCTGCATCCTTTTGAATGAAGGCGCAATGGCGGACTGGAGTTCGGTGTACATGCGGCGCTCGCTGCTCACCTCCGAGGCGGCCGCCGCCACCGGCTACGCGGCGTTCTCCTTTGCCATGGCGGCCGGGCGTGTGGCCGGCGATTGGATGACGGAGCGTTTCGGGCGCGTCGCCATCGTTCGTTTCGGCGCACTGCTGTCCGCGGTCGGCCTCAGCCTGGGCCTGTCATTCCCCCACGTTTATTCGACTCTGGGGGCGTTCATCGCCGTGGGCGCCGGCTTCTCCGTGATTGTTCCTCTGGCGTTCGGAGCCGCCGGCCGCCATGGTTCGAGCGCAGGCGCAGGGCTTGCCGCCGTGAACACCGCGGGATATCTCGGCTTCCTGAGCGGCCCCGCGATCATCGGCTTTTCGGCGGAATATGCGGGCTTGCGGGCGTCTCTCGGCATCGTCGTAGCGTTGAGTCTGGTGGTGAGTTCGCTCGCGCGAGTGGTCGCGGTACCGGGGGATGCGACGCTTTCCTCGGCGCAGGAACCTGTGCTTCAGTAGAGCATGGCATTCAAGCTGGGCGAACTCACGAAGTTGATCGTGGCGAGGGAGAACCCCTCGTCGCTGGAGAACGCCGCGCGCACCGCCGTGGCCGCCATCGCGTCCTACCTCGTGGCCCGCCTGGTCCGCTTGCCGGAAGCTTATTGGGCCACTGTCTCCACCATCGTCGTCACGCAGTCGTCCATGGGGGCCTCGCTGCCGGTCTCTGTACAGCGGTTCTTTGGAACGGCCATTGGAGCTGTTGCCGGCGCGATAGCCGCCAGCTTGCTTCCGGGCGATGTCTGGGCGTTCGGCTTCGCGCTCCTCGCGATTGGAATTCTTTGCGCGGTCTTGCGAACCGAAAGAAGCGCTTACCGGTACGCGGGAATTACCCTCGCAATTGTGATGCTGA
>Ga0182030_10013699_pt1 | contig 16105 bp, 16 predicted proteins | sample 812S3MmetaG_FD_121299 | JGI IMG/M metagenome (GOLD analysis project Ga0182030, IMG submission 121299) | Permafrost microbial communities from Stordalen Mire, Sweden - 812S3M metaG (Illumina Assembly) | ecosystem: Environmental > Terrestrial > Soil > Wetlands > Permafrost | place: Sweden...
ATGCTGCCCTCGACCACGCAGGATGTGGCCACGCTATGGGCGGCTCTGCGCGGCTTTGTCGACAGCGTAGCCAACCCCGACCTGAAGCGGCTGCTCACCACCCTGCTCGACCAGCCGGCGCTGGCCGAGGCCTATCGCGAAGCCCCCGCTGCCAAGCAGCTGCACCACGCCTGGCTGGGCGGCCTGCTGGAGCATGTGGTGAGCCTGTGCACGCTGGCCGACCGCGTGGCGCCGCACTATCCGCTCATCGACCGCGACCTGCTCGTGACCGGCGTGATTCTGCACGACATCGGCAAGGTGCGGGAACTGAGCTGGGAGATCGGCTTCGAGTACACGATCGAAGGCATGCTGCTGGGCCACATCCAGATCGGCGCCGCGCTGGCCGAGCGCACCATCGACAGCCTGCCGGATTTCCCACCCAAGCTGAAGACGCTGGTCCTGCACCTGATCCTCTCCCATCACGGCAAGCTCGAGTTCGGCTCTCCCAAGCTGCCCATGATTCCCGAGGCGCTGATGCTGAACTTCATCGACGATCTGGACGCGAAGATGCAGGCCGTGTCGTCCGAGTTCGAGAAGTCGGCGCGGGAGGGCAAGGGCCCCGGCGAGCTGACCAACAAGGTCTGGTCGCTGGACAACCGGCAGCTGCTGAATACGAAGCGGTGGCTGGGAGAAGCCTAGTCGTCTGTCGGAAATAGATTCTTCGCCCTTTATAGCAGTTTCGGAATTACTGTAGACCGGAAGCACGAGCCTAGGTGGCTCTTTCCTTAAGAAAAAGGCGCCTTGCACGCCCTCTCTTAGTACTACAGTTGTAGATCGGAAAATCCGGAGGGAGCAGGGGGTTTTTAACCCCCTGAAAGATAGCCAAATATCGTGGCCTTTAGGCCCGGGCCTTCGCGGGCTTTCTGGAAATTCAACGAAATACAACTGTAGTATTAGGCGTCCTCCACCAGCGCCTTGATCACCATGCCCAGCAGCGCCAGCACCACCGCGCCCCAGAAGGCGGGAACGAATCCGTGTACGTGGAAACCGGGCACAATGTGCGACGCCAGCAGGATCATCAGCCCGTTGATGACCAGCAGGAACAAGCCCAGGGTGAGAATGCTGATGGGGAAGGTGATGATCTTCAGCACCAAGCCCAGCGTGGCGTTGAGCAGGCCAATCACCAGCGAGGCAATCAGCGCCGGGGCCAGTCCAGCCACGTGAAAGCCGGGCACGATCTTGGAAACAACCAGCAGGGCAATCGCGTACAACAGCCATTGCAGCAGCAGTGCCATTGATCTTTCTCCTTGCGGATGCCGGATTGCCTCTCGTGTTCGGGCCGAACTCCGTGCGCGCCGCCAGTGAAGCGGGGATTTGATTCGTCAGGCTACCGTTATAGCATGGCCAACAGGGGTTGAGCCCGGATTCGGGCCCGCGATAGATTCCGCCGTGCTCCGCATCATTCCCGCCGTTTCCGTGTCCAACACACAATGACAGCCAAGCCCGCCAGCCCAGCGCCGCACCGGAAAGAGATCGTCGTGTCGCTTTGCGCCGCCTGCGTGGCCGCGTTGCTCGCATCCGCACAGGCCCCCGCGCAAAAATCCGCCGACGCCCCGCTGCCCGATATTCACCAGCTCATGCACGAGGTGGAAGAACACCAGAAGCAGCTGGACAAGGTGCGCGAAAACTCGACCTACACCAGCCTGCAAACCACCCAGGACCTGGACTCGAGCGGCCAGGTGAAGAAGACCGAGAGCACGGAAAATGAAGACTTCTTCGTCAACAGCCACGTGATCGAACGCATGGTCAAGAAAGACGGCAAGCCGCTCGATGCGCACGACGAGCAGAAGGAGACCGAGCGCGTCACCAAGCTGGTGGAGAAGGCCGAGAAGACCCCACCCGGCCAGCCGCTCGAAGGCCCGTCCGTGAGCATCAGCCGCGTGCTCGACATCATGGACGTGCGCAATCCGCGCCGCGAGAGCTTGCGCGGCCGGCCCACCATCGTCTTCGACTTCATGGGCCGCAAAGACGTGAAGACTCACGGCTTGGCCGAGGACGCGTCAAAAAAGTTGCAGGGCACCCTGTGGATCGACGAGGCCGACCGCGAGGTGGCGCACATGGAGGTCAGCTTCGACGACAACTTCAAAGTCGCCGGCGGCCTGTTCGCGACCATCCAGAAGGGCTCAAGCTTCCGCTTCGACCAGGAGCCGGTGAACGGCGAGCTATGGCTGCCCACCGGCGCCGAGGCCAGCATGCAGGCCCGCCTGCTGCTGGTCAAAGGCATCCGCCAGCACTTCACCGAGCGCGACTACGACTTCAAGCGTTTCCGCGTGGATGCCCAGCAGGGCAAGGACGCCAGGGCCGTCACCGAGAAAAAGCCGTAACCGAGCCCATCCTTTACAGTGGAAGCATGTTTGCGCGGCGCATCTCCATCCAGCGGATCGGTCCCGACGGCGCCGCCCACCGCTGCCCCATCCGCCAGATCGACAACTTTGCCATGCGCAACTTCACCAACGATCCGGTCTTCGACGACACGCTGCCGCTGGCCGACGGCGTGCTCGAAGCCGGCTCCCGGGTCCCGCTCGACCGCCTGCAAACCATGATGGAAGACTGGTTTCGCCGCAAAGGCTATCTCAACCCGGAGGAACGGCTGGCAGTGCGCGAGCTGGACGCGCGCGAAGTTGCTGCGGACGGGAATCCTCAGGCCGCTGTCTGCCCGGCCGCACCGCCCCACAGCTGAAGCTCCGCCTCGCGTCGCACCTTCAATCCCGGGCAGATCGCACCTCCGGCCAAGTCCCAGTGCAGCAGCTGCGCGCCGGCTGCATCGTACTGGCCGCAATTCAGCTCATCAAGAAGCGTGGACGAGGCCAGCCTGCCGGCGCCCAGGTTGAAGCAGAAATCCGTCAGTGCGTCGAACTGCCCCTGGGTCAGAGCGACCCGTACCAGCCGCGCCACCGCGTGCTCCGCCAGCCGCACATCGCCAGCCAGCAGCTGCTCCGCCAGCTGCTCGGCAATGCCATGCGGGTAGGACTCCGGCGGCAGCAGTCGATGCCCGTAGCCGATGGTCGGAATCCCCGCAGGGTCGAGATAGGTGCTGCCACGAAACCCCTCCGACCGCCGGATCAGGTCCAGCCCCAGCGCGCTCATTTGCATCTCCGCCTCCCCCAAAAGCCGGCAAAGAGCCCAGCAACCGCCGGCAATTTCACGCTAGCTGAAGGTTGGAATTAATCTGCAAATCGGCCCGGGGGCGGCCTGCCTCCGCTCTGTGGGCCGCTCGACCGGTGTTGACCCGGGTTTCAGACCCCGAACCTGAAAAAGGGGATAGTGGGGTCTGATGTGCCGTTTTGCAAAATTTTTGGTGCAAAATGTAACCCGCAGAGACACAAGGGCTTATCGACAATCCCCCCAAAACCTTTAGCACTTTCGGCAAAATAAGTGTTCTTTTCAGACCGAAAAACGGGAAATGGGGTGTCGCTTTAGTAAAATCGGCAGATGGTGATTCGAAGGAAATCCAGCAACACGAGCATCAAAACCCCTTTGGGGATTTGCATTCTTGCCGGCGCTGCGACAGGTACGCTGGTCGCCATGTTTGTCACGCTGTCGACTCCCACGGTGCAGGCGGACACGGAGCTTTCCCGTCCGGCCGCGACGCTGACCGCGGGGCCAATTGCGCCGGCACTCACGCCGGCTGCGGCCGCGCACAGTCCCACGCCGGCCTCCCTGGCGCCGCACAAGGCGGCCACGGACGCGGCGATGGCCACGCGCAACGATGTTCTCAAGGGCCTCGCCTCCTGGTATGGCGGAGTGTTCAACGGCCGCCGGACAGCCAGCGGCGAAAAGTTCGACATGAACGCCTTCACTGCATGCCACCCCACCCTGCCCTTTGGCTCGCTGGTGCGGGTGGTGAACATGCGCAACAAACACTCGGTGGTGGTTCGCATCAACGACCGCGGCGACCTGGTCGACGAGGGCCGCATCATCGACCTCTCCAAGGCTGCCGCCGACCGGCTTTCGATGACCAAGTCCGGGCTGGCCAAGGTCAAGCTGGAGGTCATTTCCCTGGGCCGCGATCAACGGCGAGAGTAGACAACGAGGGATTCACGAACCAAGAAAAGGCCAGCCCGCGGGCTGGCCTTTTTCACAGGAAAGCGCAGAGCTCCCCTACCGATCTAGATTTAGCCGCGGCGGAGCTTGCGCCTTAACAGCCCGGCCAGGCCGACCATCCCCGAACCAAGAAGCAGCAGGGTGCCCGGTTCCGGAGTGAGTTCGACATTCCCGCCCAGGTAAGCGGGCCCGGAACCGTTCGTCGTGGTTGTGAATTGCAGCGAGCCGGTGTAGACGTAGTCGTCATAGTTGAAGGTTGCCCAGTTGTCATTGACCGTTCCATAGCCCCAACCGTTGCCATTGGTGAAGTCGACAACGGTGTAGACCGCCCCCGCGGTGACGGCTACCGGCATGGTGCCGGCCCAGTAGTAGCCGTCTGAGAGTGGGTCGGTATCGGTGACCGTGGTGGATGTCAGCAGATTGCCCGCGGCGTCATAGAGCGCAACGGTCTCAGGGTTGGTATAAGTGGCGTTATTCCCTGCAAAGATGCCCAGCCCGCACACCATGCCGTCGACCTTGGAGGTGAATACGTCGCCCAGATTGACGTCGCTCACGTTCCAGTTAGTTGCGGTTACAGTGCCCGCGGACCATGCGTCAGCCCCACACGGAGTGGCGTATGCCGCGGTGACGCCCAGTGCTCCAAACAGGATCAGGGAGAGAGCAATGCCCGCCGAAAGGGGCCTGCTTATGCTTTTGAGAAGCGAAATCCTCATCGCCGGAACCCTATTCTTAGCGGACGGAATCTCGAAATCTGCCGCAAGCTGGTGCCGCTAGTTAGAAGCCGCGACAGCTGCCGACACGTAGATCAGCGTCTCACAATATGCAATTCCTTGACCATTCGCAAGTGATGGGAAAAGAGCAAGTTGGACCGCCCGGCTGGTGGGCAAAGTGCATCTTTTTGCGGTCCTTGGGTCAAAAGCTTTGCCCACGGCTTCCACGAGTTGCAGCGGCCAAGCGCTAGAGCCTGTTATTAACTTTCCCGCGGGCGGCGCTGGGCGCCAATTTTCCTCAGTTCTAGGAGCGAGGAGCGACGAATATGGCGTATCTTCGAGCGACTAGCGACGACGAAATGGGGGAAATTGGCCCCAGCCCTTCGGGTTGCGGCGCAAATCGGTTCATACTTTGTTGAAATCCTCGGCTGTGGTCCCGCCACAGCCGTCGGATTCCGCCTCGTCTGAACCGATTTTCGCTCGCAACGCCGCCCACGCGAAAGTTAATAACAGGCGCTGGCGGCTGCCCGCTCAAAGCCCTCAGTCCGTATCGGGCAGCTTATAGGGCTTTTGCAGCCACTGCCGCGCCTCGTTGACCGCTCCCTGGGTGTTGTCGTTGGTCTGCACGGCCAGCCGGTACTCGTTCACCGCCCGGTCGCGCTGGCCGGTAATGTCGAAGATCTTGCCCAGGGCGATGTGGCTCCAGACCTCGGTCCAGCGCGGCTCGCCATCGCCGCGCAGTGCGTCGCGATAGGAGTTGACGCTGGCCTGGTAGTTGCGCTGGGTAAACAGCAGCTCGCCAATGCGGTAGCCTGCCAGCGAGCTCTGCGGGTTGGCTTCGAGGGCCTTCTGATACTCGGCCAGCGCGCCCACCGTGTCCCCTTGCGCCACCAGTTGCTGCCCCTTCAAGATGGCGATGCGCACCTGCAGGTCGGGCGTGGCCTTGAGCAGCCAGTTGCCGGGATCGATGGCGATGTGGCGCGGCCGGCCGAAGGTGTCCACCACGTATTGCGTATCGGTGCCCACGACATCGATCTTCTGCGTCTCCGTCTTGCCGTCGGTCTCGACGCGCAGTTCGACTGGCATGCGGAACAGGTCAAGATCTTGCTGAATTTCGCCGATGGTGCGGAAGCCCTTGTTGTTGCCCAGCCGGTAAACCGCGTACTTGTCGGTAAACTGCGGCGCGCCGGTGCCGTCGATCCACTGCGCGAAGAAGGGCGTTAACTGCTGCTGGCTCTGCGCCTCCGCCACCTTGATGAAATCCGAGCTGCGCATGCTCTGGTCCGTGTACTGGCTCAGCGCGCCCTTGAGCGTGGCCAGAAAGGCCTTGTCGCCGATCTCCCAGCGCAGCATGTGGAAGACCATGGCGCCCTTCTCAAGCGTCGCGGACTGGAACTCGGGCGAGAAGGGGCTCAACCTGCCGTCACTCGAGAGCGGAATGGTGTCGTAGGCCAGCGCGCCGGCGGCCACGTCCTGGAGCGCGGTGTGCATGGCGTTCTTGCCGCTCTCGTCCTCCACGTACATCAGCTCGCCGTAGCGGGCCATGCCATTGGTGATCCAGGCGTCGTTGAGCGTGCGCGGACTTACCTCAGAGCCCCACCACTGGTGGGCGATGGTGTTGGCCAGCAGGCGGATGCCGCTCTTGTCGCCCACACGTGAACCCAGAATCGCCGCCAGCTCCGGCGCCCAGACGGCGGGCAGCGTATCGTCAGGCAGTTCCACGACGTTTAAATGGCTCGATTCGGCCCCGCCAAAGCTGTCGGTAAAAAAATCGTACTCGCGCGCCGCGGTCTGAGCCAGCTGGTTGGCGTTGGCCTGGTGAGCCACGGTCAGGTACACCTTCACATTGCCCGACCCGGCGGTGACCGGAGCCACAAACCGGCCGGCGATCACGGTTCCAGGAAAGCCCGGCTTGTCCCACTTGAAGGTGAACTCGTCGCCTGCCTTGCCATTCGCCAGCGTGGCCGGCTTGGCTCCGCCCACGGGGCCGCTGGCCAGCACCCGCATCCCCTGCGGCACGCGAATGTGCATCTCGGCGGTGAAGCGGTCAGTGAGGTAGCCGGTCATGGGAAACCAGCGCGCCGGGTAGAGCAGATAGGTAATCGGCTCCTGGATCGCGGCCAGCTTCAGCCCCTCGATGGGGCCGTCTTCGTTGCCGGTGATGGTGCCCTCGTACTCGAAGGTCCAGTGCTCCACCAGACCCTTCACAATGGGCGTATCCGGCGTGACGCGGATGGTGCCGTCTGCCGAGCGCTCGCCGGTCAGCACCTTGCCGGTCAGGTCGGAGATCCTGGTCACCTTCAGCGCGGGATGAAAGCCGAAGCTGATCACGTCGGCGTTTTCCGGCGCCGTAAACGTGACCTGCGCCTTGGCCGCCAGGTGGTGCGTGGCGGTGTCGATCTCGGCATCGATCACGTAGCCGGTAATGTTCAGCGCCGGTCGCTCGCGCTGCGCCCCAATCGGCGCCGCCGCCAGCAAGGTCAGCACCACAAGGCCCGGTAAGCCTGTCCCCAAAAACCCTGTCAGGGAAGGTCGCAGTCCCGCTCCAACCCGCACAATCCGCTTTTCTTCACGCATTGCAGTCATTCTCGCAGTCCCCGACGATCTCTTGCCCTTTTCAATCAACTTCGGAAGCAGGGTGCCCCAGGTCTCGTCCGCCGAGGCGGAAGACCTGGGAAACCACAAACTCTTCTCCCGTCATCCTCAGGATTGCACAGCCGATTCATCCTGCGCCCGGGAAAGCGCGCGCAATCAGCTCCAGAGCCACGGCAGCGACCCGTTCAATCGCTCCCAGCCCGGGTCGACCTGCCTGGCGCGACCGAAGCAGACCCCCAAGGCGAGCCAGTTCCTGCATCATGGACTCGCGAGCCGGCCCGTCGGGTAGCAGGGGTTCAAGTTGTTGGACGATATTTGCGGCGGTGAAGTCATTCTGGATCAGCTCCGGCACCACCCGCTTGCCAGCGATGAGGTTGGCCATCGCTACATGCTGCACCGTCACCACCCGTTTGGCAATGGCATACGTGAGCGGCGAAACCCGGTAGACGACCACAAAGGGATTGCCGATCAGCGCCGCCTCGACCGTAGCTGTGCCGCTGGCGACAACCGAAGCCCGTGCGTGGAAGAGCGCCGCGCGTGCATCGTCAACCAGCCGCACCGGCAACCCAGCGCCCTGCTCCCGCACCATCGCCGCTACGGCCTCCCGCTGCGCCGCATTCAGCGTCGACGCCAACGGAACCACGAATTCAAGCGCGCCCTGCCGCAGTCCGCGCGACTCCGCCAACACCCGCGCCGCCCGCAGCATCTCCGGCAAATTGTCGCGAATCTCCTTCGGCCGGCTCCCCGGCAGCAGACCGATCCACGTCTCCGCCGGGTCCAGCCCGTTCTCCACCGCAAACTCCGCACGGCTCACGGCCGGCAGCGGCAGTTCCGCCAGCGGATGCCCCACAAACTCCGCCGCCACACCCCGCTCCCGGTAGAACTGCTCCTCGAACGGAAAGATCACCAGCATGCGCGTCACGTACTTCTCGACCAGCTTGATGCGGTGCTTCTTCCACGCCCACAGCTGCGGGCTCACAAAGAAAATCACCGGCACGCCCAGGCGGTGAAGCTCCCTGGCCAGCTTGAAGTGGATGTCGGGAAAGTCAATGAGCACGGCCACATCCGGCCGCCGCTCTCGGATCGCCTGCTTGAGCTTGCGGAACTCGCGATAGATGCGCGGCAGATGGCGCACCACCTCGGTGATGCCCATGACCGCCATGTCTTCCGAGCGCACCACGCGCTCCAGACCGGCGGCGACCATGCGCTCTCCGCCCATGCCGAAGAAGCTGGCGCGCTGCCCTTGCGCCTCCAGGCGCTTCTTCAGCGAGGCAATCAGCAGCGCCCCATAGTGCTCGCCGCTTGCCTCGCCTGCCGAGATAAAAATCGTGGGAGCCATGAATGAAATCGCGCGGCCTCGCTCAAGAATCCGTGTTCCATCATAGCGGGTTCAAACCTCCGCGATTGCGAGGCGAAGCCAGACCGGCGCCGCCGGCTGCGTCTGCCTCATGTCCGAAACTGAACTGCCGATTTCAAACAAGACAGGGAGAATAAAACCATGATCCAATCGGCCATCGCGAGCTTCTGCAATCAAATCGTCAGCTCGCCTTTTTCCATGTTTGCTGCCCAGATCGTTGCCTTCATCATCCCCTCTATCGCCGTGATTGCTTTCTCCGACTGGCACAGCAGAGACAAAGCATCTGAGTGGGAATCGAGCGTCAGGGATCTGGAAGCCCCGTTCGCGCTCGAGGATCCTCGTCCTCCTGGTCATCTATCCGGCCGGGCGCCGCGCCCTTAACCCGCCCATCAACCGTGGGTGCCCCAGGCCTGGGTGCTGGGTGCCCCATCCTTGCCGCGTTCTTGTTTTTGCGGCAAGGGTGGGCCGGCCTCGAACCCTATCCCCGCCGCGCCCGCACCGCCGCAGCCAATTCCGCGAGCAGCTTATGCGTCTCCGCCCAGTCGATGCACCCGTCCGTAATGCTCTGCCCGTAGACCAGCGAGTCCAGCGATTGCCCCGGCTTGAGCGGCTGCGCGCCCGCCACCAGGTTGCTCTCGATCATCACGCCCATAATGCGCGTGTCTCCCGCAGCAATCTGCGCAGCCACGTCGTGGCACACCAGGGCCTGGCGGCGGTAGTCCTTGTTACTGTTGGCGTGGCTGCAGTCGATCATGATCCTCGGCAGCACGCCGGCCTGCTCCATCTTTTCAGCTGTCTCGGCCACGCTCTCGGCCGTGTAGTTCACCGTCTTGCGCCCGCCGCGCAAAATGATATGACACTCCGGATTCCCCGTCGTGACAAAGATCGCCGACTGCCCGTGCTTGCTGTTGCCCAGAAACGTATGCGAGTGCGCCGCGGATTGAATCGCGTCGATGGCCACCTGCACATCGCCCGACGTTGCGTTCTTGAAGCCGACCGGACAGGAGACGCCGGAGACCAACTGCCGGTGCACCTGGCTCTCCGTGGTGCGCGCGCCGATGGCGCCCCAGCTCACCAGGCCGGCGATATACTGCGGCGAGATCATGTCCAGGAATTCAGTTCCCGTGGGCACGCCCATCTCGGCCAGGTCGAGCAGCAGATGCCGCGCCAGGCGCAGCCCGTCATTGATCTTGTACGACTGGTCCAAGTGCGGATCGTTGATGAGCCCCTTCCAGCCGATGGTCGTGCGCGGCTTCTCAAAGTAGACCCGCATCACAATCTGCAGCTCCCTGCGAAATTCCTTGATGGCCGACTTGAGCAGCGCGCCATACTCGCGCGCGGCCCTGGTGTCGTGAATAGAGCAGGGCCCGGCCAGCACCAGCAGGCGCGAGTCGCGGCCGTTGAGGATGGCGGAGATATCGGTGCGCGCGTTGAAGATGGTCGCCGTCGCGACCTCGGAGATGGGCAGGTCTTCTTCCAGAAATACCGGGGGCAGAACGACCTTGGTCCATTGAATGCGGAGATCTTCAATCCTGGGGGGCATGAGCTTTCCTTGGCCGGATCGGGGGCTGGGTGCGGGCCGTTACGATCAAAGCGTGTTTCTCTTAAATTTTATAGGAACGGCCGCGACGGATGCGGCGCGTCCCATTCTGCCCCTTGTATGTTGTGTTGCGGCGCGTTCCGAGCATTCCGTCCGCCGCGGCAAACTCCATGCTGGGCTGTTGTCGTTCCCTCCCGGAGGGAGGGGGCGAAAGTAGCCCAGGGCAAGCGCAGCGCCGCCCTGGGAACACGCACCAACCCGAATGCCCCGCCCCGTCAGGGGCGGAACGAAACGAGCAACTACTCCGTTCATGGGATTTACCCGCCGGCGCACCGAGCGTTTTACGGCGCATACCGCTTCTCGCCGGCCTCCAGAGCGACCGGCAGACGGTTGCGCTCCGGCGGCAGCGGGCAGGTGGCATACGACGTGTACGCGCAGGGAGGGTTCTCCAGGCGATTGAAGTCCAGAATCAGCTTGCCCGGCTCGTCGAGACCATGATCGGGAAAGGGCACGTGAAGAAACCGCCCGCCCTGGTAGGTCGTCGTCTTCAGAGTCTGGTCGCTGAGGATGAAAAACAGCGTCTTGTCGCCCGCGCTCTCGAGCACCGGCTCCAGCGTGAATTGCTTGCCATTGAGGGTGAAGGTGGCCACGCCGGGCGCGGGAAGATTCAGCGTGGTACCGAGCACGGTGGGAATCGCTTCCACATGCGGCGGCGTGTATGGAGTCCACGATGCCTCTACGCTCAGGTTGGGGTCGGGCGCGTACCAGTTGAGCCCGTGAAAAGCTGTGCGGACAGCGGAGTCGGCGTCTTTGACGCGCAGCACATAGCGGCCGCCGCGATCGAGCACCACCAGCGTCAGGCTGTGCCATGTAATGGTGGAGGGCTTCGCGCCATCCACTGCCAGCGGCCCATCCTGCGCCGGGTTGCCGTCGATCGTCAGGCCGGCGGGATAGCCGTCCATAGTGGCCAGCAGCTGCACCGTCTTGCCGCTCACGGTGATGATGCCGATGTGCTCTGGAGCGTGCGCGCGCAACTGAATCTGGTTGTCGGCCGCGCCGCCCACCAGGTTGGCGCCCCCCTTCAGCCACTCCAGGCCCACCAGCGTCAGCCAGCCGTCGGGCGCGTCAATCTCCTTCTCCCGTCGCGTGCGCCACGCATCCAGATCGGCACGCCACTCGGCCTCAGCGGAGGTCACCTGGGTCTGCGCCGCCGCGGGACGAGCCGCAAGCAGGCCTGCGCCCCCCAGCAGGATCGCCAAACCCAGCGCGGCCAACGCCGTCGAACGCCTTCTGTATGTTCCTCGCTCTGTCATCGCCGCAGGTCCCTCCCTTTTGCTCCTGCCAGTCTAATCGCTGAGGCGGTCCCCGGGCCTCCATCGGCGCGGTCATCGGAGAGAGCTGGGGCATTCGTGGGAGGGAGCAGGCGCATTGATGGGAGGGAGCAGGGGCATTCATGCCCCTGAACAGAGCGGCGCCGGAATTGGCCTTCAGGCCCGGATCCCGAGACCTGCCGCCGGGTTGACAGCCGCAGCCGCCGAACCTAGAATTAAACAGGACCATTTTGCTCATTTTCTGGTGTAAGTTGCAGATAGATGAGCGGTTAGTTTGCGCTCTCGGGCTTCGGGCCTGTCTGTGAGGCAGTCTTTTCCGGGACCTCGGAAGCGCGGACAGGGAGTAGGCGACCATGGCAGATCTGCGTGTGAGCCCACGCGAGCGGCTGGTGCTCACGGCCATTATCGAGATCTACATCGCTACCGGCGAGCCCGTGGCTTCCCAGGCTGTCGCCCGCGCCTTTGCCGACCGCGAGGGGCTCAGCTCCGCCACGGTCCGCAACGTGATGGCCGCGCTGGGCGATGCCGGGCTGCTGGAGCAGGCGCACACCTCCGCCGGCCGCGTCCCCACCGCCGCCGCCTTCCGTTACCACGTGGAGCAGATCACGCAGTCCGGCCGCGTTGCCGCCGGTGCGCAGTCGGCCAGCTCCTCGACGCAGGGCGCCTCGAGCCTCGGCCCTTCCATGCTGAGCGATGCCCGTCGCGAGCAAATCGAAGACAGCTTCACCGGCGTTTCCAGCTCCAACGAATATCTGGAGCGCACATCCCATGTGCTGGCGCTGATCTCCAGCGGCCTGGGCGTCGCCCTGGCCAGCTCCACTGCCGGCCAGGTGCTGGAGCACATTCATTTTTCCCGGCTTTCCACCGGCCGCGTCTTGGCTGTGTTGGTCACCCAGGCCGGCACCGTGCAGGACCGGGTGCTGGCCCTGGACCGCGAGCTGACCCACCTGGAGCTTGAGACCGCGGCGCGCTACCTGAACGACAACTTTCGCGGCTGGCCCATCGACCGCATCCGCGCCGAAGTGGCCCGGCGCATGGAGGCGGAGCGCGAGGCCTACGCCCAGATGCTCTCCTCGGTCGAAGAGCTCTGCCGCAAGGGCGCGCTGGCCGGCGGCGAGAGCAATCCGGCGATTTTTGTGGACGGCATGGCCAACCTGATCTCGGCCGAGCTCGACCGCGGGCGGCTGCGCCAGATGCTGCTGGCTCTCGAAGCCAAGCAGCGGCTGGTGGAGCTGCTCACCGCCTACGTCGACGGCCGCCAGCAAGAGGTGCGGATCGTCGTGGGCCTCGATGAAGCTTCCCCCGCCATGCAGGACCTGGTCCTGATCGGCGCGCCTGCCCGCCTGGGCGGCGGAAACCTGGGCACCGTCGCGGTCATCGCCCCCACACGCATCCAATATCAGGAGATGATCCAGGCCGTGCGCTACATCGCCCGCATGTCCGAGCGCATCCTAGAGGTACCTGTGGATTAGGAATCCCCCGCCCATGGCATCTGCCCCCGACCGAGAGGCTCGAAGCTACTCCTCCCACGGTGAGAGCAAGAAGCGTCAGGACACGGCTTCACAGCCTGCGGAAGAAGCAGATGAAGCCGCCACGGATGGAGCCATTTGCAATTGCTTTGTAACAGGGCATGGCTTTAGCCGTGCCGCAACTGCCGCACAATAAACCAGGGCTTTAGCCCGCGAGGGGATGAAACATCGAATAGATCCCCCGGTCCGCCCCTCCCGAAAGAACAAAAGCGGGCTCAAAAATTAGAATGGAATCAGGCACAGTTGATTTTTCGGAGAAAACCACACGAGATGCGAAAACACGAAACAGATTTGACCGTATTGGAACACCAGGAACCCGTGCCAGCCGAGCCGGTGGAAGTGACGCCCGCAGAGCCGGACGCTGCGGACGCGGAAGTCTCTGCCGCCAGCACCGAGCTCGATAAGCTGAAAGGCGAACGCGACCAGCTGCTCGACCGCCTGGCCCGCCTGCAAGCCGAGTTTGAGAACGCCCGCAAGCGCGCCGAACGCGAGCGCGTCGAGTACCGGGACTACGCCACCGGCAATGTCGTCGAGCAGTTTCTGCCCGTGCTGGACAACTTCGAGCTGGCCCTCAAGGCCACCGGCACCGCCCAGCAGCTGCGCCACGGCGTGGAGCTGATCGTCAAGCAGATGGAGGAGATTCTGCGCCAGCTTCAGGTCAATCCCATCCCCACCGTCGGCGAGGCCTTCGATCCCCGCATGCACGAGGCGCTGGGAACCGTGGAGCGCGACGACCTGCCCGACCAGCATGTGGCCGAGGAGATCCGCCGCGGCTACAAGCTGCGCGAGCGCATGCTGCGGCCCGCCATGGTGCGCGTTGCCCACAACCCCAAACAGGTAACAGAATGAATCCCGCGACCCGCGAATGGAGTCTCAAAACACCAGAATGAGTTCTAATACAAGAGTGAGCAAAGCAGACTACTACGAGCTCCTTGGCGTCTCGCGCGATGTGAGCGACCAGGAACTGAAGAGCGCCTATCGCAAGCAGGCGCTCAAGTATCATCCTGACCGCAACCCCGGCGACCACGCCGCGGAAGAAAAGTTCAAGCAGGCCAGCGAGGCCTACCAGGTGCTCAGCGACGCAGACAAGCGGGCCGCCTACGACCGCTACGGCCATGCCGGCCTGGGCGGCCAGGGCGGATTCTCGGGCTCGCCCTTCGCCGGCGGCGTAGATATCGGCGACATTTTTGGCGACCTGTTCGGCGAGATGTTCAACGTGGGCGGCCAAAGCCAGCGCGGCTCCCGCCAGCACCGCGGAGACGATCTGCGCTTCGACATGACCATCGACTTCAACGATGCCTTCTTCGGCACCGAAACCGAAGTAAAAATCCGCCGCCTTGAGACATGCGGCTCCTGCCATGGCAAGGGCACAGCCTCCAGCCGCGGACCCAGCGTCTGCCCGCAGTGCCAGGGACGCGGCCAGCTGCGCTATCAGCAGGGATTCTTCTCCGTCGCGCGCACTTGCTCCGCCTGCGGCGGCGCCGGCCAGGTCATCGGCGACCCCTGCCAGACCTGCCGCGGCCAAACCCGCGTATCGAGCGAGTTCAAGCTCAATGTCAAGGTGCCGGCAGGCGTCGAGGAAGGCACCCGCATCCGCTACACCGGCGAAGGCGATGCCGGCCGCTCCGGCGGTCCGCGGGGCGATCTCTATGTCGTGCTCTCGGTGCGCCCGCACGACTTCTTCGAGCGCAAGGCCAACGACCTGCATTGCGTCATCCCCATCAGCTTTCCCCAGGCCGCCCTGGGCGACGAGTTTGAAATCCAAGGCATCGACGGCCCCATCAACCTCAAGATTCCCGAGGGCACCCAGAGCGGGCGCGAGATCCGCGTGCGTGGCCGCGGCGTTCCTCACCTGAACGACAAGGGCCACGGCGATCTGATCGTGAAAGTCCTGGTCCAGATCCCGCGCAAGCTCAGCCGCCAACAGCGCGAGCTGGTCAGCAAACTGGCCGAGTCCCTAGCCGTCGAAAACAAGCCCACCTCCCCCGGCCTCCTCGACAAGATGAAGGACCTGTTCAACTAAAGGCTCTTCACAACAAATCCAATCAATGGCGAGCTTTGAAAGGGCGCGGCTTCAGCCGCGCCCTTTCAAAGCTACGGCTCTTGCGGACAAGGGCTCAACCCTCCCAAGGATTGATCACAGGCACACCGGCCTCGATGAATGGCGCGGTATCGCGGGAGGCGACGGCGAAACCGTGGACCGCTGCGATGGCGGCGATCTGGCAATCGCCGACCGAGATGGAATAACCACGTCCCGAAGTGCGGCCCGCAAGCGCAGCATAAACCACGGCGGCTTCGCATTCAAAGGCGAGGAACCGATCGGCTAAGTAGTCCGTGAGAAGGGCCTCTACCGCCGTCGCCATGCCTCTCTGTCGTTTGCCGTCGGGGAGGAGCGTGATGCCGAGCAGTACCTCCATCAGGACAGGGGCGCACAGATAGAGTGTCTCTTTAGGCTGGCGGTCCAGCCACGCAGCCACAACCGGATCAGCGAACTGCTTGACCGGCTCCGAAATCACATTCGTGTCAAGAACGATCACGAGAATTCCGCCGGTTCAGCCGGTCTTGAATCGCGAGCGATGCTGAGCTCAATGCCGCCAAAGCGACGTCCGAGCGCAGCCAATTGCGAACCGAGTCCCGCAGCCGAATGAGTGGACACGGCGTCTTCCAGAATCACGCGGATCTCCGCCTCGGTGCTGCGCCCGTTGCGCGCGGCACGCAGCTTGAGGGCGCGATGGGTCTCTTCAGGAAGATTGCGGACAAGGACGGCTGCCATGGTTTTCTGCTCCTCTACAGAATGATATCATATTGCTATCACCGATAGCGCTCCATCCTGACTATCGAAGTCTCCCCTAAAAACAAAACTCGCGAAGCCCTCAGAACCTGTTTAAAAACTAGTTGGATCTTCTGAGCATTTGATGGGCGAAAGCGATGTAGATCATGGTTTCAGCCGATGTTTGTCG
>Ga0182030_10013700_pt1 | contig 16103 bp, 19 predicted proteins | sample 812S3MmetaG_FD_121299 | JGI IMG/M metagenome (GOLD analysis project Ga0182030, IMG submission 121299) | Permafrost microbial communities from Stordalen Mire, Sweden - 812S3M metaG (Illumina Assembly) | ecosystem: Environmental > Terrestrial > Soil > Wetlands > Permafrost | place: Sweden...
CGCGCCAGCGCGCGTGGAAACCGAAGACGAACATAGTGATCGCTTCTTCTGACGGTTCCGCTGTCCCGACACGTCGAAACCACTCGTGACGCGCTATTGCCTTGGCACCACCTGTTGTGAAGGACATCGTCGGCATGGGAACCGTGGGGCGCGAACCGGATTTTCACCCAGTCCGGCATTTGTGTCTTGCGGTCGACGTGACGAGGATAGGCCCAGTTCATCGCGGCCTAGTTCAATGCATCGAACCGATAGCCGTCTTGACCGTCGGTTGGCGCACTGCGGCCAGAACCCTGCGCCAAACCCCTCGCCCTCCAAAATCGCCGCGCCTGAGCATTTCGTCCACCCGCATGACGACTTCGATTTCAGCTCCGTCGCCGTACTGCTTGATCATCAGGTTGGCGGTCAGCCAGATATCTCGATCGATCACGAGCATGCGCTACTGCTTGGGCCCATCGGAGAGGGGGTTCTTAGCCGAATTGACGACCCTGAGCATGCGTTCGAGCAGTTGGGAGCCAAAGCGAAAGGATAGCCAGCCCAGAGTTTTGTCCTGGAGTGAGAAAATCAGCTCGCGCGTCTTGTTGTCTACGCCGAAGTCATAGGCTGCGCCTTTGATTTCGCGCACCGGCGTTCCGTCAGCTAGGCTGGAAGGCAGGGGCGGGGTCATTTGGCTGCGCAGCCGGGTTAGTCCGGCAATCGCCTCCTCTAGCTGCACGGCTGACAGTATGATGCCGCCCAGCATCTTCTCCCCGCTATGGATGGTCAGGTGCATAACCTCCTTCCCGGCATCCAGAATCAGGCTGAGGCGGGGCTCGGGTTGGTCTGCCATCCAATGCTCTCCTGTCTTCCGCGGCGCGCTTTCAGTGTAGGCGCTTCAAGATCTTATCCTCGAATAGTTCCATGTACCGCTATACCCAGTCCAGGGGCAGAATGTTGGTCAGCGGCTGTATAAGCATCATCTCCAACGGCTAAACGGGTTTGACTTGTAAGAGCAATCGATGCCGCTTGTTGACGCCGGCCACAATCGATTCGGACAGACCCGGCGGGAATCCCTGTGGCATGGCGCAGATGGTTCGCTCTAATGCAGATGGGACCTCGGCAAAGAGCTGGGAGAATATTTCATCCATGTCTCCCTCAGGTCAACTGGCCGTGCCGGCCATTTGACGATATTGCCGCGGCATGATTGCGTTCACTGCATAGTGCCGGTTGCTGGCCGACGGCCATCGCCAACTTGAAGTCCTTCGCACGAATTTGGCGCATGTCGACATTCGGCTGTGCCGAAAGCACATCGTAAACGGGGATCAACGTGATCCGTCCGCCTGAAGAGAGGTGGATGCTAAAACTCTTAGCGTGACCGTCCGTTGCCCCCAGAAGCCAGAATGCGATCTGCGGCGGCCTCGTCGCTAGCCTGCAGAAGGGAGAGGATTCTTAAGATGCCGGGCCCACCCTCATTTTCGTATTTCTGGGTCCATGGAACGCCGAGCGTCTGACACATATCTTCCTGCGGACGGCGAAGCAGCCGGCCTTGCGACCAGATGCGATCGAATCTTTCGACGACCGGCGCTTTGGTCTTGCGGAACATGACGATTTTGCTCTGAGCCGCGGGAAGGCCGAGCTGAGCCAGAAATGTCAGGCAAAAATGCTCGTTCTCGACGCTCTGCGTGAGATCCAGGCCGTTGTCCAGACGGCCGATCGCCGGCTTCAGTATGTGCGTGGCCGCGGTGGTGCCCTCTGGGATTGCCCATCCCTCCTTGAGGCGAAGCAGAGCGGTTTTTTCTTGAACACCGACGATGGAAACGCGGAATTCACTTCCTGAGTCGATACCAAGAGGCGCGCGCTTGAGATTAAGGAAAGGATGGTCTTTTCGATTTCGGAGGCGGAAACAGGCCTGCTTTTTATGGCGCCGTCATCGCCGGGATCGGAGCCGGCGGGAATGAATTGAAGCGCGGCTCCGCAATCCCTGCCGATCGCGTCTTAAAGGCTAAAGACATCGATTCCTCCAGCGCCGGTCCGCTCGGCGATATGTCGCTTTAAATCGCGATTGTCGGGCATAAGATTATCGAAGACAGCGGCGATGACGCCACCGACGTAGCGCTTTTCGCGCAGAGGCATCGCCAGCGAAACCGGAATTGCATACCGCCATTCCAGCCATACCGGGTCATCTCTGAAGTCGACGGTGCCGCTGGTTTCCCTAGTAAGGCGGCCGGTCGTCCGACTGTTCGGAACGACATCGAGGGATTGCTGCTTTTTCGCCACTAAAAGATATCTTCGATCTTAGCTGCCTTCGAACGATCTCTGACGATCAGCTCAAGATCGAGCGCCGTTAAGACATCGAGCAAAGTTTTCAGGCGCGCGCCACTATCCCCCGATTCGAGGCTGGAAATCGTGGCCTGCCGTACGCTTGAGCGCTCGCAAAGCTGGCTCTGGGTAAGTTGTAGAGCCTTACGTTGCCGACGAACGGCGTTGGCGATCTGATCTATCGAGCGGACGAGCTGTTCCAAGAGCTGGCACTCCTTATCGCTCATCTATACGTTATTCCGTATACGATGGCGATATACGGAATAACGTATGTTTTCTTCTGATGCGGAAATCCGTATCGGACTATAAAATACGGGAAACCGTGTATTTGAATTTGTGCGGCGCGTTTTCAGGGCAGGCCTTTAAGGACCTTATCCCCAAATAGCTCTATGCACCGCCATGCTCGATCCAGTGGCAAACCGCCGGTCAGCGGCTGCACGATCGGCATATAGTCCGCCGTTGCGGCACGGATGCGCGCCAGAGCGTCATCAGGCGTCAAAATCTCATACACGCCCGTCGCCCTCAGGGCGTCGATCGAATCGCTGGCATTTGAAAAGACGCGGTCCACGCCCGTTCGCCGCCAGCTGGAGTATTGCTGAGATTCCTTCAGAAAATAGGGGCCGAGTTCGGTCCAGGCCCGTTGCGGGTCCTCATCGATGAACCAGAGCGACATTTCGCGCTGGATAACGAGATGGGCCCGCTTACCCGCGCGCGCCATTTCTTCCAGATACAGCGTCTCAAGTTCGGCGTTCGGCTGGGCCGGGAAAAAAGGCAAGCCAAAGCGCACTGCGCGCCGAACCGCAACCTTGCTCATGCCTCCGATATGGAGCGGTGGGTGCGGCCTGGTGTAAGGCTGGGGGGAAACAGTAACCTGAATGCCCCGATAGTCGAACGGCTGACCGCCCCATGCCTTCAGCAGGGTTTCGATCACGAAATCCATCGTCTGACCGCGCGCCGCGAAATCTCGGTCCATCATATGATATTCGCTGGGCCGGTAGCCTTGGCCGGCGCAAAGCACGAAGCGGCCGCGACTCAACACGTCGAGCAGCGCCATATCCTCTGCCAGTCGCAGCGGGTCATAGAGGGTCACCAGAACCGCCGAGCCTCGGATCTGCACCCGCCTGGTCCGCGCCGCGATCGCTGCCGCCATGGTGAGCGGGCTACCCATCCAGCCTAAAGCAACATCGTGATGTTCCTCCACATTCACGATTGCAAAGCCGTTCTTATCGGCATAATCGGCCAGGTCGATCGCCGCCTGAAAGCGGTCGGCCTCAAGCTCCCGGTCCGGCCCCTGGCCGCAGCCCGACATATTAAGCCTTAGCACCGGGCTGACTTTGACCATTTAAAATCCCTCCCTAATCCCGACGAAGACTTCTTTCGCGCAGTAGTCTCCGACGCTGGAATGACAGCCCACAAGCTGCATTCGCCGCCAGGAAGCCTAGCAGTTGCGCAAAATCAGCCGAAAGAGTCTAGGGCGTCAGCCCGTAATCGGCATATTCGGAATCAATCTTAGGATCGATAGCACGCGCAGCGGCCAGATCGACCTGTCCGTCCGATGCCTCTCCCTTGCGCAGCTTCACCAGACCACGGCCGTATAGTGAATTTGCCACCTTCGGCCGTTTGTCGAGCGCAGCATTGTAGTCAGACAATGCCTCATCCAGATGACCGAGCTGAAGGTTGACCAGCGCGCGACTGTCCAACTTCCCTGGCGAGGCGGAGTTGATTCCAATCGAAGCGTTGCAGTTATCCAAAGCCACCGTCAGGTCCTGTCCCCATGTTGCCCGCCGTTGTTCATGCCTAAGAAGAGATAGCGGACTTGGTCATCGACTAGGCTCTGCGCCATGGCCGCCTGGCCCCTGAGATCGGATGATACGTCCTTGATCCGGGCGACCTCGGCATGAAGTGGTGAATCCGGCTTTAGCACCGACGCTTTGTCATAATAAGTCGCCATTAGGGCCGAGACGTCGGACCAGTTGGCGGCCTCGCTGATTTCGAACATCCCGGGGCGGGAATATTGGTCCGGCGCCTGTGGACGGACCGCCCCGGTCATCGCAATCGAAAGCTCCGATACATTCGCCGTCTTCGTAATCTTCGGCTGGTCGAGTCCCGGCCTTACCCGCCAATGTGGCGCTTCAGCGCTCGTCCATAATTCCCGGATAGCGAAGATATCGGTAGGCTCGGCCGGCATCGAAACGACACGCGATGAGCGACCGCGCATGATCGGATCCCGCATCTCATATCCGATCGCGATGTCCAGTATATCCCCAACCTAAAGGCCTTACGGTTGCATGGCGGCGGTCAGCGATCCGTCCAGCAATCGCATACTCCAACCGGTTCTCGCGCAGCAGAATGATGAAACGATGGCCCTCGGGTAAAAGGTCGATTGTCTTGTCACCGCGGATGATCCGGGCGCGGTGGACCAGTAGGGTTTCGGTATCCGGATTCCAATCGAACGCGGATGGGAAGCCAGTTTTCTCGATGTAGCGATCCGCAAATCATGTAGGATTTCAGCATCGTGACTTTGAATTTATTTCCTGACCATAAATCCGTCGTTGGGCAGACCATCGGTCGTCGTGAGATGACGGATATCGTCGGTTCCCGACACGGGGCAATGCTGTTCGAAGATTGCGTCTTCGATGGAGCCGATTTCTCCGGCCTTTCGCTGTCTGAATTTAGTTTCGATCGCTGCAGCTTGGTCGGGACATCGCTGAAAGATGCGATGCTCAGCCAAACCAGGTGGAAGGGCTGCCGGGCCGGGAAGGCAAATTTTTCATTTGCAGACCTGTCCGAGGCCGTCATCCATTCCGGCGACTTCAATAATTCGATTTGGCGTGGAGCCACGCTGTCTTCTGTAGGCTTTGCGCATGCCAAGCTGACAGGCGCCAGCTTTGCCGAATGTAGATCGCTCGGCCTCGAGTTCGTCGACAGCCTGCTCATCAGCACGGATCTGCGGGGTATATCGTTTCGGCGCATGACCTTACAGCGACTCGATTTTAGCGACGCCGAATTGGCCGGGGTCGATTTCCGCGAATGCATATTCGAAGAATGCAGCTTGCGAAGCGCAAGTCTTAAAGGCGCACGGTTTCAGGGTGCCGACTTAAGAGGGGCCGATCTCGGCGGTTTGCGGCTGTTCGATGCGGCACTGTTCAGAGGGGCCACGATATCGAAGGCGCAGGCGACGATGCTGCTGCAGGAAATCGGACTGACTGTCGCTTGAACATCGACTTGGGTTACACTCCAGGGCGCCGATTCCTGGCGCCGTCTCTTTGATAATGCCTTGATATAGATCACTGCGCGGAACGGGCCGACCCTCTCGAATGCACAAGCAACTCGAGGAGTTAGACGTTCGATGAACCACAAGCAGCGCACCGCATTACATAGTCTTTTTGCCCATCCGATCAGCAGCAATATCGACCCCAAGCATGCCTATTCAGTGGTTGAGGCTCTTGGCGGCGAGGTCACGCACGGTGGCCACGGACAGATCGTCATAAAGCTGAACGGTCATACGCACGGTTTTCATGATAGCCGCCACGCCCTGTCGAAAGAGGAAGTTACCGGGCTGCGGAAGTTTCTCGAGGCGGCCGGCATCGAGCCGGAGCGCGACTACCCGTTGGAGGCGTGAAGTGGAGTCGGCAATTGCACAGGCCGATGAGGCCGATGAGGCCGCTGTTACGCGCCTGGTCGATAGCTTTTACGATCGGATTCGCGCCGAACCGCGGTTGGGTCCCATATTCGAGAACGCGATTCAGGACTGGGATCAGCATCTACAGGTCATGCGGGATTTCTGGTCGCGCGCGCTTTTGGGCACCGAGCGGTACCACGGATGCGTGATGTCACCGCATTTCGGCTTGCCGATCGAAGCTGTCGATCTGGATCGTTTTCTCGAATTATTTCGGCCGACTGCGGATAGCACTTTGCCCGCGGATACGGCTCGGCGCGCCATACAGGTGGCCGAGGCCGTAACGCAAAATCTGCGCCGTGCGGTGAAATAGAACCTCAACAGGGGCGCGTGAGCGCGCGTTTCAGGGCCTGCACGGAATCGCGGCGAAACCGCTTTGTGACATCGGCGTCGAACGCAACGTCGAACCCGTGATAGGCGCCGGGATAGACATGCAGTTCCGTCGGTACGCCGGCACTGACCAGTCGCTGGGCGTAATCGATATCTTCGTCGAGAAAAATATCGAGTGCGCCCACACTGATGAAGGTGGGCGGCAGGCCGGCGACACTCTCTGCCCGCGCTGCCGCGGCATAGGGTGACACGCCGTGAGATCCCGGTTCCTGACCGAGAAGCGAATGCCAACCGAAACGATTGCTTTGCGCATTCCAGATGAACTCACCGGCGAACGGATGCGGGTCGTTGCGGGTCACCGTACGGTCGTCGAGCATGGGATAAATCAAGAGCTGGAAGACGAGGGGTACTTCGCCCCTGTCTCGCGCCAACAGCCCCAGCGCCGCCGCCAAGCCGCCGCCTGCACTCTCTCCCCCGATGGCGATGCGGTCTGCAATAACACCAAGCGAAGCTGCATTCGTGTGGAACCATTTCAGCGCGGCATAGCAATCCTCGACCGGCCCCGGATGCGCGGTGTCGGGCGCCAAACGATAATCGACCGAAACCACGACACAGCCGATCTCGCGGACCACCGCCTTGTTTTGCAGGTCGAACATTTCCGGCGAGCCCATGACATAGCCGCCGCCGTGGATGTGGAGATATCCCGGCTTTGGCCCCGAGACGTCGGGCGGCGAATAAATCAATACCCGTACGTCCGGCGCGCCTGCTGGACCCGGGATGTGCCGTTCTTCAACGATAATGTCCGACGGCGGCGCGGCATCCCGTTGCTGCCGCAGCATTTCGAGCATCATGCCCCGCATCTGCGGGAGCATCTCCACCGACAGATCGAACGGCGGCATGAAGTCCAATGCCGCCAGCAACTCAGGATCGACAAGGTGCTTTGTGTCCATAATACTTCCCCTATGCTTGAATTCGATGGGCGATGCCTATCCCGCTGCCCGGCGATTGTCACTCAATCCTTGCGCTTAGCCTTAGAGGCTGCGCACGAGACAGAAAAGAGGATAGAAGTCATTTTCCTGAGCGGGACGCCTCGGATGGCGACTTTCTGGATGAGGCGAATTTGATGGGGAAGAGCGCAGACATGACCAAGCCGCAACTCGATCCGTACGAGCATGCTTTTCATCTGGACCCCTATCCGCGATATCGCGCGATTCGCGAGGAAGACCCGGTCCATTTCGTTCAGGATCACGGCTTCTGGCTATTCACGACATGGGACGATGTCCGCAACGCTTTTCGGGACTTTCGCACCTTCAGCAACGCCAATCTGGTGGCGTTGGAGGCGAACGCGGAAGCGTCTTTGCCCTATCCCAGCTTCATCAATACCGATCCGCCTCATCATACCGAAGTCCGTCGGCTTTTCTCGCCTCTGATGACCCCCGAGGCTTTAGCCCCGCTGGAAGCCTTTATTCGCGATCGAACAAGGCAACTCATGGTGCCGCACCTGGCGTCGGGCAGAATCGATTTGGTCGCGGACTTGGCGTGTTTTCTGCCGATGGATGTCATTTCGAACATGACCGGCATCCCGCCCAAGGATCGCGATAGAGTCCGGGGCTGGGCCGACGATCTGATATTGCGGGAAGACAAGCAGGAAGGGCTCTCGCAACGAAACATCGACGGCTATATGAACCTGGCCTCATATTTCGAGGAATTTGCGACCGGTCACGCTGCCAATTCAACCGGAGAGGGGCTGCTCGCGGTTATTCTCAAAGCTGAACGGGAAGGGGTGATGACCCATCCTGAAGTAATCGGCGCATTGATTCTGCTGGCGATTGCCGGAAACGAGACCACGACCAAGCTTATCGGGAATATTGCCTATCGCCTGTGGGAACATCCCGATCAGCGGCAATTGGTGATCGATGAGCCGAAGCGGATCGCGGACGCGGTCGAAGAGACGCTGCGCCTCGACGGTTCTTCACAGATTATCGCCCGCAGAGTCGCCAAGGACGTCGAGGTTCAGGGCAAAATGCTCCACGCAGGCGACAAGGTCGGGCTTTGCATCATATCGGCCAACCGCGACAAAAGCCGTTGTCCGGCCGGCGAGATATTCGACATCACCAAGCCCACCCGAGACCATATGGCGTTCGGATTCGGGCTGCACTCCTGTCTCGGCGCCGCATTGGCCCGCCTGGAGGCGCGTGTGGTGCTGGAAGAAATCATAAAGAATATACCCGACTATAACGTCGAAGTATCCGGTTTGGAGATGGCCCATAATCCGAACGTTCGCGGCTATAGCCGGATGCCAGTTACCTTTCCACCGCGGACCGGCTGAGCAATCGGCCGTACGAGTTTAGTTAACTGCATCGACCGCAGACATCAAAAGCGATGCATTGCCGCCTGCGGCCGTTGTGTTGATCGTGACAACGCGCTCGGTGGCGAAACGCCGGACATAATTGGGACCGCCGGCTTTGGGGCCCGTGCCTGATAATCCCTCGCCACCGAATGGCTGGGTGCCGACGGTTGCGCCGATCATGGTCCGGTTGACGTAGAAATTCCCGACCCTGACGGCGCGCCTAACGCGCTCCACATTTTCATCGATTCGGGTCTGCAAACCCAGCGTCAGACCGAAGCCGGTGCTGTCGATGGCTTCGAGCACCTCGCCCAGCCGATCTGACGGATATCGTACAAGGTGCAAGAAAGGCCCGAATGTCTCGGTCGCGAGCGAGGCGATAGAGTCGACCCAGACTGCGCGGGGCGCGAAAAAGGTGCCGTTTTTCGTGTCCGCCTCATTCAGCGCAGCAATGGCGAAGGGGGGGGCGCTCTCCTGCTTATGCGTTTTTAGGGCCGCGAGCGCTTCGGCGTCGATCACCGGGCCGATGTCCGTGTCCAGATGCGACGGATCGCCGACGCTCAATTCTGCGATTGCACCGCACAACATGGCGGCCAAATCGTCGGCGATTTCTTCCTGGACATAGACGCAGCGCAGCGCCGAGCAGCGCTGCCCGGCGCTGTCGAATGCACTGACCATGATGTCGGCGACGGCCTGCTCAAGGAGCGCGGAACTATCGACAATCATCACATTGATCCCGCCGGTTTCCGCAATCAGCGTCGCTATCGGTCCTTCCCTCGCGGCCAACGCACGGTTGATCGATTGGGCTGTTGCGGTTGATCCGGTGAAGACGACGCCTGCCACGCGCCGATCGGCGACCAGCGTGCCACCCACCGACACCCCGTCGCCTGGCAGGAAGGAGAGTACACCGTGCGCAATGCCGGCCTCGTGCAGGATGCGAACCGCGCGTGCGGCGATCAGAGGCGTCTGCTCGGCGGGTTTGGCTATTACGGCGTTCCCGGCGACCAAAGCGGCAGCGACTTGTCCGGTGAAGATCGCGAGCGGGAAATTCCAAGGCGAAATGCAAACGAACAGGCCGCGCCCAGAGTAGACAAGTTCGTCGGTTTCGCCGGTCGGACCGGGAAGCGTAACCGGGGCCAAGGACTTGCGGGCCGAATCCGCGTAAAACCGGAGTAAATCGACGGCTTCGCGTATTTCCGCGACGGCAGCCGACAGGCATTTGCCGGCCTCGTTGACGGCCAATGCAATGAATTGGGCGCGATCGGCTTCAATTCGGTCTGCGGCACGCTCGAGGCAGGCGGCGCGGGTCTCGACTGCCACGTCGTTCCATTCGCGCTGGGCGGCGGCGGCAAGGGCCAGAGCAGATTCGATGTCAGCTGGCCCGGCTTCATGTGCTGTACCGACAACCAATGTGCGGTTGGCGGGATTGGTGATCGTCCGGACGGTACCTCCCTTACAGAATACACCACCGACCAACGGCCAAGCATCATAGTCGCAGTGCGGCTCGCTATTGAGCGCCGCGCCAAGAGCTTCCAGCTGGGAGGGGTCGCCGAAATCAAACCCATTAGAATTCAGCCGCTGAGGCCCGTACAGGTCCGACGGAAGCGGTATTCTGCCCGGCTGCAGGCTCGCGACAACGGCGCCCGGGTCACGCACCAGTGCCGTAATTGGAATAGCCGGATTGGCGATCTGGTTGACGAATGAGCCGCTGGCGCCGTTCTCGAGCAGCCGGCGAACCAGATAGGCCAGCAGGTCGTGATGGACCCCGACAGGTGCGTATATACGGCACGAAATGCCCCGGCCTTCCTCGATCAGCAGGTCGTGCAGCGCCTTGCCCATTCCGTGCAGGCGCTGGAATTCCCAATCCGTGCGGCCCTGGGCGAAGGCCGCAATGGCTGCGGCGGTTGCTGCGTTGTGGGTTGCGAATTGACCGTAAAGACGATCACCCGCAGCCAGAATGCGCTGAGCCGCGACCAGATAGGACAGGTCGGTAGCTTCCTTGTGGGTAAAGACCGGATAGCCGTCCAACCCCTGTTCCTGGGCGCGTTTAATCTCGCTGTCCCAATAGGCGCCTTTGACCAGCCGCACCATCAGCCGGCGGCCGGACTGCTGAGCCTGCATAATCAGCCAATCGATCAGGGGCAGCGCGCGTTTCGAGTAAGCCTGGACTGCGAGACCCAATCCGTTCCATCCGGCCAATTCAGGAGCTTGGATCAATCGACCGATTATATCGAGCGAAAGGTCCAATCTGTCGGCTTCTTCGGCGTCGATCGTGCAGCCAATATCGTAGCGTTTAGCCAACTCGGCCAGTTCAAGTATGCGGGGATAGAGCTCGCGGAGAACCCGATCGCGTTTCTTTAGCTCGTAGCGGGGGTGCAGTGCGGACAGCTTGATTGAGATGCCGGGTCCATCGATCGGCCCGCGGCGCGCCGATGCCTTGCCTATGGCATGGATCGCCGTTTCATAGGCCTTAAAATAGCGCTGGGCATCGGCTTCGGTCAGCGCCGTTTCGCCCAGCATATCGTAGGAGTGGCGAAAGCCGACCTTCTCAGCCGCTTGTGCCCAGTCGAGTGCTTCGCCTATATTCCGACCCAGCACGAAATGTCCCCCGACCACAGCCATTGCCTGGAGCATCGCCCTGCGCAGCATCGGTTCGCCGATCCGAGCCCGCAGACTTGGCCAGATGCGCTGTTCCTGGGCGGCGCGCAGCGTGCGGCCGGTAACGGTCAGAACTCTGGTCGACAGATTGACGAACACCGAAGGCGAGGCACCGATATGTTTCGCGAAATCGGCCGAGGCCAGCTTGTCGCGTATCAGCAGATCTCGGGTTGCTGAATCTGGAATTCGCAGCAGCGCTTCAGCGAGCATCATCAGCACCAGCCCCTCATCGCTGGACAGGTCGTATTCGTGCATCAGAGCGTCGATCAATCCGGCAGCCTGGTCGCGCTCGCGCACTGCTGATATCAAATTCGCTGCATGACGCGAGATTTCTTCGCGGGTTGTGTTGGAGACGTCATAGACCTGTAGCAATCGGTCGATTGCCGCGGCTTCGGGTTCGCGGTGTGGCGCCCGGATTGCAAGGCGACCTTGGGCGTCGTCATAGCTTCCCAGGTCGAAGGCGTGGAGTGATGACGCTTTGGGGGATCGCATCTTAGCCTCGGGTCCGCTGCTGTCGTACGATCGCCGAACGCTGCGGTGGCTCAAACCATCAGCGCTGTTTCGTGGCCGATGTCACCAGAACCAGCGCCAATCCGCAACGCCGCATTCCGAGTATTTCGGCAGCGCCTTCTGAAAGATCAACGCCGCGACCGTATCCTGGACCGCGATCGGTTATTGTGACGCCGACGCTTTTCCCATTGGCGAGATTTTCGACACGGATATAGGTGTTGAGGGGAAGAGTCGGGTGTGCGGCGGTCAATTCATGCTCGTCGAATTTCCGTCCGTTAGCCGTAATCTGCCCATGGTGTTCCTTGCCGTACCAAGATGCCATAACTGCGCCGGCCGGAGGAGACCCGGTAGGCTGGCATGGATTGGCTGTGCTCCGAAACGAGAAAAGTGCCAGTACAATCAAAGGCAATTTTGCCTTAGCAGCGCTTAATGCGACGTATTTCATATCATTGACTGCGAGGCTTTCCATACAGGAAAGCTGACGCCCTTGCGTTTTTACTGCACGCCCACTCAAGAACATTTCTGAGGGACGCCGACCGTAATGCGTGCACGAACGCGTTTAGGCAGCCACGGCGGTGCATAAAAAATCCATAGCAAGCAAACGGATTTTTTGTAAAAGCTGTAAAGAGAATGATCTAAGTCAATTATAAAATAAAAGTAATTTTATTTGGCTGACGATAATTTTTATGAATATTTTATATTTAAAGATAAATTCCGATCTCGAATTTTTATGCTTGAAGAGACTATCTGATGAAGACGGGCCGCAGGGTCGGTCTGCACGCGGAGTGTGCTCATGTTTGATTTTATCTGGCTGGTTCTGATCCTGGGCCTTTTCGGCGTCGGGCTCGCCTATCTGGCAGCCTGCGAACGCATGTGAAGGATGATCCGATGCTTCTCGATTACATACTCGGCGCCGCCGTTTCGGCCGGCCTGACGATCTATCTCGTCTATGCCCTGATCCGCCCGGAACGATTTTAACCTCGGAACCCGAGCGCTTTTTAGGAAATTCCCATGACCTTCAACGGTATTTTGCAGATCGCGATCTTTTGCGTCGTGGTCATCGCGCTGACTAGGCCGCTCGGCGGTTACATGACCCGCGTATTCAACGGCGACCGCAATTGGCTCACGCCGGTGCTACGGCCTGTCGAGCGGCTGCTCTATGCCGCATCCGGCGTCAAACCCGACGTGGAGCAGAGCTGGATCGTCTACGGCGTGGCCATGCTGATGTTCAGTCTCGCCGGGTCGGTGTCGCTTTATGCGATCTTCCGGCTGCAGGATGTGCTGCCGCTGAACCCGCAGGGCTTTCCCGCGCTGGCGCCGGAACTGGCGCTCAACACCGCGATCAGCTTCGTGACCAACACGAACTGGCAGTTCTATTCGGGCGAAAGCACGATGAGCTACCTGTCGCAGATGGCGGGGCTGACCGTGCATAACTTCGTGTCGGCTGCCACCGGCATCGCGCTCGCCATGGCGCTGATCCGAGGGTTCTCGCGGCGGTCATCCAAAACCGTGGGCAATTTCTGGGTCGATCTGACCCGCGGCACGCTCTACATCCTGTTGCCGATCGCGGTGGTCGGCGCCTTGTTCCTGATCTGGCAGGGCGTGCCGCAGACCTTGGGCGCCTATGTGGATGCGACAACGCTGGAAGGCGCGAAGCAGAGCATCGCGGTCGGTCCGGTGGCCTCGCAGGAAGTCATCAAGATGCTCGGCACCAATGGTGGCGGCTTCTTCAATGCCAACTCGGCCCATCCCTTCGAGAATCCCACCGCGTTAACCAATTTCGTTCAGATCGTGTGGATCTTCGCCATCGGCGCGGCGCTGACCAATGTGTTCGGCCGCATGGTCGGCAAGGAACGCCAGGGCTGGGCGCTGTTCGGCGTGATGGGGCTGCTGTTCCTCGCCGGCACCTTCATCGTCTATCCGGTTGAGGCCGGCGGCAACCCGGCCATCGCCGCATTCGGTGTCGATCAGTCGGCAAATCCGCTGCAGCCCGGCGGCAATATGGAGGGCAAGGAGGTTCGTTTCGGTATCGCCAATTCGTCCCTGTTCACCGTCGTCACCACCGACGCCTCCTGCGGCGCGGTCAATACGATGCACGACAGCTTGATGCCGCTGGCCGGCATGATCCCGATGATCAACATGCAGCTTGGTGAGATCATCTTCGGTGGCGTCGGCTCCGGCCTTTACGGCATGCTGCTCTACGCGATCATCGCCGTCTTCGTGGCCGGTCTGATGGTCGGGCGCACGCCGGAATATATCGGCAAAAAGCTCGAGGCGCGGGAGGTCAAGATGAGCATTATCGCCATTCTGATCCTGCCGCTCTCGATGTTGGGCTGGACGGCGATCGCCAGCGTCGTGCCGCAAGGCGTCGCCACGCTCAGCAATGCCGGCCCGCATGGTTTCAGCGAAATCCTTTACGCCTACACGTCGGGGACCGCGAACAACGGCAGCGCCTTTGCCGGCCTGGGCGGCAACATGTTCTGGAACGTAACCTTGGCGATCGCGATGTTCATGGGGCGGTTCCTGTTCATCGTGCCGATGCTGGCCGTCGCCGGCTCGCTCGCGGCCAAGAAAATCGTCCCGCCGTCCGCCGGCACGTTCCCGACCGACAACGGCCTCTTCGTGGCCTTGTTGATCGGCGTGATCCTGATCCTCGGCGGTCTCACCTTCTTCCCCGCGCTGGCCCTCGGCCCTGTGGTCGAGCATCTCGCCATGCGTGCGGGCGGCCTTTTCTGATCCGGAGCAACGTCAATGTCTGACTTCACAATCAATCCCGACACTGGCCGCCATGACCGGCGTTCAAGCTCGATCTTCGATTGGGCGATCATGGGACCCGCGATCGGTCACTCGTTCCTGAAGCTCGATCCTCGGACGCAGGTCCGTAATCCGGTGATGTTCGTGGTCGAGGTCGTCGCGGCCCTGACCACTGTCCTGCTGGTTCGCGACATCGTCGGAGCCAAGGGCAATATCCTGTTCGAGGGCCAGATCGTTTTCTGGCTCTGGTTCACGGTGCTCTTTGCCAACTTTGCCGAAGCCGTCGCCGAGGGGCGCGGCAAGGCGCAGGCCGATGCGCTGCGCAAGACCCGAACCGAAACGCCGGCCAAAAAGCTGGGCGGCCCCGACGAGACCAACTACACGGAGGTCCCCGGCATGTCGCTGAAGGTCGGCGACTTCGTCCTCGTGGAAGCCGGCGACATTATTCCGTCCGACGGAGAGATCATTGAGGGCGTGGCGTCGGTCGACGAGTCCGCCATCACGGGCGAAAGCGCACCGGTGATCCGCGAGAGCGGTGGTGACCGTTCGGCCGTGACCGGCGGCACCAAGCTGCTCAGCGACTGGCTGAAAGTCCGCATCACCGCCAGCCAGGGCTCGACCTTTCTCGATCGCATGATCGCGCTGGTCGAGGGCGCCAGCCGACAGAAAACGCCGAATGAGATTGCGCTCAACATCCTGCTGATCGGCATGACACTGATCTTCGTGATGGCGACGGTGACGATCCCCAGCTTCGCCACCTATGCCGGCGGCGCCATTCCGGTGGTCGTACTGGTCGCGCTGTTCGTGTGCCTGATTCCGACGACGATCGGCGCCCTGTTGTCGGCCATCGGCATCGCCGGCATGGACCGGTTGGTGAAATTCAACGTGCTGGCCATGTCCGGCCGTTCGGTCGAGGCGGCGGGCGACGTCGATACGCTGCTGCTCGACAAGACCGGCACGATCACGCTCGGAAACCGCGTGGCGACCGAGCTTTTCGCCCTGCCGGGTATCAAGGCCGAGGAGTTGGCCGATGCGGCGCAGCTTTCCTCGCTCAGCGACGAGACGCCCGAGGGACGTTCGGTCGTCGTTCTGGCCAAGGAGAAATACGGCATAAGGGCGCGTGAAATGGCGCCGCTCAACGCTAAGTTCATCGCGTTCTCTGCGCAGACCCGGATGAGCGGCATCGATCTCGACGGCAGCTCCATTCGCAAGGGCGCCGTCGATGCGGTGATCGCGTATGTCCGGGAAGTGAACGGCAACCCGAACCTCGCCTTTCCGCGCGACTTGGCCGAGACCGTCGAGCGGATCGCCAAGTCGGGCGGAACGCCGCTGGCGGTCGCCAAGGACGGCAAGATGCTGGGCGTCATTCATCTGAAGGACGTCGTCAAAGGCGGCATCAAGGAACGCTTTGGCGAGCTGCGCAAGATGGGCATCCGCACTGTCATGATCACCGGCGACAACCCATTGACGGCGGCGGCGATCGCCGCGGAAAGCGGCGTCGACGACTTCCTGGCTCAGGCGACGCCCGAG
>Ga0182030_10013701_pt1 | contig 16103 bp, 24 predicted proteins | sample 812S3MmetaG_FD_121299 | JGI IMG/M metagenome (GOLD analysis project Ga0182030, IMG submission 121299) | Permafrost microbial communities from Stordalen Mire, Sweden - 812S3M metaG (Illumina Assembly) | ecosystem: Environmental > Terrestrial > Soil > Wetlands > Permafrost | place: Sweden...
AAGGTTTCTACAGGGCGGATGGCGGTCTTCCAAATAATGTGACACCAGGCAACGGAAAGAATAACACGGACAACGGAATGACATTCTACATCTCCACCAAAGCATCTTTCGGTATCTCCATCAACGGTATCAAGCTACAAAGTCACAACCCACGGGAACCGAATGAGCCTTCACGATATTGGGGTGAGCTTCATCACGGAGATTTGATTACCGTCTGGAAACACGATGTCAAAGCCAAACAATACACTCGCTTCAGATTCGAATGTTATTGGGGCAAGTCCAAGGAGGTTCGTCCGGAAGGCACAACCTTCAGCATTTTACCACCAGGTGACCTATTACAGGAAATCGAGCGCGTATGTCTAGCGCAGGAGAAGCAAATGCTAGCAGAGATTAAGCGCCGCGAAGAGGAAGAAGCCCGCGAGGTCGCTGCTACCAAACCCGCCAACGTTACTCAATCTTTTATTAGTGCTCCTCCTGCAGCCTGATTCCCCTCGTTTAGGTACATCTTGTTGGACAACGTAGACTTGCTTGGCATACACAAATCGAACACTACACTCATATTGTACAACATTTTCCTTTTGTCATTACATACAATAAACGAGCGGCTCTTCGAATTTGCTCTGCTTGCGGGGTAAAATACACAGGGGCGTCATGGCTGGCTTTGCATCGAAGCGATTGAGCGTGGGATGGCGATACTCAGATACACAAAAGTGCGCTTGGCATTAGCATGAGACCTCAGATTGTTACATAGTATGAGAGAATGAAATGATACCCTTGAAAGATTCTTCCTGGGCCAGGGGCCTGCGAAGTTTAAGCTGTCTTGAATGGTTGTCCAGAAATATAGTTCTGACTGCGTGTATATCCAAGTGGATATTGATATTTTGGTTGCAGGCTGTAATTGTTACACATTTAGGGGTCAGGTTAGTTTTCTTACTATTATTTACGCATTCTATTTTAAAGACCGCTAGCGTCACGCGCAGTCGTTTTTATGTTTTTCAGAAATGCCTTGTTCGCCTCACCTGAATTATTTTCTCATCTCGTGTCTTGCTTCCCCCTTCTTGCCACAGTCCTCTTTGCCGGGAACGCGATCGTCGTCAGCGGCGTAGATTTTGAAGCAGATATCTCGAGACGTCGTTGCTTAGTCGTGGCGGTTTTAATTCATGGTGATAAATAATAGCTGCCAAGGCCTCATTTCGCAATGGCAGGAGCAAGACATGCTGCTCTACAGGCTGAGACTTGCGGTTGCTGTTCTAACTCGTATTGCTTTTTTCTTGAACGGCTCGAAATTCGTTACTATAGCTCCTTATTTCCCCCAAGTTCAAGAACGGGCATTTGACAATGCAACATGTGGTTTTATCAGTGGAGATACAGGTACGCATTCGCCAGCAACTTTTGCTTCATAGATGATCTGCACTGATTTCGCATCATACAGATAATCCTCTAGCCTGCAAAGGGAGCTCGATTTGTACAACCAACAGCAACAACTACGCCGCTTGCTGCATCGCTACAGCTTGCACTTACAGCTTTTATGGGATTTGTTATGATTTTGGGACACGGGAGCCGCAAAGTGCAGATTTGAACAACAGTGGGACGTCATGGCTTGGATAGTGAGCTTTCAATGTTTGAATGGAGATTGCACGATGTACTCAAACACAACGGTAGCCCGAAGCCCCAACCCAGCTGCGTCCTTTAAACCGAAGGAGTTAGCCTCTTCAGATGCACGACTGGCGCGGGAGGTATGGTCAACTTCCTGGCTTCCCTAACAGCTCCGAGCGGTACTTTTCCAACAATTACGCCTAGTCCATCTACCGGGGCGACCATAACTCAAATTAGCATAACCCCGACTGCCACTTCGACATCTCCGTCACCTGTACCGACTTCATCAAGTCCTGCAAATAACAATTCCTCCTTAGGCGGTCTTAGTAAAGAAGGTATGTCTGCAGCTCCCAGAGCGAGTTTCATGCCTATGCTTATCGGAATCAGCAATAATAGCTATTATCACTCTTATTGTTGGTGTTCCGGCCACTACTATTCATTATTTAACGCTGCGACATATGAAACGAGAGTCAAGGCGAGTCTTCGAGCTAGATCAATTAGTCAACCGACCGTAAGATATCAGTCCTGTGACAATAAATCTTGCTTTCAAGACCACTACAAGATGGAGGTACGGAATTCTTGATATTATGTTGATTCTGTACCCTCTCAATCGACCATGTTCGGCACAAATATTATATATAACGAATAGGCGCTGCATAAGGTGGCGCAGTCCGACGGCTCGACTCCCATTGGCGCTCAACACGAATTAAAGCCGCACCTTACCAAGTCCAATGTTTTGATATGCTTAAATTGCCTAGGGTCCTTTTTTATGGGGCAAATTCGCCTGCTAGTGATATGTCATTGGGACTGTCGTGTTCGTCGAAACCGCCCCCAGGAGGATCGAAATACTGCGGCGAGGTATTGCTGAGCCACTTCACCTAGTCATTGTGGTCTTTGTCCTTCCTTTAGTTTCTTCGTGGCATAGATTTACACTCTTTTTTTTTTCTTCTGAGAAGGCCAAATATCGAGGCTTGCATGAAAAGTTTCGACCAATATTCTGATGGAGGTCAATCAGAAGGCAACGGACACAACGAATGAAGGGCTTCTGCAAGTCAACCGCGACAATGAAGGATTACAAGCCCTATATCCGACAGAAGACAATGTTCCCCCCAAGATAGAATCACAATACCACGAGACACGACCCAGAAGGATACTGGGTTTGGGTGTAGCTAGCTTCTGGATCTTGATCATTGTGCTTGTATTAATTCTCGCTGGTGCAATCGGGGGCGGAGTTGGTGGTGGTCTTGCAGCTCAGAAGAAATCTTCAAGGTCAACATTCCATTATCTCACCAAACACTGCACTTTCTAACATCATACTCAGTCCACAGCCAACAACCGCCACCCCAACCACCGCCTCTTCCTCATCGGCCAGCACATCAACCACCACCTCCGCAACCCCTGGCAGCACCTCCCCCACAATCAGCAGCCCTTGCACTAACGATCCCTCCTCCAACGGCAGCATTCTCAACGCCTACTCTCCCAGCGGCGCCCAAATGGCCTCCTTCACCCTCGCCTGCAACACCAACTACCCCGCCGGGTCCACCTATTTCAATCCCGACGTTACTGATCTCTATTCCTTCTACGTCCCGACCTTAGAAGATTGTATGAGCGCGTGCGTGTACTATAATTTGGGAAATGCGGTTAGCAATGGGGGTGCGAAGTGTGCGGTTGTGAGCATAGTGAAGGGACCGGGAGGGTTGTGTTATTTTAAGAGTGCGACGGGGAATAATAACACGCAGGCGACTGCGGGGACTACGTTTGATAGTGCGATTTTGGGGTAAAGAATCAGTGGTAGTTAGCGTTAGCGGGGATCGTGGAGGAATTGGTGGGGAGTCATTAGTGATATTTCAGGCTACAAGAAACGGTTGCGCAGTTCCATTCCCTGGAATCCTAGCACTTCTAAGACTATTGAGAAAGACACTGTGGGTGCCTGGAGAGAATGCTGAGAAGAAGGTGTTCTAGCGGAGCAGGCGGTTTTAGAGCATTGCTGCGCCTTTGCACAGCCCAACAATATACGGCCGCGGGAAAATAAGGAAGGTCAGCAGTTCGATCGCAAGGCGATTGATAGCTTTGTTTTATAATTGTTCATGTTGCAATAATCTCGTCCTTCAAACAAATTTGAGTTTCCCGGCAAGAAGGTGAATAGCCAAGTCACGACACACCTCCAAGCCATAGTTACCGCACCGGCTCTCCACACAATATCTACCCTATATTAAAATGACAGCCTTAGACGAATACGTGTTCCGAGCCCATCTTGACAAGTGTAAAAAAGTTGAAGAGGGAACGGAATGCCTTGAAATTTTTACTTATTCGGTATGCCTCTTGGTTAAATAAATATCGCCAGGTAGTTCCCTAACACATGTTTCTAGGATCCGAGATTGAATTCAGTGAAGGAGCGAATTCTTACTCCCCTCGAATTTAATGATTTCTTGTATACACGAGTAAGTACCTGGGTTGCATAGAGAAGTCCTAGAGACATTCATATATTGTAAAATACTAACGATCTTAAAAGGGAATATTCTCAAAACCAACCTTGCCAGAGGGCGTGAAAATGATAGCTGGGCTTCGATTAATGTGAGGAATCACTTATTCCCTCTTGACTGATTCAAAAAATCGTTCACAAGCTCATGTTTGTTGTCAGCCTTCAGCAAAAAGCCAAAAATCCCGAAACTTTCTCCCCTTCCGTCATAAGTCTGCCTCCAGAACTATATTCTTCAATGACAAAAGCCTTTCATCTACCATACAAGGCAGTCGAGAGCTCAGGTTGTGTTGGTCCTCTATTCTGGGCCGCAGTCGAAGACGAAGATAAAGAGAATCCATATCTTCGTCCGTACTATCCATCCCTACTTCTTCAGCACATCTGTACTAATAGAACACAGAAATCATATACCGCAAAGCAGACGTACAAAAAAAGGGAATTACGCGAGGCTGGGAAATATTTCTAAGCCACTCAATGAAAACCGGCCTGACGACAGGGTTTTGCAAGGGAACGACAACATCCGATCTAGATGAATGTATAGAACAACTCAAAGCCTGCGCTTCTGATATCAGTCACCCGCTGCTGCTCCCAGTAATTATATGCTGTCACGAATTATCAATTCCGAAGGTCGATACCAAGCAGCGGGAGACGAGAGAATGGTTACGCAGGCTAGAGCACGTCACGACAAGACCATACCCCGGGGACGAAGATCTGTCATTGCTGGAAGGAGGTAAGTATTTAGATGCTGTTAATCGAGATTTGGTTGCATGTCATTCCCAGGTACTTTGGAAACGGCCGGCTGCTTATCTGAACATTGTCGCGTCAATGAACGAAGCTATGGAGATTTTTGAAGAGAGTCTTCCACAGGAGAAGAGAGATGCTAAGATGGAAAGGCTGCATTTCAGTTTCAGTTCCAGGCTTAAGTTTTATAAGACGAAGTTGCAGGGTTTGGAGTCTTACAGTAGCACTACGTGGTCGAGACTCGAAGTCCAGAGGAATCTCGTAAGGTTGCATTACTTCTGATGATGGAACATAGCTAAGAAGGACTAGGTATCTAATCTCATCGCCATAAGAGAAAGTAAACTCAATTCACAGATCGCCAAAGATCAGAGAAAGATTGCGTGGGCAAGCAAACGTGATTCCTCAGCCATGAAAACAATCTCGTTGCTGGGAATTGTGTTTCTTCCTGGTGCTTACTTGGCTGTATACCCTCCGCCTATCATGCAAAAATAGATACTTGCTAATGGTGACCATAGTCTATATTCTCAACGACATTCTTCGATTTTCAAACGGCCCCGGATATCGCTTCTGCTATCTCCCCGAACTTCTGGCTTTACTGGGCAGTGACTATCCCGGTAACGCTGTTCATTTTGGCGATTTGGTTTACGTGGGAGAAGAGGAGCGCGAGAAAACAGGAGAGCCTGGAGTTGCAAAGTACGGAATAGGAATTCGGATTATGAGGGAAAGGCAAACCGCGGCAGATGAAGGATGGAGCATAGTTTTGTGGTTCTATCTCGGTTGTAACCCTCCTCTCAGGGTGGTCGTCCGACCTTGCATGCACAAGACACCGTTGCGCACTACGGCCAGCTTGATACCTCTCGGGCCTTGGCTTCTGGTTGAGAGACGTCTTATCGGCGGCGATAGACTCTTGGCAATGCTTGATTATACTAAGAGTGGGTTTTGTGTTCTGACAGGGCCCCCCCCCCACCTTACGCTTCTAGGAAGGTATGTACGATTCGCAATTCGCTACGTATATTTACCATCCATAAATAGCGGGGACACAAACCTCACAACTCCCAGAAATATCGGCTTCACCATTTTATTTAGTCATCTCTGTAGTATTCTCGCATCGAGCGAACCCCCGAAATATCAATGGATCAACGTTCCCAGTAGCCCGTCTTGGTAAACCCTTCCACGATAATTAATGCTTCCCTTGATCCCCAAAACACCATATCCACACCTGGTTGCGTGCTGAGCTCCCTCCATTGAAGCTCACATATAATGTTCATCATGTCCGGGATGGGAATCTCCAACGACGAGCTCCTAATTGACGCCGTACCTTAACGCGGCCAGTTTCCTATAAGCATTAGCTACTTGTGAAAGCACAGGCAACCGCAAAAAATGAGTTGGTAGCATTGTTCTCATACTTCACCTGACAACAATCACTAACGAGTAACTAGCCGGGCATAGCAAAGATCATTTGGACCCCGTCATCCTGGCCACCAGTATTCCTGCAGAGATAGCAGCCGCTCCCATTAGCGAAAAAGGGTTCGGCAAACGCTCAGACGACATTGAAAGTATCTCCACAGGAGAGCAAACCCGTGATCCAAGTCTCGTGCGCCCAACCCCCGAAGAACTCGTGACCCTCCGAAAAGTCTCTGAGAAGATACCCATCGTCTCATACGCCCTCTGTTTCGTGGAATTCGCAGAACGAGCCTCATACTATGGCGTCCGGTCCGTCTTCTCGAATTTCATGCAATTCGGGCTTCCGAAAGGAGGAAATGGCGCAGGAGCCCCTCCTCGACATACTCAAAAGACAGCCGGGGCCCTAGGAAAAGGGTTGCAGTTTTCAAGCGCTTTCGTGCTGCTTTTTCAATTCCTGTCTTATGTTGTGCCGATTCTCGGGGCGTGGATAGCGGATACGAGACTGGGGAGGTATAAAACTATTGCTATTGGAGTTTTCATCTGTGGGATATCGCATATTATTATGATTTTTGGGGCTCTCCCAGGTGTGCTTCAAGCTGGACATGGTGTTGCACCGTTCATAATTTCTTTCTTCATCCTTGCATTTGGAGCGGGTATGCCCTCCCTTTCCTTTTCAAGAGCTCCGATTGACTTTTCTGTTAAGCCTCTTTAAACCCAACATCGCTCCAACAGTCATAGATCAATACGAACATCAGCACGAATACGTAAAAGTGCTCAAATCTGGCGAAAGGGTAATTGTGGATCCCGAAACCACCATCCAAAGAATGATGCTCATATTCTACGCCTTAACTAACGTGGGTGCCTTTTACGGCCTCCCTACCACTTACGCCGAGAAGTACGTCGGCTTCTGGCTCGCATTCCTCCTACCTGGCATTATCTATTTCCTCCTTCCTATCCTTCTGTGGCTCAATTACAAGCGGACTATCAAAATCCCACCAAGCAGATCTGCCTACGATTCCGTGTACTCAATAATCTGGATCGCGATCCGGAACAACGGTTGGCGCGCATTCAGAAAGGGATTCTGGGATCCGGCTCGCCCATCCATTATACGTGCTAATGGCATCACCACCTATAAAGGCCAACCAATCTCCTGGGACGACAAACTAGTAGACGATGTCCACCGCACCTTTTCCGCTTGTCAAGTATTCCTCTATTCAATCGTCTGGAATTTGAATGATGGGGGAATAGGGAGTGTCTTATCATCAATGGGTATGTCCTATTTTAGCTTTTAATTCGCAAGATAAAAGGGAGCGGATCTCTTAACTATGTCTTAAGAACCATTCCAATAGAATGTTTCTATACACCTTAGACATTAAAAGCTCGGCTCCTCTGCTCTTTCAGAACCCCTACTGATCCACCAACAGGCTCAACCCTAACTACCAACGGCGCACCAAACGATCTACTCGGAAAATTCAACCCTTTAACAATCATCGTTACTATCCCAATCTTAAACTACATCATCTATCCACTTCTCAGAAAATACAAGATTCCATTTGGTCGCATAAGTCGTATCACAACTGGATTCATCTTAGCCACTATATCCGGCGTCATCGGCGCCATTATACAATGGCGCATGTACAGGACATCGCCTTGCGGTTACGCAGCCACGGGCTGTAAAATCGGCACCGGCGTCTCGCCCCTCAGTGTATGGCTCGAAGTGCCCATCGTGTCACTTGGCGCCATCTCAGAATGTCTATGCAATGTAACCGCATACGAACTTGCCTACGCTCATTCACCAAAAAACATGCGTTCGTTGGTAGTAAGCTTGTTTTTGTTTACGACGGCCATCAGTTCGGCGTTGGCGCAGGCCCTGATTCCGGTTATGAATGATCCGTATTTAACGTGGATATGGGCTGGTCCGGCGATTGCATTGGCTGTGTTGACGGTACATTTTTGGTTCGCGTTTAGGTATATGGATAATGATGAGTTTTTCACGGAGAAGGAGGAGGACAGTGTATCAGAGGTGTCGGTTTCGAGGGATGGGCAGGATAGTGATGGTAAGAAAGAGAACGTGCATAAACAGCAGTGAATGTAAGGAGTCTGAGGATCCGGAACCTGCTTGCATCAATATCCTGAAACAATCAATCAGACTCTGATCTCAAAATTGAGGCCAGCTAAACCTTGATTCCCCCACTCAACAGAGACAGAAACATGTGATTTCCCCCATCAACCATTAGTAGGTGGATTAACGATACCAGGGTGAGCAGGAGTAGTGCGCTTGTCAATACTTAGTTTGTCTTCCGGAGCACTCGCGATAGCGATGCCTTCTGGCGATGGGACGGGGGCGCTAAGGATGGGAGAGAGGAGCATGAGGAGAGTGAGCGTGAGCGCGAGGGCGGAGAAGGAAGGCCCATTTTCTAGGTGTTCTTAGTGTATGGACAGGATGAAACGTAGTGGGGTGGAAAGCGGCGAAAGTACCTGCAATGGGCACTGGGGGATATGGGAATAGGAGGTGAAGTTGTAATGGTTTAGAGTGGCGCTCGTGGAAGTTGAAGAGTGAATAATGCTTAAGCTGATGGATTGAAGGTGTGGTCGAAACCGTTTGGTAGATTTTGAAGGAAGGATTCGAGAATTTTTATACTTTCAATCTCCGCCCCATCCACATCAACGACTCTGTCAATGCCTCAAATCGCTGATATTATCCTCATTGTGTCTCCTCCAACTGACTATCTTTCCGTGAAATTCTCCTATTGTAAAAAAGACCACCTCCCAAACACAATGTATAAATCCCAATCCCACAATGTATTTTAGGGTGATACAGGCAGCAATGGCCTTAGCTTTATGCGAGGACGAATGTGGGTGTGGGTTGAATTGCCAAGCATTTTAACTTTAGGCTTTCAATCGGCGATCGAATTTTTAGGGTATTATTTTGAGATAATATGTGGTAAGCATGAGTCTTTAAGTGCAGAAATCGATAAAGTGCAGCATATTTTTATATAAATCACGTGATTACGCGTCGAGGCCCGGACAATTGGGCTGGATGTTCGAGAATGGTAGAGTTGTGTCGGCATTGGAATCTTTGGGTCATGGTGATTATTTACGGTGCGAATTGAATCAAGTTCTCAAACGGAAATGAAAGAGGATGTTCAGAATTAAAGGTTCAAATCTATGTCTAGAACTCGTAATGTTCTACGAACATTAGCACATTAGCACTTTTCAGGAGAAGACTTTCAAAATGTAAATTCAAGTTGAGATTCCGTACTTCTTATAATGAGCTATTTCTAGTACAATGAGTGTTCCCAAGCTAACTATCTGCCCAGGTACAGCACGTTAAACGTGCCATATTTTCGAGACTATTCATGATATACGCGATGTTGAAAAAATATGGAGCCCTATTCTTGTAATTTAAACTTTGGTCAAGCTAGACTCTCGAAAATAGTCATTATTTCACGGCCAGCTGCCCAATGTATTGGCTGGCCGTCTCGGGAACGCGTTACCCCCATCTCTTCACTACCGTTAATAGATTCCTTGGCTGTCAGATGTTCAATTTCCTTGAAGTCTATATCTGCAGTTACTATCCAACGGATATCCATCTTCCTGGCCACAAGCATTTGTCAGTGTGTGAGGTTGTCGCAAAGCTAAACCAATGTTGCTTACCCCTTCCATTTATTTTCAGCCCAGAAGTCGTCGGTTCTAGTGTAGTCGACTCGGCTCACTTTTTCTGCAACGCCGCAAAATTTATGGCTAGGAACCATTCAGTTCTGCATTTGGCCTCCTCTGGTTGGGGATCTCACCTTCCAATTATCGAGAAGAAAAGCAAAATAGGACCTTTCCGGTTGATGAAGGCTTTATCCAGTCTATCGTTCACAGTCTTGCTGGATATCCAAGTATTATGCGCAATACTAGATTCCACATCTGAAGCATGAGTAGACTTGACCATGAAAAATTTAGCCTAGAATAATATCAGTACAGCACAATCTGGAAGGAACTCTAAGCCGTACATGCTGTATTTGCATGCCCAAAATGGTGAGCTCGCGATTATGTGACGCTAAGACTCATGCATTAGGATTGCCAACATCCCATTTTAAGACAGAAGCTTACCCTCGGTCATGTAAACATATCCTGCTATCGGCTGAAAACCAATAGCAGAGTTGACTGCCGTGGACGATCCAGTCTGTGTTGTTCGCGTCACAAATAGGCTTTCCTCATCTGACACGAGTAGTCCTTGGTCGTCATATTCAACGTCTTCCATAGCTTCATTAGAAGGTTTACAACAAGTTCCACAGAATGAGGATACCGAGTCCCTAGTGGGTCGATAATTCAAAATATCTCTGAGAATAACCTGCGCTGTGGGCCGATCGTTTCGATTTTCTGAGACCATCCGTAAAATCCAATCAATGGGGGTGCTGTCTGAGTACAAGCCGAGTATTTTTAGCTTTGCTGTCCACATGCCGATTACTTGAATATTACTTCGAAAATGTGTGTTCTTGGTACCATTGTTTTCGAAGAAATTTTTTTGGGCATTCAATGTCTCACCCTTGATGATGGTTATCATCTCTAGGAACACGCACCCGAGCGACCAAATATCGGAAGAATAGCTCCGTGGCTCATAGTTTCCGACCTCAGGGGCGCAGTACTTCGGTGTCAGAGGAGTTGCACCCTCCGTCGTGCCCCCAGAAGCGTCGCCAAGGTCACGAGCTAAACCAAAGTCTGTAAGTAGGACATTTCGTCGCTTTACCAAAATGTTCTGGGGCTTAATGTCCTTGTGTCGGATCCTGGAATCGTGTAGATATGCAAGTGCAGTGGTGAGGCAGCCAAAGAAATTCCGAAGGTTTGATCTTTGCTCATCTGCGGCCGTTGAGCTGGCCAAAGCATAATAATCGGACAGATTGCAGTCTGCAACAGGAGTCATTATCAGACCAAAATTCGCTTGGTCTGTATAGCTCCCGACAAACTCCACGGCGTGGCGGTGCTTAAGGCGTTTGAGTATCTCTAGTTCTGAAACATATGCCTTCATTGTCTGAGCCGCCTGGACAGGGAAAAGTGCTCGTCTGTATATGAGTTTCCTTGCGTAGGTTTTTCGGGACATTAGGCTCACGACTTTGTCCACTCCACCAAATGCGCCGTACCCAAGACTCCCCCGGCTCTCGAATGGTATTATAGACTCCTTTGAAAAGATTCTATGTTTACCCAGCTCTCCATTTTCAAGATCAGAGGCCTGGGTAAGAATCAGCGACTGCGCTTGCACAAAACTTTCCCTGTCCGTAGGGCCAAGGAAGTCCGGGAGGGATTTTGGCTTCAATGGAAACCAATAGTCAGTGAACCCCATGTCTATGAAGTCATCGAGTCGATGTAGTTGTCCAATGCTGCGGAGAACGCTAAAAGATTACAATGCTATCAGTATTTCATCTGGAGAATTGGAAAACGAAGGTCTTGCAAATATTTCAAGACTATTGAGATTTCTTTCGCAAACCCCCTCGGGAATATCACGTACAGCCTTTCTCTTGTAACTCATGAGGCAGCAAAGATTCTTGGAAAATTCACATACATGTACAGCCGTGGGACGTGACTCCAGGCTTCTCGAGTCTTCTTTAGTAGACTCGATATCTCCATCACATCTGAGTCAGAGTAGCGACTCCGGCTCTCAATAGTTGCGCATTCATCTTGGTTGGGAAAGAATGTCGCAAGGCTGTGACTGTCCCTCTCACTCATTGCGGCATCGAAAGAACCAGTCCTCGCTAGATCAATGCTTGAAGGCCTGAACAGAATATGAATGCTTTATTGCGTGCATAGTCTGGTATATCGTGGCGATGAAGTGTAATTTTGAGCGCCGATTTATGGACTTCGAGCGTCGTTGAGGCTTGCGGCTGAGCCTTCTAGACAACTCGGAACTAAGCTCCTGATTGGACACAGTAGCTCTGCCGTGTTGTTAACCCTTTGCATTCAGCGAGTCTTCAAAATATACTTAGTGGCTAAGGTAACCCAAGAGTGGAAACCTTTCAAGAAAGAGAAAGGGCTGCGTCGGATTTGTTTTAGCGCAAAAACACGAACAAATATAATTATTTTTTATGGGAATCTATCCCGCGCTTTTAAGACAATAAAAATTGCCTAGGTGGACAAATATTTGGTATTCTTTCATACAGCAATTTAGTCTGGGTTTTTCAAGCCCGCAAAATCAAGCACTCGCCCAGTGATTCGATACAATCAAGGAGTCCAAGAGACCAGTCTTAAGTTTCGAAACCTTTGTATCGCGCTCCCTAATTTTTTGTTGTAAATCCAGATATCTCTGCTTCCACGATGCCTCACTATCTCCATGTACGTGATCCATTCCCATTGTCGTTGTACTTGAGTCTCGTAGCACCGTTGCTCTAATTGTGAAATCTCCTTCAATCGATCCGAACTTCATTTTCCAATGGCACTCGTAGTCGGTCCTAGTATCGTGTTCAAGCCTGGTCATTCTCAGTCGAGTCATCAAAGGTCCACCTGCAAGTGCAGAAAGATTGATCAAGAATGCTTCCGTGCTGCTGGACTCAGTTTGCAAGTTCTTGATCACTTGCTTGCAGATTTTTGCAGCCTGATCAATACTGCAGCGCTCAATATTCGCCCCACCAGCGTCATACCAGTCTGCGGAAAGAATTTCGCAAATAAAATGACTTTCCAAGGCATCGACGTTTGTGCGATTAGTATCTTCGTTCTGTCGAAAGGCAATGTTGACAAAATGTTGAAAGTTTGTATCCTGGTCTGCTGTAGAAGGTGTATTGAAATATTCCATCATGGGAGTAAAATTCAGGGAATGTGGTGTGACATGCTGAGAATGAGGCGTGATGTGTTGAGCATTGATATTCTCGGTCTGCATGTTGTCGTGCTGGATGTTCTTATTGCTTTGCCCATTCAATACTACCGCTGGTGGTGGAGTAGCTAGTCTCACAGAGCCACCTTGCCGCTGCGGAACTTGTAGCTGCAAGCGACTAGGCCTACCGTTTTGAGCTGGTGGACCGGGAGGATTGGGCGGGCTCGGCCTCATATCTGGAGGAAAGAAGTGAGGCATATCTGTATTTCCCACGACGGGAGTAGACATCTGGGAATTCTCTTGCAGATTGATCGTAGGCACCTCTCGGACTCCAGGGTTGGCGGGAAAAGTCGAGAAGGGGCCATCAGTTATTGACCGATTACTTGGAGGTCTTCCTCGAAGCTTTCCGGCGGATGCACTACCATTGCTGGGCCAAGCTGATGAAACTGCTGGTCCATGTCGACGTCGCGATCGAGCCTTGTTTGGAGTAATTGCAGAACGAGAGCCATCGTTCCACATAGTCCTATTGGAAGACGGGGTAATAGCAGATTGGGGGTAAGCCGACATAGGAGTTTGAGCCTCGTCTCGCTGTGGCCAGCGGAAATCGGGCATAGGAGGTCTGACTTCTGTCGCTGACCAAGGGACTATCCTATCGTCAAAACTTTGATGGAAGCCTGGATGTGCTGTTGCTGGCGTATTATTGTCCCCAATCAAAGACGCCCTGGCAATCATGAAATCTTCTGATAAGGTTGGGGAATTGAGGCGAGGGCGCTGAGAAGGAGATTTCCCTGTATCACCATCATCGTCCCTATCTTCAGCCTTTCGGCGTCCTCTTTTTGGTCTCGTCTCTGGCAACAAAGCCCGCAGAGCCAAATCTTCTTCAGCCGAAACCCCATCGCGACCAAATTCCGAGGTTGGTTCGTTGATAGAGGGAACTTGAGTCCAGTACACATGAGGTTTGTTCATCAAGTACTCAAAGAATGCATCAACGTGCATTGCATGCATCCATCGCTGCAGGGGTTTAGATTTGCTATTAAGATAGACATTATTAAAGGAGAAAAGGAACTGACCTTAAGTCTAACGGCGTATTGTTGAACTTTTTGGGCACTTTGACCTTTGTCCAAAGCAGGAGGCTCCACACCTAGGTCTATCGCGAGTTGTGCCCATGTCTTGAGTTCCTTCTGCTCCAACTTTCGGATCAACTCAAATAAGGTAAAAGTGCTGAATGTCTTGCCGTCACTTTTGGGAGGGGCGCGAAATATCTTCCTGAGCTCCGACGTGTCCGTATCGAGAGCAACAGTCGGGTTGCAGTACATGATGAAGTCGACATAAGTATCATCGAAATTCTCATCTGTTACTACTCTGTTCGGTAGTCCTCGACGTTCCTGTCGACTCGAAGGGCTAGGCATGGGTGAATGACTGGATCTTGCGGGTAGTATCTGCTGAAGAGATTCTGATACAGAATTTTGGGTTTGTGATTGACTCGTGTCGAGTCTTTGGGTCGGATGATATGCCATCTCTAAACGTCGTTTGGTTGCTTCGGGTATCACAGAAGAAAGATGGGGAAAAGGCGGCATAACATGCCACAAGTCAAACAACCATGAAATGCAAGACTTCAACCAAAGCTCCCTTCCTTCATTGATATCGACAGAGGGCAAGCACCAAAAAAGTAAATATATCAATGAAGCATCAATGGTGAGATTCAAACACGTGTCTTGTTGGAAATCATGAACACAACTTAACAGAGAGCTATGATAGCTAGCAATAACTACAACAAGCCAAGGAGAAACAACAGAAAATTGCTTGGTAAGATGATATAGCAAGTAATATGAAAAGGGGGGAGGACGAGGAATGATAGCTAATTGAGGGACATTTGCATCAAAATGTGGAGTTAAAAGAAAGAAACACTGCTTAGTAATCAAGAGATAAGAATAGGATGGCACGTGATAATAATTTTACGCGCATTTGCAAGGGGGGGGTCAACCTCGGCAGCAGGAGGTAGATTAGCGGGATTTCGGAGATGGAGTGTAATGCAGATGTTTCTGCAATTCTTCCATTCCTTAAAATCCTCCATTTAATTTGAGCCTCTGCCTTTTATAATTTCAGATTTTACGCTCCTTCCATACTGCAATCATGGCCTCATCAACAGCTGCTCAGCAAAGTGACAAGTAAGTACCCCGCGAAGTTCTCCGTCCTCAAATTCGATATACTGACTCTACTCTTCAGTGTTGCACATGCTCTTTCAGGAGCTGGAGGAGGGATCCTATCGATGGCCCTCACGTAGGCCGCTCTCAAAGCCTTCCATGCCCTCCAAACTGATCCAGCTAGGTACCCCCTCATAACCCTTTCCACTCGCGCCCAAGTCGAATCCAAACGCGCCGACTCAGGCTTCCTCGACGCCGTGCAGCGTATTATCCAACGCGAAGGCATCAACGGTCTTTACGCTGGCCTCGACTCCGCTCTGTTCGGAATTAGCGTCACAAATTTCGTTTACTACTACTGGTACGAATGGACTCGATCCGGCTTCGAGAGGGCAGCTGTCACAGCCGGCCGCGCCTCAAAGAAGCTTACAACTGTGGAATCTATGATTGCTGGCGCCATTGCAGGTTCTGCGACTGTCTTACTCACAAACCCGATTTGGGTCGTTAATACTCGGATGACCACAAGAAAGAAGAACAAGGAGTCGGATGAGAGTCTGTTGCCTGGTTTCAAAGCGCCCAAAGCACCAACTACGGTTGGTACATTGTTGGCTTTGCTTAGGGAGGAAGGTCCACAAGCTCTGTTTGCTGGTGTTGTGCCGGCGTTGGTGCTTGTCATCAATCCGATTCTGCAGTATACTATCTTTGAACAATTGAAGAATGTTATTGAGAAGAAGAGAAGAATTACTCCGACCGTGGCGTTTATGTTGGGTGCTTTGGGCAAGTTGTTTGCTACTAGTATTACGTACCCATACATCACAGTCAAGAGCCGCATGCATGTCGCTGGTAGGGATGCGCAGAAGGAGAATATGCTTGATGGCATGAGGAGAATTATTAGAGAGGAGGGTTATGTTGGGTTCTACAAGGGTAAGCTCCTTCATGGTCTGATTAATCG
>Ga0182030_10013703_pt1 | contig 16100 bp, 18 predicted proteins | sample 812S3MmetaG_FD_121299 | JGI IMG/M metagenome (GOLD analysis project Ga0182030, IMG submission 121299) | Permafrost microbial communities from Stordalen Mire, Sweden - 812S3M metaG (Illumina Assembly) | ecosystem: Environmental > Terrestrial > Soil > Wetlands > Permafrost | place: Sweden...
CAAACCCGTCGATCGCCGCCGCGACGAATTGGCGCACCGGCAATCCCGAGACCGATCAGCTCTACGACGACGTGGTGGTGGCGCTGCGCGAGTCAGGATTCGAGGTGACGTCAAGGGAGTTGGCGCTGCCCGATGAGCAGGTCTTCCAAGACGAGTTGACCGTGATGCTCGCCGAGTTAGTCGACGGCATCTCCACATACCTTTCTGATCGCCCCGGTGATGGTGTCAAGTCGCTCGCCGACGTCATTGCCTACGAGGATGAGCATCGCGACACGGAGCTGATCTACTTTGGGCACGACCTGTTTACGAAAGCCATCGACATCGGCGGGACCGATACGCCGGCCTACGTCGAGGCCCGACCGAGAAACCTCGCCTGGGCCGTTGATACGTGTCTGAACCCCGGGCTGGAGGGCGTCGATGTCATCATCGCGCCCGCCTACGGACCATCGTGGAAGAGTGACCTCGCGGTTGGGGGCCACCCCGGACCGGCCAGTTGTGCGACCATGGCCCCGGCCATTGCGGGTTGGCCCATCATGTCGATTCCCATGGGTCTGGTGAAGGATCTCCCCGTGGGCTTGGCCATCATTGGCCGACCAGATAGCGAGTGGACCGTGCTCGAAGCGGCCCGAAGAATCGAGACGGTGATCGCGACGAGGAGTGCGCTGCCGCGGCCCTTCTGGAAGTTACCGACTCGAGGCTGACGCGGGTCTAACGCCATGGAGAAGTGAAACTCTTAGGAGATTGTTGGGCTCAATTTACGCAGCAACCCACGACCGTTGGTTGACGTTGAGTTCATCGCGGTAAGTTGGTGGCGCTGACGATGTCGAGTGAGTGCCCACATGGGATATTCATTAGGAACTATCACGAAGTTGGCACCACACATCGCTATACCAAAGGAGATCGTAATGATCGGCGTAAAGGAAGAGCATTTCGAAGGCAAGGGCACACAACTCGACGCGTTAGAAGCACACATTGAGGACTACCTCAAGAAGGATGGCTTCACCGTAGAGACCGGACCAGCGGCCGACAACACGCGCGTCATCCAGGCCAAGAAGGGCGGCTGGATGCGCACCATCGTCGACGCCGACCGCGCCCTCACCATCACCATCAGCGGCACGCCCGCTGACTTCACCGTCAAGGTGGGCGTTGGCAAATGGCTGCAGCACCTGGGCATCGCGGCGGCCGAGACATTGCTCTTGAGCGAACTGTTTCTCTTTGTCGACGTGGCCGACTCCGTTTGGAACCTGGAGATCGAAGACAAGTTGATCGCGGACTACAAGAAGTTCATCGGCTGATCGCCACGCAGCGCACTGTTCCAGGACGCCACCTCTTTTAAAGAGGTGGCGTTCTGCTTTTATTACAACTGGTCGCGAAGACTCACCCGCCACACCACGCGCAGACCCGACCACGTGGCGTCAATCGCGCACACCTTGTTGTCCACCAAGCCCAGCGGCAAGGCAACGTCGCGCACGACGTGATCGGTCATGTCCGTCACCACCTTGGACGCTTTTTTCGGCCAGGCAATCCACAGTCCGCCCGAGGGAACGATCATGCGACCGAGTGCTTCGATCTCCTGGGCCAGTTTCGATTTGTGCGTGAAGAACGCCACGACGACGTCGGCCCGACCCCTCGCCTGTCGGCGCACGTCCACGCCGGCCGGTAGATCCAAGACAAAGGAGGCCGGCGCGTGCAGCACGGCCACCGTGGAGGATTCTTTGATTCCCAATTTGCGTGACAGCGGCGTCCCGGAATAGCCCTCCACGACAGAACAATACGGCATCGACACGCACTTCTTAGTGCGAGTCGCTACGTGGCTAGTAACCGAAGCGGTCCAGCATGTCGTCGCGCTTCTGCCATCCCGGCTCAACGGACACTTTCAGCTCTAGGAAGCAACCCTCGGGCAGTTGGCGGCGCGCGGCGATGCCGACGTCCTTGAGTAGTTGACCGCCCTTGCCGATCACCATTCCCTTTTGGCTCTCCCGCTCGACGAGTATCTCGACCGTGATATGGGGCCACTCGAACTCCGTGACTCGACAGTGGATCGAGTGCGGCAGTTCCTGCTTGGTCTTGCGCACCAACTGCTCGCGCACGAGCTCGGCCACCCAGAACGCTTCGGGAACGTCCGAGACCTCGTCCTCAGGAAAGAGGAACGGCGATTCGGGCATGGCTGACTGCACGTACTTGAGTAGTTCGACGATCCCCTCGCCCGTTTTGGCCGACACCGGGAAATACTCGACTCGCGCGGCAACGTCTTCGAGGTGGCGTTCTTGCGCGATCTCGAGAACGGCGTCCGTCGCGGCCATCAGCTGCTTGGCCACGCTCTCGCGCCCCGTCTTATCCATCTTGTTGACCACGACGCAGGGACGCGGACCGTGCTCGCGCCGCGCCGACTCCAGCAGTGTCGTGAGCACCGTGCGGTCACCGGGTCCGATGGCGGCGCTCGCTTCAATCATGGCGAGTATGACGTCGACCCCGTCAGCGGCCGCGCGCGCGGTGTCGTTGAGCCGCCCGCCCAGCGTGGTCTTGGGCCGGTGTATGCCGGGCGTGTCAACGAAGATGACCTGCACGTCCTCGTCGGTGAGGATCCCGCGTATGGCGCTGCGCGTCGTGTTGGGCGACGGCGACGTGATGGACACCTTCGAGCCCACCACCTGATTGAGGAACGTCGACTTGCCGACGTTGGGTCGGCCGAGAATTGCCGCAAATCCCGAGTAGGTCACGGGGTTTCCAAAATGGGCTCGACCAGCACCTCTTCGACCCGGCGTCCATCCATTCGCAGGACAGTCAGCCGATAGTGATCGGTGTGGAAGGTGTCACCGACGTTGGGCACGCCGCCCGCGAGGTCGAGCACCAAGCCACCGACCGTGTCCCAACCATCTTTTTCCAGCAACACCCCGTACTCTTCGTTCGCGTCGTCGATGTTGAGCCGTCCGCTGAGCGTCAGGCCCGCTTCGATTGACTGCTTGGACTCCTCGTCCTCGTCGGGGTCAGACTCGTCGGTGATCTCGCCGACCAGCTCTTCTAAAATGTCCTCGAGCGTGACCAGACCGGCGGTACCCCCGTACTCATCGACCACGACGCAGAGGTGGGTCTTGGCGCGCAGGATCTCGGTAAGTAGCGGCGCGACCCGTTTGGTCTCGGGCACGAATTGGACCTCGCCCATGTGCTCGCCCACCAACTCGTCGCCGTGACCATCCCTCACCAGCCCCGCCAGGTGGCGCAGATTCACCAGTCCTACGACGTCGTCGACGCTCTCGCCGTAGACCGGGATGCGCGAGCGACCCGAGGCGACCGCGAGGTCCAGGGCCTCGCGGATCGGGACGCTGCTCGCGATGTCGACCATGTCAATGCGCGGCACCATCACTTCTCGTACGATCGTGTCGCCGAACTCGATCACCGAGTGGATGAAGTTGCGCTCCTCGGACTCAATGGCGTCGTCCTCGTGCGCCACGTCGGCCATATTCAGGATGTCCGACTCGGTCATCTGCTGGGACTTGTCCGTCGCGCCGAAGAGTCCGATCACGCCGTCGGCGATGGCGAGCAACAGCCTCGAGATCAACCGGATGGGCCAGAAGCGCAGGATCGCCCCCACCACCGGCGCGGTCGTCAGCGCTGCCGTGTCGGGATGCTGGACGGCAAAGTTCTTCGGGATGGCCTCAAAGATGACGAAGATGACGACCACTTCGCCGAAGGTGGCGACGAATATCCCGGCCGCGCCAAAGAGATGACCCGCGAGCACGCCGACCATCGTCGCCGAGACCAGCTGACAGATGAGCACCAGCAACAACAAGGGATTAAGAAACTTCTGGGGATCGTCAGTCAATTTCAACAGTGCCTTCGCACCGCGACGGCCCTCGTCGCGCAGGGAGCGGGCCCGGGACTTGTTCATGCGCACCAGGGACGTCTCAGCGAGCGCGAAGAATCCGGAGCACGTCAGCAGCACCAGCACGCTGATTGCCAGGTACGTGTCGCTCATGGACCACGCGACGGCGATCACGAGGGGTCCTTGTGGTAATGACGGCGAAGCAGTTCGCGCTCGCGCGCTTCCATCCGCTCTGCATCCTCGTCAACGGCGTGGTCCCAGCCGAGCAGGTGCAGCACGCCGTGCACCACCAGTAGCGCGATTTCGTCGTCGAAGGTGCACTCGTGCTCTCGCGCGTTGCGCGCCGCGACCGCCGGACAGATCACGATGTCGCCAATGAGTTGGGGAATCTCCGAGGGCGGCGGCTCGCCCGGTCCGCTGCCGCCGGCGTCGGGAACACGTCCCGTCGGCTCGGGTTCGTAGTCAATCGGAAAACTCAGCACGTCGGTAGGTTCAGACTTGCCCATGAATTGCGCGTTGAGCGCCGTAATCGCGAGTTCGTCGGAAAATATCAGCGAGACTTCGGCGAGGCCCTTGACGCCCTCGTCCACCAGGGCGCCGTTGGCGAGTGCGATCCAACGCTCGAGGTCGATCTCGTGGTCGTGCTGCTCGTCGGCCGCGTAGATGTCGATGCTCATGAGTGTTGTTCGTACGCGGCGACGATGTCGGCGACGATGCGGTGGCGAACGACGTCCTTGGCGCCCAGGTGCACGAAGCTGATGCCCTCGACGTTCCAGAGGATCTTCTCGATGCTCACCAGTCCGCTGTGCTTGCCGTTGAGGTCGATCTGGGTGACGTCACCCGTGACGACGGCCTTGGAGTTAAAGCCAATTCGCGTGAGGAACATCTTCATCTGCTCGGGCGTGGTGTTCTGCGCTTCGTCCAGGATGATGAACGAGTCATTCAGCGTGCGCCCGCGCATGAACGCGAGCGGCGCCACCTCAATGGTGCCGTTGGCAATGAGCCGCGCGGCGCCGTCGGGTCCGACCATGTCGTAGAGCGCGTCGTAGAGCGGACGCAGGTAGGGATCGACCTTGGCCATGAGGTCGCCGGGCAGGAACCCCAGGTGCTCGCCCGCTTCGACCGCGGGACGGGTCAGGACAATTCGCTGCACCTGACGCCGGTGCAGGGCCTCGACCGCCTGGGCGACGGCCAAGTAACTCTTGCCGGTGCCGGCCGGCCCGATCCCGAACGTGATGATGGACGAATCAATGGCGTCGGTGTAGCGCTTCTGACCCGCCGTCGAGGGACGCACCGGCTTGCCCTTGGCGCCGCGGGCCACTTCGTGGCGCAGCACCTCGCTCGGTCGCAGGTCGTCGGCGACCATGTCCACCGTGCGCTCGATCTTCAAGGTGTCGAGCGACTGACCGCTCTCCAGCACGAGCACCAATTCGTCGAAGAGTCGCAAGACCATGGCGGCGTCGGGTCCCGTGACCGAGATCTCGTTACCGCGCACGCGGATCTTGGACTGCGGGAATGACCGCTCGATGACGCGCAGGTGCTCGTCGCGCGGACCGAGCAGCCCCGACATCAGGTGGGTGTTCGAAACGTAGGTGGTCGCCGTCAGGGCCTCAGGGGCCGAGGCATCAAAGATCATCCCGGTGGCCACTCCATTCGCCGTCCGCCCAGCACGTGCAGGTGTAAGTGGGCGACCGTCATCTGGCCGTCCACGCCTACGTTCATCACCAGTCGGTACCCGCTGTCGCGTATGCCCTCGAGTTCAACAACGTCCTGGGCGAGCAGCACCAAGTCATCGATGATGCCACCGTGTGAACTCGCGACCTCGTCGGCGCTGGTGATGTGTTCGCGCGGAATGATCAGCACGTGCACGGGGGCCTGGGGCGCAATGTCGTAGAACGCGTACGCCCGCTCGCTCTGGGCAACGGGCTTGGACGGAATCTCGCCGGCGATAATTTTGCAAAACAGACAATCAACCATTTATTGACTCAACCTTACTGACTGGCCTGCGCGTCCAGGGTGAAGCCCCAACCACCAGCACCGAAGGCCAGCAGGGCTGCCGCCACGACCCCGGCCGTCTCAGCCCGCAGCACGGTGGGCCCGAGGGCCAGACGTCGACGATGTGCCGACCACTCGTCGGGGGCCCAACCGCCCTCGGGGCCAATCGCGACCGCCGAAACGTCGTTCCAATTACTCTCGCCGTCAAAGTCCGTAATGCAGACGTCGTCGGGCACCTGGGCGACGTCGACGGGACTACCCACCTCGACGTCAAACGTGCGACGACATTGGCCGCACGATTCCGCGGCGATTCTTCGCCATCTCGTCACGATCTTGTCACGCGCCTCGCCCTTGAACTTGACCATCACACGTGCACTGACGAGCGGCACGATGCGACTCACGCCGAGTTCCGTGGCTTTGGCGACCGCCCACTCGCTGCGGTCACCTTTCAGGGGGGCGAGATACAGCGTCGTGATGGGCGGGGCGGGGTCGTGGTGAACCGGCGTCATACGATCAAGTTCCGCGTCGCCCACGTGACACAGCGACCACGAACCGCGGCCGTCGGTCACGACTATCTCCTCACCGGTTCGTGCGCGCAATACGCTGCGCAGGTGGTGCTCGTCGTCCTTCTCCAACACCGGGTGTTCAGGATCGTCAACGCGAAACTGGCCGAGGGCGGCGACGCGTCGCGGCCACTCGCGGTGGCTCACCGCTTGGCGCGCCGTCGCGAAAAAATGCCGCTACTGTGCTCGTGGATCTCTTCGCCACGGTGCGCGGCCAGTTGGCGCAGCAAGTCCGCCGACGTGTCGTCGAGTTCCGTGGGCACGTCAACGATCAAGTGCACGTAGAGATCCCCACGTCCTCTGGCGTGCAGGTGCTCAACGCCCTCGTGGCGCAGTCGGTGCACGGTGCCGTTGGCACTGCCCGGCGCGACTTCGATGCTGTGCGTTTCTCGCAGCGTCGGCACCTCGATGGTGGTGCCAAACGTGGCCTGGGTGAAGGCAATGTGGGCCTCGTGGTGCAGGTCGTCACCCGAGCGTTCGAAACGCTCATCGGGTGTCACGCGCAGGTGCACGAAGAGACGACCGTTGGGACCGCCGCGCGATCCGGCCGGGCCGCGATCGCTGAGGCGCATCGTTGACCCGTCTTCGACGCCGGCGGGGATTTGGATCGTCAGCGTCGAGGGCATGTTGATGCGACCCTCACCGTGGCAGTCCTTGCAGGGCGTATCGATTCGCGAGCCCATGCCGTTACAGCGCGTGCAGGGCGAGGACGTCACCATCTGGCCGAGGATGGAGTTGCGCACGCGACGCACCTCGCCGAGGCCGGCGCACTCGACACACGTGGTGGTCGTGGTGCCCGGTGCGCAGCCCGAACCGTTGCACGTGATGCAGCGCTGGGGCAGATTGACTGATACCTCGTGGGTCGCGCCAAAGGCCGCGTCGTCCAGCGTGATGTCAACCGAGATCTCGGCGTCGGGACCGGGCTGGGGACCGCGGCGTCCCTGCTGGCGGCCGCTGATATTGCCAAAGAACATGTCGAAGATGTCCTGGACTGATCCGGCACCGAAGGGATTACCGGCCGCGCCGTCAGAGCCGAATCGGTCGTAGTTGGCACGGCGATCGGGATCAGAGAGGATCTCGTAGGCCTGGGACACTTCTTTGAAACGCGCCTCGGCCGCGGCGTCGCCGGGATTGTTGTCCGGGTGGTACTGGCGGGCCAGTCGACGATAGGACTTCTTGAGATCTTCGCTCGAGCAGTTGGCGTCGACTTCCAATATGACGTAGAGATCGGTATTAGCCATGTTTCTCGTCTCCGCCAAAACGTCGTGTGAGGTGCTCGCTCACGACCTGGGCGGCGGCCAGCGCTTCGCGGTACTTCATGCGCGTGGGACCCAGCAGGCCAACCGCGCCCGCGGGCTCGCCGTCGATGGTTACCTGGGCCACGATGACCGCGCACGCCGAGAGCGGTTCGTAACCGTTCTCCGAGCCAATGGCGACCGAGAGTCCCTGGTCGAGGATGTCCTGGACCAGGGACACCACGAGCAGCTCCTGTTCCAGAATGCTCAAGACCTTGCGGACCGTCTCTACGCCCTGGAAGACCTCGGCCACCCGTGACGACCCACCGATGAAGACCTGTTCGCCGTCCGTCGTGGGCTTTTCCGCGTGCAACAAGCTCACGGCGTCGCGGACCAGCGTCGCCACGTGGTCGGATCGTGACGGCACCTGCACGCGGGTTTCGAGCGTCGTGTTGATCAACAGCGCGTTGAGCTGCTTGGACGCTTCGGCGACCTCTTCGTGCGTGACGTCGAAGGACGCGATGATGCTGTGCTTGACCACCGAGCCGTCGGAAAACACCGAGACCAGAAGCTGGTGGCGGGCGTCGAGGTTGACGAGCTGGACGCTCAGGATCGAGCTGTGCGAGTGGCCCGCTCCGACCACGACCGACGTGTAGCTCGTTAGTTGGGTGAGCAGGGTCGAGGTCTGTTCCAGCACGTCTTCGACTTCGCCGCGCACGTTGGCGAAGAACTCCTTGACCTGGTGCTGTTGGGCCGAACCCAGCACGCCGGACTTGAGATGATCGACGAAATAGCGGTAGCCCTTGTCGGTGGGTACTCGGCCGGCCGACGTGTGGGGCTGGACTAGGTACCCCTCGCGCTCGAGCGTCACCATCTCGGCGCGCACTGTCGCCGGCGACACTGCCAGGTCAACGGTTGCAGCCACGGAGGAGGAGCCCACGGGCTGGGCCGTCTTGATGTGCTCAACCACCACGGCCTCAAGAATCGTGGCCTTGCGACCGTCAAGGTCCTGGGGCGACGGCTTGGTTGTGGTGTTGGCGCGACGGGCCATGCTTCCTCCTGTTAGCACTCAATTCTACCGACTGCTAACTCCAAAGCGTCCCTGGCCGTAGCCTTTAACGGTGGACTCCATTTCGGCCAAGGACAACCGAGTCGTGCTCGACGCCGGCAATGAATGGGACCAACTGGACTCCTGGCTCAGTTTCTATCGCGAAACGCTTCTCATCAAGTGCGACGGGCTCGGGTTGGACCAGCTCAAGCAACGTCCCGTCGTCACGTCGCGACTCTCGTTGCTCGGACTCATTCGCCACATGACCAAGGTGGAGCGGTATTGGTTTGAAATTGTCTTCTTGGCCAACGACGTGCCCGGCTACTACTCGACGCCTGGGGACAAGGATGGCGACTACAACAACGTAGACGAATTGGGTCTGGACGAAGTGCTGAAGAACTACCACAACGCCGTGGCGACGTCTGACGAGTGCGCCGCGGGTCACAACCTCGACGAACTGGCTAAGAGTTCACGGGGCGAGCAGGTCGTCGATCTACGTTGGATCTACCTGCACATGATCGAGGAGTACGCGCGGCACTGCGGGCACGCCGACATTATCCGTGAACTCATCGACGGCGTGACGGGCTACTAGTTACTCTTCGAGTTTGAGCGCCGCGACGAATGCCTCTTGGGGCACTTCGACCCGTCCAATGTTCTTCATGCGCTTCTTGCCCTCTTTTTGCTTCTCCAGCAACTTGCGCTTGCGCGTGATGTCGCCGCCGTAGCACTTGGCGAGCACGTCCTTGCGCCGGGCCTTGACCGTCTCGCGAGAGATGATGCGCCCGCCCACGGCCGCCTGGATTGGCACGTCGAACATCTGTCGGGGAATGAGTTCCTTGAGTCGTTCGGCCATGCGCCGTCCGTAGTAGTCGGCGTTGGTCTTGTGCACGATTGTCGAAAACGCGTCGACCGGTTCGTGATTGATCAACAGGTCCACGCGCACGAGTTGGGAGGTAATGTACCCGCTCTGGTCGTAATCGAGACTGGCGTAGCCCTTGGTGCGACTCTTCAGGGCGTCGAAGAAATCAATGATGACTTCGGCCAGGGGGATGGAGTAGCGCAGTTCGACGCGGTCAGTCGAGAGATAGTCCATCTTCACCATCTCGCCCCGGCGCGCCTGACAAAGGTCCATGACCGTGCCCAGGTACTCCGATGGCGTCAGGATCGAGATGTTGAGCATGGGCTCGTCGATGTGGTCGATGCGACTCGAATCAGGCAGGTCGGTCGGATTGTCAATGTCCAGCTCGGTGCCGTCGGTGAGGAAGGCTCGGTAGACCACCGAGGGCGCGGTCGCGATGAGGGCCAGGTTGAACTCGCGCTCTAAACGCTCGCGCACGATCTCCATGTGCAGCAGTCCCAGGAAGCCGCAGCGAAAGCCGAAGCCCAACGCCTTGGAGGACTCCGGCTCGTAGGTGATCGACGCGTCGTTCAGTTTCAGCTTGTCCAACGAGTCGCGCAGGTCGGGCAGGTCGTCGCCGTCAATGGGATAGATGCCGCAAAAGACCATGGGCTTGGGATCGAGGTAGCCGTCGAGGGCCTTGGCGGCCGGACGCGACGCCTCGGTGATGGTCTCACCCGAGCGCGCTCCCCCGACGTCCTTGATGCCGGCGGCGATGAAGCCGACTTCGCCGGGGCCGAGTTGCTTGACCGAGATCATGTCGGGGGTGCGAATGCCGATCTCTTCGATTTCGTGGTTCTCGCCCGCCTGCATCATGCGGATCTTCACGTTGTCGTGCAGCGTGCCCTCGACGATGCGAATCGAACTGATCACGCCGCGGTACTGGTCGTAGTAGGAGTCGAAGATCAGCGCTTGCAGCGGTGCGTCGGGGTCGCCGGTGGGCGCCGGAATGCGCTCAATCACGGCCTGGAGCAGTTCGGCGATGCCCTGGCCGGTCTTGGCCGAGATGGAGAGCACCTCGTCGGCCGGCAATCCGAGGACGCGTTCTAATTCCTCCTTGCACCGTTCGATATCGGCCGCGGGCAGGTCGATCTTGTTGAGCGCCGCAACTATCTCGAGGTTGTTTTCCAGCGCCTGGTAGCAGTTGGCCAGCGTCTGGGCCTGGATGCCCTGGCTGGCGTCGACAAGCAGCACCGCCCCCTCGCAGGCGGCCAGCGAACGCGAGACTTCGTAGCCGAAGTCCACGTGCCCGGGCGTGTCAATCAATTGGAGGATATGGCCCGCGAAGTTGACCCGGACGTTCTGGGCCTTGATGGTGATGCCGCGCTCGCGTTCAATATCCATTGAGTCGAGGTACTGCGCGCGCATGAGTCGCGGGTCGACGGCGCCGGTGATTTCTAAGATGCGATCCGAGAGGGTCGACTTGCCGTGGTCGACGTGCGAAATGATGGAAAAGTTCCTGATTTTGCTGAAATCGACAGACGTTTGTTGAGTAGCCACGGTGTAGAAAGGCTACCCGTCACCACGACGAACTCGTCGAAGTGCAGACCATTCGTTGCCCCTGCTAGCCTTATGCAGCCCGCCGGACAGTTTCGGCGCACTGATAACGAGGATTTTCGTGGCAAATATTAAGAGTCAGATTAAGCGCAACAAGCAGAGCGCGGTTGACCGCGAGCGCAACAAGGCTGTCAAGTCCGAACTGCGCACGCGCACGAAGAACGCCGTCGCGGCCGTTGGCACTGAAGACGAAGAAGCCGCACTGCGGGCCGCCATCAAGCGCATTGACATGGCTGCCGCCAAGGGCGTCATTCACAAGAACCAGGCCGCCAACAAGAAGAGCGGCCTTATGCACCGCATTGCCGCTCTTCGCGAAGAAGCCTAGAAACGCTTCCGCTTCAAAATCTGTAATTCCCCAATTGGGATCTGTCGCGCCCTATTAGCGACGACGATCACCCTGGGTCATCTTGGCCAGACGAGCCACCAGCACCTCGACGACCGTGAGATCGGTGACGTCAAGGTCGGTGTCCAGGTCCTTGCCTCCGTAGCTCACGCCGCCCTTCAAATTGAGGTCAGCCTGGGTGATCCAGTGCACGGCGGTGCTGATGCGCTCGGCCCCCAGGCGTTCGGACACTCGCAGCGCCTTGCCGGCCGGATACTTGTTGATTCCGAGCAGTGTCGCCGCCTCCTCGTCGCTGCGCGCGTCGCTGCCGTCCAGGCGCGCCATGCGCAGATAGTGGCGCTGGAGAATATTGACGATCTGCAGACCCGCCCGACTCTTCGAATCCAGCATCCTTCGCGCGACGACAATTGCCTTGGTGGCGTCGCCGCCATCAATGGCGTCGGTCAGGTCCCATTCGGGCACGTCACCGGCGTCGCCCAGGTAGGGCTCGATATGGCTGAAGTTCAGCGGCGCGGTTCCGTAGATTGACTGCAAACTGCGCGCGAGCGCGTCGATCCGGGCGACGTCGTCGCCGACTTGATCAGCGACCTGTTGACAGACATTGCGGTCAACGCTGACGCGGTACTCCGCCATCTTTTCCATGACGAACGAGACCCGCTCGGCCGCGCGCGAACCCACGTTCACCTCGACCACCTCGTTGGCGGCCTTCACCAGCTTGTTGGACTTGGCGCCCACAACCGCCAGCACCAGCGTCGTCGCGGGTGTGGGTGAGCCAATCCACTCCAGCAACTGGTCAACCTCGTCGGCGAGCAGCAACTGGGCGTCGCGAACGACGACCACGCGACGCTCCACCAGGAACGCCGGCGTGTTGAGCGCGCCCATGACCCGAGAGATGACCGATTCGATACCCACCGCGGTCACGTCCTTCGCCGTGAAGTCTTCGAGCGCGAACGTGGGATCCAGCTCACCGACGGCGTCACCGATGACGTTGTGCATCGCGTCGTAGACCATCGTCGCGTCGGTGCCCACCACGGCGACCGCGGAAACCACTACGCGGCTTCCATCACTCGGGCCAACACGTCACGCACGCGCACGGTGCCCGCAACATCGTGGACGCGCACCACTCGACAACCTGACGCGATGCCGATCGCCGTTGCGGCCAGTGACGGCTCGCGGCGCTTGGTGACCGCCAAATCGAACATGACGCCCAGGAACGTTTTGTTGGAAGCCGAGAGCAACAGCGGGGCGCCGAGCGACGCTAGCCGTGGCGAATCACGCAGTAGTTGCAGCGATTGCGCCGCCGTCTTGCCGAGGTCTAGCCCCGCGTCGACAATGATGCGCTGACTCGTGACGCCGGCATCGAGGGCGCGCTGTCGACGGTCCAACAAGAACTCGCATACCGTTTTCGTCACGTCGTCATAGTGGGGTTCGGGATCGGCTACTCGAGGCGCGAGGCGAATGTGCGTCGCGACGACAGTGGCCCCCGCTTCGGCTGCGACTGTCAAATAGTTTGGGTCGGCAAAGCCACTGATGTCATTGCCGATGCACGCGCCCTCGGCAAAACAGGCCTGCGCGACCGAAGCGCGCCATGTGTCGATGCTGATGGGTAGGTCAAATCGCGCGACGAGCTCCTTGACGACGATTACGACGCGATCCAACTCTTCGGCTTCGCTCACGTCATCGCCGGGACCGGCCTTCACTCCGCCAATGTCGAGCAGGTCCGCACCGTCACGCACCAACTGTTCGGCGCGAGCAAACAGCGCATCGAGGTCGTACGTCGCCGCCGGCTCATAAAACGAATCCGTGGTTCGATTCAGTATCCCCATCACCAAGGCCCGTGTCGTCACGTCATACGTCGTCTCGCCCAAATCAAGCAGCAGCGGTTGCAGGGGTTGGTAGATCACTACTTAATAGATGTAGTTGGAAAGACGGCGTCGAAACGAAACGTAACGCGGATCCTGAGGTCCAAGGGCATCGAGCATCTCCAACAGACTTTTCCTTGCGGACTCGTCAGTCTTGGCTTGCTCGAGGAGGTGTTCGAGCGTTAAGTCCACGTCGCCATCGAAACTGACACCACTCTGTTGCAAATGAATTCGCGCCAGCACGGTCTTGGCGGCGAGCACGTGCTCGAAGGGGGTGAGTACGGTGAGCGCTTCGTCCAATCGATCGCTCGTGCGCAGCAGTTCGCCGAGCGCGACGGCGGCGTCGACGTTCGACGCGTCGAGCTGCAGTGCATCGCGCAAGGAGGCTTCATCGCCCTTGTTCAACAATTGGTCGACCAACGTCGCACCGGGAGCCAGCTTTTCTATGAATTCTCTTACTACCGGCTCGGGAAGGGCGCCGACGAAGGAGTCCACGATTTTCCCCTCGACAATGGCGAAGACCGCCGGAATTGACTGCGCGTTAAAGGCCCGCGCCACGTCGGGATTGGCATCCACGTCCACTTTGGCGAGTTCCACGGCGCCACTGGTCTCACCAATCACCTTTTCTAGGATGGGTCCTAGCGTTGTGCAGGGCTGACACCACGACGCCCATAGGTCAACGACGACCGGGACGGTCATTGAACGTTCCATTACCGCTACGCCAAATGTGGCGTCTGTGACATCACTCATGCGCTCAGCCTAATGGTGTCATCGATTGTCAGGAAGGGTCACTCGGCGCTGTTAATCTCGGCGACTATGCAGAGCGTTCAGGGAATCAATGACGCCAATGTGAGCGAATGGATGGTCGAACACGTGGGCGCGCTCTCGCCGCTTAACTTCGAACTCATCGCCGGCGGACGCTCAAATCTGACCTTTCGCGTCACCGACGCCAACGGTTCGCACTTTGCGCTGCGCCGTCCACCAACGAGTCACGTGCTTCCCACCGCGCACGACATGGTGCGCGAGCACACGATCATTTCTGCCCTTCACCCCCAAGGCATCCCGGTCCCCGAACCACTCGGGCTGTGCACCGACGTTCAGGTCAATGACCAACCGTTCTACGTCATGGAGTTCGTCGAGGGCGCAATCTTGCGCAATCGCGAAGAGGCCGAGGCGGGCACCGACATCGCCGTTCGCCGTGAAATTGGCACCAATTTGGCGCACACCCTGGCCCAATTACACGACGTGGACGTCGACACGGCCGGCCTCGGGGATCTCGCGCGCCACGACGGCTACATCGAGCGTCAACTGCGCCGCTGGCGCAGCCAGTACGAGCAGATGCACGTCGAGGGCGTCGATCACGGCGGTCTCATCGAGGCCGTTGGCGACAAACTGGCGGCTTCGATTCCAACCCAACAACGCGTGGCCGTGGTGCACGGCGACTACCGGCTCGATAACACGGTGCTCGACGACACGGGACACGTGAAAGCAATTCTCGATTGGGAGATCTGCACACTCGGCGATCCAATAGCCGACCTCGGAATACTGCTCGACTACTGGGCCGAACCCGCTGATCACATGGCGGCGCTGCTCGGTTCTGCGCCCACGACGGCCGACGGCTTTGCCACCCGTCATCAGGTACTCGACGCGTACGCGTCGCGGTCGTCACTCGACCTCAGCAATATCAACTATTATTTATCTTTCGGCTATTGGAAGTTAGCCTGCATTATGCAAGGTGTCTTTACGCGGTACAGCGCGGGAGCCACGGCAGGAGACCTGGGCAGTGTCTCTGAATATCCGGCCCATATCGCCATGCTGGCCCAAACGGCTCAGCAGACCTTGGAGCACGACTGATGGACGACGAGATTTACGACCGCATCATCTTCCTCGCCGACCCTGAACTGAGCGAGCCGGTCCTCGTGATCTGCATGGAGGGCTGGATCGACGCCGGTCTGGGTGCCAACCTCGCCATCGGGGCGCTCTTGAGCACCATCACGACCGAAGTGCTCGCCACCTTTGACACCGAGTACTTCATTGACCAGCGCGCGCGCCGTCCGATCGTGCGCATTGTTGACGGCGTCACCACCGAGCTCACCTGGCCCGAGATCCAGTTGCGTTACGGCCGCGACGGCGACGGCGCGGACATGATTTTCTTGGTCGGCCCTGAACCCGACTTCCACTGGAGTGACTTCGTGGACGTAGTCACCGACGCCGCCGGGCGTTTCGACGTGCGCATGGTGATTGGCCTGGGCGCGTTTCCTGCACCGACGCCCCACACCCGTCCCGTGCGCATCATTGGCACTGCACCCGAGGCCAGTTCGCACCTCTTGCCGCTCGTCGGCACCGTTACCGGCGAACTCGAAGTCCCGGCGGGCATTAGTTCCGCGTTAGAACTCGGATTCGCCGAAGTGGACATGGACATCATCACGCTGTGGGCTCGCGTGCCCCACTACGTGGCCTCGATGCCCTACCCGCAGGCGGCGACCGCGCTGATTGACGGCCTCGCGAGCATCACTGGTCTGACCTTGGACGCCAGTCCCCTGCGTGCCTCGGCCGAGGAGGCTCGCCAGCGCGTCGATGACCTGATTACCAACAATCCCGAGCACACCAACATGGTCGAACAACTCGAAGAGGCGGCCGACGAAGTTGAAGGCACGTCGCTGGGCGTGGAACTGCCCAGTGGCGACGAGTTGGCCGCTGAATTAGAGCGTTTCTTGCGCGGCGAGCCGAGTTAGCCGCGCCGCTACCGTTTAGCTAGTTAGACCAACGTCGAATC
>Ga0182030_10013704_pt1 | contig 16099 bp, 17 predicted proteins | sample 812S3MmetaG_FD_121299 | JGI IMG/M metagenome (GOLD analysis project Ga0182030, IMG submission 121299) | Permafrost microbial communities from Stordalen Mire, Sweden - 812S3M metaG (Illumina Assembly) | ecosystem: Environmental > Terrestrial > Soil > Wetlands > Permafrost | place: Sweden...
AGGAGATTTTTATATGAGCAACACGGTTGAGGTTACCATCCCGGTCGATCCCGAGGCGGCGCGGGCGCTCAAGAGCCCGGCGCGTCGAGCGGCAGCCGGCCGCTACCTGAGCGGTCTGCTCAAGGGTGGTCGTGCCCGTGATCTTCTTGAGGAAGCCATCGCTGATGCCAAGGGCGAAGCGCGTGCGCGCGGACTGACTGACGCGGACATTGACGCCGAGCTCGAGGCTTGGCGGACAGAACGCAAAACTTGATTGTCGTCCTCGACGCGTCGACCTTGGTCTCCGCTGCCTTGAAGGTCGATAGCATTCCAGAACGCGCATTGCTGCGCGCTGTGAACAACCCCAACCGACTTTTGCTCTCCCGAGAGGTCGAAGAGGAATATCGCGAGGTTCTTTTCCGCCCGAAGTTCGATCGGTACGTTTCCGCTGACCGCCGGCAGCGAATCCTCGACATCGTGGTGGTGGCCGCCGAGAGAATCGAATCCCCTGCAGCTGTGCGCGAATGCCGCGACCCGAAGGATGACAAGTACCTGGCGTTGGCGGCTGCCGGAAAAGCGGATGTCATCGTGAGCAGCGATGTGCGTGACCTGGTGTCGATGCACCCGTGGCGTGGTATTTCGATTTTGTCGCCAGCGAGCTATCTCGCCCTCCCCTATCCAACTTAGTTGTTGCTTCCTACCTCATTCCCTCATTCTTTCTTTTAGTTGGAAAATTTGACATAAGCACTGCTTACGGTTATTTTCATGAAATCATGCTTTGCATTCTGAATGAAAGGTTGTTTTCTTGAAAACAATCATCGTGACCTCGCAGAAAGGCGGCAGTGGCAAGACCACCCTCGCCGCCCACTTGGCTGTCGAAGCTGAGCGCACGGGCGACGGCCCCGCCTGGCTCATCGATACAGACAAGCAAGGCACTTTGAGTCTCTGGCACGAGCGACGCGAGAGTGAAACGCCGCAGCGCGCGGATGTCCCCTTCGCCCGTCTCGCCCAGGGCCTCAAGATGCTCGAGGAGAAAGCCGCGGCGTATTGTTTCATCGATACGCCGCCCACGATCTCGGAGCAAAACGAGACGGTTTTGGCCCTCGCCGATCTGGTCGTGATCCCGGTACGCCCCTCCCCGGCCGATCTGTGGGCCGTGTCTGAGACCGTTGCGCTGGTGAAGGCTGCTGCCAAGCCGTTTCTTTTCGTCATCACCCAGGCCAAGGGACACGCCACCATCACAGCGCAAACGATCGCCGCCCTGTCCGAGCATGGCCGTGTCGCGCAGAGCTTCATCGCCGATCGAGTGCCCTATGCGGTGGCGATGACTGGGGGCCGAACGGCGCCGGAGCTTGGGCCGAAGAGCGCGGCGGCCGAGGAAGTTGCGGCGCTGTGGCGGGATCTGAAATCATGTTTTCATGAAAAACTGAAAGTAGAGAAGCCGGTAAGGAGTGTCGTGAATGGCTAAGGCAGTTGCATTGACCGCCGCCGACTTAAATCCCGTCAAGCCGCGGGCACAGAGCGTGATGCGTCAGCGCGGGGTCGTGCCCTCCGCCGACCTGGTGCCGCTGCAGTTTCGAATGCCGCCGGACTTCGTGCGTGCGTTCAAGCAAGCGGCGCTCGATCGGGACCTCAAACTCAATGAATTGCTGAATGAATGTTTTCAGGAATTCATGAAAAAAACGCAACCGTAAATGACTGGGTCCGGCGAAGGGTAGGGGAGTGAGCAGGGCCAAGAAGCCAGAGTCCGTGGGCGCGGTCGCGCGCCGCCTGCAGGTGGTCCAGTCGCGCGAGAGGGCGCTCACCGAGGCCCAACAGAAGCTCATCGACTTAAGCGTCGGCATCTTCGATGAATCGCCGTCCGCCCGGGATGCTGCGTTCATCGCGCGCGAGCTCGTGCTCGCGAGCCTGCCGCACAGTAACCCCGGCGATCGCCCGCTCTGGACACGCCGAAATGGCAATGTGACGCTCGCGATCCAACCGGGCATCAACATCCAGACCGGGAAAAGCTACGGCTACCCCTACGGCATCATCCCGCGGCTGCTTTTGTTCTGGATCACGACGGAGGCGCTTCGCACCCAAAGCCGGCGCCTCGAGCTCGGCAGCTCCCTCAACGGCTTCATGACCGAGCTGGGATTGAGTCCCTACACCGGCGGGGGCAAGCGAAGCGATGCGGCACGGTTGCGCGATCAAATGGAACGCTTGTTTCGCTCCCGGTTCAGCCTCGAACGCGGGGGAGAGGAGGAGGCTCGGGTCGTAAAGCGCTGGCTCGACATGCAAGTCGCCCCGCAGGGAGAGCTCTGGTGGAGCGTCAAGGTGCCCGATCAGGCGGCCCTCTGGGGAAGCTGGATCGAATTGGGGGAGATCTTCTACGCCGCCATCACGAGCGCGCCGGTGCCCGTCGATATGCGGGCGCTGCGCGCCTTGAAACGCTCGCCCTTGGCACTCGATCTGTACGCCTGGCTCACCTTCCAGGCCTATCGGTCCCATCAGAGCGGACAGCCCCGGTTTGAGACTTGGCAGCAGCTCCACGGTCACATGGGCGGCGATTACGCCGAGGTCGACAATTTTCGAAAGAAGGTGAAGGCGGCCTTGGTGAAAATTCGCAACGTCTATCCGGGACTCAAGCTCGGCAAACGGGTCGGCGGCATTGAGGTGTCCCCGACTAGCTTTCCCGCGATCCAATCGCGCCATATTTCACCCTGATTGCAGTGTGTGAATAACCCTGGGGACTGAATGAGTTATCCAGGGTGAAACGGTACCCCCTTGACCACGGTGAAACGGTACCCCCTGGACGGTGAAACGGTACCCCCTCCCTATAGTAGAGATAGTTAAGAGACCTGTAGTTAGCGGCCGGCGTCTGTGGACGGCGCCGAGCCGCCGCCCACGAGACTTTGGCCGCCGGCAAATTTCCTTTGAATTAAACCATCGGAAAAGGCCGGAGGGAGGCGATCGGGAACACCGAGAAGTTCCCGTAATCCCGAGATGGGAAGTCGGCTCCTGGGCCTTCCTGGACGGTCGCCGGCGTCGTTACACTTTTTGCCTGCGGAATAGAGGGTGACACCATGGAGCAGACAACAGGGGGCAGCGCAACGATGCGGGTGAGCCTCGAGGAGCTCCTCGAGACCCCTCGAGTACGTGAGCTCAGGCGGTGGCATCGATGCCGCCGCCTACCTCTCGCGGGATACCGGGAGCGTTTACTTCGTCGCGACGGACCTGGAGCCGGAGGAGGGGATACCGGAGGACCTTGAGACCTCCGATCGGTACGTCGCGGTGCCCACGAAGCAGGAGCTTGATCTCGGCAAGCGCGTGGCGCTCGCCTTCGCCGAGGCGCACCTCCCTGAACAATACGAGCGCATCCATTCGATTTTCTCACGCCTTGGGGCTTACGCTCGGTTCCAGGATCTGCTCGAGGCGGGCGGGCACCTGACGACGTGGTATGAGTTCGAGCATCATGCCCAACGCGAGGCGCTCGCGGAGTGGTGTGGGCGCCAAGGGTTTGAGCCCGTTTAACTCGCCGTTGCACCTTCGGTCTTCGGCGGGAGATCGAACAGCGCGCGATCCTCGGCGCGGGTGATCTTCGGCTCGATCCAGCGATGTAGATCGGCGGTTGGAATTTCGCCGGCTTTGACCTTCTCGAGCACGATGGCGCCGAGCAGGATCTTGCGCCGCAGGTCTTTGCCGCGCTCGTTGCGGGCGGCGAGGGAGCGCTTTCTGGCATCGATCTGGCGCTGGCGGACTTTGAGCTGCTTTACCTTGGCTTCGGCCGCGGCGATTTTCTCATCGAGCTTCGGCATCTCTTGTGCTCCTTGCAGTGGATGGGCTAGCAGGTCTTGGTGCGTCGGGGTGGTGATGGGGGTCGCGCTGGATCGTACCGCGGTGGCCCATCGCGCATAAAGAGGGGTGGGGCGGAGGGAGCGCGCTGGCGGCGCCATGAGGGCGCAATCTTTATTTTGTGGTGACGGTAGAGGAGGGATTGCGGACCGAATGGAGCGGGGGGTACAGTCGGAGGCGGATCGAAGCGCACTGATACGTCGCTGCGCGACGTGTGCGGGGAGGCAGAGGCGGCTCACGGCCGGCGGGCCACGAAGCTTTCAGGAGATCATCGGTTCTGTCGTTCAAAAGGAATTAGCGGCGCACTTCGATGGCGATCTATCACCAAACCACCAAGATGGTGAAGCGCTCCGACGGGCGCAACGCCGTTGCCGCGGCGGCCTATCGCTCCGGCACGTCGATGTACGAAGAAGCCACCGACCAGACCCACGACTACAGCAAGAAGATGGGGGTCGAGCACTCCGAAATCCTGGCCCCTGCCAACGCGCCCGAGTGGGTGTTCGATCGGCAAATGCTCTGGAATCAAGTCGAGGCGGCCGAGCATCGCAAGGACGCGCAGGTGGCGCGCGAGGTCGAGGTCGGCCTGCCGATCGAGCTCTCGAAGAACGAGCAGGTCGAGCTCCTGCGAGATTTCGTGAAGCGGGAATTCGTGTCACGCGGCATGGTTGCGGATTTCTCGCTGCACTTGGACAACCCCGAAAACCCGCACGCGCACATCTTGCTCACCACGCGGGATCTGACCCCGGAGGGGTTCGGCCAAAAGAACCGCGGATGGAATCAGACCAGTGAGCTTTTGGGGTGGCGGCGGGGGTGGGCGGAGGTGACGAACGAGCACCTGGCGCAGGCGGGGCTTGGCGTTCGCATCGATCATCGATCCTACAAGGCGCAGGGAATCGAGCTCTCGCCGGGGCGCAAGCTCGGGGTCGGCCGGGAGCGCCAGGAGGACGAGCGGCTGCCGTCATTCCTCGCCGATCGGATCGAGGAGCAGCAGCGAATCGCCGGGGCGAACGGGGTACAGATCATTGCCGATCCCGGCATAGCCTTGAAGGCGATGACACACTCGCAGGCGACCTTTTCACATCACGATCTCGCGCGTTTTTTGCATACGCGCACCGATGGGGCAGAGCAGTTCGACCGGGCATATCTGAAGGTGACGACCTCGCCCGAGCTCGTCGAGTTGGGCAAGGACGATGTCGGCCGGCAGCGGTTCACGACGCGGGAGATGTTGGGGCTCGAGCGGGGCCTTTTGGCCGATGCGGAGGCTCTGGCGGGGAGGGAAGGACACGGCGTCGCCGCGCACCGGCAGCGCTCGGTGCTCTCGCAAAATCGCTTGAGCGATGAGCAGCGCCAGGCCTTCGAGCACGTGACGGGGCCGGGGGACCTCAAGGCCCTGGTCGGGGTCGCGGGGTCGGGTAAGAGCACGGCGCTTTCGGCCATGCGAGAGGCCTGGGAAGCGGAAGGTTTGGCGGTGAAGGGGGCGGCGCTCGCCGGCATTGCGGCTGAGAATTTGCAGGTCGCGGCCGGCATCCAGTCGCGCACCTTGGCGAGCTATGAGCTCGCCTGGAGCGGGGGGCGGGACCCCCTCACGTCCAAGGATGTTTTCGTCATCGATGAGGCCGGCATGATCGGCACGCGGCAGCTCGCGCGCATTCTCGAGGTGGCGGAGAAGGCGCGCGCGAAGGTGGTGCTGGTCGGCGATCCGGAGCAGCTGCAGGCGATCGAGGCGGGGGCGCCGTTTCGGGGGATTGCGGCTCAGCACGGCGTGGCCGAGCTCACGGAGGTGCGCCGGCAGCGGGAAGGGTGGCAGCGGGCGGCGACGACCGAGCTTGCCGCCGGCCGGACGCGCCAAGCGCTCGCGGCCTATGAGGAGAAGGGGGCGATCGTCGCGGTCGAGGAGCGGGCGCAGGCGCGGAGCGCACTCCTCGCGCGCTGGGCGCGGGATGCCAAAGCGGAGCACAAGGCCTCGCAGCTCGTGCTCGCGTACACGCGCAATGATGTCCACGAACTCAACGCCGCGATACGCACGTTGCGAGAGCAGGGCCGACAGCTCGGCAAGGGCCAGGAGATCGCGACCGAGCAGGGCACGAAGGAGTTTGCGGTGCACGACCGAATTCGGTTCGGCCGAAACGAGAAGACGCTCGGCGTCAAAAACGGATCATTGGGCACCGTCGAGCGGATCGAGGGCGGAGTGCTGCAAGTGAAGCTCGATGGGCCGTCGGATACGCGCGTGGCGGTCGACACCAAGTTCTACAAGCATCTCGATCACGGCTATGCAGCGACCGTGCATAAGGCGCAAGGCTCGACGGTCGATCGCACGTATGTGCTTGCGACCCCGCACTTCGATCGACACGCGGCCTATGTGGCGCTCTCCCGGCACCGGGAGACGGCGACCGTGTTCTATGCGCGGGATGATTTCGGCGACCGCGGCGGCGGCCTGGAGCCGCAAGACGTGCAGGCGCGATTCGTCGAGAAGTTGTCGCGAGCGCGCACGAAAGATCTCGCGCACGATTATCTTGAACGAGAGAGCACGCCGGCGCACGCGGCGACGCCGGATCGGAAAGCGGATCGATTCAAGGGCCTCAAGCTCAAAGTGACGCGAGGCCTCGAGGCGGACGCCCACGCGAAGACCGCTCGCCCGGGCCGCTCGAGCGAGACGCCGGCGCAGCGGCGCGGCTCCACGCTCATTCGCGCGCTCGACGGCTACGCACGCGCGTACGGCGATGCGGTCCGGATGCGCGATCAGAATCTCCCCGTTCTCCCGCATCAGCGGGAGGAGATGAAAAAGGCAGCCGCCGAGCTCGAGCGCGTGCGCCCGGCGGCGGCACGCGATCTCCTCAATGCGGTGAAGTACGAGGGGGGCACTCTTCAAACCTTAAGATTGCCCGCAGGGCCCGAGCGTGACGACGGGCTCTTAAAAGCGCTCGAGCACGAAGAGCGGGTGCGCACGAACCCGCAGCTTAAGGCCGAGCGGGTAGTGAAGATCTGGCAGGGGCTCGAGGCCGAGCACGAGAAGCTTCGAGGGTACGACGACGAGGGTCCCCGCAAGCGGATTGAAAAAGAGCTCCAATCGCTCACGCGCGACATCAAAGCCGATCCCGAGCTCGGCGGGCGTGTGCGAAAGCTTCAGATCGAGCTCGGTGTTTCCCGCCGCTTGGAGCGGGTCCTCGAAGAGCGGGATCTGAATCGCGCACTTAGCTTAAGCATCGATCGCGGACGGGATTTCGGACTATCGCTGTAGGAAGGACAGCCCTCATGGCGGACACGGATGAGTCTCAATCGGATGGTAATGCCGCGGAGGCCTTCGAGCATCTCACCGAGGAAGTTACAGTACTCCATCACACGGTGGAGGAGCTCGTCGATGCGATCCAGTTAAAGGAATCACCCGATTACAGCTCCACGCTTGGGAAAATCGCCCAAGATCTCGGATCGATCCGCGAGCGGCTTGAGCAGATCGAGCACCATCCGGCGCTTCGGGTGCCGCCGGCGCAATTCTGCGAGGCGGTCGCACGGGCCGCGAGCGGTGCGATGCAAGAGGCGGCGAACCAGCTCGAGCAGGCGAGGCGGGATAGCGTGCTCACCACGCGGGATCTCACTGGAATTATCGGCTCGGCGCGTACACAAGATCGGCAGCGGAAGTGGGTCATGATCACCGCGGCGATCGCGCTCGGGGCCGGGCTCATCGTCTCGCCCTTCCTCGGGCGGCTGTTGCCGTTCGGGCTGGACGGCCGAATGGCCGCAACGATCATGGGGGCGGATCGTTGGAACGCCGGGGCTGCGTTGATGGCAGCGCAAAGCCCGGAGGCCTGGAGTGACCTCGAGTCTGCGGCGGCGTTGCTGGTGCCAAACAAGGCGGCGTTGGCAGCCTGTCGGGATGCGGCCGCGAAGTCTAAGAAAGAACAGCGTTGCATCCTCGTCGTGGTGGCGCCGTAATTTTCACCCCGCCGGTCGCCGGCCCGTGCTTGCGCGGCCGCTGCCCTTTGATTCGACAGCCAGGTCTCTGCATTCATCATGAACGCCGATCGCTGGAACGTCGGCGCTCGCGCTCATGCAGGCGCAGAGCTTTAGTTAGAGGCCTGGCGAAAGGGTCGCAGGTAGGACAGCGCGCCACTAGTCGGCGCTCATAGAAAACCAGAATTGCATGTAGGACGTGAGGGTTTTCGCGGCGAAATGTCGCTTTATCTATTGTAGAGATTACGTACTAGGACGCTGACTGTTCATCGAAATTCTGTTGTAACGCGCCAAACTTGAATTTTGGGGAGGGGAGAGGGGAGCCTCCATGACCAATTCAGTTGGGAATGCTCGAGAGGGCGAGGGGAGTTTCGCGCCTCGGGCCTCGTGCGCCATCCCACTCGTCTGCCTGAACTTCAAAGTGCCGCTGCAGGTGCGCCAGCAATTTAAAATCTGCGCCGCCCGACGCAACATGACGATGACCGAATTGCTGCTGCGGCTTCTCGATGAAGAAATAAAGAAATAACTATTTGCGCGAACCCATTCTCCTTGTAATCGGTGAGTAGTAGCGTTGAGGTTCGCAGGATTCTCAGTGTCCTGGCGAAGTTGAAAGGTTCTCGATCGTGAAACGGATTAAGCAATTGGCGGCACTATGCATGCTCGCGTTCCCGGCAGCAGTGTTCGCGCAAGGTAACGTCAGTGTCGTGAAGCCATGCCTGCCATAGTTGATTACCAACTGTGCTATTATACAACCGTTCATTAGTGAGACTGATCGAGGTCGCGAGAAAGTTGTGCTCTACGCGGAAGCATCAAACAGTATCCGTCAGTGTTAACTTTATTAATTTATGTCTGCCGACATGCGTCCGGGGCGTAGGCCATGCCTGACGGCGGTACTGGTCGTTATCACTGCGGCTACCCTCCTATCGAGTAACCGACCAGCGGCCGCACAAAGCACGATTTCCGCCGATCCGGGCATCAAACCGAACGCACCCTTGGACCCCAACCGCCCGTTGGCTCAAGAGTTGGTGACTAGCACGCATGGGAACCTGTTGATCACGGCCGTTGGAAGTCTGACCTTATCGAGCCCCAACGGCCCTTTGCCGGCTTTCGATTCTGCAATCTTGACTCTGCTAACCGGCTCCGACCTCCCAGCCATATCGACCGTTACCATGGGCGATCTCGAGACCTCGATTTTCGATGTCAAGACATTCAAAGGCTACCCCTATCCTTGGGATGCGGCGCCCACTCCGTCCGCTGCGCCGGTGGTGGCGAGCAGCCTGAGGGCCAGCGGGTTTGATTTGTTCGCGCTCGCGAATGGCCATGCGCTGGACTGGGGCATCGACGGCATGCAGGCAACCGGCGCTTCGCTGGACGCTGCCGGCGTGATCCACGCGGGAACCGGCCTCAACGATGGAATCGCGCGCAGCGCCCGATATTATGAAGAGCCGCGCGGGCGCGGGCGCATCGCGCTGGTTTCGGCGGCTGCGACGTTCAGACCGACCAGCGATGCGCTGCACGCCGAAGGCGCGGCTCCCGGGCGTCCGGGCGTTAGCGGTTTTGAGGTGGATCCGGTACGCCTCGTGCCGGCCGATCAGTTAAAGCAACTTCAGCAGGTCGCCTGCAAATATGAGTATTACTTGCAGCCGCATGATTGCACCACGACATCGGTCCCGGCGTCGGTCACGACCTTAGGATCAACCTTCGAGTCGGCCATCCCGTCGCTCTATTATACGACCGACAACCGCTTGAACCGTGTGCAGGCACAAGACCTCCTGCGCTTCGTCCGCGAGGGAAGAGAAAATGCTGACTTCCTCGTCGTTTCGCTGCATGCCGATCAGGTGGACGACGCTCGATCGAACACCCCACCAGCACCGCAGTTCCTCGAAGAACTTGCTCACGCCGCGGTCGACAGCGGTGCAGATATCGTGATGAATACGGGCCGCCCGACGCTCGGACCGATCGAGATTTACTGGGCCAATGGGCGGCCGCCCCGGCCGATCTTCTATGGTCTCGGTAACTTTTGCTGGAGCCCGGGGTTGGCGCCGACGGGTGCAGATCCGGCAACGAGGTGGTCGATCATCACCCGCACGCAAACCTTTAACAAACAGCTTATTGTCGATATTTACCCGATCGATTTGTCGCCCGACGCCACTCACCCGGATGGTTGGCCGCGGCTTGCCGACAAAGCTCTCGCTACGGAAATACTACAGCGGCTGATCAAACTGTCTGCACCTTATGGGACATCGATCGCGATAGTTGCTTCCGGCTCGACCTATCGAGGCTCTATTCTTGAAGAGGGCGTCGGGAAGCCCCGAACGAGAAGAGCGGCGGGGAAGGCCAAATGATGACCGCTTCTCTACGATCGCTACGCTTTGACGTTGCCCGTACCCTCCTGGCGTTCCTGGCCGCCGCCGTTCCGGGTTGTGCCTTCGCGCAAAGCGATTTCACTCTCGCGGCCGTTGGTGATCTGATCATTCCGCGACCGGTATCGATGCTTCAGAATGAGGGCGCCTTTCCCTACGCGCCGGCCTTTCGCGACGCTGTTACCCTGCTCGGGGCCGCCGACGTGACCTATGGCAATCTCGAAACCACAATTTATGATCCTCGCAGTTTTACAGGATCGCCCTACTCCTGGAATGGCGACTGGATGCTGACCAGCCTACCAGCCGTAGCCGCCGATCTAAGGGCCATGCACTTCGACATCGTCTCTCGATCGAACAATCACGCACTCGATTGGGGTCTCGAAGGGATGCGCGAAACGACGACATGGGTGAATGCTGCAGGTTTGGTGCAGGCTGGGGTCGGAGAAACGGCTGACGAAGCCGCGGCCGCCAGCTACTACCAAAGCGCCAAGGGCAAGGTCGCGATCGTCTCCCTGGTCACCACGTTCCGACCGACAACCAACGCTTTGCCCATCAGCTCGCAGGCGCCCAACGGTCGGCCAGGCGTCAACGGGCTCGCGGTTACTCAGACTTCCGTGGTCGACGCCCAAACCTATGGGCTGGTGAACACGATCACTTGCGCGTTCGCCGGCACCAATCCGTGTCCGACCCCAGGTCCCGTCATCAATTTCTTCGGCAGCCCGGTGCGGGCCGTCACGGCGCAAGAGACGCCGTTCACCTACACTTACGCTGTCGACGCTGTCGACGAAACCCGAATCATGGCAGGCATCGGCGCCGCCAAGAGCGGTTCTGCACCCGCGCGCTATGTGGTAGCCGCCATTCACGCCCATGAGGCGATCGCCGAAGAGGATCCTCCGTCGAGCTGGCAAGACCCTGCCGCATTCCTGAAAACGGTCGCGAGGAAAGCCGTCGATAGCGGTGCGGACGCCTTCATCACGACCGGCATCCACCATGTCGCCGGGATGGAAATCTATAAGGGCAAAGCGATCTTCTACGGCCTCGGCAACTTCTTCTGGGGCGACATGCAAGAACCGCTATCTGCCGAACTCTACGATTCCATCGAGAATCGCAAGTTCCTCGAGGAAAGTTTTTATTATCCAGAGCGGGCGACGGATGCTGACCTCACCAACGTGCTGAACGCTAACAGCACCTTCGCCACGGTAGGAGCCAAATCGCTGAATCGGACTTTTCAAACTGTTCTCGTGCGGGTCGTCTATAACGATGGCCTCGCCGGTCGGCCGGTTAAACAGGTGTTTCTCTATCCGATAAACCTGGGCTATGGAGAGAAGCTCACCCAGAGTGGCGTGCCGCGACAAGCGGACGACACCATCGCTAAATCCGTTCTTGACCGAATGATTGCCTTATCTGACGCATCCAATGTCACCATTACGACCACCAGGCAGAATGGCTATCTCATCGGGATGGCCGTTCCAAAGGCGACTGCCCGCTAGAAGCGCGCGCACCCCAACGGCGTGCGCATCGACTGTCAGTGCACGGCTGGCGATGACCGGGGCACCCAGATTCGCCTGCCATTGTAATGGTATTCCGCGCAGCATGCGTTGATCACCCCGATTCGAGGCCCGATACAACGGGATTGAAATTGAACGCGACCACGGGCGCGTCCTTTATCGCGGGCGGGCCGATTAGATTGTCCCCACCCCAGATTTGACCGCTCAACCAACCAACGGCGCTCCGTCCGAGCAGACTGGGATAGCGAGCCTAATCCTTTACTATTGATAACATATTTTATCAATAGTAAAATGGCCTGCGTAGACACCTAAAATCGGGCGCCGTATAACGGACCGAGGCACCCCAGCCCGGAGATCCTTCATGACCTCAGCCACCTTGAAGCACGCCCTCGATCTCGCACTTGAGCTCCCGGCCGAGGAGCGGGCCGCCTTGGCTCACGATCTTCTCGCGAGCTTGGATGGAGCGCCGGATGCCGATGCCGCGGGGGCCTGGGAGGCCGAAATCACCCTGCGCCTCGATGAGCTCCACTCGGGTCAGGCGCAGACGGTCAGTGCCGAGGAAGCGCTCAAGAGGATCGATGAGCGGCTGCGCCGCTGATGCACTCGGTTCGGGTGCTCGAGGCCGCGGCCATCGAGACCGAGGAAGCGGCCGCGTGGTACGAGATGCAGCGCGCAGGCCTTGGAAGCGAGTTTCGCGCGGCTTTCAAAGTGGCTCTCGATAGGCTGTGGGAGGAACGGGTGCCCGGCACGCCCTGGCCGGGTGTTTTAAGCAAACGCGGCGTCAAGCGTATGGGGATGAAACGGTTCCCCTTTTACGTCGTGTTTGTTGCAACCGATACAACATGGGTGGTGCTCGCGGTGGCGCACCATCGCCGCCGCCCCGGCTATTGGCGCAGGCGACTACGTCATGCCCTGTCGCCAGGGGGCGAGAGCGACCAGGCAACACCATCAGGAGTCCGCAAGTCATGATCACCCCCATGCCGGACAAGATCACCATCGTGCTCGGCTACGGGGAGTCACATGAATAACGAACCGAACGCCACGCAGCTCGGGAAACCGCGGGAACCGACCCCCGATGAGGCGGCCGGCATGGCGTGGTGGAACTCGCTGACTGAGGCCGAGCGCGCCAAGGCCCTTGAGGCCGCCGGCTGGCGAGCGGGCGGCACTTGGACACCGAGCCCCGCCGACGCATGGGCGCTCTACAAGAAAGCGTCCCGCTCGATTCCGCCGGCATGACGCGCCCGCTCGTTGCCAAAGCCGTGACGATCGCGCGAGCTTCCCTGCCCGCGGCAGCGGCGCCGGAGCGCATGCTGACGGCTGCGGAGTTTCGCGAGCTCGCCCAGGTGCCGCCGGCGACGGAGTGGTTTGCGAACATCGACAACCCGAACACGCGCCGCGCGTACCGCAATGACTTGAAGGAGTTCATGACCTTCATCGGAATTGCGACGCCTGAGGAGCTCAAGCGCGTCACCCGCGCACACATCCTCGCCTGGCGCAAAGACCTCGAGCGGCGCGAGCTCGCAGGCTCCACGGTTCGGCGCAAATTGGCTGCCCTCTCCTCCCTCTTTGAATACCTGTGTGATCAGAATTCGGTGCCGACGAATCCGATCAAGGGTGTGAAGCGACCGAAAGTCGAAAGCTATGAAGGCAAGACGCCGGCGCTCGGGGATTCCCAGGCGCGGCATCTTCTGAATCTTCCCGCCGGCGATAACCTCAAGGCCTTGCGCGATCGCGCCATCCTCTCCGTGCTCCTCCATCACGGCCTGCGGCGCGAGGAGCTCGCGCGGCTCACCGTGCACGATGTGCACCTGCGCCGTGGCGTGCCACATCTGCGTATTCACGGCAAAGGCGGGAAGCTTCGCCACATCCCCTTGCATCCCGGTACGCAAGGATTGCTCGCCGACTATCTGGAGGCCTCCGGCCACGCTGGCGAGAAGGCCGCGGCCCTCTTCCGCCCGATCCGCAACAACCGAACCGGCGAGCGCGGACAGGCCCTATCGACGGATGGGATTTACAAACTCGTCCGTGGCTATGCGCAGAAGCTCGGCGTCACGATCGGTGCGCATGCGCTGCGCGCCACCGCGGCGACCAATGCGCTCGAGCACGAGGCCGATATCGCGAAGGTGCAAGAGTGGTTAGGTCACGCCAACATCGCGACCACGCGCCTTTATGATCGGCGCAAGAATCGGCCGGAAGACTCCCCAACGTTCAAAGTCAGTTATTAACGCAACCATCCGAAAAAGCGACCGCATTAGCGGCTCCTGGAGCCGAGATCTCGGGTGACCCTGATGCCCAGCATCCCCCAAAAAAATCGCTCTCGCGGTCCGATGGCGGCGTATTTTTTGGTTGATGGGCCAGCCCCCCTCGAGCCACAATGTTTTTTGCGAATCCTCCGTCTTACGACATCACAGGCCTTTCTTCCATGACCCCCGGTCGAAATGATCCCTGCCCCTGCGGCAGCGGCAAGAAGTACAAGCAGTGTTGTTGGCGCGCGGCGGCGGCCTGCGCCGACTCGCCAGAAGCGCTCGCCTGGCGGCGGGTGCGGCGGGCGCTCGATGAATTTTCCATGGCGACGACGATGCTCCCTTTTGTGGTCGATGCGTACGGTCGCGACGCGCTGCCAGAGGCCTGGGCGGAATTTTCCGGTGCCGAGGAACCGTTTGACCCCAAGACCCCGCACATCCAGGTCTTCATGCCCTGGTTCTTTCATCGCTGGTCGCCCGATCCGCACGACACCCGCGTTCCCGACACCGCGCTGCACGAGCGGTGTCCGACCGAGCTCTTTCTCGAACGCCGAGGTGCACGGCTCGATGCGGTGATCCGACGATATCTCGGGGCTTGCCTTGAAGCCCCTTTCAGTTTCTACGAGATTCTGCGCTGCGATCCCGGTCACGGGTTTGACGCCCGCGATCTTTTCACGGGGGAGGAACGGGCGGTGCTCGAGCGGATGGCCACTCAAGGGATGCAACCCGGCGATATCGTCTTCGGCCAGCTGGTCACGGCCGATGGCATCACGATACTCGAAGCCTCCTCGCTTTGCTTTATCCCGCCGATCTACAAGATCGAGCTCATGGATTTTCGCAAGGACTTACTGCGCGGCGAGCCCCGTTGCACCCGGGCGGCCCTGCATGATTGGGACATTGAACTCATCGAGCGATACTTGGGCATCATGGACAAGGTGCTCCATCCTCAGCTCCCCACGCTTCAAAATACCGATGGCGAGCCGCTCGAGATGCACCGCCTCGTGTTTGACATCGACTCCCCCGAGAAAGTACTCGATGCGCTCAAATCGCTCGATTTGGAGCGTTCCGAGGAGGAGATCATCGCCGCCACCGAACGCACCGCGCGCGGGGAATTAAAGAGCGTGCGCCTCGACTGGAAGAAGGCAGGCAATCGACTGCACGAGAGCTGGTCCAACACGATCCTCGGTCACCTCGAGATCACGGGGCGGCGACTGGTGGCCGAAGTCAATTCCGCGCGCCGGGCACAGGAATTCAAGACCCTCATCGAGGAGCGCCTGGGAGGACAGGCGCGACTGCGCGCGGACCGCATCCAGTCGGTCGAAAAGATGTTGGCCGAGCGCAGCCGCGCCGGCCCAGAGAATTCCGTCCGGGAAGCAGAATCCGCCGCATTCGCGGAGCTGCCGGAGGTTAAGGCTCACATGCAGCAGATGATGGCCGAGCATTTCGAGCGCTGGGTATCCGAGAAGATTCCGGCGCTCGATGGGCAAACGCCGCTCGAGGCAGTGCGTGATCCGGACGGCCGCGAGAAAGTCAGGGCGCTCCTCATGGACGCAGAGCGCAATTCGCGGCGCATGAGCCCACCGGTGGATCCAGCCACTCTGCGCCGGGTACGAGAACGGCTGGGGCTCACAGAGGCTTGAGCGATTGGGTTTTTTCTTGACCTCAACAAATTCTTCGCAGCTTTCCAGGATCACCTTGCACCGAAGCTCACACCACATACGACCAGGCGATCTATCTCTACGTTTTTCGGCATGCACGCTTTTTAGGACTCGAGGAAGCCACCCTCGGCTTTTCGCAACCGCATGGCACTTGGCCTGGAATGGGGATTGCAATTGGCCGCCGACTCCCTATGATTATTTCTGTAAACCCCGGTAGCGCCTCTGCCTCGCATGCGCCCGGGGTAATTTATTTCTGGGGTCTGAAAGAGGCTCCCTGCCCTTCCCGGCAAACAATTCCTGCTGACCAGCGCGCGCGCGCTCCACGAATTGCCGCATGTAATCGCGCAAAACCTGAGCCGCGGTTCGGCCCTCCGCACGGCACGCCGACGCGAATTCCTCGCGCAGGTCGCGTTCCACGCGTAGGTGCGCTATGTTCGTCGTCTAGGAGATTTTTATATGAGCAACACGGTTGAGGTTACCATCCCGGTCGATCCCGAGGCGGCGCGGGCGCTCAAGAGCCCGGCGCGTCGAGCGGCAGCCGGCCGCTACCTGAGCGGTCTGCTCAA
>Ga0182030_10013705_pt1 | contig 16099 bp, 18 predicted proteins | sample 812S3MmetaG_FD_121299 | JGI IMG/M metagenome (GOLD analysis project Ga0182030, IMG submission 121299) | Permafrost microbial communities from Stordalen Mire, Sweden - 812S3M metaG (Illumina Assembly) | ecosystem: Environmental > Terrestrial > Soil > Wetlands > Permafrost | place: Sweden...
AAAGTTATATAAATAAATTTTTTTTTTTTTTTTTGTTTTTTTTTTAAAAAAAAAAAAGGGGGGGGGGGCGAGTACTTCAGAAAGTGAAAGCAGCATTTCCACGCATGGCACAGTAATATGGCCGAAGCCGCAGGTCTTGTCTTTGGAGTCCTCTGCGTTGCGGGGTTGTTCTCGAGTTGTATCGAGTGCTTTGATATTATGGTCGCTGGCAAAGACTTCGGCGAAAACTGTGAGCAATTATGTACTCTGGTACGTCTTAAATTCTGCATTTTTCTAGCTTCTTACTAAAGAACTGGTATCTGTCTAGATTTCGGTCCGACGCGTTCGATTCTGTTTCTGGGGAGAATCTGTGGGCCTTGTCCCCAGTCCGAGCGGTGAATGTTTACAAGATAATACCAATCTTGACATGCCGGATATTAGACCTGATGTGGAGCGTATCTTAGGTACACTGTATCAAATCGCTTTTGCAAGCGAAATATAATTCGAAAACCGATTCTCAAGTCAGCTCTGACACTATACTTGCTTCACAAGGCCTAGACATGTTTAAAGGGTATTTTTAGAGGGTTAAAAGTCGGGTGAGGAAGCACCAGAAAGAATACTTCAAGTAAGCGTGTTACTCAATAGGCTCTACGTGATACGCAAAAGCTCGAAAAATTGTTAGAACGATTGGAAAGGTTTGTAGATGGTTTGGAGAGCATAACTGAATCAATGTCTCGCCCAGTAGCATGCTCGACTTCAGGAAGAAGTTTCGAACATCGCCGATGTGCAAACCCCTTATAAAGGTGGTGTATTTTGGATTACCGTCAGGCTGTCAAAAGACGCCAGGACCCCGCCACTCCTTAGGTTCCAAACTAAGGTCTATCATCCAAATATATCGCCTCAAGGACATATATGCGCAGACTATGAGCAGAAATTAAACGCCAAAGATGAGATAGATACAACCCGTGGTATCGTAGGAAGACGGGCGAGACCACTTGGTCTTTGGGAGCTCCTCTTACAGCTTTATGCGGCTTGCTCGCAGCGCCTGATGTTGACGATCCACTTGTTCCTGAAATAGCACAAAAATATGTCAAAGACCCTCACAGATATTGGCGAGCCGCAAAACTCTATACGGAACGTTACGTAACCAGTACGTGACGAACCGGCGCTTGTCTTCCTGGAAGAGTTGCATGAGATAGGGAATTTCACTGAAGCCCTCAAGCAGCCTCCCACAATGTACTCCGGCATTCAGCCAGTAGGATCATACAAATCGTACATATTACGAAACCTTGACAATAGGAGCCCCTTATTCACCGGATACAACGAAGCTAATTTCGCGACAGCCGCCGAAAAACCAGTATCATTGCGTACTAAGCGCTCTAACGGGTCGGAAACGACATCTTCAGTACCTTAGAGTCGTTGTGGGCTTTTTAGCTTTCCATCGGATGAAACCAAAGTTCGAAAACCAAGAAGCAGAAGACGCCGAAGAAAGAGCGTCAAACATGATGACTTCCTCGTTACCCCTCACAGATCACCTGAGACAATGCTATCAATGGATGGGGTGAATTCAGTGGATGAGGTGGATCTGAGCAAGATGCTATAATTCCACTTAGCGCATGGCAATAAAATACACAGAGTCCATCTTCGCGATGACCATTCGGTCTGCGGATTCAACTCATCTATTCAATGCGCTCAGATCCAACTACTCATACATCAATCTATCAATCCCGCCCAAACTCCGCGCCATGCCAAAAGCCATCCCAAATTCTAAATCATAATCATACAATCTTAACGTTCCTCTATCTCACTGCAAATCCTTCAACTTTTTCGTAGCATACGCACCCCCAATCGAACAAAACGCACCAATGAATAAACAAACCGCAATCGCATTCGGACCATCCGTTCCATGATGTTCGCTTGGATGAGCATCATGTGCTAATTCTGGGCTCTTTCCTGGTTCTAGGATGCTGAAGACGATGAGACTGATGAATGTACCGACGAATTGAGGGAGGGTGGAGTAAATGTTTAGAATTCCAAAATAGAGGCCGGAGAGCTCGCCTGTGGAGGAGGTTTCTAGGGCAGATGTTGGGAGGCCGTGCTCGAGGTGGAGGAGGGAGGGAGTTGTAGGTGGAGAGGGAGAGCGCGGTGAGGAAAGCTCAATGGAGCTGGAAAGGCGGCCGTAGGGTTGGGCGTTGCTACTCATGCGGTTGACTTCAATTCCAAGATAGGCGTTGGGTGCCCAGCATGCGATAGCCCATGGTCTGTGAATATGTTAGCACGAGATCGTGATTCTGACGAGGGTGGCTTACAATCCAGAAAGGCCTACGAGGGTAGTTGCGAAACGGAATGAGTGAGCCAAAGGTGCCATGAACATAGCGCCTGCAAACATCAGATGGCCGCACATCCAAGCACTAAGCAGGTCAGGCTTATACATGTTGAACTTTGTAAGGAAGCCCGCAAGAGCTGTTGGTGGGCGGGGTGTAAATAGTTTCTCGTCAGGAGATTGGATCAGCGAAGGGAAGACCAAAGCTCCCACGAAAGTGACAAGCGAGAAGACTACGAGGGCCATGCTTCCTATGCGTCCAATATCTCCAAGAGCATCCTTAGATTCTTTCATATTTTGAGGAGCATCAAATCTGAAATATGTTTCTCCGACCCAAGTGGTGCTGTAGAAAAGAAATGGAAACCATCCAATCCAGGACCAAAACTGAGCCCAGCAAATTGCTTGAATCCGAGGTGGAAGTGTCATGGTCGCATGAAATATTTGCCGAACAATCTGGAGGACCCCCTCTTTCGAGTTTGACTCTTTACCAGATATCAGAACTCGTTCTGTTACCGCCCAAGAAGTCACAGCCACGGCAAGAAGTAGAGCGACGGCTGCAATAACCGTCAACTTCTTGAACTGAGTATCCCCAAAAGTAGTCCCGAACATCTCCACCAGATCTATAGTCCCCACGATATAACCAATAAGATGTCCCATAGACGCCATCCTACTCGCCCATGCAGATCCAGCTTGCTGTTTAGGAATTGGCAACGTATCGACAATCAGGCTCCTGCAACATGCTTGGACTATTCTCACATTAGCCAATTTCCTCCCTAGAAGGTCCCAAACTCACCAGCATTGATCGCGAAATCCACCGCATAAATGGCCAAAACCGCCAGAAAAATCGTACAACTCTTCCTAAAATCTCCCTCTGGCACAAAATGCCCCACTATCTCCTTAGTCCAACCTAGAACAAGGAGGCAGACAGCCACAAGTATAGATCCTAGCACCATAAACGGTCTCCGTCTTCCGTATTTCGACCGTGAGCGATCAGCTATCACTCCGACGATTGGTTGCATTACGAGCCCTGAGAGAGGGCCGGCGATCCATACCAGGGATGTGCGAGATTTCGTGAGGCCAAGTTGTAGTAAATAGGGCGTGCAATCTGTCCTAATCAGCACTTGTCCCATTCCAATTCCAATCCCCTGGTATAGAGAACTCACAGGTCATCTCAATGCCCCAAGTAAACCTATATATCCCATCAGCATACCATCCCATCGCGGCCCCCTTCAATCCCCCTCTCGAGTGAGAATATAAACGTACTGCAACCCAATAATCGAGAACGTCAAAAGCGCCATCCGCATACTCTCCGTACTCCCCTTTATCCCCGGTTTGCCTGCCCACTGCGCCATATTTTGCACTCCACTCGACCCTCTCCTCTCTCCTCTCCTCAGCGTATCTTTCAAATTCAATTCCCCGTCGTCGTCCGATCCGCAAGAGAAATATTCGTCAGCCGTGTCATCAGCCTCATGACCCCTTATGCGCGTCGCAAAAGAATCTGTTTCCACACCCTCATCAGTTTCTATTTTCGCCATCGCAAGTTTTACTCATTGAAGAAATGGTTTGGGGGTCACATACTTGGCTATCAATTGATTGAGGTAAGGAGAATGGGAGAATATAGTTTGGCTGAATCCAGGAATGACAGCCTGGCGGGAAGGGGCCCCGTCAGATTAGGTGGGAGCAAAACGTGATGATGACAGGGCTGAGTAGAATTTAATATAGATTTTCCGTGCCAGGGTTCAGATCCTTCTATTGAGCAAATATCACGGGATTGGGTATTCCGAGTACAAGGCTCAATTGCTTATATGAATGCGCAAGATTTGAGGTGTGTTTAGGTAATAGGGAGGTTGATTGAATAGGGGTATCAAGTACATGCAAGGCTATGAACAGCTACACGAGGCTACTAGAAATTACAATTTCTCCATCTTGGCCTCGAGATCTTTGACCCATCCCTCTACAACTTTCATATTTCCATTCATGACTCTTTCCCCTTGCTTCATTGCTTCTTCGACTTTCTCGAGTCCTTCCCTCCATTTCTTGATGTCGTTCGCCATTTCGGCTTGCTTCTTCTCAGTTCTTTCTAGGCTCTCGCTGGCTACAGCTGCATCTGCATGAATAGCTCGTAATGAACGTAGTCGGTCCAGTAATGATGGTAGCATCGGTGCCAGGCTGTCGATCTTGGAAAGAGTCCCGTATAACGCGTTTATTTTAGCAGTTTGCTCGGAATCTTCACCTTCCTCTACCACGATATCTCCGCCTGCGGCTTTAAGAGCATCTTGAGCCGCTTTCGCTGCCTTCCGCGACTCCTCCAATCGCTCCGCTTCTGTTGCGAGAGTTCGTACTCTTCGACTTATGCTATCGAGTGTCGAAGGTGTAGATTCAGATATGACCGAGACTTGGCGTTGTAAAGTGTCAAGTGTGGGTAGAATTACCTTTGGAGCTCCGTTCGAATTCAACGTAGGTATAAAAGCTTCACTCAGACCCAACAGCTTCTCCAATATTGCTAGTCGTCCATCGAAGTCTGCAGCTTTGGCTAAAGCATGGCTTTGCTGATATGTCGGCGCATATGTTACCGTATATGTCGCTGATTCCCCAGTTACCTGTGAGGTTTGTGGCGGCCCATTAGCCTTGATTCCTGTCCCAAGATCCTTCGCCAGTTTAGATGCAGCACTCGTAGCCCCTTTCGCTCGAGTTGCAGATATCCCATCCAGCATCTTGCTCAGAGCCGCGACATCCTGGCCATCCACGCCTTCCTCTTCCCCCACAACATCCTTCTTCTCAGCATCCCTCCTCATGTATTCTTCTTTAACTTCTTCAATCTCCCTTCTTAACCGTGCGAGCTTCCTTTCCAGACTCTCTCGATCCTCATCGTCACTGAAATCCCCATACTCTTCTGTCCCATCTTCTCCTATCCTTTGACGGCGCGCAGAGGCTTTATACGATTTCCGTTTTGCAGTGACCCTATCTGAGAAATCCACATCTCGAGCATCTATTTGTGCGGGGGAAAAATGGGACCGTGCTTCGTCCAGGTCGAGGCGGGAGCGAGAAATGCCACGAGTATCATCTTCATCGTCATCGAAGTCTTTGTAGGAGGAGGAAGTAGATTGAGAACGATCTCTACCGGTCTATGCCATCATTTAGTGGGGTTATTGCGAGTATTCATGGAGTACTTACTGGGGCTGTTGAGTTGTCATCTGTTAATTCAGGGGTTTCATAGATATCTTGTGCGAAGTCCTTTGGATTTGGTCAGCGAGTGGGATTCTAGAAAATCCACAAAAACACATACAAGATCTGGCAATGCCGCATATTTTCTGCTCCCTGCCATCTTTGCGTATGTTGCTTGGCTTTTTTTGAGCAATTTCTAAAGATGTGCGGGTTCAGGAACCCAAAGTATATTTGCAGGGATCGCGGGGAGCTTTGACCATGTCGATTTCTTGAGGTTCAACTTCTTGTCGCCGAATCAACCAGCAAACACATTGTTAGCATTTGCGCAAATAAAATTATTTCTTTGCAGATAGCGACGTGTCATTTCTTAATTTCTAAATCTACAAGAAATTCTGTGATCAATGCCCCAACCTCTATACAGCATCGCCCAGACTTTGATGCAGCACCGAAACTCCAACGCGACGCGTTCCTGCCTTGCCAATGCGGAATTCGGTGGGCATCTATAATTTGAAAAGTACCCAGCCCAGACGAGCAGGGCTGACAAGATCTGGTCATAAAGGACCTTCTCTCTTGCGAACGATCAATGTGCCGAACACAAACATTGCGATTACCATGCCACCAAGATCGAAGGCCACAGTGGAGTCAAGAGCGAAAGAAGATGTGACAGCTCCTCCGTTGTCGAGCGATAGGGATGAATCTGCGGACGAGAGGGAAATATCAGCAGATATCCAGCCCTCTCTCTTCAAACGTGCTTCAGAGGAACCGCAACCGCAGGTGTTGAATGGCAACTCTGGATTCACCAAGGCTAGCATAGCCAGAGGATCCTCACTCAATAGCAACAATATCACTAGTACCAGTGTCGCGAAGGGCACCAAGAACATTAGATCGTCTAGCAAGGGAATGTCGCCAAATTCGAGCGTCTCTTCAAGCAGTCCCAAGAGAAAGAGCCAGGAAGATCAGGGGGGGCTAGGCAAAGGGATGGAAGATGCATTTGGAAGAGTTCTTGTGAAGAAGAAGAAGACTAAGACCTTTGGCTCAAGCAAATCTCGAATCGGATCTAGTCAGTCACTAGGAACTTCGAAAGTTAATCACAAGGATCCAACCGAAGGTAAAGTTTCCCTTAGACATCCTAGAACTTAAATCTAATGCTTGATAGATGATTCTCCTAAAACCTTATTCAAGAAGCCTCCCACGATCGACAGTTCACCGTCTCCTTCGGGGCCAAAGTTCATAAAGCATGATTTGGATGACATTCTATCTTCCCAGGACGCAGCCTCTCCTATTAAGCAGATGAAGATATACAGTCCTCTATATAGCCCCCAAAAGGAGGAAAGGGATGAGGCAAGCGTATGGCGAGATCCCAATATGTCAGGACTCAACAAATCTCCGAAGAACGACAGCGTGGATTCGTCTGAACTCCGGGATCCTTTCAATACTTCCTTTGACAGCGAATTTCCTTCTCTGAGTGCCGTCTCTCCCAGCCGATATCGAAGAGAGAGGACATCTCTTTTAAATAGGCCATCAGCAAATCACCTTTCACTTCTTAGCACTTTTGGCGTTGATGGCGAAACCGTTGGTAACATTAAGGATATCATCGCAGAAGACAAGGATGTTTCAAATGCCACTACCTACGAGGATGACGACCTTTTCATGACCAACACACAAAAAGCTCGTTGCCCAATGTGCAACAAACCAGTGGACCCAGATGACCTAAGAGCATTCGGCGACATGAATACACGACAAGAAGAAAAGTTCTGTCGATCCCACCAAAGGAAGAGCGCCAAAGAGGATTGGGAATCGCACGGTTACCCAGAGATTGATTGGGAGAATCTGGACTCGCGAATTTCAACACACCATTCTTTCATCAAGGAGGTGGTGAAGGGAGCGGAAAGTCATTATCGACGTGCTTTAGCAGATATTGTCAAGGCTGGGAAAGATCGAAATTTGATGAAAATGACATCGAATCTCACGCCCGGATACTATGGGTCCCGTGGTCTACGAGCGATTTCCGAGAACCTTATGCAAAAGTTCTCTCCTCTCCTGAAGAAGATGGCTATTCAGGATAGGTTGATATCTGCCAGAGGCCCCACTGCATTTGTGCAATCTGTTTTGGTCCCCGAGGTCACTGTACGATTAATAATGGAGGATATGAAAGTCGAGATTGAGGAAGCAAGGAAAATTCTGACGGATAGTGTTGGAGTTGGAGAATTGGTTCATGAAGAGATTAGAGATGTTGTCATGAGACATGTTGAGGATAGCGAGGAAGATGATGAGGATGATGATTGAGCATTTGCCGGCGTTGAGATGCATTGCTGGAGTTGTGGCTGGAATTTAGCGGATTACTGTTGCGATATTTGCATCAAAAATATAAATTGTTTTTGGTGTACGACTGGGTGAGGGTTTCGTCAGACATCTTATGTTTTGATGTGAATGCTCCTCGCTCTTGCATATTTAAATGGGCTCGCTCATCGGCGACACCCGAAACTGTCCGAGCCACCCTGATAAACCGAATCCGATTCACGCACAATATTCATTTCTGAGCGCCGAGTGGCGCCGTATGAGCTTTGTGCTCGTCTAGAACATAATCGATGGCATGATGATTGGAGTTCATTGGGTCTCTCGGGCGCCACACGGCAGAGCGACGTTCAGCTGGACAATAGTTCAGCCTCAATTGCTTCCACACTTGCGAACATATGCAAGCCACAAATAAGCCACAACAGCAGGGTTTAATACTAGTTAATAAGTACTCCAAATGCCAGAAATCTACTTCATGAAAATATGCACGGAATGGATCAAATTGATTCAAGTGAAGAGTCCCTAAAGAACCAGAACGTCGAGTTAGACAAGACTGAGGAACGTTTTGAGCTGAACGTCTTGAATGTGCACGACGGAACCACGAACGCGTTACCAAGACCTAGCTATGATCAGCCAATAGAGGATTATGATACGTTCGGGCTGTCCCCTCTCAATCACAAACCCTTCTTCCTCCAAACTTGGGTCCTGATACTTACCATACTCCTCAATCTTGGCTGGATCACATGGCTCGCCATAGCATACACAGATACCCTTTGGCGCGGACCCCAATTCATTCTCGACGGCATCTTCGCAGGCTACGTCGCTACCGGCTCGAAATTCCTCATTATCCAACAAGTTTTCAACGTCGGTAAAATAGTTCCCTATCGAAACATGCGCCAGAAGAATGGCGGCAACGTAGCAAGCACTATCTGCTCTGATTACTGGCCTTATGAATGGCCTATTGTTCGATTTCGTGCCATTCGAAATAGAGACTACTTCTTCCAGGTCATAGATATCGTGGCATTTCTCTTTACAGAAGCTATTGTTCAATTCGAAAGCAATATTTTGAGTCCAAAGTACGATTATCTTAACGATGGTCCCGATGGGCCTCCTATATTGGGCTGGACTCCGAATCGTGGAGTCATCATCATTGCTATCATATGCCATAGCTCGGTCGTTCTCATAACGCTGGCCATTTTGATATGGCTTCAGGTGCAGGAGACTGGGCTTCTTGCTGATCCCGGATATCTTGCCGTCTACCTCGCTATGTTCAACAAAGAAGATATCCAGAAAGATTTCCAAGGTTACGAAGACGAAGATCGCCCGTGGCTTGTCCGAAAGAGGCTGAAACACAACAGATACAAGATTGGATACTGGCGCAAGGATGACAGCCATGCAATCTATGGCATCAGGAGGGAAAAGATCCCAGAAGAGGAAGAAAATGATGAGAGAAATGTGCCACGACCTCGAAAACCAACGGAATATCCCGAGTTCCGTTACATTCCATGGTTTCTTCGAACTCACTACCTTATAATCTGGGTCTCCGTCCTAGCAGCCGCTCTAGCCATTCTCTCCACCCTTCTCATCCGAGACAACATTCTCTTTTATGGCTTCGCACCCCATGCATCAACAGCCATAATCCCATTTATTGACATAGCTCCAGCTTCTTTTCTATGGAGCTTCTTTCCCTCCTTCGCAGCTGATCTCTTCCATCTACTGGTCCAAAGCATTGACACTTTCTACCGCCTAACACAACCATACACCGATCTCCAACTCCAAAACGCAGACCCAGGTGTATTTCTCAAGGCTTTCGAGATCAACTACATTAATGACCTCCCTATTGTGATCGCCATACGCGCCTTTCACAATGGTCATCCGAAAGTCGCAATTATCTCTTTATTCTCATTCTTTGCAAGCTTTACAACAACTTGGGCTGCGAATATGTTCTATGTTCAAGATGGATGGGTATATATATGGACAAATTATTTCTATTCTGTGCTGGTATATATGTGTTTGTTGATTGTATTTCTGTTGTGGACTGTTCCAGATGAGAAGAGGTATATGCCAAGGGATCTTGAAACAATTGCGGATCATATGGCATTGCTTTCGCAGAGTGGGTTGCTTGATGAGGGGAAGTTTCAGCGCGTTGAAACATTTCGGGCTCCTGATGTATCGTCTGATCCCCAGGTATGCGGATTTCAAGTTCATCTGTTGTGAGGAAAGTGTCCTCCGTTTCTCCCTCAGTTCCAACACTTTTGCCCAGGATATTCGCTCTTTTTATTTTTATATGTCTCTGCCATTTCATCTCTCAAACACTCGCATGTCATGCCACAAAGTCCTCCGCTAATCTCCCAATCCCCAGCCATCCCCGCCAACCAAAGTCTCCTCATACCTAACCTCCCTCCCCCACGTCCTCGCCACCTCCCTCACCACCGCCCTCAGCTCTTCCTTCGGCAATTTCAAAGTAGAGGGATTCACCAAAACCCTCACAAATCTCAAAAAGTCTGCCATCGGACCTCCCGCACTCGTAGATCATGTAATCCATCATCTGGATACCATCACAACCAAAGATGTGCACGGCAAGCGGATTGGAGGTAGTAAAAAGTTACCTAGGTTCGGGGTTTGGAAAGATGGGGAGAGATATGTGGTTGGTATCGATAGGAATGAGGGGGCAGGGACAGATGAGGAGGGAGATATGGATACGGATGGGAATGGAGGGAAGATCATTTCATTGTTTAAGAAGAGGGGCATCCGGAAGCGGTGGGAGGATCTGTGGAGGGGGTGGTGGGATTCGTTCGTTTGAATGATGCTATAGATTTTGGCTATATGATATTGATATTGATAAATCTAACCTGTGATCAGCTCTTTCAATTCTTCCAGGAATCCAACAACATAACTCCTCGCTTCGCTCCAGCTTTTCGCCCCAGTTGATACCATCATTTCCCTCATTAGAATATGCAAAATTAGTCATTTACCCGTTTATCAAACCTTTATAGGATCTACCATATAATCATATCCACTTTGGTATAACACCTTCCCTCAGGGAAAATAAACCTCCGACAGCGGCTTATCTTTTCTCAATGCCCTAAAATTTCCCTCGGTAAATCATTCAGTTATTTATGTTGAAGACAAAGCTTCCATCAGCCGCTTATACATACGAGGATCTCAGCTCCTCTTTAATCGCTTTCAGCTGTCGCTTTCAACTGTTCAGCTGAGCCTCAATCTTTGCTTACACGCTCCTTCAATTTCGAAGATGAAAATACTACAACTCTCAAGCCGCGCGTCTGAGCTTCTTATATTATATACAACCACATAGTGGAAGCTCTAGACATTCTATAGAAATGATACAATTCCTGCATATTATCATTTTTACAACACCTTATAGATTGGCCTTACTACTTTTGATCACTTTAAGAATAGGATCGTGACACCACCAACATGTATGTACATTGTCGGGTTCTTACTCAGCGGCTTTTCGCTTAGCAATTGATTCGCTCTGGCAACAATCAATGCTCTAATTTTATCTTTTGGCCTCGGTTGAATTGATCGCAGTAAATTCATTGCGGTATCTATCTATAAATTATACTCCAGTATCCAGCTGCATTGTGTACACTTGGAAGATGTTATTCTTGAGTTATTTTATTTCGATTCTGAGTCTTTTTCTTTCCACTTTTGCTAGCCACTTTTGCTAGCAACGAATAGACTTTTCGACAATCAGGAACGGCTTCAAGCTCAGCTTAGAATGTAGGATTACAATCCTGCTGGATTAATGGCGCAGCTCTGAAATTATGTTCTGCTTCGTACCTATTCATGAACTGCGGCCGATATTGTTCATTTCCTACAACTCCTTTACCATCCATATATTACCGGTTAGGGGGCATAGCCTCTCAACTTTATGTATTGTCATGATGCTATTATGATTATCCGGAATCCTTTCCAAGCACGCCAGTGAGAAGGATTTCGAAATGGATGAGGTGGCGGAGTGCATAATTGATGGCTAAGAAGACCGCTCCCACCAGTTACCTCCATCTAATACAGTCTTCCTTGTATATATATGTTCATTTCACCACAGAGAATGAATACATCCTCAGACCATCGCTTGTCTACCAAAATATCTGCACACAATTGCCCCCCCAAATCCAGCCGCCAAGATGGAGATCCCCCAATTGTCAATCTATTCTTTGCACCATCATGACCAGAAGCTCTCGATCTTTCGAGCAATGTTTATCCTTGTAACACTTCTTACGAGTATTTCTCTTGCTTATCCTCTTCGTCCAATACCTACAGACAGCCGAACCGCCCAAATCTCACGTCGTTCCGTACTAAGCGTCCAAGAATTCCGGCAACTATTAAAAAAGGGTGGTCGAGCTCATCATCCACTGGTTTTTTGGACCGGTGGCGCAACTATGAACGAGGCTAAAGAGTATGCAAATAGCGTTGGGGGGATTTATTACGAGGATTGTATGGACCCCAACGACCATCAAAATGCCTATGACGAGCTGGACGATGAAGCTGAGAAGACTCAGTTTATGAGACGGCTTTCTCAGGCACTTGCGATGGAAGCTCAGGGTACGGTGTATGTGGTGGCCCCGGCACATGCTACCCTCGAAGGAACCCCGAAAGGCATGGATCCCTCTGTTTGGTTGGAATATGAATATGGAGCGCTTCAGAGGAATACCGCGGTTACTCAGATCATACGTGTTGATCCTGCGACGAAGGCCATTAGTGTGGCGTGGAAGAAAGGAGACCACGAGACAGTTGCATTTAAAGCTGCTTGAGTAGCCGCATTATATGTGAGTCGAGAGGGAGTTCTAGGATTTGGAGTTTTGGCGTTGGCGTTAGGAGTTATGCATTATTTTGTCAAATCTGTGATTGATAGATTTACTTTGTTGCTGGAAAAACTGGGTCGGGCAGAATAAAAGCATGTGAACTTCTCGTCTGAGCTGAATTTTGATCGGGTTCTCTGTTTGTAAGAATCTTCTAGTGCATCTTTGTGAAATTTCGACTAACGAAGGGTATAAAGGTGGAAGAAATGATGTGTTGTCTTTTTCTATGTACTGTACCTGCAGGCATTGCGGAGAAAGTTATTTCGGTCCCAATACAACATTCCTGCGGAAATTTTAGTAATATTCTAGATGCTGTACAGCTATAATCAAAATAACTTACCAGAATCTTTGTGTCTGCTACTAAGTTTCTTATTGCATTTGTTCAAATAATACAACCCTTTTGTAGTACTTGAGTTTTCTGAGTTACTACTATAGTTGCATAGCTTTTTCTTTTCTTGGCATTATTAAAAACAATTCACGGTATTACTTTGTAATGTCCGTAACTACTAATACAGGATTTGAATTTGTATATTGTCTTTATTAAGGATCAAATGAAATTGAGTTTTTATCACAATTTAAGTTATAATAAGACTAAGATTATTTAGTTGGAATTGATATTCATTAGTATGTATTATTATTTATAAATCGTAACCTGCTTTTTTAATATTTTAATAGTTTGAAGAAATACAACGCAACAATGCCACACAACGTATTATACTGCAAAAGTCTTCGGCTAAATCCTTACTTTGTCTGCCGGTAGTTTATCTCGCCCAATCCCCTCCCCCCGCGGCCAATTAGATAAATAATTCTTTCGATTGTTGGTGTTACAGTCGCTTGCAAAATCGGCTTCGTCCCCTTGCGTCTAAAAAAAATCTGAGCAGAGACCACATCAGCCATTCTTAGCGCTGACATCATTTGTGTTTGTCATCCCGTGCACTCTCTCGTGATTACCAGGTCACTAGTCTTGCATCGATGTTGAAAGGGAATACTTTCTAGCTACAGTTATTGGCAAAACTGGCTTCCCCTTCGTACGCAGCTGCTGGAACCTTTACCTCGCTCTTGAACGGTGGGAGGCACAATCTCATATTTGGCGCCCTTTTCGAGCAGCAACTTCACTAACTCCTCGTGCCGAAACATTGAAGCGTAGTCCAGCGGTGTCTGATCATAATTATCTGTGGTCTCGAGCTGAGCGCCGTTCTCAAGCAGCAGCTTCACTACCGTCATGTGCCCATTATGTGCTGCTATCGACAGCGGCGTTTGGCATATAGTATTTTCCGACTCCAGCTCAACGTCCTTCTCGAGCAGCAGCTTCACCACCGCTTCATGCCCATTCTCCGCAGCCCAGAATAACGGCGTGCGGTCGTATACATCTTTAATGTTTAGATCAACGCCATCCATCTTAAGTACCTGTTGTATGACTGTTTTCAGCTCATTTTCTATAATCCATGATACCGGCGCGAGACTATTTTCGTCCTCCATATTCTGGTTGATACCATCCTTCTTGAGTAGCAAATTCGCCGCCGCCCCGTATCCTTTTTCTGCCGCAAACAATAACGGGGATCGGCCGATATAATCGTTAGATTTGAAATTGAAACTATTCTTCGCGAGCAAGAGCTTTACTACTGCCTCGTGTCCATTGTCTGCTGCAATGGAGAGAAGTGTCCGACCAGTGTTATCCTTGAGCTCTAGCTGAGCCCCCTTGTCGAGCAGCTGCTGTATCACCGCTATTCTCCTATTCTCGGCCGCCCGTGACAGCGGCGTTAGTCCATACTCGTCCTTCGAGTCTGCGTCAACATCGTCCGTCGCGAGCAGCAGCTTAACCACAGCCTCGTACCCGTTGCAGGCCGCCAACGAAAGTGGCGTCTTACCACTCTCGTCCTTCGGGTCTGCGTCGACATTGTCCGTCGCGAGCAGCAGCTTGACCACAGCCTCATGCCCGTTGTAGGCCGCCAACGATAGCGGCGTCTGACCATAATCGCCCTTCGAGTTGATGTCGACCTTGCCGGTCGCAAGCAGCAGTTGGACTACGGCACCGTGCCCTTTCTGGGCGGCTAACGACAGTGGTGTCTGCCCTGGATAGTTTGGGTTATTAATCTTCCAGTCGGCGTCGATATTGCCGGTCGCGAGCAGCAGCTGGACAATGGCATCGTACCCGTTCTGGGCGGCTAACGACAGCGGCGTCTCATTACTATAATTCTCTGAGTACGGGTTAACCCTGCCGGTCCCGAGCAGCAGCCTAACTACGGCTTCGTCCCCGTTGCAGGCCGCGAACGATAGAGGTGTCTCACCAGAATAGTCTTTCGAGTTGACATCGACCTTGCCGGTCTCGAGCAGTATCTTGACCACGGCACTGTGCCCATTATGGGCCGCCCACGAGAGCGGCGTCCTTCTGCAGTTTTTGTCTTTCGAGTCGGCATCGACCCTGCCAGTCGCAAGCAGCAATTGGACTACAGCACCGTGCCCATTGCGGGCCGCCCACGACAGCGGCGTCTGATTATACTTGCCCTTTGAGTCGGCGTCAATATTGCCGGTCATAAGTAGTAGCCAGACCACGGTATTGTGCCCATTCTGGGCGGCTAACGATAACGGTGTTTGACTATGGTTATCTTTTGAGTCGGCGTCAATATTGCCCGTCGTAAGCAGCAGCTGAACGATGGTCTCGTGCCCGTACCAAGCCGCCCACGACAGCGGCGTCCAGCCAGCTGTGTCCTTTGAGTCAGTGTTGACTCCCTTCTCAAGAAGAGCGTTCATTGCTTTCTCAAGTCCGAAGTATGCCACCAAGTGGAATCCCGTCATCTGCCTTGGAAATTCCTGACTGTAATTTAAGTGTTGTGGCCAGCGCTTAATTGCCAGTAGCGCTTGGCTCGAGGCCTCAACCTCAGCTTCGCTCTCAAGAAAGTCTACGACCGCCTGGTTTAACAATTGGCTTGAAGTTGAAGCCCTGCGAGCATGATGCCCCCAATTCCGTGCGGCGTACTCATAGAGGTGATTTGACTGTAGTCGTTTCTCGAACGTATTATCCGTTGAACAAAAACCCGACTTAAAAGCGTTAAATGAGAGGTAAGTAACGCAGATTGTCGCAATGTCTGTCTCTGCGTCTGGGAACCAACTTTTCTGCGTTCGTTCAAAGAATTCCTGTGTTGTGTAGTGGACTAAGCGGATGATATTGCTCTCTTCATCAATAGTAACTAATCCAGCGCACACGGAAATCATATCTTCAACTTGTGGGATATTCTCCTCGTCGAGTTCTGCCTCGCCGACTTCTACTGCAAGGGCGTGTTGAAGTTCCAATATAAAAAGCGGTCTCTTCGCATAAGTGATCCACGACAGAACCTGCTGGGCAAGATCACACTGGTATTTAACCTGGCCTTTGATTCGTTCCATCACGCCCTTATACGCATTATCGTATGTATTGTTTTCAGTTGCTAATTTTCTTAATACGGTACGAATAGCTTTGGGCGACCTTATCCCAAATAAGGAATCAAGGTAAAGTTGTGCCAATAAGAACCTA
>Ga0182030_10013706_pt1 | contig 16098 bp, 11 predicted proteins | sample 812S3MmetaG_FD_121299 | JGI IMG/M metagenome (GOLD analysis project Ga0182030, IMG submission 121299) | Permafrost microbial communities from Stordalen Mire, Sweden - 812S3M metaG (Illumina Assembly) | ecosystem: Environmental > Terrestrial > Soil > Wetlands > Permafrost | place: Sweden...
GGTGTGGCTTCGATGTGATGGCGTGAAGGATCGGTGTAAGCAACTAATCCATACACTAAATCAATATCTTACGCTACATCCGCCAGCTAAATTAAGCCGCTGGGTGAATAAGACGGGCTAGCAGGCGCCCTGCCTTCGCCTTCCACGAGCCGTCTGAAATTCAGGTCTTGCCAGACCCTGAGGGCGTTGGGCCGGAACCGCGCGCCCCGGGACGCGAATAAAGCGCCGGACCAGATCGACCCGACGCTTTTGCGCCGTCAGAGCGCTCCGGAAATCCAGCGCAGCAATTCGCCCTTGGGCGCAGCTCCGACCTTTTGCGCCGCCGCCTTGCCGTCCTTGAAGACGATCAGCGTCGGGATGGAGCGGATGCCCAGCTTGCCCGCAACATTGGGGTTTTCGTCGATGTTGAGCTTGACCACCTTCACCTTGTCGCCAAGCTCTTTCGCGATCTCTTCCAGCGCCGGGGCGATCAGGCGGCACGGGCCGCACCACTCCGCCCAGAAATCGACGACAACTGGCACCGTGGCTTTCAGCACGTCCGCTTCGAAGCTTGCATCGGTGATTTTCTGCGTGGTCATTTCGGTAGTTCCTTTCGGCGTGAGCCCGGAAGTTAGGAATGGCAAACGCTTACGTCAAGCGGCGCTGAGGCCGAGACTTGATCAGTTGTCTCTTTGCGAGTGCGTTCGCTGTGCGAACAGGAACCGCGCCGCTCTGATGCATTGACGAAGAATGGCGTCACGAGCATCAATATCCTCTATCGAGCGACTGAAAATCTCTATCGAAGGCCCACATACACAAAGAGCGGGGACGGCGTCTCGCCTCTCCCCACTCTTTGCTACCCGTCCTTGACCGGACTAAACACGATTGGCTCGAGGTCTTTTGCGCCTCTGAAACCATTCCCGAACTGTTCTTTCGAGCATTGCGGTTGTCTAGAGCCGGCGTCCTCCCCGACTTGGACCGTAGCTGGGCGGCAACCGCTAACGCATTAGAACGCTAAGCGTTACCCAATCTACTTGGCGAGCGGACATTATGACAAAATCTGGGCCGTGTCATGCAAATTGTGCATGATGCCAAGAAATCATGCGACCATTTGCCGGCAAAATGACTGCACAAGATTTGAGCGCAAGAACCGCCTGACCATAGTTGAGCAAACGCGAAAGCGCCGGGTGTGGCCAATGGCTTCCCCGGCGCTTTTTAAGGCATCCGCGGTCTAGAGCGGAATATTGTCGTGCTTCTTCCAAGGGTTTTCGAGCTTCTTGTGCCGTAATAGCGCCAATGCCCGGGCGATGCGCCGGCGAGTGGCGTTGGGTGGGATCACCTCGTCGATGTAGCCGCGTTCCGCAGCCACGAAGGGCGACAGGAAGCGATCCTCATATTCCTTGGTGCGCTGGGCGATCTTCTCGGGATCGCCGATGTCGGAGCGGAAGATGATCTCGACCGCGCCCTTGGCGCCCATCACGGCGATCTGCGCGGAAGGCCACGCGTAGTTCATGTCTCCACGCAAGTGCTTTGAGGCCATGACGTCATAGGCGCCGCCGAAGGCCTTGCGCGTGATCAATGTCACTTTGGGCACTGTCGCCTCGGCATAGGCGAACAGCAGCTTCGCTCCATGCTTGATCAGTCCGCCATATTCTTGAGCCGTGCCCGGCAGGAAGCCCGGCACATCTACCAGCGTGACGATCGGAATGTTGAAGCAATCGCAGAAGCGCACGAATCGCGCCGCTTTTTTGGAGGCGTCGATGTCGAGCACGCCCGCCAGAACCATCGGCTGATTGGCGATGAATCCGACCGTGCGGCCCTCGACGCGGCCGAAACCGATGAGGATGTTCTTGGCGTGCGCATCCTGCAATTCGAAGAAGTCGCCCTCGTCGACGATCTTCGCAATAAGCTCCTTCATATCGTAAGGCTTGTTTGGATTGTCCGGAATCAGAGTGTCCAGCGACATGTCGAACCGGTCGGGATCGTCGAAGCTCGGCCAGTCCGGCGCCTCGTCGGTGTTGGACGAGGGAAGGAAGTCGATGAGGCGGCGCATTTGCAGCAGCGTCTCGACGTCATTGTCATAGGCCTTGTCGGCGATGGAACTCTTCGTCGTGTGCACCGAAGCGCCGCCGAGTTCTTCGGCGGTGACGGTCTCATTGGTGACGGTCTTGACCACGTCCGGGCCGGTGACGAACATGTAGCTCGTGTCGCGCACCATGAAGATGAAATCGGTCATTGCCGGCGAGTAGACGTCACCGCCAGCGCAGGGGCCCATGATTACCGATATCTGTGGAATCACTCCTGAGGCCATCACATTGCGCTGGAACACTTCGCCATAGCCGCCGAGCGCCGCGACGCCCTCCTGGATGCGCGCGCCGCCAGCGTCGAACAGCCCGATGATCGGTGCGCGGTTCTTGAGCGCCATGTCCTGCAACTTCGTGATCTTCTGGGCGTGGGTCTCCGAGAGCGAGCCGCCGAACACCGTGAAATCCTTGGCGAAGACGAACACGGGGCGACCGTTGACCGTTCCCCAGCCGGTGACGACGCCGTCGCCGGGAATCTTTTCGCCCTGGTCCATGCCGAAATCAGTGCAGCGATGCTGCACGAACATGTCGAACTCTTCGAAGGAGCCGCCGTCGAGCAGCAACTCGATGCGCTCGCGCGCCGTGAGCTTGCCCCGCCCATGCTGCGCGTCGATGCGCTTTTGTCCGCCGCCAAGCCGCGCCGAATCGCGCCGTTTTTCCAGTCCGTCGACAATGTGCTTCATGAGCGTCGTGCCTTGAATGTTTGAGGCGCAGGGCGCGCCGATGTGGGGATTAGCGCATTTGTGGCGAAAGCGAAAACCTCTCTCGTCAAGGAAAGCGCGGTTGATGAGGGCCTAGAGCCTTTGGGAGCCGAGCCGCCAGCGGGAGATTTCCGCGCGGGTCAGCACATGAATGCGATCCGGGGAGGTGTGCTCCGCAAGATTGATGAGCCCCGTGCTTACGCCCATCATGGCGCTGTAGCGCGCGAGTTTCTGGCGCATGTCGCCATCGTCTACATAGCGTTCGCGCACGAAGCCGCCCTGGCTCAAATCGAAGCTGGTAGTGTAGTTAAACATGCGATGCACGCCGACGCGGCTTTGAGGGGGGATCACCCTCTTGCGTCCGCCCATCAGCGCATAGACGCAGGCCGAGTAACATTTTCCTGAATAAAGATCGCCGGTTTCGGCGCTCTGTCCGCCCGGGCGCGCCACTATGACCGCCATGCCGAGGCTGCGGATCGTCTGGCCAAGCTCCATCGAGGCGGCGACGCGCCCCCCCGGCGAGTCGAGGAGCACAATGCCGTGCAACTCGCCGCTGCCGACATTCGCCCGCACGAACCGCACGAATTCGTCCGGGCTGTCCTCGCCGATTTCGCCTTGCGCGGAAATCACTTGCGGGCACTTCCTGCCGCAGCAGTGACCGCCTCCCAGCGTCACGAGCTGAAAGGTCATCCCCTCCGCCTGCGCTACGGCGATCAGCGCCGGGTTCAGAACCAGCATCAGCGCTAGCGGGAGCATGCGAAAAATTCCGGATCTGGCTTTGCCCATGCGCGTTCTCGTTAATGGCTCGTCTCTTGCGACGATCCTAAAGCCTTCGCTGCTCGCGGTGAAGCGGATTTCTCGGCGCGAAGGCGACCGGCGCGTTCTGGCGGGCGCTGGTGGGCGGTGACGGGCTCGAACCGCCGACCCTCTCGGTGTAAACGAGATGCTCTACCAACTGAGCTAACCGCCCCACGCACGGCCCGCGACAGGAGACTTAAGGGATTGCCCCCGCCAAAGGCAAGTCCCTGCCAAGCGGCATGAAAAAGCCGCCGAGGGCCAAGGCCCTCGGCGGCGGAAGCGCAATGAGCATCGCTGTCGACACACAAGCGCCGGGATAGGCTTACTTCTTGTTGAGAGCGGCCTTTAGCGTCGCGCCCGACTTGAAGCGCGCGCTCTTTGACGCGGGGATCTTAATCTCTTCGCCGGTGGCGGGATTGCGTCCCTTGCCAGCAGCGCGCTTCTTGACGGAGAACGTTCCAAAACCCACGAGACGAACTTCTTCGCCTTTTTTGAGGGCCTTGGTGATTCCCTCGATCACCGCATCGAGAGCGGCCGCGGAGGCGGCCTTTGACGTGTCGGTCGCGGCGGCGATGTGCTCGACCAATTCCAGTTTGTTGACCATGGCCTGTTCCTTCTTCTTCACACCGTTTGCCGGCCGATGAGGCCTCCATGCTCGCTCGAAAAAACGAGTCGGGATCGAATCGTCGGCCCCCAGTGCTCGCGGACGGTGAGCCCGAATCACAGCAATTGCAAGGGCTCCGGCTCGACCCGGCTCAAAAATCCCCGGAAAGCCGGGGGATTATCCGCCAAACGACCCGAATCAGGCGGGAAACGGGCGCTTGTGGGCTCTTGAAACAGTCGAAATCGCGCCAAAATGCAATGAGCCCCGCCCTGGGTTGCAGGTCGGGGCTCATTCTAAAATCTGTTGCAGGGCCGCTCCCGCCGCGATTGCGAAAACGCCTTGCCGTTCAATAATGCGGCGGGCTCAATCTCGCCGCCGTCGCGATCGCGTGACCCGATTTCTCGAACTCAGTGCGCGCGCACGCCGGAAGCGTCTTCATCGCCCTTGTGAGAGGCGAGATTGGGGGGCGGTTCGTGCCAGACGATTGGAACCGGTTGCGAGACGAGCGCGTGCAGCAGCACCTCCTCCATCCGCGCGACAGGCACGATCTCCAGCCCGTTCTTCACCGAGTCCGGAATATCCGCCAGATCCTTGGCGTTTTCTTCCGGGATAAGAACCTTCTTCAAGCCGCCGCGAAGGGCCGCCAGAAGCTTTTCCTTAAGGCCGCCAATCGGCAACACGCGCCCGCGCAATGTGATCTCGCCGGTCATCGCGATCTCGCGGTGCACCGGAATGCCCGTCATCACGGAGACGATGGCTGTCGCCATCGCCACGCCGGCCGAGGGGCCGTCCTTGGGGGTCGCCCCTTCCGGCACATGCACGTGGATGTCACGGCGATCGAACAGCGGCGGCTCAAGTCCGAAGTCTACCGCACGGGAGCGAACATAAGACGCCGCAGCCGAGATCGACTCCTTCATGACGTCGCGCAGATTGCCCGTCACCGTCATGCGGCCCTTGCCGGGCATCATGACGCCTTCGATCGTCAGCAATTCGCCGCCGACCTCGGTCCAGGCGAGGCCCGTCACGGCGCCCACCTGATCCTCGAGCTCCGCCTCGCCGTAGCGATATTTGGGCACGCCCAGATAATCGGAGATGTTGGCGTCGGTGACGACGACCTGCTTCACCTTCTTGGACAGCAAGATCTCCTTCACCGCCTTGCGGGCGAGATTGGAGAGCTCGCGCTCCAGATTGCGCACGCCCGCTTCGCGGGTATAGCGGCGGATCAGCGTCTTGAGCGCGCCGTCCTCGATCTTCCATTCCTTGGGCGTAAGCCCGTGCTTCTTGACCGCATTGGGGATGAGATGCTTGCGGGCGATTTCCGCTTTCTCGTCCTCGGTGTAGCCGGCGATGCGGATGATCTCCATGCGGTCCATCAAGGGCGCGGGGATGTTCAACGTGTTCGCCGTGGTCACGAACATCACGTTGGAGAGGTCGTAATCGACCTCAAGGTAATGATCGTTGAACGAGGCGTTCTGCTCCGGGTCCAGCACCTCAAGCAGCGCCGACGAAGGGTCGCCGCGGAAGTCCATGCCCATCTTGTCAATCTCGTCGAGCAGGAACAGCGGATTCGTCGTTTTCGCCTTCCGCATCGACTGGATGATCTTGCCCGGCATCGATCCGATATAGGTGCGGCGGTGGCCGCGAATCTCGGCTTCGTCACGAACGCCGCCGAGCGACATGCGAACGAATTCACGCCCTGTAGCCTTGGCTATGGACTTGCCAAGCGATGTCTTGCCGACGCCGGGCGGCCCGACGAGGCAGAGAATGGGTCCCGAAAGCTTGTTCGCGCGCGTCTGCACCGCGAGATATTCGAGAATGCGCTCCTTCACCTTATCCAGGCCGAAGTGATCGATGTCGAGCAGTTCCTGCGCCTGCACCAGATCCTTCTTGACCTTGGAGCGCTTGCCCCATGGAATGGACAGGATCCAGTCCAGATAATTGCGCACGACAGTGGCTTCCGCAGACATCGGCGACATCTGGCGCAGCTTTTTAAGCTCGCCGTTGGCTTTGTCGCGCGCTTCCTTAGACAGCTTGGTGTTCTTGATGCGCTCCTCAAGCTCGGCGAGATCGTCCTTGCCGTCCTCGTCGCCAAGCTCCTTCTGGATCGCCTTCATCTGCTCATTGAGATAATATTCGCGCTGCGTCTTCTCCATCTGACGTTTGACGCGCGTGCGAATGCGCTTCTCGACCTGCAGCACCGAGATTTCGCTCTCCATCAGAGAGAGGCATTTCTCAAGCCGGCGGGCGACGTTTACCGTCTCGAGCACGTCCTGCTTGTCGGAGATTTTCACCGAGATATGCGAAGCGACCGTGTCGGCGAGCTTGGAGTAGTCCTCGATCTGAGTGACTGCGCCGACGATCTCCGAAGAGACGCGCTTGTTAAGCTTCACATAGCTTTCGAATTCCGAGATGACCGAGCGGCCGAGCGCCTCCACTTCGACGGGGTTGTCGATTTCATCGTTCAACGCCTCGGCGTCCGCCTCGTAATATTCATCGGAGCGCGTGTAGCGCCGCACCTTGGCGCGGGTCTGGCCTTCAACCAGCACCTTCACCGTGCCATCGGGAAGTTTCAGCAACTGCAGCACCGTCGCCAGCGTGCCAATCGTATAGATGGCGTCAGTCGCCGGATCGTCATCGCTGGCGTTGTTCTGCGTCGCGAGCAGGATGGGGCGATCGGTCCTGGTCACTTCCTCCAGAGCGCGTATCGACTTATCCCGTGCGACAAAAAGAGGCACGATCATATGGGGAAAAACGACAATATCGCGCAGGGGCAGGACCGGATAGCTCTCGATCGTTCCTGGTGCGACAGCTCCGCGCTTTTCACTTGTCATCTGTGATTCCTTAAAGTTCTCGCCACGACCATTGCGCGCCATGACTAAGCAAACATTGCGCCGCCCCATATTTCGCGAGCGGATCCCCTGCACCGGCTCCCGTTGTTACGCGGAGTTATGCTCGAAGACTTCATAACGCAACAGATTGGGTGACGTGGACTTTGATTCAAGATGCAGACGATAATCGCCGGTGACGTTCATAGCTCGGCTTTCCGCAAGAGGCAGCCCCCCCCGCAAAGCCGGGCGAGCCTTTATGGCTCGCCGACGCCGCAACTGCATACGCGCCGCCAATTACGCCCGCCGAAAACCCATCCAACGCGCGCCGACGCTGTTCATCGCGCACTAGGCGCTCGCGCCCGCTTTTTCGTTGCGCTCCGCGTAAATATAGAGCGGCCGGGCTTTGCCCTCGACTACTTCGGGGCCGATGACGACCTGTTCGACGCCTTCCAGTCCCGGGAGATCGAACATGGTGTCGAGCAGAATGCCCTCCATGATAGAGCGCAGGCCGCGCGCGCCAGTGTGGCGCTCGATCGCCTTGCGGGCTACGGAGGAAAGCGCCTCGTCCTGGAATGTCAGTTCCGTGTTCTCCATCTCGAACAACCGCTGATACTGCTTCACCAATGCGTTTTTCGGCTCCGTCAGGATGCGTTTCAGGGCTTCCTCGTCCAGATCCTCAAGCGTCGCGATCACCGGAAGGCGGCCGACAAATTCCGGAATGAGCCCGAATTTGAGCAAATCTTCCGGCTGCACCTGACGAAAGATGTCGCCGGTGCGACGCTCGTCAGGAGCCTGAACGCTGGCGCCGAAGCCGATCGAGGTGCTGCGGCCGCGCGAGGAGATGATCTTCTCCAATCCTGCGAAGGCGCCGCCGCAGATGAATAGAATATTCGTAGTGTCGACCTGGAGGAACTCCTGCTGCGGATGCTTGCGCCCGCCCTGCGGGGGCACGGAGGCGACCGTGCCTTCCATGATCTTGAGCAGCGCCTGCTGGACGCCCTCGCCCGAAACGTCGCGGGTGATCGAAGGATTGTCGGATTTGCGGGAAATCTTGTCGATTTCATCCACATAGACGATGCCGCGCTGGGCGCGCTCGACATTGTAGTCCGACGCCTGCAGCAGCTTCAGGATGATGTTTTCGACATCCTCGCCGACGTAGCCGGCCTCTGTCAGAGTCGTGGCGTCCGCCATGGTGAACGGCACGTCAAGAATGCGTGCGAGCGTCTGCGCCAGCATGGTCTTGCCGACGCCGGTCGGGCCAATCAGCAGAATGTTGGATTTCGCGAGCTCGACATCGCCATGCTTCGTGGCGTGATTGAGGCGCTTGTAGTGGTTGTGCACGGCCACCGAGAGAACGCGCTTGGCCTGCGATTGACCGATCACGTAATCGTCAAGAACCTTGCAGATTTCGCGGGGGGTCGGGATGCCGTCCCGCTGTTTGACGAGCGCGGTCTTGTTCTCTTCGCGGATGATATCCATGCAAAGTTCGACGCATTCGTCGCAGATGAACACCGTTGGCCCGGCGATGAGCTTGCGCACTTCATGCTGGCTCTTGCCGCAGAACGAGCAATAGAGCGTATTCTTCGAGTCGCTGCTGCCGACCTTGCTCATGTTTTTCTCCCGATCAACTCAGCCCGCTTGGCGAATCGAACCAACCACAAACGTTACAGCCGCCGACCTAACAAAAGGTAGAAGCCCACCGTCGACATTCCCGGCAATCGGGCGGCGACGCCGAATATTTCCGACGGGCGACAAACTCAATGTACAGGCGCCAGTCCAGATTGCAACTGGCGCAACGCCGACATCGACAAGCAAGAATGGCGCCCAAGAAACAGGCTGTTGCGTCAAGCTTGGGCTTTCAGAATCTTGGGCACCCGCGCCAGCCGCAGCCGGTATGCGTCCGGCATGCCGCTGCCAAGCAAAGGCCGAAGGTAGTAACGGAAGGCGTCTGTCACGTCGGAGCCGCAGGGGCTGATGAATTCATCTGGCATTACCTTTGTCTTCGCAGCGACTTCTTCAAGCGCCGTGAGCCGATAATCGACGGAATACAGCCCGGTGCGGTGAATTGTCACTGTTCCGTCACGGTCGCCCCAGATTGCGTATTGGACGGCTTTTTCGCCCACTTCCCTTGCTTCGCGCTGGTCGACGTCCGATACGCAGCCAACGAAGCTGCGTTGCAGATAGCCGAAAGTGTCGGCGCGCACGCGCTTGAAGCCAAGCTTTTCCTTGATGAGATCGGTCAGATTGTCAGCCAGTGCGCCGCCGCCAAGATGGACGTTTCCGTGATCGTCGCGTTCGACCTGCTTGGCCAGCTTCTCGGCGATCGGGGTATGGTTCTCGTCGCATACGCCCTCGGACACGGCGACCACGCAGCGGCCCAGCCGGTCCATGGTGGCTTTCACGTCCGCCAGGAACTTGTCGATCACGAAGGCGCGTTCCGGAATGTAAATGAGATGGGGGCCGTCGTCGGGGAATTTCTTGCCCAGGGCGGAAGCGGCGGTCAGGAAGCCCGCGTGGCGCCCCATCACTACGCCAATATAGACGCCCGGAAGCGCCCAATTGTCGAGATTGGCGCCGGCGAAGGCCTGAGCCACGAAGCGGGCCGCCGAGGGGAAGCCGGGCGTATGGTCGTTGACCGTCAGATCATTGTCGATGGTCTTGGGGATGTGGACCGCGCGCAGCGGATAGCCGTGGGCCTTGGCCTCTTCGGAGACGATGCGCACCGTGTCGGAGCTGTCGTTGCCGCCGATATAGAAGAAGCAGCCGATCTTGTGAGCCTGGAGGACCTTGAAGATTTCCTGACAATATTTCAGATCTGGCTTGTCGCGAGTCGAACCCAGAGCCGAGGAGGGGGTTCCGGCGACGAGTTCCAGATTGTGAGTGGTTTCCTGCGTCAGATCGGCGAAATCTTCATTGATGATGCCGCGCACGCCATGAAATGCGCCATAAACGCGCTCGACTTCGCGGAATTTGCGCGATTCAAGCACGGCGCCGACCAGGGACTGGTTGATGACCGCCGTCGGACCGCCGCCCTGCGCGACGAGAACTTTAGAAAAATCAATGCTGGACACAGGTAAAGTCTCCGCCAAGTTGTGGGCCGGGACCCCAGGCGCAGGGCAAGCGGCTCCCACTATTACAAGGAAGCCGGTTACGCCGTCATTAAGCTAATGCGCCGTGGCAGTGCTTGAATTTTTTGCCGGAACCACAAGGGCAGGCCTCGTTGCGCCCGACCTTGCCCCAGGTCGACGGGTCTTGCGGGTCGCGGGGCTGGACCGGTTCCGGCGCGAGCGCGGCGGCGGAAAAGTCGACGGACGCCAGCCGGGCGTTGAGATCGGCGAGCGCGCCCTGTTCGCCGCCTCCGGCTCCCACGCCTTCCGGGTCCGGGTGCATCATCTGCAGCGGCGGCAATTCGGGCGGCGCCGAAGGGGGCGCCTCGAACGACACGTCGACCCACATGAGCTGCGATGTGACGCGCTCGTCCCAATGTTCCATGAGCGTCTTGAAAAGCTCAAGCGCCTCGGACTTGTATTCGTTCAGGGGGTCGCGCTGCGCCATGCCGCGCCAGCCGACCACCTGCCGCAGATGGTCGAGCGCGATGAGGTGGTCGCGCCACAGATAGTCCAGCGATTGCAGCACGAACTGCTTTTCGATCATGTGCATCAGCGTGGGCGTGTTTTTCTCGACCTTGGCGGCGTAGGCGGTGTTGGCTTCGTTGAGCAGACGCTCCCGCATTTCCTCGTCGGCGATGCCTTCCTCCGCCGCCCATTCCTTGATCGGCAGGTCGAGATTGAGCTTCTCCCTCGCTTCTTTGGCGAGACCGTCGAGGTCCCAGGCCTCCGCGTAGGCGGCATGTGGAATATGCGCGGCGACCATCGTATTGACGACCTCCTCGCGCATGTCGGCGACCTGCTCCTCGACGCTCTCGTCCGCCATGATCTCGCGGCGGCGCTCGAAGATCACCTTGCGCTGATCGTTCATCACATTGTCAAACTTCAACACGTTCTTGCGCATGTCGAAGTTGCGCGCCTCGACTTTCTGCTGCGCCTTTTCCAGCGCCTTGTTGATCCAGGGATGGACGATGGCTTCGCCTTCCTGCAGGCCGAGCTTCACCAGCATTGAATCCATGCGTTCGGAGCCGAAGATGCGCATGAGATCGTCCTGCAGCGACAGGAAGAACTTGCTGCGTCCGGGGTCGCCCTGACGGCCGGAACGCCCGCGCAGCTGATTGTCGATGCGGCGGCTTTCGTGCCGTTCGGTGCCGATGATATAGAGCCCGCCCGCGGCGATGGCCTGCTCCTTGAAGCGCGCGACCTCCGCCCGGATTTCCGCCTCCTTGGCCTTGAGCGCGTCACCTTCGAGCCCCGTGCATTCCTGCGCGACGCGCATCTCGACATTGCCGCCGAGCTGAATGTCCGTTCCGCGGCCGGCCATATTGGTGGCGACCGTAATGGCGCCGGGCACGCCGGCCTCGGCGACGATATAGGCTTCAAGCTCATGGAAGCGGGCGTTCAGCACCGCGAAGAGCTTTGAAGGCTTGCCTGAGCGGGCCGCCTGATAAAGCTTTGGCAGCGCCTTCGGGTCGGAGAAGTCGATCTGGCGATAGCCGAGCTTGGTCAGAAACTCCGCAAGCTGTTCCGACTTCTCGATGGAGGTGGTGCCGACCAGCAGGGGTTGCAGCGTGGCGCTGGCCGTTTCGATCTCGGTGGCGATGGCCTTCAGCTTCTCATTCGCTGTGCGATAGACCTCGTCGTCTTCGTCAATGCGCTGGACCGGGCGGTGCGTCGGGATTTCCACGACGTCGAGCTTGTAAATCTCGGCGAATTCCGCCGCCTCCGTCGAGGCGGTGCCGGTCATGCCCGCGAGCTTGTCATAGAGGCGGAAGTAGTTCTGGAAGGTGATCGAAGCCAGCGTCACGTTCTCGGGCTGGACCTGGACATGCTCCTTGGCTTCGAGCGCCTGGTGCAACCCTTCCGAATAGCGGCGGCCCGGCATCATGCGGCCCGTGAATTCGTCAATGATGACGACCTCGCCCTTGCGGACGATGTAGTCCTTGTCGCGCTGGAACAGCTTGTGCGCCCGCAGGGCCTGATTTACGTGGTGAACGATGGTGACGTTCTGGGCCTCGTAAAGCGCGCCCTCGGTCAACACGCCCGCCTCCGTCAGCAGTTCCTCCATGTGCTCGTTGCCCGCGTCGGTCAGGCTTATCGAGCGCTGCTTTTCGTCGAGATCGTAGTCTTCCGGCTTCAGCGACGGAAGGAGCTTGTCGATGGAGTTGTAGAGATCGGATTTATCGTCGATCGCGCCCGAAATGATCAAAGGCGTGCGCGCCTCGTCGATCAAAATCGAGTCCACTTCGTCCACGATGGCGTAGGAATGCCGGCGCTGCACCATCTGCGCCAGCTCGTATTTCATATTGTCGCGCAGATAGTCGAAGCCGAATTCATTGTTCGTGCCGTAGGTGATGTCGCTGGCGTAGGCGGCGGCGCGATCCTCGTCCGAAATGTCATGGACGATGGTTCCGACCGTCAAACCCAGGAAGTTGTATATTTGGCCCATCCATTCGGCGTCGCGCTTGGCCAGATAATCATTGACCGTGACGACATGGACGCCCTCGCCCTTGAGCGCGTTGAGATAGACGGCGAGGGTGGCGACGAGGGTCTTGCCCTCGCCGGTGCGCATCTCGGCGATGGCGCCCTCGTGCAGCACCATGCCGCCGATGAGCTGGACGTCGAAATGACGCTGGCCAAGGGTTCGCTTGGCCGCTTCGCGGACCGTGGCGAAGGCCGGAACAAGCAGTTCGTCAAGGCTTTTGCCGGCCGCCAGCTGCTCGCGGAATTCCTGCGTGCGGGCGCGCAACGCTTCATCCGAGAGCGACGAAACCTCGGGCTCCAGCGCGTTGATCGCCTTGACCTTCGGCTGATAGGTCTTCAGGCGGCGGTCGTTGGCGGAGCCGAAGATTTTCCTGGCGATGGCGCCGAGCATGCAAGAACCTTTCTGACTGGACCGTCGCCGGTCTACGGCGCGGGGCGCCGTTTCGTCGAAACCTTTGAGAACAGGCGTGTTTTAAGTGCAAGAACACCAGTTTTGGGACTTGCGCGCCCCGCAGGGCCGCCACAGGTTTCGGCGCAAATTTTCCGCCGGAGAGATAAGAGCCGGTGCAATCCTTGTCAATGTAAGGAAAATCCGGCTGGACGGCCGGTCGTCGCGACCGTCCTTCCCGCCGGCTATATTGTCGGGTCGTGACGGGAACATTGCAAGCCGCTGCTTTTGCCCTGAGTTTACTGGCTTTGCTCGTCCTGCGGGCTTGTCGTCAGGTTTTCGTCTAATTGAGACTTGACCTCTTCCAGCACCTGGTGAAGGAAACTTTCCGCAGCCTGCATTGAGGCCGCCGCGCGCGCCGCCAAGATTTCGCCGTCCGATTTAAAAATAATTACTACGGGCGGATAGTCGCTTGAGGGTGGCGGATACACGACGCCTTGCAGATAGGACATCATTATCTCCTCTTTCTGGCGGGAAATATGATGCGGTCTTCTGACAGCGGCAAGGCGAGGTCGAAAATACTGATAATTTTGTCTTCTTGAATCGTGATATTTTTAGGGCGAATCGGAATACAGGTACAGAACGTGCGCCAGCGGTTCGCTTCGGAAGCCCTTCAGGGGGCCTCATCGATAGGGCGGAACGGCTTGGGCATTTTGCCCTGAGCCAGCAGCCGTGAAAACAGTTTCAGGCCTATCTCCTCATTGCCGTTCGGATGCACCAGCACAATCGAACCGGGGCGGGGCGCCGGCCCGAGGGCGAGCCAGCTGTCCGCTCCAAGCGCAATCAGATGGCGGTTTCGGAGCGTCTCCATCAAGGCCGGATCGGATACGAGGCCCGGAAAGCGGAAAAATACCGAGGGCGTCGCGCCGCCGGCGATCATCAGTTTTTCCGTGTCGAAAATCTCCTTGTCCATGTCGACGCCGGGCGTCAGCAGATAAGTCCGGTCGTCCGGGCGGCCCTTGTTATAAGGGTGGGTGTAGGAGTGATTCACCCAGGTGATGTCCAGCGCGCCGCTCTCCGCCTTTTGCTTCAGCCACTCCCAGTCCTCGCCATGATGGACGATCCAGAGCCCCGAGACGGTGAGCGCGATCGGCGTTCTCTCGCCTTCCTTGGCCAGGGATTCCAGAAAGGCGCGATCGAGAGGCTTTCGGCTGGGGCAAAGATCGCCCGTCAGGAAGGAGCCCGCGCCCTTGCCATGCACGAGCCCCGCGTTTTCCAGCGCCTTTGGCGTCGCTCCGCCCTTCGGCGGCGGTTGCAGCGCACGGAGGAAGCGTGTTTCGGCCTGATCCGCGTCGGAGGTCTCATGGCAGGTCCAGCATTGCGCCCGCTCGATTCGCGTGGCGAGGCTTTCGGGGTCGAGGGCGAGCAGCCACGCCTCGCCGCCTGAAGTCATGCGCCTTGTCGCCAGCCGCTTTTGACCCGATTCATTCGTGCAGCTCTCAAATATCGAGCGATAGTCGCGCAAGTGCGCGCCCTTAGTCTTCACAGGCGCCGCACAACTGGCCTCCTGCGCGTGCGAGACGCTCGCGCCGATTGAAAGCAGAGCCGCCATGGCCAACAATGGCGCGGCAAATCTTGGATTCATCATGGAGCCTATCATGACCGGCGGCGACGCCTTTGAAAAGCGGGACAGCGCCGTCAGCTTCCATATTGACGACGCGGGCGAAGCGACAGAGATCGCCGATCTCCTTGGCGGCGAAGTTGCGGCGCGCTTCGGCCCGCGCGACGAGCGCCCGCTCGCGATCCTTGCGCGCGACGGCGCTGGCGCGCTCGTTGGCGGACTCAATGGCTCGTCGCATTGGCGCTGGCTCTATGTCCGGCATTTTTTCGTCGCGCCGGAGTGGCGCGGGCAGGGGCTCGGGCGACGTCTCATGGCGCAGGCGGAACGGATTGCGCGTGAACGCGGCTGCGTTGGGCTTTATCTCGACACATTCGAGGAGGGCGCCGCCGCCTTTTACGAGCGCTGCGGCTTTGCTCGTTGCGGGCGGATCGAGAACTTTCCTGCTGGCGCCGCGAGGATCTATCTCAACAAGGCGCTGCAAGGAGCGACGCCCGGATAAAACGCGCGATTTCCTTTACAATGACGTCGAGGCCGCGCGAGGCGTCGATCTGCGTCCAGCCGATCGCGCCGGGGCCGCGCTGCATCTGCCGCAGAAGCACCTCGCGCGTCGCGTCGGAAGGATCATTTTGCCTTATGTCGACCCGCGCCAGACGGGCGCCAATGTCCGCGTCCAGCCAAAAGCCGTGGAAAGGAACGCCTGCGTCTTTCGCGACCTGTTCAATCTCCGCGCGGCTCTGCGGCAGATCGAACACGGCGTCCACCACGACGGGCCAGCTGGCGGCGACGACGCGCGCCGCCTCTTCGAACATGCGCGCATAGACGCGCTCGGAGATTTCGCCGGTGTATGCTTCCGTCGGCAGACGTTCCGTCGGCTCCGCGCCAAAGAGCTTTTTGCGCAGGCGGTCGCTGTTGAGCGTTCGCGCGCCGGGAGCGGGGCCGATCAGAGGCGCAAGTTCAGCGGCGATGCTGGACTTGCCCGAGCCGCTGTAGCCCCCGATTGCAATGACGCAAGGCGCGCCGTCTTGGACAAGCGCATGGGCCAGATCGAAATATGCGATCGCCTCCTTGGGGTTTGGCTGCTGAGCCGCGACATAGGCGCGGATCGTGGCGCGCAGCGACATGAAGAAGGGCAGCAGTCGTAGGCCGTCGATCTCGTCGCGCCAGTCGAGATAACGGTTGAGCGCAAGATTGGCGAGCGCGCCTTTGCCGACGCGGCAAAGATCCATCAGCAGGAAGGCGAGGTCATAGAGCACGTCGATCGACGCAAGTTCGTCGGAGAACTCCAGACAATCGAACGGAGTTGGAACGCCATCGAGGAGGCAGATGTTGCGCATCGTCAGATCGCCATGGCAAAGGCGCGTCTTGCCCTGCGCGTGTCGCTCGTCGAGAAGCGCTTTCATCTCGTCAAGCCGAGCGCGCAATTGCGCATCATGCGCCCGAACCGCATCGGGGGGCGCTGGCGGCGCGCGCCTTTCACTGACCTCGTTCAACTCCAATATGTGGA
>Ga0182030_10013707_pt1 | contig 16097 bp, 14 predicted proteins | sample 812S3MmetaG_FD_121299 | JGI IMG/M metagenome (GOLD analysis project Ga0182030, IMG submission 121299) | Permafrost microbial communities from Stordalen Mire, Sweden - 812S3M metaG (Illumina Assembly) | ecosystem: Environmental > Terrestrial > Soil > Wetlands > Permafrost | place: Sweden...
AGCTCGCGGCAATAGGGCACGTGCAGATAAAGCGAAAGCGTAGCGTTGCCGTGAAGCTCGCCGAGCCATGCGCGATAGACATCCGCATCGACGGCCGGACTGAAATTCGGCGAAGTCGGGTACGAGGTATATCGCGGCACCGCTCTTTCGAGCATGTTTTCCATTTATGCCACTCGCACAAGACGATCGGGCAGCCCGTAAAAAATAAACCGGCGTGCCACGGGCCGACTTACCTAGGTCAATCGAACGTCAGGCGATGCAAAGCCAGGAATTAGTATCGTGCAGCGAATGCCTCAACGCGGCCAAACCGCCGGATAAAGAAAATTCGGCCGCCGCGGGCGATTTTCGCCGTCGAGGGCGATCTGCGTCAGTCTTTCGATGCAATCATCGTGCGGTGGCAGACCGCATTGCGCATTCCGTTCGCAATCGCCGCAATTGAAACGCGGCAAAGGCCGCGCCGCTACGAAGTTTGCAATCGTGGCGAAATTCTTCCGGAATTGATCGAGTGTGCGCATATCTAATCCAGCTTTCTTGACTTCAGGGCCGCCCTCGCACGTCAGCGAGCGTTTGCGGCCTCGCTTTGCAGGCCGGCGAGCGTTCCCGCATTCGGACAGTATTGCCGCCACTCTGGATCGTCGCGTTCGAGGGCGAGATCGTGCTTGCATCGTTTCTTGCTTTCACAGATCGAACACAGCCGTTGCAAATCGCGCATCGTGCTCGGATCGTTCTTGGCGACAGCCTCGGCATCCAGACTTAGCGCGGTCATTCGATCCAGTAATAACCTCGCCGCTTCGGGGCCAAGTCTCGCCATGCTGCGCAACTCAGTCGGAGAAAGGCCGACGTCTTTCGCAATAGACGCAACTTCATAACTATCGCATTCGTCGAATCTAAGGCGGCATTGGCGTATCAGCTTTCGTTTACTCACCCAGTTGCGAAACGCCGCTACGACCGGCTTTAAAACTGGATATGTCTTGATCGGGCTTGGCGCGAGCATGAAAGTCTCCACTCGTAAGCTATAATAATAAAGCGCTTATTTTTTCTCGCCTTGATCCATATCAATCGCCAAACGCAGCATTTGCTGGTGCGGCCGTGATTAGCCATAGCGGACATGTCACAACTCACGACAGGCTTCGGTTTCTTCGACGTGCAACGCGAGCGGACGCCTTCGGATGGAATCTGGGGAGTGAGTTCTCTGGTATTTTCCTGTACTCTTCCGTGAGGCGCCCGCTCCTTTTTTTGCGGGTTCTTTTGCATGCAGCCGGAAATTACCGTGATGAAATCAACCCATATTGCGGCGGCGTATGTCCGTTTTTGTGGTGCGATTAGCGGACATCACTTGGTGATGCGGCTGATAAGTTGAAAGAGTTTCACTGTTATTTGCGCATCGCGTGCCTGCAATGCCGACTGCGTTCTCAGTTATTTACAATAGGGAATTTCGCTTAAAAATCCGCATGGATGCAACACTATGGCGGGTGCTGTTCTAATTCAAAAGTTCCGAATTTAGACTTTCCTAATTACTGATGCTTATGATTTCGACGTTCGGGATTATGCCTGAGCCCCGAGCGACAGGGAGCCCTGGCCGTTTCGGCTGGGGCTTCTTTTTCAGGGGGTTTGGGGAATGTACTGCACTGTTTGTTCGGTTATCCCAGTTGGCAGCACCTGGGTCGCTGAATGTGGGACAACAAGCCATGGTCCCTACCTGTCCAACGGGATTGCCCTGCGCGTAGCTGTGTCCGAAGCGCAGGCGCTCCACCGGCAAGGTAAGCGTTCAAGGATTTCAGTTCAGAATAGTGCCGGTGATGTCAGCGCCGAATATTGTCTCTGCGCCGATTTCAAAAGAGCCTAGTCCGAGGCCGCCTCAGTTGGCGGCCTGTATGTACCGAAAACCTAAACCCGCACATAATGGTGATGAATGCCGCCAAGGATCGGGCGTGAACTGATGATGCCATTCCGTTGAACCGGGCGAGAGACCGGCGTATCTTTGTCCAAGGACCGGTGCGTTCTGATGTCGTTGTAATAGCCAGCGTAGGCTCGCAGGATCCAGCGCAGATACGCGTCGCCCAAGGCAATGACGTGGTCCACACACTCACGCCGGATCGAACCGATCATCCGTTCAGCGAAGCCATTCAGCCAGGGCGACGCTGGAGCAGTAGGCTTGTCCCGGATGCCCATGGCCCGCAGCCGATGCGTGACGATGGTGCCATAGAGTCGATCCCGATCGCGGATGAGGTAATGCGCGGCATCATCCCAAGGAAATGCCTACGTTATTTGACGCGTAATCCATTCCGCCGTCGCATGGCTCGTAACGTTGATCCAGACGAGGTTTCTACGGTCCAGCCGAACGATGACGAAGGCATAGGGCCGGTCAAAGCCAATGGTCGGGACTACGAACAAGTCCACGGCGGCGATGTCCGGCGCGTGATTACGCAGGAAGGTACGCCATCCTTGGCCTGGCGACCCGTGTCGCTTGACCGAGCAGGCTCGGCCAGAGCCTAGTCATCCATACCAGCAGAGCACGGTCAATGCCGTGCAGTCGAATACGAGGCGGCGCCCGCCTCAAAGCAATATTGAGCTGATGACGGAGAAACAGATTCTCTGCTTCAAGCCGACACCGCGACTTGAACAGATCAGCGACGAACATTCCGAATGCGTGCAGGATCGTAAACATCGCCTCCAATGATGCGATGATTCTGCCTTACAATGCGAATCTAGGCCGGATAGACTTTTCGGAAGGGGCAGTCGAAATGGCGAATAAGAGCAAGAAGACCATCCTCTCGGTTGCGATAACTGGCAATCTCACGACGCTGCAGCAGCACCCCGGCCTGCCCTGCACTCCCGAACAGATAGCTACAGCTGCGCTGGAATCCGCCAAAGCGGGTGCGGCTATTGCGCATATCCATGTCCGGCACCCTGACGGCCGTCCGAGCATGGAACTCGAGCATTATCGCGAGGTCGTCAATCGCATTCGCGACAAGAATTCAAAATTGATCATCAATCTGACTACCGGACTCGGTGGTCGTTTTGTTCCTAGCAAGGAAGATCCAAAGATCGCCGGCCCCGGCACGTCGATAGTTCATCCTCTGCGACGCGTAGAACACATCGTCGCGCTTAAGCCGGACATTGCGACCCTTGATCTCAATACTATGTGGTCTGGTACGGCGGCCGTTATCAATACTCCTGAGAACGTGACAATAATGGCCAACGAAATTCAAAAGGCTGGCAGCAAGCCGGAGCTTGAGGTTTTCGATAGCGGCGACATTCAATTGGCCAACGTGCTTCTTGAGCAAGGAGTGCTGAAGCGTCCGGCACTGTTTCAGATCGTAATGGGCGTACGTTACGGCTTTATCTCGACCCCACAGACCTTGATTTACGCGCAGTCCCTGTTACCGATGGACGCAACCTGGGCGGCCTTCGCCATCGGGCGGTGGGAATTCCCTATGCTCGCCCAGGCGTGGTTCCTCGGCGGCCATGTCCGCGTCGGGCTCGAAGACAATGTCTTTAATAGTAAAGGTGTACTCGCACCGAGCAATGCCGCACTTTGCGAAAAGGGAGCACGCATTATCGATGACTTAGGTGGCGAACTCGCGACACCAAAACAGGCACGCGAAATCTTAAATCTCAGATTGTAAATTCCGCGCGTTTTTTACAGAGCAAAGTCAAACCTAGGCACCATCGGCAAATCAGAGCTGGCTGATGCCGCTGGAAAATAAATTCTTTCTTAGACTGGGTTTAGCAGTACAACATTTAGTTGTCGCTTCCAAAAACTAGATTCGTGCGTACCGGTGATGCAATCCGCCCAAGATTGCAGGTGCGACGATGTCCGCGAAGCGGTCGATCGGGCGCCCGTCCGGCGCGTGTTTGCTAACTCATTCATCTCCAAGTCAAAAAAACGATAGCTGTTCCGGCCAGCCGCCATCACGCGGTAAAGTGCCATGTCGGCCATTTTTAACAGGTCGTCTGGATTGGTCGCCTGCTCAGGCGACAAGGCTATCCCGATGCTTACGCCGATATAAATCTCATTACCATTTATGTTGAATGGCTTGGTGAAAACGTCGAGGATACGATTTGCAAGCGCGCTCGCGGCCTCGCGCTGTTTAGTTTCACACACCTGAATGATGACGAATTCGTCGCCGCCAAGCCGTGCCAGCACGTCGGTTTCCCGCAGCAAATCCTTTAGACGCGCTGCTGTTTCCTGTAGCAGAGCATCGCCAGCGGGATGGCCGAGCGTGTCATTGACTGCCTTGAACCGATCAAGGTCCAATAGAAGGATGCTGAACCGATCTCCGCGTCGCCGCTGAAGCGCGGCAGCTTGTTCGGTACTTTGCCCTAACGCTACGCGGTTGGCGAGGCCCGTAGGATAGCCGAGGGTTAAATGTCTGCTATTGATGCTGTGGACGGCTCCTCCACCGGCACGTGAGTGCCATGAAAGTGGGTGCTGTTAAGGCCCCCATTGTTCAGAGGAGCCCAGCATGCAAACGATCACGGCTATCGGTCTCGATATCGCCAAGTCGGTATTCCAGGTCCACGGCGTTGATGCGCAAGGCCAGGTCATCATCCGCCGCGAGCGGCTCTTTCAGCCGGGGCACGCCCACGATCCTCTGGTTGGTTAGCAATAGATGAATCAGCGAGCTTCGTTTGGAGAATTTTAAATAATCGCCTCAACTACAATGTTGCTGGGGTGGCGAAGGATTGCCGGGTTCTATTTGGAACATATACGGAGGCGGCGACTTCTTCGGCGCGGTCTTTGATTGCCATCGGCTTCAAAACAGCGACGCTGCGACTGACTTCAATCGCGCAACCTGGCGGCATGCCTGTCGAGCGGTGCTGCCATGCGAATACAGCGGGCGTTTAGACCTATTATCAGAAGGTCCATTAAACTTGGTTTGTTAGAAACGGGCAGAGTTGCCCAGCTTCGTAGCAACTCAGCATGTATTCATAGCGTGATGATCGTGGCACTTGTTGAGCCCGTAGGATTCAGAAGTATTTTTCAAAGGCTGGAGCAGAGCCAGTTTTACGACTGGGGGATGCGAATACCGATTGTCGCCTACTCGTTGTTCGTTTTAAGTCGCGACTGTTTCGCATTTTTCGATCAGATCCTCTCACATCCGGAAATGTTCGATCGGCTGAATGGCGGTGTGGTCGTCGCAGCGCTGGCACGCGTGTCACAATGGATGTTTGTAGCATTGCTGGCGATTCTGCCAGTCTTCCGTCTTCGGCCGATAGCCAAGTCCGAGCAACTTCTACCACGCCTTATCGCGATATTCGCCGTTTGCATGCCGGCGATATTCATGTTGCTCGACCGGGCGGCTCCGAATTTGGTTTTCAATTCCGTCTCGGTGGTCCTGAGTATTGCCGGCAATGTGCTTTCGGTAGTGACCGTCAGCTTTCTCGGCCGTTCCCTGAGCGTCATGCCGGAGGCGAGGCGACTGGTAACAATTGGTCCCTATGCGAGCGTCAGGCATCCCTTATATTTGTGCGAAATCTTGGGCGTAGTTGCGATCGTCCTACAATATCGTTCGTTATCGGCGACGGCACTACTTGCTTTAATTGTTATTGTGCAGCTCGTGCGGGCACTGCGAGAAGAAGCAGTGCTGGTCCGCGCATTTCCGGAGTTTGCAGATTATCGCTCGCACACGCCGTTGTTGATCCCGCGCGATCCGGTCCGTTTTTTAACGATGTTCTTCGTGGACCGGAAAGTACTCCGCCGGTCGGCCTTGGTCGTGTCCTCGACAATCGGGCTGTTGATATTGGTACTGGCGATATTGCCCAGACTAGCCTCGCTATAGGCAGCTCATGCTCGGAATATTGCGTTTCCTGTTGGCATATCTGGTCGTGGTCAGCCACCTTGTCGGCGGCGACTATTTCGCCCATTTTGGGTTTTATGCCGTCCGAGGATTCTTCGTCATTTCTGGTTTCCTCATGACCACAGTGCTCCATGAGGTTTATGAGTTCGACGGCGTACGGTTCTGGACCAACCGCGCCTTGCGGCTACTGCCACCCTATTTCATTGTCTGCGGCATTACGCTGGCTGTAATCGCGCTGTTGCCATCCGAGGCGGGTCAGTATTTGAAATTCTGGCGAGGCGATTTGAACCTGCGCAATGTTTTCCTTAATTTATCGATCCTGCCGCTGCAACTTCCCGATCCGGCGTTCCGTTTTGTGCCGCCATATTGGTCGGTCGCGATTGAGATCGAGATGTACTTACTGCTGTATCTCGTCGTCGCGCGACGCATGGCTTGGGCCGCGGTCGCTGCAATCGCGAGTCTGACCTATCATCTGGCCTGCGCGAGCACTGGCGTAACCTGGGCTGCGTATTACTTTTCCGCCCCATCGGCGGTGCTGCCGTTTGCTGTCGGTGCACTGCTGTATTTCGTTCTCAAAGGCGAGTTTTGGAAGGTATCTCCGCAACTCGCCGTACTAGCGTTCTTCGCATGGTTTGCAAACATGCTCGCGGGGGGCTGGATATTCGCCAGTTCCTATATCTTTGGACTTGGCTACTATCTCGACACGATCCTATTTACGATCGTCGTCGCCGGCATTGCTCGGCGCCGTTTCCACCCGTTCATTCGGCGGGTCGACAAAGTGCTCGGTGAGTGGGCTTATCTCGTCTTCCTGGTCCAGTGGCTTGCCGGTTTTGCTGTCAGCCTCGCCTTTAAATCGGGCGAATCGCGCGGCTGGGCGCTCTTCATCGCCGCCACCCCGGTGGCCCTACTGGCCAGCGCCATACTCGCGCGCTTGAACCGAAAATTCGTCGAGCCCTTCCGTGACCAAGTGCGCAATTTGCATCCCGGCGATGTGCCCAACGAATTTGAACCTGTAGTTAATCTCACGACCGCCAAGGCGCTCGATTCGGCCGTCCCACCATCGCAGCTGGCGTTCCCAGACGCACTGATTAAATAGAAATGCCCCTTTTTGCTGCATTGCGTGAGTCTGTTTGTGGCACATCGCTGCGCTCGCTGCGCTGCAGACAGTTTGTCGGCTATTGGTATACAGCGGACTTTGCAGGCCAGCCCACGTACGTTATTTGAGTTCACGCCCTAGTTTGCTTCGAATTGCGTAGCCGCCTTCATGTCGGCAACAATCTGCCGAAAAGGGGCATAGTTCTTCCGTTCGCGGAACGTCTCATGCCCGTTCCATCCGCTGTCCATTCTATCGATTCCCCGAGGGCGCTGTGTGTCTGACAGCCTGTGCAAGACGTGCACAGGGGCAGTCGCTAATATGTGACTAAAAGCCTATACAATAGGGCTTGCAGCGATAGTGGGAATATAATACTATAGCAAATATCGAGCTATTCTAAGTCTAAACGCAACGGCGCGCCTGTTTTAAAGCGCCTTGGCTTTCGGCTCGATCTCAAAACGCCGCCAACTCGTCCACCGCAAACCTGACAAGGCCCCCATATCTCGGGGCCTTTTCTGCATTCTGGAGAACCCTAATGACCAAAAAGAAAGCCGCAACGACAAAGCTAACCAGCCCCGCGCTCATCGTGTTCGGTACCATCGACGGAAAGCATCGCGCGGGTTCATTTTCCGAAGCCGAGGCCCCGTTGGCCAAGAAAGCTGCTGCAGAACTGGGCCGCCCCCAATCGCCGCCCCCACATATTCCGTATAAGTCAACAAACCCCATGTTTTTCACTACTAAATTCGTGAACGCATCTGGTGCACAATCACCCGTCGGGCGATCCAACGCCTTCGCGCGCCGACATCCAGATGACGCAAGCGATTGTCGATGTGGCGAAGCCTTTGGGGATTTCCGTGCACGACCACATCATCGTCGGCAAGGAAGGTCATGCCAGCTTCAAGGGGCTGAAGCTGATTTGATTACTGCCGCATCAGCCTGATCTGATCGGCGCCTTGCGGCAACCTTTGCCAATTGCCGCCTTCGATCTCTTCGAACCGCCACGGCGCACCACGCGCCGGCATGAGCATCAACTCGTCGCCGTCGAACTGCCATTGGCTAAAATTGAGCTTGGCGATTGCCGCATCGCAGCCCGGGTTCACCGTCAGGGCGAAACCGTCTTTGGCAGCGGTTGCCGCCAGCGCGAGCGTGCATATCGGCGGACCGTCGCCGCGCATGATGGCCCAGTTTCCGGCCAGTTCACTTGGCGGCTTGGGTGGCGGAGCGGCGTCGCCGGCTTTCTGCAGAAACAGCACGCCGACGCCCTCGGTCGGCGCTTCGTAGCCGCGCTCCGACTCGCTAAATTGCACCAGCGCTTTGCCTTGGGCGTTGAGTAGAAGCAAAAAGTCGTTTTCCGGGAAATTCCAGCTGGCGACATCGCTCACCAGCGGAAACAGTTTCGGGCAATCCTTGTCGAATTCGACCTTGTAGCCGATCTTGGCCGGATCGGCCTTGAACCTAACCACGCAAATCTTGTCGCGGTCGGCATTGGAAAATTCCCAATCGCCCAATACCGATTTGGCGGAATCGCCCATCGGGGTCTGTGCCAAAGCAGGGCCGATCAGACTTGCCGTCAGGGCGATGAGCAGAAGTCCGCGGCGCATGACGTCTCAATGTTTGGGCGGATATGACGTTTCCGGGACCGGCGTGAGCGGCGGCTTGCCCGCCACCCAGGCCAGGATGTTGTCGACCACGAGTTGATCCATCGCCGCCCGCGTCACTTCGGTGGAGGAGCCGAGATGCGGAAACAAAACGACGTGGTCCATCCCGATAAGTTCTGACGGCACATGCGGTTCCTTGACGAACACATCGAGGCCGGCGGAATAGATCGTGCGGTTTTTGAGCGCCTCGATCAAAGCCGGCTCATCGACGACCGAGCCGCGCGCCATGTTGATGAGAATGCCTTGCGGCCCAAGCGCCTTGAGCACCTCGGCATTGATCATATTGGCGGTCGCCGCGCCACCCGGCACGATCACCATGAGCGTGTCGACGTCGCGCGCCATGTCGAGGAGCTTGGGATAGTATTTGTAACTCGTACCGGCCTGCGGGTTGCGGCTGTGATAGACCACCGGCACGCCGAAAGCGTCCAACCGCTTGGCAATCGCCTTGCCGATGCGGCCCATGCCGACGATGCCGACAGTGCGGTTGCGCAGCGTCGCCTTGGTGAGCGGATATTGCCCGCTCGGCCATTTGCCGGCGCGCAGAAAGCGTTCGGCCTGCGGGAATTCGCGCACGGTGCAGAGCAGAAGGCCGAGCGCGGTGTCGGCGACTTCCTCGTTGAGCACTTCCGGCGTGTTGGTAACGACGATGCCGTGGGCGCCCGCCCATTTGGCATCGATGTGATCGTAGCCGACGCCGAAGCTCGAAATCTGCTCGAGCTTGGGAAATTGCTGCATGAAGGTCGCATCGACCTTGTTGGCGGTATAGGCAACGGCGATCGCACGAATTTTGCCGCCGACCGATTTGACGAGAGCGTCCTTGTCCTTGGCGCCTAGATAATCATGCAGCGTGACGTTGGGCTCCAGGCCGGCCATCAATACCGGCTTTCTGGCGCCGACCAGCAATACATCCGGCTTTTCGCCCGCCATCTTGAAACTCCCGTTAAACCAAGGCGGTGACCGGCTTCTCGACGAAGCTCTTGAAAGCCGCCAGCAATTGCGCACCGAGTGCGCCGTCTACCACACGGTGGTCGCATGACAATGTGACGGTCATTTGGCTTGCAAATTTTACGCCACCGTCCTCGGTCTCGACCGCGACGCGGCGCGACGCGCCCACCGCCAGGATGGTGGCATGTGGCGGATTGATGATGGCCGCGAATTCACGCACGCCATACATGCCGAGATTGGAGATGGCGCTGGAGCCGCCTTGGTACTCGGCCGGCTGGAGCTTTTTGGCGCGGGCGCGCTCGGCCAGGTCGCGGATTTCGTTCGAGATCGCGGTAAGCGATTTGGCTTGCGCATTGCGGATCACCGGCGTGATCAGGCCGCCTTCGAGCGCCACCGCGATGCCGATGTCGGAATGCATGAAACGCAGGATCCTGTCCTGCGCCCACACCGCATTGGCGGCGGGAATGCGTTGCAGCGCCGCTGCCCAGGCCTTGATGATGAAATCGTTGAGCGAAAGCTTAAACGCCGGCGTGCCGTCTTTGGCCGTGGGTGCGGCCGCGCTCGCCTCCTCGCGCATGGCGATGAGCCGGCCGATATCGATGTCGCCAGTAAGATAGAAATGCGGGATGGTCTGTTTGGCCTCGACCAGCCGCCTGGCGATGGTCGCGCGCATGGTATCGAGCGGTACTTCCTCGTAGGCGATGCCCTCATAAAGTGCCTTGACCTGCGCCGCGCTGGCGCCGCCCGCCATCGGCGCCGCGGCAGGCGCCGACTTCTCGACATCGCTGGCGACCACGCGGCCGCGCGGGCCGGAGCCGGAAATACGCGTGAGATCGATGCCGCGCTCCGAAGCCAAACGCCGCGCCAAGGGTGTCGTGAAGGCGCCGCTCGCCAGTTTGGCCGGCCCGAAATTGCGCGCCGGGCTGCGAACCTCGTTGAAGGGGTCCATTTTAATGGGAGCAGAAGCGATGGGCGCGGATGCTGGGAGTGAGGCTGCAGCCTTGGAAGCAGCGGCGGCTTGCGGCGCAGTGAGTGCGGTAGCAGCTTTTACTGACGTCGCCGAAGCCGTCTCGCCCGCCGCAAGAATCTGCGCCACGACAGCGCCGACTTTCGCCGTCTCGCCGACGCCGAAATTGATCGACGACAGCGTGCCGGCTCCGGTGGCCGGCACCTCCATCGAGGTCTTGTCGGTTTCGATCTCGAACAGGTTATCGCCCGGCTTGACGGCGTCGCCGGCGGCCTTGAACCATTTAACGATTTTTCCCTCGGCGACGGTTTCGCCGAGCTGCGGCATCAGGACGTCCACTTAAGCGCTTCCTTTACCAGACCACCGACACGTATTGCGTCTCTTGGAATTCCTTCATGCCTTCTTGTGCGCCCTCGCGGCCCAGCCCCGACTGCTTGACGCCGCCGAACGGCGCCGCCGGATCGGAGACGAGGCCGCGGTTGAGGCCGATCATGCCGAAATCGAGTTTCTCGGACACGCGCAGGCCCCGGCTCAGGTCCTTGGTGTAGAGATAGGCGACCAAGCCGTATTCGGTGTCGTTGGCGCGCTTGATGGCTTCGTCCTCGGTCTTAAAGGTCTGGATCGAAGCCACCGGCCCGAAGATTTCTTCGTTCAGCATCTTGGCGTCGTCGGACACATTGGTGAGCACGGTGGCGGGATAGAAAAAGCCCGGACCGTCCGGCGTCTTGCCGCCGGTCAGGATCTTGGCGCCCTTGGAAGTCGCGTCCTCGACCAGTTCGATCACCTTGTCGCGGCCGTCCTTGTTGACCAGCGGCCCAAGATTGATGCCGTCGTCGAGGCCGTTGCCCATCTTGAGCGACTTCATCTTGTCGGTGAGCTTTTTCGCAAACTCGTCATGCACCTTTTCGTGCACGTAAAAACGGTTGGCCGCGGTGCAGGCCTCGCCCATGTTGCGCATCTTGGCAATCATGGCGCCATCGATCGCCGCATCGACATCGGCATCCTCGAACACCAGGAACGGCGCATTGCCGCCGAGTTCCATCGACGGCTTGATGATGTTATCGGCGGCCTCGTGCAGCAGCTTGCGGCCGACTTCCGTTGAACCGGTGAACGAAAGCACGCGCACGCGGGAATCGTGCAGCATCGCGCTCACCACCGGGCCGGAGCGGCGCGACGGTACGACGTTGACGACGCCGGCCGGCACGCCAGCCTCTTCCAGCACCGGCATCAACGCCAACATGGTCAAAGGCGTGTCAGACGCAGGCTTGAGAACGACGGGACACCCTGCGGCCAATGCAGGACCGATCTTGCGCGTGGCCATCGCGGCCGGGAAATTCCACGGCGTCACCAGCACGGCGATGCCGGCTGGCTTGTGCTGCGCGACGATGCGCGCGCCGGTGGCCGGCGCCATCGAAACATGGCCGATATTGCGCACGGCCTCCTCGGCATACCAGCGGAAGAATTCGGCCGCATAGGCCACTTCGCCGCGCGAATCCGAAAGCGCCTTGCCGTTTTCCAGCGTGATCAATTTGGCGAAGCGCTCGGCGTCGCGCATGATGAGTTCATAGGCCTTGCGCAGGATTTCGGCGCGCTCGCGCGGCTTCTTGGCGGCCCAGGCGGGGAAAGCGGCTTGCGCCGCGTCGATCGCGGATTTGGCGTCCTCGACCGAGGCGCTGGCGACCGAGGCGATGGTTTTTTCCGTCGCCGGATCGACCACGTCGAAGCGCGCGCCGTCGGATGATTTGCACCATTTGCCGCCGATCCACAGATCGGTCGGAACGTTGGCAAGCAGATTTTCATACATGACTGAACCTTTCGCTTCGCGGCTTAGCTTCCGAGCGACCGCCGTATGGTATCGACAATGCGCCCCGGCGTCGGCAGCACGATGTCTTCCAGAATATCGGCGGCCGGCAGCGGAATATGCGGCGTCGTGATGCGCACCGGCGGCCCGTCGAGATCATAGAACGCTTCGTCCGCCACGATCGAGACGATTTCGGCGCCCCAGCCGCACAGCCGCGGATTTTCCTCGACCGAGAACAGCCGGTGCGTTTTGGCCACCGAAGCCAGGATTGTCCTTGTATCGAGCGGCACCAGCGAGCGCACGTCGATAACTTCGCAATCGATGCCGTGTTCCGCTTGCAGGATTTCGGCCGCCGCCAGCGCGCGCGACACCATCAAAGCCAGCGCAATAATCGTGCAGTCCTTGCCCGGCCGCACGATTTTCGCCGTGCCGAGCATGTCGAGGATTTCGCCGTCGGGAACGTCGCCCTTGGTGGCGTAAAGCGATTTATGCTCGAGGAAGATCACCGGATCGGGATCGCGCACCGCCGCCGCAAGAAGTCCGATGACGTCGAACGGCGTCGATGGCGCCACGACCTTGAGGCCCGGAATCATCATGCACCAGTTCTCGACCGACTGCGAATGCTGCGCGCCGAAACGCGAGCCCGCGCCATTGCCGGTGCGCACCACCAACGGGCATTTGGTCTGGCCGTTCGACATGTAGCGGCTTTTGGGAAACTCGTTGGCGATATAGTCGAAACAGACCGCGAAGAAATCCGAAAACATGATTTCGGCAATCGGCTTCAAGCCGGTCATCGCCGCGCCCATGGCGGCGCCGAGAATGGCCTGTTCGGAAATCGGCGTGTCACGCACGCGCAATGGACCGAACTGCTCGTAGAGACCCACGGTCGCCTTGAACACGCCGCCGGCTTTCGCCACGTCTTCGCCGAGGAACACGACGTCGTTGTCGCGCGTCATTTCCTGGGCGATGCCGCGGATGACCGCGTCGCGATAGCTTATTTCCGCCATATCAGTTTCTCACCATCAATTACGCCAAATCAATTCCGCCATGCCCAGCCGCCATCGGCATAGACATCGGTGGTTAGAATATCGAGCGGCGGATTCGGCGCGGCCTTGCAGGCTTCGGTGGCGTCGTTGACTTCCTTCATCACGCTGGCGTCGATTTTCTCAATCGTTTCGTCGCTCACGCCGAATTGTTTTAAACGCTCGCGATAGATCTTGATCGGATCGCGCAGCTTCCATTTCTCCAGCTCGCCTTCGGGGCGATACTTAGCCGGATCGGCGCGCGAATGGCCGCTGTGGCGATAGGTCATGCATTCGATCAATGACGGCCCCTCGCCGGCACGCGCCTTGGCAAAGGCCTTCTGCGCGGTACGGTAGACCTCGTCGGCGTCGTTGCCGTCGATCACGATGCGCTCAAGGCCATAGGCCGAGGCGCGGTCGGCGGCCGGATGCTCGACCGCGGTAACATCGGCAATCGGCGTGTATTCCATGTAGAGATTGTTCTCGCACACGAACACGACCGGCAGCTTCCACACCGCGGCGAAATTCAGCGCCTCGTGGAACGCGCCGATATTGGTGGTGCCGTCGCCAAAGAAACAAACCGACACATCCTTGTCGCCCTTGTATTGCGCGCGCCAGGCGGCGCCGCAAGCGATCGGCAGATGCGCGCCGATGATGGCATAGGACCCCATCACGCCGTGTTCCTCGGACGTGAGATGCATGGAGCCGCCTTTGCCCCGCATCAACCCGTTGTCCTTTTGCATCAGCTCGCCCAGCACCTTCTCGACCGGCACGCCGCGCGCCAGCGTATGGGCATGACCGCGGTAAGTGCAGAACGAGAGATCGCCCTTCGCCATGGCTTCGCCGAAACCGGCGGCAATCGCCTCTTGGCCCAGCGACAGATGGCTGGTGCCTTTGACCAGGTTTTGCAGGAACAGGTCGTAGGCGCGCTGTTCGGCCTCGCGCAGGCGCAACTGCGAGCGATACAAAGCCAGGCGCTTTTGCTCGCCGATATCGTCGTTCAAGCCTGCGCCCGCCGGCACCGTGGCCCGGCTTTCTGCTGTCGCCATGAAGGTTCCTCGAAAGTCGAATTCGCGCCGGAACTTAGCCCCTAGAACGAAGCCCCCGCAACTGTCCTATTTTGAGTGGCTGTCATTCGATGACGGCCGCGCTGGTCGTGCTCTTGCCCACCCGCCGCTCCCGGTACAGCAAATAGAGGCCGGAACCGATGACGATGGCCGCGCCTCCCAAGGTCCATTCGTTGGGCACGTGGTCGAACACCAGATAGCCCAGGATCGTCACCCAAATGAGCTGTGTGTAGATAAAGGGTGACAGCACCGCTGCCGGCGCCAATTTGTGGCCGGAGATCATCAGGAAATGACCGAAGCTGCCTAATACGCCGGTGCATAGCAGCAACAGAGCCAACTCCCAGTTGGCGGGTGGCGTCCAAACAAAGGGAATGACCGGCAGCATTACCAGCGCGCCGACGGCATTGTTGAAAAACAGCGACGTCTGGTTGGAATCGGTGCGCGACACGACGCGGGTGACCACCGCATAGAGTCCGTAGCAGATAACCGACGCGAGCGAGAGCACGGCGCCCATATTGAAAGCGCCGTAGCCTGGCCGCGTGACCAGCAGCACGCCGCAAAAGCCGACGCCGATTGCCGTCCACCGCCGCCATCCCAGCCACTCGCCCAGGATCGGGCCCGAGGCGATCGCGACGACGAACGGAAACGTGAAAATTATCGATAGCACCTCGTCGAGCTGCATCCATTGCAGCGCAAAGAAGTTGAGCACGGTGGATGCGACCAGCAGCACGCCGCGAACAAGCTGGAGTGCCGGCCGCTTGGTCTTGATCAGTGCGGGATGGGTAATCGGGTTGGAGATAAACAGCGTCAACACGAACGCGCTGGTGTAGCGCGCCCAGGCGACCTCCAGTGGGTCCATGCGGGCGCCTAAATATTTCGCCGTAGTGTCGAGGCAAGCAAACACCGCCACGGTGCCGCACATCAAGGCGATGCCGTTGAGACGCTGGCGGCGCTGGTGTGCGGCGTCGGTCAATAGGTCGCCCGCCCGCCCGAAATATCGAAGGCCGCGCCGGTCGTGAACGAGCAATCGGCCGAGGCGCAAAAGGCCGCGAGCGCGGCGATCTCCTCGACGGCAACAAAACGCCCGCGCGGAATCTTCGACAGCATGAAATCGATGTGCTCTTGCGTCATCTGATCGAAAATCGCGGTCTTGGCGGCGGCCGGCGTGATGCAGTTGACCGAGATATCGTAGCTCGCAAGTTCTTTGCCGAGCGATTTGGTCAGCGCAATGACGCCGGCCTTGGAAGCCGAATAGGCCGGCGCATTCGGATTGCCTTCCTTGCCGGCGATGGAAGCAATATTGACGATGCGGCCGTAGTTCTGCGCGATCATGATGGGAGCGAGCGCCCGGCAGCAATGGAACGGGCCGTCGAGATTGATCGAGAGCACGTCGCGCCAGGCGTCGAGCGGATATTCCCAGGTTTTCACATTCGGCCCGGCGATGCCGGCATTGTTGACCAGGATATCGATGCGGCCGAATTCCTTGAGCGTCGCCGCGCGCGCAAGTTCGACATCGGCGTAATCGGTGACGTCGACCGCGATGGCGGCAACGCGGCCAAGGTCTTTCAATTCGGCCGCGGTCTTTTGCGCGAGACCAAGGTCGCGATCCCAAACCGCCGCCGCCGCGCCCGATTCGAGAAAGCGCGCAACGATGGCGCGGCCGATGCCTTGCGCGCCGCCGGTGACGACGGCAAAGCGGGCGCTGAGATCAATTTTATTGGTCATGGTCCGGCGCCCCTG
>Ga0182030_10013708_pt1 | contig 16097 bp, 13 predicted proteins | sample 812S3MmetaG_FD_121299 | JGI IMG/M metagenome (GOLD analysis project Ga0182030, IMG submission 121299) | Permafrost microbial communities from Stordalen Mire, Sweden - 812S3M metaG (Illumina Assembly) | ecosystem: Environmental > Terrestrial > Soil > Wetlands > Permafrost | place: Sweden...
AAACCGCGGAAGAGGCGCCCAATCCGGCGTGATGGCGATGGGACTCGGCGCCCTGGGCATCGTGTTTGGCGACATCGGCACCAGCCCTCTCTATACGCTCAAGACCGTATTGGACCTGACGGGACACGCGCCCTCGCCGGAAATCGTGCTCGGCGTGTTGTCGCTGCTGCTCTGGACGCTGATCATCGTCACCACGATCAAATATGTCATTTTCGCCATGAGCATCGACAATGACGGGGAAGGCGGCATTCTCGCGCTGATGGCGCTGCTCGGCATCAAGAAGCATCGCCGCCCCGTCCTGGTGGCGATCGGGCTTTTCGGCGCCGCGCTGATCTATGGCGACGGCGCGATCACCCCGGCCATATCGGTGCTTTCGGCGCTGGAAGGCCTGAAGATCGTCGCGCCCGAACTTGAGAAATTCGCCTTGCCGGCCTCGGCGGCGGTCCTTGTCGCGCTTTTCGCCTTGCAGCCGATGGGCACCGCGCGGATTGGCCGGACTTTTGGGCCGATCATGCTGCTCTGGTTCGCAGCCATCGCCCTGCTCGGCCTGCGTGGCGTCATCTCCCATCCGGGCGTGCTGATCGCCTTCAACCCCTACTACGCCGTCCGCTATCTCTTCTCCAACGGATTGACGAGCTTCCTCGTCCTGGGCGGCGTGTTTCTCTGCGTCACCGGCGCCGAAGCGCTCTATGCCGACATGGGCCATTTCGGCGCCCGTCCGATCAGGCTCGCCTGGTCCCTGATCGTCTTCCCCGCGCTTGTGCTCAATTACGCCGGCCAATGCGCCATCGTGCTCGATGGCGCGGCGACGAATGACAACATCTTCTACCTGCTCTGCCCCCCATGGCTCCTGCCGCCCTTCGTTGTGCTGGCGACCGTGGCGACGATCATCGCCAGCCAGTCGATCATCACGGGCGCTTTTTCCATGACGCGGCAGGCAATCCGGCTTGGCTGGCTGCCGCGCCTGCATATCGTGCAGACCTCGGCGGAAGGTTATGGCCAGATCTATGTCGGCGCGGTCAACTGGCTGCTGATGACGGTGACCATCGGCCTGACGCTGTTGTTCAAGAAATCCGACAATCTGGCCGCTGCCTACGGCATCGCGGTGTCGGCGACCATGCTGATGACCTCCGGCCTGTTGTTCATCGCCATGCGCGAAATCTGGAACTGGAGTCTCGCCGCCGCGGGCGTCGTCGCCGGCGCCTTCATCTGCATCGACGCGGCTTTCCTCCTCGCCAATTCGGCCAAGATCGCCGATGGCGGCTATGTGCCCCTGCTCCTCGCTTCGGGCGTCTATGCGCTCATGCTGATCTGGCATCGCGGCTCGGAAGCTGTCATCCAGCAGATGCGCGAAATCGCCACGCCGCTCGACAGTTTTCTCGCTTCGCTCGAGAAGGATAGGATTCCGCGCGTGCCCGGCGCCGGGGTCTTCCTGACGCGCGCGGACGAGGACGTGCCACAGGTCATGCTCTGGCATGTGAAGCATAATGAGGCGCTGCACGAGCGCCTGCTCGTGCTGACCGTCAAAACCCTGCCCGTCCCCTGGGTCGATCAGGGCAAGCGCCTCACCGGCCTGACGGAACTCGCGCCCGGTTACTGGCGCTCCACGGCGCAATATGGCTTCATGGAGCGGCCCGACATATCAAGTTTGCTGCAATTGGCGCGCTCCCGCGGCTGCCCCCTGCCTGTGGACAAGCTGACCTTTTATGTCGGTCACGAAACCATCGTCCGTCGCGAGGACGGCGGCGGCCATCCCGCCTGGGAAACCGCGATTTTTGCGGCCATGGCGCGCAATTGCAGCCAAGTGACGGATTATCTGCGCCTTCCCCATAATAGCGTCGTCGAGATCGGGCGCGAGGTGGCGATCTGATCCAGAACCCTCCGCGCTTCATCTGAATTCGCAAAACCGGCGCCCCCTTTCTTTTTTTTTGCGGGATATGCTCAAAGCCAAAATCGGATGTCTTCTAATCTGAGCCATATCGGTTTGGCGCAAGCCACCCGTGCTCTAAGCGGGTGTTAGGCAATTCTATAAAGCGGATGATTCGATGCGGCGGCTTGACGAAAAATTGAAGACGCAGGCCTCGGCGCTGGCGATTGTTCTCGCCGGAGCGGCGGGCGGCTCCTTCATCGCCGCGCGGCCATCGCTCGCCGCCGACCTGCCGTCTACGAAAAGTGCGCCTGATGCGCCGAGTGTTCCCGCCGATCCCTGGAGCGGGTTTTACGTGGGGGGCGCACTGGGCTACGGCTGGGGCTCCGGCCATTGGAGCGGAGGCGGTGCAGGCGGGTCATTCGGGCTGGCCCAGCATGTCGACACGTTCCAGGAATCGGGGAGTTTCCTGACGTCCTTTCAGGCCGGTTATAATTATGTCCTGCCGCAGCATGTTCTGCTGGGCGCCGAGACCGACCTGACCTTCCCGGCCTATCCCGATCTCAATGGCAACTCGACCGGCGGCTCCAGCCGGTTCAATTCCGTGACGCTTGGGACCGGGAGCTATGGCGAGACCTTGCAATCCATGGGGACTGTGCGCGGCCGCATCGGCTTTTTGCCCGGCGGTTGGCTTGTTTACGCGACCGGCGGGCTCGCCTGGGCGCGCAACACGGGCAATCTGTCACTCGATGCGGCGGGAAGCGACTCGAAGCTGATATGGCGTCTCGGCTGGGCCGTCGGCGCCGGCGTCGAAGTCCCGATCATGCCGAAATGGACCGCCAAACTCGAATATCTCTACGCCGATTTCGGGGCGAAAAACGCCTATATGCCTGGCGCCGCGCAGAATTTCCGCTCCGACTTCGCACCGCAATCCCTGCGCCTCGGCCTCGATTATCATTTCGGCGGCGAGGATCAGCCCGAACCGGCGGGATCGGCGGGATCCGACCGGTTCAATTTCAAGGCACAGGCGACCTTCGTCGATCAGGCCTATGGACCGATCAACGCGCCCTCGGATGGCGCCAACAGCCTGCCGCGCGCCGGACAGGGGCGCGAAACCTTCGACCTCACGCTTTATGCCGGCCTGCGGCTTTGGCAGGGAGCGGAATTCTGGGTCGATCCGGAAATCGACCAGGGCTTCGGACTAAACAACACCCATGGCGCCGCAGGTTTCCCCAGCGGCGAATCCTACAAGCTCGGCTATCCCTTCCCCTATGGCCGCCTGCAGCGCTATTTCGTCCGCCAGACCATCAACCTCGGCGGCGAGACGCAGAAGGTCGACGCCGACTTCAACCAATTCGCCAATGAGCAGACCGCAGACCGCCTTGTCGTCACCGCCGGCAAGTTCGGCATCGTCGATATTTTCGACACCAACAAATATTCCAACAATCCGAAGGGCGACTTCCTGAACTGGGCGTCGATCAACACGGGGACCTTCGATTACGCCGGCGACGCCTGGGGCTATACCTATGGCGCGGCCGCCGAATGGTACAAGGGCCGGTTCACCCTGCGCGGCGGCGTGTTCGACCTCTCCGCCGTGCCGGCGGGCGGTGCGCTCAATGGCCCGGCCTATGCGCTCGATCCGAATTTCAGCCAGTTCCAGCTCGTCGGCGAAGTTGAGGAGCGGCATGAGCTCTGGGGCCAGGCCGGCAAGTTCAAAGTCACCGGCTATCTGTCGCGCGGCCGAATGGGCGAGTTCCAGACCGCCGTCAATTATGTCAACGCCAATCCCGGCGCGGACGCGAGTCTGGCGCTGGCGCTCGACCGGAAATATCGCAGCAAGCCCGGCGTCAGCATGAATATCGAACAAGGCGTCACCGAAACCATCGGCGTCTTCCTCCGCGCCGGCTATGCCGACGGCAAGGTCGAGCCCTGGGATTTCGCCGACATCGACCGGACCGTGCAAGCGGGCGTCTCGATTTCCGGCAAGCAATGGGGACGGCCTGACGACACCTGGGGCCTGCTGGGAATCGTCAATGGCCTCGACCCCTCGCACGCCGCCTATTTCGCCGATGGCGGGTTGGGAATCCTGATCGGCGACGGCAGTCTGCCGCGCTACAGCCCGGAGAAAATCCTGGAGACCTATTACTCCTATGCTTTGACCTCATCGGTCAGGCTCGGCGTCGATTACCAGTTCGTCGCCGATCCCGGCTACAACGCCAAGCGCGGGCCCGCGAATGTCGTCGCCGGCCGCGTGCACTGGCAGTTCTAGCGCCACGTCGCTTGGAGATGCTCCAAACGGACGAAACGCATTATCGATTTTCATTTTGACGCAGCTGCTTAAATTGGCTGCTGAAAATCGGCGGTGTGAGGCCCTGTTGACCGTCCCCGGCGATGGAAAGAACCTTTCCATCGCCCGAAACCAAGCCCCACCTTTCCAGTCTTCACTGATCGGACGATCCAGGCGTTTCCACAGCATTTTGAAAGAAAACCTTCTTCTTTTCGAGCTGGCGCCGAGATTGCTGTCATATGACGGTATTATTATTCCCAAAAGATTCGCTTACTGGCGATGAGGGGCTGGAACTTGAAGATTTGCGCATCATTCTCAAAAGCGAAACCCGCCGTTCTGATTTTGGCTTTTTCCGCGAACCTTTTCCCGGCTTTCGCCGCCGACCTTCCCTCTTTCAAAAACCAGCCTTCCCCAATTGGCGACAACGATCCCTGGAGCGGCTTTTATCTCGGCGGCCATGTCGGCGAGATCTTCGGCGCGAGTCGCTGGACAGCGACGGGCAATGACGCCGCCTCAGGCTTCTCTCCCGCCGTTTCGCACGATGGCCAGCAGGGACCGCTCAACGGCGGCTACCAGGTCGGGTGGAATCATCTTTTCGCGTCGCGCTGGCTGGCCGGCTTAGAGGCGGACGTCACTTTTCCCGACCTGATGGCCGCCAATCACACCGCGCCGGGCGGGGCGGTCACCAACGACCAACTGCAGTTCTACGGGAGCCTGCGTGGCCGTCTTGGATACTCTTTCGGCAACATCCTGCCTTATGTGACCGGCGGCTTCGTCCTGTCGCGCGACATGATTTCACGCAGCAGCGCCGCAAGTTTCGACCAGAACTGGTTTACCCGCGAGGGATACGCGGCCGGCGCCGGCGTCGAATTGCGCCTGTCGCCGCAATGGAGCGCCAAGTTCGAATATATCTTCGACGGCTTCCCGCGCTCGAGCCTCTATTTCGCCAATGTCGGCCAGACCTACGTCTCGAACCTTGGCGTCCACAATGTCACCGGCGGGTTGAACTATCATTTTTCCTCCGACGAGAGCGATCCCGGCATCCTGCCGAACCTCGACAATTTCTCCATTCACGGCCAGACGACCGCCATCTACCAGGCCTCACTGCCGATGCGCGCCAATTACAACGGACTGCAGAGCCTTGGACCCGTCTATGTCGCGCGCGACACCAACAGCGTCACGGCCTTCCTCGGCTATCGCATCCAGCCCGGCACGGAACTCTGGTTCAACCCCGAGCCCTTCCAGGGTTTTGGCCTCGACAACACGCACGGCCTCGGCGGCTTCTCCAACGGCGAGGCGCAGAAGGGCGGCTTCCCCTTCCCGCATTACAACACCGCGCGTCTCTACCTGCGCCAGACTCTCGGGCTAGGTGGCGAGCAGGAGGACATCGAAGACGGCGCCAACACCTTCGCCAGCAAGCAGGATTATTCGCGCGTCAATCTGATTTTCGGCCGCCTGTCCGTGACCGACAATTTCGACAACAACGCCTATAGCCATGATCCGCGCGGCCAGTTCATGAACTTCTCGCTGATGGACGCGGGGGCGCTCGACTATGCCGCCGACCAGAAGGGCTATACCTGGGGCGCCGTGGCCGAACTGAATCAGAAGACATGGGCCATTCGCGCCGGCGCCTTCCTGGAGCCGACCGTTCCAAACGGCAATAACTTCGACGCTTCGTTGCGTGGCATTCAGGAGATCGTTGAGTTTGAGGAGCGATATTCGGTCCTCGACCAAGCGGGCAAATTGCGGCTGTTGTCCTTTATCGATTGGGGCAATTCCGGCCTGTTCAGCGGCTATTCCACTCCAGCGACGGTGGGATTGATCTGTTCGCTCTCAAACCCGACGACCTGCGCGCATCATCTCGAATATGGCTTTGTCGCCAATTTCGAGCAGGCGCTGACCGAGAATATCGGGTTGTTCTCCCGCCTGTCCTGGCGCAATGCCCAGACCACGATCATGGCCTGGACCGACATAGACGAGAGCGCGTCGCTGGGAGCCCAGTTCAAGGGCGCGCTCTGGGGCCGGCCGGACGACCTTGTCGGGGTCGCGGGGGTGGTCAACGGGTTGTCGAAGTCCTATCAGAACTTTCTCGGCGCGGGCGGTCTCGGCATCAATATCGGCGACGGCGCCCTGAGCTATTCCGGCGAGAAGATCGTGGAATCCTATTACCAGATCGGCGTGACCAAATGGTCGGCCTTGACTTTCGACTATCAATTCATCGGTTCGCCCGCCTATAATTCTGCGCGAGGACCGGCCAACATCCTTTCAGCGCGCCTGCACGCACAATTCTGACTTTTTCTCAGCTGAAGTCGGTTTCGGCTTTTCACCTAGATGTGAGCTTGCAATAGGTTGTGCACGCACACCGCTCTAGTTTTTTACCTGCGAGGGCCGCGACGCCGTCCCCATGGACATGGCCGCGGAGGAAGGCTTTCCAGAGTCGGCGCTCTTGCCCGGAGCCGGAAAGTTGTAGCCGATAATGGCCTTGGCCACCCAGCCGTCCGATCCCTGCGTGAAGCCGCGGCCTATTCCCAGTTCGAGGTCGACCTCGCCCACCGGAAAGTCGGTGACTACGAACAATTGTTGGCTCTGTTGGCGCGCCGGCAGGAAATTGCCGATCTTGCCGAAGTCGGCGTAATATTCGAGTCCGACAAACCGCTCGTCGCCCAGGTTGCGGGCGACGCGCAAAGACGGCGCGAAATCCGTTTCGCCTGCGGCGCCAAAACTGAGATCGACGATCGGATTGGCGATCACTTCCCAGTCCGCATTTCGAACACCGATGATGGGCCTGATCTCCAATCCCACCCGCGTCAACGAGAAGTGCGGCGTCTCGTAACCGAGCTCAAAACTGACGCCGTAGAATAAGTCGCGCTTGGCAGCGTCCGGGACGACGAAGAGATTGCGGATCTTGGCTCCATCGGAGAAAAAGTGGCCGCTGCCGGCGATGCCAAAAGGCGCGTAGAAACCGAACTCCCACCAAGGCGTCAGACCATAGGCGAATTCAGGCGTGCCTTGCAGGCTATGATTGGAGACGAAAGCGCCTGGAAACTCCGGTCGGGTCTGGCCTCTGAACGCGTAGTTGAGGTGCTGTTGATAGGTCCACTGTCCGACTTCGGCGATATCAGCATTATAGACCTGGATTTCGTCATGGACCTGATCGGCGGCAAAGGCGCGCGAAGTCAAGATCGACAAAGCTGTTGCTGCGACGGCGATCCAATAGCCAGCCCGACCTCTTTGATTAAAAATGGCCATCTCGCAATTCCTGCGCCTGGGGCAAAATCGATTCTTGTGGCTACCGCACCTGTAACCAAGCCATTGAACATCGCCAACCAAAAATCGCGTTTCTGCGGTGAGCGATACCGACCCTCCTGCAACCAAGATCTTGCATTGCCGGTTTGACATATGCGCTTTGGTCCCGCGCCCGTCCCACACTGGGGGAATTCCATGAATCGCAATGATGTCACCGAAACGATCGTCGCCGCCAAGATCGCCAAAGGGCTGAAATGGTCTGATGTCGCCGCCAAAGTCGGCCTGTCCAAGGAATGGGTCACCGCCGGCTGCCTGGGACAGATGACCTTCGACGCCGCGCAGGCTTTGAAAATCAAGGAAATCTTCGAACTGTCAGATGAAGCGGCGGCGCTTCTGCAGGTCGTTCCCACCAAGGGCTCCCTGTCAACGCCCGTGCCGACAGACCCATTGATCTATCGCTTCTACGAATTGGTCAGCGTCTATGGCACGACGTTCAAGGAATTGATTCATGAGGAATTCGGCGACGGCATCATGTCCGCCATTGATTTCAAGATGGACCTGAAGCGCGAAGCCCATCCGGCTGGCGATCGGGTGGCCATCACCATGTCGGGCAAATTCCTGCCCTACAAACCCTATTGAACGGCTAGAGCGTTTTCCAGCGAAGTGGATGCCGGTTCGCGTCAAGAAAACGCGTGAAAACAGGAATCTAGAGCCCCGATCCGATTCAATCGGATCGGAAAAGGCTCTAGCGGCGAACCTCCGGATGCCCTCCAGCCAGGAAAACGCTGAGTTTCGGACAAAAATCCAAGGTTCGCGGCGGATGCGCGGCTGTCACAAGCTTTCAACACTCGATGGATAGAGCTCCATATCCGACTGCAGAACGCATTGGATTGACGCCGGGCGCACCATCGGGAGGCCAATTTGACCAACGTCGTTTTTTTTGAAGGCTTTGATTCCGGCCCCGGTGATGATCTCTGGGAAACCAATGGTACGGTGTCCGGGACTTTCGCCATCGGCGGCATAGCCAATGCCGGCGTTGTCGGAGCCAGCGCCGGGGGCCTGGGACCCATCTTTGACCTCGCCGCATTTGGCGATGGCGTCCTGTTCCAGGGATTTGACGCGAATTCTGGCTATGGGCTATGGACCTCCAACGGCACGGCGGCGGGGACGGTCGAAATCGGCGGCCTGGACAATGCGGGGGTGACGGGCGCCTATTCCCAGGGGCTGGATCCCAGCAGCATCACCGTTCTCGGCGGCCAGGCGATTTTCCTTGGCGATGATTCAAATTACGCCTCGAAATACGCCCAGAGCCTCTGGATGACCGACGGAACCAATTCCGGAACGACGGAAATCGGTGGGCTTGGCAACGCGGGCATTGCCGACAAATATGCGTCAGGCTGGAATCCTGCGGGTTTCACCGCCATCGGCGGCGAAGTTTTCTTCACGGCCACGGACTCCGTTGATTACACCGGCATTTGGGTCACCAATGGCGCGGCGGCGGGGACGATCGAAATCGGCGGCCTGAAAAATGCTGGAATTGCCGGCGCTCCCACAACCGCGTTCGAACCAAGCGCCTTCCTGAGCCTAGGCTCGAAAGCGCTTTTCGAAAATTCCGGCCTCTGGGTTTCCAATGGAACCGCCGCCGGAACCACGGAGATTTCGACAGTCGTCGGCCTCGATCTCACGGTTGTTGGAAACGAAGGCTATTTCAGCGGCGACGACTCCAGCGGCGATCCGACGCTCTGGGAGACCAACGGCACGGCGGCCGGCACGATCGAAATCGGCGGCGTCGCCAATGCCGGCGTCAGCGGCGCTGACTCCAAAGGTCTCAATCCCTGCAATTTCACGGCGCTCGGAAACGAGGTGGTGTTTACCGGCTCCGATGCGAGCGGCGCCCAAATTCTCTGGATCACCAACGGAAGCGCAACAGGCACTGTGGAAATCGGCGGCCTCGCAAATGCGGGCGTCAACGGCGCGGTCGGCGCGTCCGGCCTGGCGCCGCAAACATTTGCGTCGCTCGGCGACAATGTCCTGTTCACCGGTCAGGACAGCAGCGGACAATGGGCCTCTGGGTCACCGACGGGACCTCCGGCGGAACCTTCGAGATCGGCGGCGTCAACAACGCCGGCGTGACAGGCGCGCCTTCAGGAGGGCTCACCACACAATCCTTCTTGGTGAGCGGCGGCTTGGCCTATTTTGATTCAAACGATGCGAATGGCGTCAACGCTCTCTGGGTCAGCGACGGGACCGTCGCCGGGACCTATGAGCTCAACCCCACGACGGAAAATTCGTCCGGCTTCGCGGCGGACCAATTGACCGCCGCCAGCGGCTCCGTCGCCTGCTATTGCCGGGGCTCCCTGATCGAAACGGAGCACGGCGCCACGCCTGTGGAGTCGCTATCGATCGGAGACAGGGTGACGACGCTCGACGGCAAGGCGAAGCCGATCAAATGGATCGGCATGCGCTCCTATAAAGGCCGCTTCGTCGCGGGAAACCGCGAGGTGCTGCCGATCCGCATCCGCGCGGGGGCGCTCGACGAAAACATCCCCTCGCGCGACCTTTGGCTCTCTCCCCATCACGCGCTCTATCTCGAGGGCGTGCTGATCGAAGCGAAGGACCTCGTCAATGGCGTTTCGATCATTCAGGCGGAAACGACCGGGCGTGTCGATTATTTCCATGTGGAGCTGTTCGATCACGATGTGATTTTTGCCGAGGGCGCGCCAGCCGAAAGCTTCGTCGACAACGACAGCCGCGCCATGTTTCAGAACGTCGGGGATTATCTCGCGCTCTACCAGGACGACGAGCGCCGCATCCCGCCGCCCTTCGCGCCGCGTCGCGACGAAGGCTTCGAACTCGAGGCGGCGCGACAAAAGATAGCGGCGCGGGCCGGCGTCGCAAGCGAGCCCAGGGCGCCCGGCGAATTGCGCGGCTGGGTCGAAGGCGCAAGCAGCGAGGGCCTTTGGGGCTGGGCGCAGAATGCGTGCGATCCGCAAACCGCCGTTTGCATTGATGTGCTCGCCGACGGCTGCCTCGTCGGCCGCGTGCTGGCCAATCGTTTCCGGGCCGATCTTGAAACGGCGGGCCTCGGCGAGGGACGCTGCGCCTTCCATTTCGAAGCGCCGGAGGGCGTCGATTTCGCGAAAGCCCGCGTCGAACTGCGACGCGCTTCCGACGCAGCGGCGCTTCCCTCCCCGGCTTTTTTTTGCGCAGCGTAAGAGCAAGTCGTCCAGGGACGACACGCAAATCGTCACCCCTGGGCGATCTGATGGGTCAGGTTTTTTTCAGGCAGCCGGGTTTTTGACGCCTTGCCACGGAGCCAACCCGGCCCTCAAAGGCCGCCGTAAAACCTGCCAAAAGCCTGGGCCGACAACATGGCCATGAGCAAAGCTCCGGCTCCCGCAACCAAAACGTGCCGGGTGCGACGCAGTTCAAAAGTTCCGACCCGGCAAAGCAGCAAATAGGCGAAAACGAGATTCAAGGCGCCCCAAAGCACGTTGACCCCGGCAGACGAGAGGCCCTCTCCCGGCGGCGTGGCGAAGGGACTTTGAAAAGGATGCCCGGTCACTCCGCTGACGAAATGGGGAATGGCGTTGACCAGGAAGGCTCCCCCGAAAAAATACGAGATGTAATGGGGCCAACGCATGGCTCAGCCTCTACTTCTTGGGAGATAGCTCCTCCCAGCTTTTGCCGCAATGCGCGCGCTGCTTTAGCAGAACGGCTTCCGCGCCGAGGACGCAATGTGCCGGGCGGAATGCTGAACACATTTCGCGTTGGGGCGCGCCGCCGAACATGTGAATCTCTGGTCAACACCAGAAAGGAAAGAAGGACTTTCCTGAAACATTGGAGCGGGCGAAGGGATTCGAACCCTCGACCCCAACCTTGGCAAGGTTGTGCTCTACCCCTGAGCTACACCCGCATCCGTGGGACGACGCCCGGGGGAAAGAATGGGCGTCGTGGGCGCTATATGCCGCAAACGTCCGGACATTGCAACAGGCCGCGAAAGTTCTTTTTCGCAAATTCGTCGCAGGGCGATTTTTCCTTACTTTGGCGCGGGAAACGCGTCGAAAAACTTGCAGAAGTCGCGCAGCGCAGCCATTTTAGGATCGCCTCCCTTGCGGCCGGAGGGGTCACAGATCACAGGACAAGCGATGCCACAGGCGGACAGATCCCTTTTTTCCCAGGCCGATGCGCGCGCCCCCGGCGCCGACCTGATCGACGTGACCCTGCAAGAGTTTCGCGCCGAGGTCATGGACGAATCGATGCGCCGGCTGGTCCTGGTGGACTTCTGGGCGCCTTGGTGCGGCCCGTGCAAGCAGCTTGGCCCTGTCCTCGAAAAAATCGTCAAGGCGGCGCGCGGAAAGGTCCGCCTCGCCAAGATGAATATCGACCAATGGCCCCAAATCGCTGAAAAGCTTGGCATTCAGTCCATTCCGGCCGTCGTCGCCTTCCGCGACGGCCAGATGGTCGACGGTTTCGTCGGCGTGCTGCCGGAAAGCGAGATCAAGGCCTTCATCGATCGCTGCGGCGGCTCCGACGGCCCCGACATCGACGCTGATTACGCCGAGGCGCAAGCCCTGCTGGACGCCGGCGACGCGGAATCGGCGGAGCCGGCCCTGCTGGCGATTCTCGAAGCCGATCCGGCGCATGTCGGCGCGCGGGCCGGCGTGGCGCGCGTTCTTGTGGCGCGGAAACAATTCGACGAGGCCAGGGCCCTGCTCGACGCCATTCCCGTCAATCAGTCACAGGCAGCGCCCGTCGCGGCTGCGCGCGCCGAGCTGGCGCTGGCCGAGCAGGCGGGCGCGGTCGGCGATCTCGCCGGCTTGCTGGGTCGGGTCGCCAAGGCGCCCGACGACCATCAGGCGCGCTACGAGCTCGCCGTGGCGCTGAACGGCGCCGGCCAGCGTGAGGCGGCGGCGGCGGAGCTGTTGCAATCGTTCAAGCTGGACCGCAGCTGGAATGACGGCGCGGTCCGAAAGTTGCTCCTGCAACTCTTCGAGAGTTGGGGACCGCTCGACCCCGCCACGCGGTCAGCCAGGCGACAGTTGTCGTCGCTGATGTTTTCGTGATCGGACAGACCATGGCGACGAACAAGACCTATCTCAGGGCGTCCGACCTTCCTGAAAATATTCCGCTGTTTCCGCTGTCCGGCGCGATTCTGCTGCCCGGCGGACAATTGCCGCTGAACATCTTCGAGCCGCGCTATCTCGCGATGTTCGACGACGCCATGCGTGGCGAGCGCATCATTGGAATCGTCCAGCCGGCCTCTGGCGGCGAAGCCGCTCCGGGCGAAACGCCGGCCCTGCGCCCGGTCGGCGCCGCCGGGCGCATCACCCAATTGTCGGAAACCGGCGACGGCCGCTATTTCGCGGTGCTGAGCGGCATAGCCCGGTTCCGGCTGGTCACCGAGCTCGATTCGTCGACCCCGTACCGGCAGGCCCGCGTGGATTATGAAGGGTTTTCCGAAGACTTCACGCCCGAGGAGACGGTGCCGGCCAGCCAGCGTGACACTCTCAACCTTATCGCCTTCGATCTCGCGCAGGCGCTGAAGCTCGACATAGCGCGCAAGGATATAGAGGCCATGCCCGATTTTGACATGATCTCGGTTTTCGCCATGATCGGCCCCTTCAATCCCGCTGAAAAGCAGGCCTTGCTCGAAGCCCAGGATCTCGACGCCCGCGCCGACCTGCTGCTCGCCCTCGCCGAAATCGCGCTTTCGCGGGTCACCAATGCGGCCAGACCGCTGCAATAGGAACAAACGCATGAATGACGCCGAAACCCCGAAACCGGGCGACGCCGCCGAAGCCCCCGGGGCCAGGACCGCTGCAAATCCAGCCGGAGTCGATCCGCGCCTGTTGGAAATCCTGGTCTGCCCGTTGACCAAGACCACTTTGCGCTACGATCGCGAGCGCAATGAACTGGTGTCGCTGGCCGCCCATCTCGCCTATCCGATCCGGGACGGCATTCCAATCATGCTGCCCGAAGAGGCGCGACGAATCGACGAGTGATCGCCTGCTTCTTTATTTCGCTTGTTGCTTAATTCCAGATCGGAAGGCGGCAGGTGTGACCGACGGCTGTTGCGTTTATGGCGCACACTTGTGCAATTTGCTCAAAGGCGCCAGAAATGGCGCCTGCGTATTGTGCGCAGTCGATCATCCTGGCGAAATTTCATGAAACTGGTTACCGCAATCATCAAACCGTTCAAGCTCGAAGACGCCCGCCAAAAACTGACGGATTTGCGCATCGACGGGCTGACCGTCAGTGAAGCCAAGGGCTATGGCCGCCAGAAGGGCCATACCGAAATCTATCGCGGCGCCGAATATGCCGTCAGCTTCCTCCCCAAAATGCGAATCGAAGTGGTCGTCCGCGACGACCAGGTGGAGAGCGTGATCGAGGCGCTCAAGACCGCGGCTCATACCGGACAGATTGGCGACGGCAAGATTTTCGTCAGCCCCGTCGAGCGCGCCGTGCGTATCCGCACCGGCGAAACCGACAACGACGCCATCTGAAGCCTTCCCCCCTCGTTTCGCGACGGAGCCGGCGGCGCGGCCGGGACAATCCGCGCAAGCTTGACGAGGCCAGGAAATCGTTTGATCATAAACCATTCGCCGCACGCGCTTTGCGGCGAATTTGGCATGCCGCGCTCGAAGCGCATGCGGGGTCGGACATGTCGAAGGCGATTACCGATTTTCTCGACATTCTCGATCTCGAAAAGCTCGAGGAAAACCTGTTTCGCGGACGCAGTCCCCAGGTAGGCTGGCAGCGCGTGTTCGGCGGTCTCGTCATCGCCCAGGCGCTCGTCGCGGCGCAACGCACGGTCGAGCATTTCGCGCCGCATTCGTTGCACGCCTATTTCCTGCTCGGCGGCGACCCTTCCGCGCCCATTGTTTATCAGGTGCAGCGCCTGCGCGATGGCCGCAGCTTCGCCACGCGCCGCTGCGAAGCCATCCAGCATGGCCGCGTGATCTTCACCCTCGCCGCGTCTTTCCATATCGACGAACCCGGACTTGAACACGCCTTTTCGGCGCCCGACGTCCCCCCGCCAGAGGACCTGCCCGACGAAAGCGAATTCCTGAGCCGGTACGGCGCGCAATTGCCGGAAGCCGTGCGCCACTATTTCGCGCGCGAGCGGCCCATCGAAATGCGCCCAACCGACCCCACGCATTACACCCGCGCCGGACAGGCGGACATCGTGCAAAAAATTTGGGTGCGGACCTCGGGGCGACTGCCGGACTCTCCCGACCTCCACCGCGCCGCCCTCGCCTACCTGTCCGATATCACCTTGCTCGACACCGCCCTTGTCGGCCATGGCCGTTCCGTCTTCGATCCAAGAATTCAACCGGCCAGCCTCGACCATGCCCTCTGGCTCCATCGTCCCTTTCGCGCCGATGCATGGATGCTCTATGTCCAGGACAGTCCGAACGCGCGAGGCGCCCTCGGTTTCAGCCGCGGCGCCCTATATTCGCGCAATGGCGCGTTGATCGCTTCGGTGGCGCAGGAAGGTTTGATCCGACCGATCGGTGATTCCGGCGGGGCGCCGGCCCAATCTGGTTAATTTTATGGCAATTACGCTTTCCTTATGCGTTTCGGCGCCTAAAACTTAGGCCGCTCCCGGCCAAGCCTGTGCGTGTCGCGACAAAACCCAAAAAACTGGCTTATTTTCAGTGACTTGAAGAATCGGGCTTTCTGGCATGGTCCTTGTTAAGCGAGGGCGTGCCGGCTGGTCCCTCCCGCCGGCAGCCCGCCCAAACACGAGACGTGTTCAAACTCGCGAAAAATTATAGGGAACAACAGATGAAAATCGTAATGGCGATCATTAAGCCGTTCAAGCTGGACGAGGTGCGCGACGCGCTCACCAACGTCGGCGTACACGGCCTGACTGTCACGGAAGTCAAAGGCTATGGTCGCCAGAAGGGCCATACCGAGATCTATCGCGGCGCGGAATATGCCGTGAGCTTTCTGCCAAAATTGAAGATCGAAGTCGCGGTCGCCGCGGATCTGCTGGACAAGACCATCGAAACGATCTCCTCCTCCGCCCGCACCGGCCAGATCGGCGACGGCAAAATCTTCGTATGCCCGCTGGAGCAGGCGATCCGCATTCGCACCGGCGAGCGCGATTCCGACGCTCTTTGATTCCCCTTTTTGTCAGGATATGATTATGCTTTCGTTCCCCTCCCGCAAGACTGCGCTACGCGCGCTGGGTCTCGGCGTCGCCGGCGCGGCGCTCTGCGCCGTAGCCGCCTTCGCGCAGACCGCGGCCCCGGCAGCCGCTGACGCCGCCGCCGCCGCCGCCCCCCCGGCGCTCGTTCCCAACAAGGGCGACACCGCCTGGATGCTGACCTCCTCCGCCCTCGTGCTGATGATGTCGATCCCCGGCCTCGCGCTTTTCTACGGCGGCCTTGTCCGCACCAAGAACATGCTTTCCGTTCTCGCCCAGGTCTTCGCCATCGTCTCCATGGTCGGCGTCCTCTGGGTGCTCTACGGCTATTCCGAGGCCTTCACCAACGGCGGCTCGCTCAACAACTTCGTCGGCGGCTTCTCCAAGTCCTTCCTGGCGGGCGTTGACACCAACGCCACGGCGGCCACCTTCTCCAACGGCGTCGTCATTCCGGAACTCGCCTATATGGTGTTCCAGATGACCTTCGCCATGATCACCCCGGCGCTGATCGTCGGCGCCTTCGCGGAGCGCATCAAGTTCTC
>Ga0182030_10013709_pt1 | contig 16096 bp, 11 predicted proteins | sample 812S3MmetaG_FD_121299 | JGI IMG/M metagenome (GOLD analysis project Ga0182030, IMG submission 121299) | Permafrost microbial communities from Stordalen Mire, Sweden - 812S3M metaG (Illumina Assembly) | ecosystem: Environmental > Terrestrial > Soil > Wetlands > Permafrost | place: Sweden...
CCGATGTCGGCGCAGAAGCCGATCATCTCGGCGTTGTATTTTTCTTTGATCCAGGACATCAGCACCGAGGTGTCGAGTCCGCCGGAGTAAGCGAGAACAATTTTCATGTGACGGACATTAAACCGCGAAGCGGCCCGGAAGGCAAAGTGGAAATGAACTTGAAAGGTGCGCGCCGGGACAATGACAATTGATTACCAGCAAGACATGATATCGTAGCGAAAGGTCATATCACTGGCGTTGTAACCTTTATACCACTTGGAGTGGCCGTCGGCGAAAAGGACGTTCTGGCCCAGACTGTGCGCCTGCCATTCCACCCATTGATAGCCGGCACCTTCCGTGGCAAAGCCGTTCGCCGGCCCGCCGACGCAGTTCTGCGAATAGTCATCCTTGTCGCAGTCGCCCGGTTGAAAATACTGGCCGTTGTCAATCGTGTCGCCGGACAGCACCTGTGCGGCCGGAAATAAAATCCGCGAGCTTTTCACCGGAGCGAAGTGCGGGCTGACCGGATCGGACGCAATGAAGGCCGCGCGCGCGCCGTTGAAATAATTGAACGCCGACTGGTTGGGCAGCGGCAACTGCGCATTGCCCGGACAATGATAGGCATTGGTGTTGCCAACGTAGGAAAAAATCTGCTGCATCCAGCCGGGCTTTCCGGTGGTTGGATCATTGGTGTTCCAATAAATCGTGCTGCCGGATTCGGGGCAGAACTCTTTGTTGTCGTCCGCATACATCCTCATGCCCAGGCCGATCTGATGGAGATTGGAATTGCAACTGATGGTCCACGCCTTCTGCTTGGCCGCCGCCAGCGCCGGCAGCAGCATCGCCGCGAGAATCGCGATGATGGCGATGACTACGAGCAGTTCGATGAGCGTGAAGGCGCGGCGAATGGCGGTTGAAGGCTGAAAGTTCATTGGTTCATCTGCCGGTTCCGTTCGTGCTGCCGGGGAAGCACCACAATTCGTTGGCCACGGCCTCGTCCATTTTTTCCGTCCACGCCGTGAGCTGCATCAACCGGGCCGAACCGTCAAACACGCCGAGAATGGCCACCTTGCCATGCCGGCCGCTGGTGTTTTCATCGGGGCTGCTCGCGCCGTCGTTGAAGAGTTCCTGGTTGTCCGTCGCCGTGGCGTTGTTGCATTCCCAGAACGCCACGCCGGACGGTGACAACTGCGCCAGTTTCGCCGGCGGATTCAATCCGCGGTCAAAGCCACAGACGGCGCCGTTCATCACATAGCTGGAAATTTTCTGGGGCCGCAATTGAAACAACGCGCTGTTCGTGTCATCGCTCGGACAGAAATACATTTTGGGGCTGCCGAGCACTGGCCAGAAGCTGCCGGTTTGAACCTTGAACTGGTCCGGCGCGCTCGTGTCGTAAGTATAAAGCCAGCCTTGCGGGCCAGGACTCGACTGCTCACCGGAAAACCAATTGGCCCAGGGCATGAAATCGTTGTTGTCCGAAGCCACGAGATTCATGGCCACGCCGAGCTGCTTGAGATTGTTCAAGTCCACCGCCCGATAGCCGCTCTGCTTGGCCTTGGACAAGGCCGGCAGCAGCATCGCCGCCAGAATCGCAATGATCGCGATGACCACCAGCAGTTCAATCAACGTGAATGCCGGAGCCTCGTTCCTGTATTTTGAAAATTCTTCCATGCGCCACTTTCTGGACGGAAACGAACGCGCTGAAGTTTCAATTTTATCCCGCGCGGAAAACAATTCCCATTTCGTCACGGCGGAAAACCGATGGCCAGTTTCACGGCGGAATATTCGGGGTGAATTTTTCCGGCGCGCGTGCGGATGATCAAATCCGGCTCCGTCCACGTCTGGCCGCGAAACCACTCCGGCAAATCCACCGCGCGCAGCAGGCCAAACAAGGCGACCAGCGCCGGGTCGCCTTCGCGAAAAACCACCGGGCGCTTGCGGACGATGACCAATCCAGAATTTTTGGCGGCGGCTTCCACGCGCGCAAGCTGCGCGGGTTCGTGCGGAAACACGCAGGCGAAAAATCCGCCGGGCGCGAGATGTTTTGCGGCGGTCGTGCAATAATCGGCAATCGTGCCGCGCAATTCAAACCGGCACGCGAGCTTTTGCGGATGCTCGCTCTCGACGCCCGCGCCGAGCGGAAAATACGGCGGGCTGCCGGTGATGAGATCAAATTTTTCCTCGGCACGCAGAATTTTTTCGTCGCGGAAATCACCTTCGCGGATTTCGTAACGGTTTTCAAGTCCGTTGTAGCGTGCGGATTTATTGGCGAGCGCGACACTTTCAGTTTGAGCTTCAATGGCGACAAATTTCGCGCCGGGCAGCCGCCACGCGCCAATCATGCCGACGGTGCCGCTGCCGCTGCCGAGGTCCAGCGCGGTGCGCGCCGTCGGACACCAAGTCGTGCCATACCACGCCGTCAAAATATCGTCCGTGGAAAACCGGTGGCCGTCGCGCAGTTGAAACAAGCGAAAGTGTCCGCTGATGGCGTCGAGCGTTTCGTGCGGTTCGACAACGAGCGGAGCGCCGGTCTCCGACCCGGCGGGTTGGGGGGAATCTTCTTTTCGAGCCGGGCCGGAGGCCGGCGTTCCAAACCCCGGCGGGATAATTCCCGGTTTGGCCCAGCCTTTGAAATGCGTTTCCGTTTTCACAACTTAACTTTTCGGCGCCGGCTTGAGCGGTTCGATGTGGATGAGCACGTCGCGGACCGACGGGATTTCCACGCGCACCTTGTTTTTCACCTCGTGGCCGATGCGGTGCGAATGTTCCACCGTCATCCGCAGGTCCACCTCAACGTGCATGTCCACGAAAAACTGGTAGCCCATCTTGCGCACAAAACATTTTTCCACGCCGCCCACGCCGGGAATCGTGCCCGCGACCGCGCGGATTTTCTCGATGAGTTCGCGGTCGGGCGAGCGGTCCATCAATTCGTTGAACGCCGGGCGCAGCAGCCGCGCGCCGTTGAAGGCGATGACGCACGCCGCCACCAGCGCCGCCCAGTTGTCGGCGTGTTCGTAGCCCGGCCCGCCAATTAACGCGATGGTGATGCCCAGAAACGCCGCCGCCGAGGTGATGGCGTCGCTGCGGTGATGCCATGCATCGGTTTCCACGGCGGAGCTGGACACCGTCTGCGATTCGCGCAGCACGAAGCGGAACAGCGATTCTTTCATGGCAATCACGACGACCAGAATAATCAAAGTCCATCGTGACGGTGCGCCGCGCGGGGCAATGATGCCGTGGAGCGAATGAAAGGCGATCATGCCCGCCGCCAGCAACAGCAGGGCGGAAACAATCGCGGCGGCGAGCGGTTCGGCCTTGCCGTGGCCGTAGGGATGGTCTTCATCGGCTGGCGTCTCGGCCACGACCAGACCGCGCCAGACGATGATGGAACTGAAAATATCCGCGAGCGATTCCACCGCGTCGGCGATGAGCGCCTGCGAATGGCCGAGGACGCCCGCGAGAAATTTCGCGATGGTCAGCACGACGTTCGCGGCGAGGCCGAGGAACGTGGCGCGCAGGCTGCGTTGCAGGCGGGCGGTTGACACGCACCCAGTGTTGAATTTCACATTTCGCGTGTCGAATTCAAAATGCTGCCGGCCCCGGTGAATCGGCGCTGGCTGGCTTGATTTTTGTCGGGGGCTTTTGAGGAAATCAGAACCAACCGAAGTCCGGCTCTTCAGCGCCTATCCTAACCTTGACCAAAAATTCCCAGATGGATTCCCGCGCCGGCGGGATCAATTTTTATGTTGGAACTACCAACACGGCGCAAAACACCATCAACCTCAATGGCGGTGTGTTAAAGACAAGTGGGAACGACCCAAGTAGCTCGACCTTCCGGCCCGCCCTTTCTGGAATGACAGTGGATGTGGACAGCGGCTGCACGATGAACAATCCCAACAGCTATAACATCACCATGGCCGCCGTTTTGTGGCATGGCACCGGGACTCCCGATGGCGGGCTGGGGTTGAATGACAGCGGCACACTTACCCTGAATTCCGCCGGCAACAACTACAACTATATCGCCAAGCGCGCCACCAAACTAATGTCGCCGGTCTGGGTGAACCTTCTGACCAATACGGCGGCGACCAACGGGGTGATTACCATCAGCGACTACTTAAGTGATCTGAGCAGCAAGGCACCGATCTCGGCCTATTACCGGCTCAAGTGGCCGCCGCCAAGATGATGAATCGGGCGCGGGTTTTTCAGGGCGGTATTGCGCTAGGCTTTGACAACTTCCAAGACAAAAAAACTTTCCACCAGTCTTGTGTCAGTTACCCGGCATTCCAGATTGGCAAAGCACTCCTTAGTCAGCGGTGCGCCTACTGGCATCGCCGACCGGGGCGTGAGGCCAAATCGCTTGAACTTATCTAGGTTCGCGCCCGAGGTATTGCCGCAACCCATCACCTGCCCGGCGATTTCCACCGTGGGTAGGTTGATGACATATTCACTGGCCGCTTGCAATAGTTCGAAGGAATAGTTGCGGTTGCGGATAACGCAGCCCATCAGCGGCGGTTCAAACTCCAGGATTGTGTGCCACGACAGGGTCATTATGTTTGCGCGTCCGCCGCAGGCAGTTCTTAGCAGCACGACTGGTCCCGGTTAAAGCAAGCCATAAACCCTGGACAAAGGAAATGATTTCCAGCCATGGTTCTTACTTAGTCACGCCAGGACTACTATGTCAACTGCGACGACCAAGTAGAGTGCCGCCGGTTCCGGACATATTAGTTGTTGCCTTTTCCCTGAATTTCAGGTAATAATCCCTTACCTATGAGTATTAATCAACTAACACCATCACAACTGCGCCAGGCAGCCGACCTACAGGAACGGATTGCCAAACTGCAAAACGAACTAGCCACCATCTTTGGTTCTGAAACCAAAGCTCCAACCATCCAGGCCGCCAAACCGGCCAAACGTAAGATGAGCGCCTCGGCCATCGCCAAAATCCGGGCGGCACAAAAAGCCCGCTGGGCGAAGATCAAGGCGACCAAAGCGATTCCGGCGCCAGCACCCAAAGCGGTTGCGGCATCTGTTCCGGCGGCGAAACCGGTGAAGAAAGGCCGCAGCATCAGCACCGAAGCCAGGGCTAAAATGGCGGCGGCGGCCAAAGCCAGATGGGCCAAGGTCAAAGCTGCGAAAAAGTAATTTTCAAAATATCTAAACCGCAAAGGCCGCTTCAGTGGAAGCGGCCTTTGCTTTTTGGCCGTCACATTCGGGATCAATTCTTCACAGTCTTCTTTGCCACTTTGATTTAGGTTAGGCGAACAGCGGCAACCGATCCGTGGAAGCCATCTCGGTTATTTGCCAGAGGTTGATTAAGTGGACCTAGAATAACTCGTTACGGAAAATCCGAAGCGGTATGTCCGGGTTACTCCATTATGCTTCAAGCCAAAAGTTCCTGAATCTCCTCCCAGTTCAATGCGGCCGCGAACTCTTCCTCGCCGGCAATGGTGGCTTGGATGATTTCGCGTTTGCGGTTTTGCAGCATCAGGATTTTTTCCTCCACCGTGTCGCGCGCAATCAGCTTGTAGCTCGTCACCACCTTCGTCTGACCGATACGGTGCGCGCGATCCGTCGCCTGGTCTTCCACCGCCGGATTCCACCACGGATCGAAATGAACCACCGTGTCTGCGCCGGTCAGATTCAGGCCCACGCCGCCGGCTTTCAGACTGATGAGAAACACCGGGATCGCCGCGTTGGTTTGAAATTTTTCCACCACCGCCGCGCGGTCGGTGGTCGAACCGTCGAGATAACAAAACTCAATTTTCTCCTCCGCCAACCTTTCCTTCAACAGCGTCAGCATCCCGACAAACTGGCTGAACACCAACATGCGATGGCCGCCGTCAATCACTTCCTCCAGCAGTTCGCCGAACAACTCCAGCTTGCCCGACGCCGTCGCCGGATTCACGTTCTCCAATTTCAACAGCCGCAAATCGCAGCACACCTGCCGCAGCCGCAGCAGCGCGGTCAGCACCACCAGGCGGCTCTTGGCGATGCCCTGCGCGCCGACCGCTTCCAACACTTCCTTGCGGCTCGCTTCGATGACCTGCTGATAAACCTGCCGCTGGTCCGTCGTAAGTTCGCAGAAAGAAACCTGCTCAATCTTCGCCGGCAAATCCGCCGCGACTTCTTTTTTCAGCCGGCGCAACATGAACGGTCGCAGCCGCCGCGCCAGCCGTGATTGCGCCTCCGCATTTTTCTCCTTCGCGATGGGCAGTTCGTAACGCTCGCGGAAATCTTTCGCGGTGCCGAGATAGCCCGGCATGAGAAAATCGAAGATGGACCACAAATCCAAAACGGAATTTTCCAGCGGCGTTCCGGTCAGCACAATCCGGTGTTTCGCGCGCACCGCCTTCACCGCCTGCGCGTTTTGCGTCTGCCGGTTTTTGATGTGCTGCGCCTCGTCGAGCGCGACGGTGTCAAATTCCTGACCGCGATATTTTTCCGCGTCGCGGCGGATCAGCGCGTAGCTCGTCACCACGATGTCGCTCGCGGCGATTTCGTCAAACCGCGCGTGCCGCTCCGGTCCGTGCAGCGCGAGAATTTTCAAATCCGGTGCGAATTTCTTCACCTCCGCCACCCAGTTGAACACCAGGCTCGTCGGGCAAACAATCAAGTGCGGAGTGCGGAGTGCGGAATGCGGAATGGCGGCGGGCGCGGTTGGCAAATTACTCCGCACTCCGCATTCCGTACTCCGCAATGTCTTAAAAAACGCCAGTGTTTGCAGGGTTTTTCCGAGGCCCATCTCGTCGGCGAGAATCCCGCCGAAGCCGTTCGCGCGCAAAAAATGCAGCCACGCCACGCCTTGTTTTTGGTAAGGCCGCAGCACATTTTCCAAATCGCCGAGCGGCGGACATTCCAGTTTGGCCTCACCGCTTTGCTTGGCGGCGCGGTCGCGCCACGCCGACGGCGCCTGAACTTTCCAATCGCCGTGCTGCCGCAAGGTGGCTTCGAGAAAACCGGCCTGCGTGTTGTTGATGCGATAGCCGGCCGCGTTCTGCTGCGGGGCGCAGTCGAGCAGCACTTCCTGCAATTCCTCGACCGCACCGGTGTCAATCACCGCCATTTTGCCATTCTTCAATCGCGTGTGGTTTTGTCCGGACAAAATCAGCCGCTGAATGTCCACCGCCGAAAAAATTTCGCCGCTGCTCGCCGAAAACACGACGCCGAGATCAAACCATTGCACGCCGGACGACGTGATTTGAAACTGCGGCTCGACGCGCTCAAGATTTTTCAGCGTGCGATTTTCCAACTGCTCGTCCAGCGTCACGCTCCATTCGCGCTGAAGTTTTGGAAATTCGCACGCGAGAAAATTCAACACGGCATTTTGTCCGAACAATTGCAGTTTGCCGCTGGCGTCGGGACTGGAAAATCCGCTGCGCTGTAACCGGCCCAGCGCCGCGCGTTCGGCATTGAAATCGCGCGTGGAATAGCGCGTCGCCACGTCGGGATCGGGCAGCCAGATGTTTTCATCCGCCGCCGTCACGCCGACGGTCATGATGCGCGAGCCGTAGGCGCATTGCAGCAGTGCGCTCAATTGCGTGAGTCCGCCTTTCAGCGCGAGCAAAAAACGCGGCGACTGCGGTTCGAGCGAAAAATCTTCCAGCTTGAAATCCGCCTCGATGCCACCCGCCGCCAGTTGCGGCCACTGCCGGCTCAAAAACTGCGGCACCTGCGCCCGCGTCACGCGCACCGGCGCGCGCAGGATTTCTTTCAACTCCGCCGGCAACCCAAGCGGCTGCAAAGAATTATTCTGCCAAACCCAGTCGCCGACCAGCACGAACGAGGATGGCTGGTTTTTCAGCGACAGGACGATTTCACCGTTGCTCTCGATCGACGCGCGCAGCGGGAGTTTCACCGGCGTCCGCGTGACGCTGATGGCGCTGGACTTGCCGAGCGTGATGTTTTCATGTCTGACAAGCAGCGGAATGAGCGCGGAAAAATCTTTTGTCTCCAATTGCAGCAGCGCGGGCGTCTCGCCAGCGGTCAGCTTTTCCAGTTGCTCCAGAATCAATAAATCCTGAAGCGTAAAGGCGAAGGTTCGTCCCTTTGGCAGGGCATTCAGCGGACACCGGCCGCCGGCCCATTTCGTTTCGAATACCAGCATCACCTTGCCGCGCGCAAGCGCCTGGTCAAAATTCGGCGGCAGGATGATGAACAGTTCCGCCGGTTCGCCGCCGGCCTCGCGCCGGAGCATGGGTGATTTTTTGACCGGCAAAACCGGCGATGATTTCGCCGGCGCCGGAACACTTTCTTTTTTTTGCGCGTTCAACCAATGCAGCCCGACGGCGACGCCGTGGGCGCAGATTTTTCCCCATTCGCGCGCCTCGCGGCAGTTGCAAAGATTTTCGATGTCAATGGAATTGCGGATTACCAGCGAGCCGCGAAAGGTCATGCCGTCGGCCTGCACCACGCCGCGCAGCAGCGGCGGCGCCCAATACGAGCTGACCACCTGGCCCTGCGCCAGATAGGCGCGGGCACGCTTCATCACGTCCCAGCCGGCGGCTTGGGCGAGCAATGATTCGGTGAGTTCAACGGCCATCGGCGACAGTATGCCGATGCGCGGCGCAGATGAGAATTAAGAATTGGCTTCCATTGTGGACACCAGCGTTGAAATCGCCAAATACAATTCCGTTCGTGCGGCTTCAAAAAATAACTGATGCGCCGGGCATTATTTGTTTGGAGTTCGGCGGACGGCCACCGTCAATTGACCGCCAGTGAAAACGCCGGTCAAAGCACCGGAAAACATTCAAAGACTGCGGCTAGTTGCGGCGAATAATCCTTGTAAATACAGGGGTTTGTCAATTTTCGGCATCTGAATCGGATTTACAGACCGGGTCCATCCGTGGTTAAATCTTCTCCGTGCTGCCACACAAACAAATTGAGCTGAAGCTCCAAGCCGCCGTCCTCAAAATTTTGAAGGATGCCGATGTCGCCGCCGTTTTAGTTCGGCCGTGTGATCCGAAATTCGGCGACTACCAGAGCAATGCGCTCATGTCGCTCGCCAAGACGCATAAAATGAATCCGCGAGAATTAGCAAATAAAGTAAAAGATATTTTTGATGTTTGTAGTTGGCCAACGCCCGAGATGCTTTTGAAATTCTCGCCTGACGATGACACGATTCCTAACTGCGACATAAGCAGTTTGTGCGACGAAGTGAAGATCGCCGGCGCGGGCTTCCTGAATTTCCGGCTGAAAAATTCCGTCCTCGCGCAAACGCTCGAAGCCGCCGCGCGCGGCGAGCATTTATTTTTTGAAAAAGCTGCGACGCCGAAAACCGTCGTCATTGATTTCAGTTCGCCGAATGTCGCCAAGCCGATGCACGTCGGCCACATCCGTTCCACCGGCATCGGCGACGCGCTCCAGCGCACGCTGCGCCTGCTCGGCCACCGCGTCATCAGCGACAACCACATCGGCGACTGGGGCACGCAATTTGGGAAACTTCTGCTCGGCTGGAAACAAATTTTGAATCGCGCCGATCTTGAACGCGACGCCATTGCCGAACTTGAACGACTTTACAAAGTCATCAACGCCGAATGCGACGCGAATCCGCTGCGGCTCGAAGAAGCCAAGTCCGAACTCGTCAAACTCCAGGCCGGCAATGCGGAAAACACCGCCATCTGGAAAGAAATGATCGCGCTGTCGCAAAAACAGTTCGACACAATTTATGGACGGCTCGGCGTAAAATTCGATCAGGCGCTCGGCGAAAGTTTTTACAATCCGTGGCTCGGCGAAGTCGTAAATGATTTGCTCGCGAAAAAAATTGCGCGCGAAAGCGAAGGCGCGGTCGGCGTGTTCAGCGACGGCTCGCTGCCGCCGAAGGAAGACCCGTTTCTCGTCAACCGCGACGGCGAATGGATTGCCGATCCCGCGCTCGTGCGCAAGAGCGACGGCGGTTTTAATTATACGACCACCGATCTGGCGACGATTGATTACCGGCTCAAAACGTGGTCGCCGGATGAAATTGTTTATGTCGTGGACGACCGGCAAAGTCCGCATTTTAAGAAGCTGTTTCTAATCTTCGCGCGCTGGCAGGCGGACGCGGCGAAAAAAGTGAAGCTGGTTCACGTCGGCTTCGGCAAAATCATGGGCGACGACGGCAAGCCGTTCAAGACGCGCTCCGGCGACACCGTGAAACTCGGCGACTTGCTGGACGAGGCGGAAGAACGCGCGTTGAAAATTGTTTCCGAAAAAAGTCCGGAGCTGCCCGAAGCGCAACGCAAGGAAATCGCCCGCGTCATCGGCCTCGGCGCGGTGAAATATGCCGACCTGCTGCCGAACCGGCAGAGCGACTACATTTTCAGTTGGGACAAAATGCTCGCGCTGCAAGGCAACACCGCGCCATATCTGCAATACGCCTACGCGCGCATCAAAAGTATTTTCAGGAAAGCGGAAAGCGGAAAGCGGAAAGCGGAAATTGTTTTAGCCGCGCCGGAAGAACTCGTGCTGGCCAAGCATCTGCTCAATTTCGGCATTACGCTGGAAGCGGTCGCCGATGAACTGCGGCCCAATTATCTGTGCAATTATCTGTTTGAACTCGCCGGCAAGTTCACCTCGTTTTACGAAAACTGCCCGGTGCTGAAGGCCGACGATGCCGCCACGCGCGATTCGCGCCTGGCACTGTGCGAGCTGACGGCGCGAGTTTTGAAACAAGGTTTGGAAACGCTCGGCATCGAAACGGTCGAGCAAATGTGACCAGCCGTTTTTTACGGGTTTGGCCGCCACCGCAAACCAACCAGTTGATCACGGCGATATTTTCACCAGCTCGGCGCTGTGCGGCGCGACCGGCAGGGAGAACTGGCCTTTGAATCCGCCCAAATCTTTTTGCCGCCACAAATCGCGGACGACATGCGCGCCGTCCAGCTTCAAGTCGCTCCATTTCACCGTCACCGTCGCCACGGCGTTGCTGCTCAAATTAAAAAGCCCGACGGCGCGGGAGCCGTCCGCCATTTTCTTGGCATAAACACGCGTGTCGCCGTCGCTGGCGACGGTCACCGCCTGGTCGCCAAGCGCGTCCTGGCTGACCGCGAGCACCTCGTCGTTCTCCAATAAATTCTTGGTGAACGCGTCCATTTCGCTCATGTCATTGGCCAGCAGCAGCGGCGAACAAACGAGACACCACAACGTCATGTGCGTGTATTCCTCGTCCGGCGTGAGGCCGGGCTGATTGCGTTCCTTGGTCGCGATTTCCAGCATGTCGGGATCGTTCCAATTGCCGGGCGAAGAATACTGGCGCCACTTGTCCTGGCCAAAACCGCGGTCGCTCATGGATTTCCAGTTTGCCTTGATGTCGCCGGTCGTGCGCCAACTATTCGCCAGCGGCGTAACGGACGGCGCGTTGGTGAGGTTCAAATTGTTGGACAAGCTGAACACAATATCGCGGCCGCTGTGGCGCAGCGCGTCGGCCATCGCCTTCGTCTCCGGCGCTTCAATCGGGTTCCAGTCGTATTTCAAATAATCCACGCCCCACGCGCCCCACTGCGCCGCGTCGTTCGTGTAGAAATGATATTGCCCGATGTCCCACGGCAGGACGTGCCGGTTCGGTTGCCTGGTTCCCGTCGCTTTCACGAATGTGCCTTCGGGATTTTCCGCGCTGCCGCCAGCGTAACCGGCATAAGACTGCACCCACGGCGTCGAATAAATCCCGAACTTCAAGCCCAGCGCGTGAATCTGGTCGCACAGCTTTTTGATGTCGGGAAATTTCTCATTGCCCTGCAAACCATGAAATTCTCCGCCGCGCTGGCCCTGCCAGGTGTCGTCAATGTTGACGTAGCTCCAGCCGTGGTCAATCAAGCCCGACTCGGCCATTGCCTTGGCGTTTTGCAGCACGATGTCCTGCGTGATGCGCCCGGCGTAATGATTCCAACTGTTCCAGCCCATCGGCGGCGTCAGCGCGATGGTTTCGCCGACGACGATCTTGAATTTCCGGTCGCTCGCGCCGAGGGAATTTTTGGCGTGCAGCGTCACGGCGTATTCGCCTTTTTTCGGAATCGTGCCGGTGAGGTCGCCGGTCTTGGGATCGAGCGTCAAACCCGCCGGCAGCGCGTCGGCGGAAAATTCCATCGGCCGCTCGCCCGTCGCCGGAATGTGGTAAAAAAACGGATGCTCCGGGCGGACGCCGAAAATCGCCGGGCCGTTGATGCGCGGCGTGGGCGGCGCGGGCGGCGTGCGAATTTCCGGGGCGTCGGCGGCGCGGACGGTCGTGGAAAAGAAAATCGCGCCCAGCGCGAACGCGGCCGGCAGATTGCCGGCCGAAAAGATTTTGGTTTTCATGTTCGGGAAATGGTTGTTTTTTTGGGCGCGATTGCAATGCAAATAATCATCCCGCTGGCCGCGTTGCCGGAAGTTGCCTCACATTAAATTCTGTCCGGGCTGGTGGAATATTGTGCGTTCGGCAGAAGTTGGTTCGGGCGGGTGATTTTCCGATTGTTCCGGACTGCTTTTTTGGCTGGCTTCACGCGGTTGATTTTCTGAAACTTGAGGAACCACGAGGTAAATCATAATTAAATCCGTGTTTTCACGAAGTTTTCAAATTGGGTTTGCCGCCGCCGCCGGCCGCATCCGCATCACCGTCTCACCCGAATGTGGGATGTCGCAAATCATTGCGCCTGATATAAAGGATGGACAAAAGCAATCGTGAAACGGGCAACCGGCCTTGATAATTATCCTGGTAAAAAAAATATGAATCCATCAAACGCATCGCGTCGTGACTTCCTCAAAGCTTCCATGCTGGCCGGGTTGGGCGCCTCTTTCGCCAACGTCACCGGCAGTCACGCGGCCGACCAGCCGATCACCGCCGCTACCCGCGCCGGAATTTTAAGTTCGGATTTCAGCAGCACCCGGCCCCGGCCCGGCGGTCAGAAACCGGTTCACAATCTCACCACCCAGCCCCTGGAAAAAGTTCGCGTGGCGGTCATTGGCCTGCACCGGGGAATGTCCCATGTGTCCAACTGCCTCGGCATCGAATTTGCCGAGATCGTCGCCGTTTGCGACATCATTGACAGCCGGGCCAAAGCCGCCGCCGACCAGTGCGAAAAAAAATCCGGCAAGCGGCCCGTGATTTACAGCGGCAATGAAAACATCTGGGAGCAGATGGTGGCGCGCGACGACATTGACGCGGTTTATATCGCCACCCCGTGGGCCTGGCATGTGCCGATGGCGCTGGGGGCCATGAGCCACGGCAAACACGCCTTCGTGGAAGTCGCCGCCGCGCTGACGGTGGATGATTGCTGGCGGCTGGTGGATGCGAGCGAGCGCTTGCAACGCCATTGCGTCATGCTGGAAAACTGCTGTTACGGCGAGAACGAACTCTTTGTCCTCAACCTGGCCCGGCAGGGCGTGTTCGGCGAATTGATGCACGGCGAGTGCGCCTATCTGCATGACTTGCGCACGGTGCTGTTTTCGCTCGGCACCGAAGGCGACTGGCGGCGCAATTATCACTGGCAGTATGACGGCAATTTGTATCCCACCCACGGCCTCGGCCCGGTGGCCCAATACCTCGGCGTCGGGCGCGGCGACCAGTTCAAATTCATGGTCTCCATGAGTTCGCAGGAACGGACGCTGACGAAATACCGCAACGAGGTCAAGCCGAACGGCGGCCGGCACGCCGCCGAAAAATATATTTGCGGCGACATGAACACCTCGCTCATCAAGACCGAACTGGGCCGCACCATCATGGTGCAGCACGACGTCGTCCTGCCGCGGCCTTACAGCCGCATCAACGCCCTTTACGGCACCGAAGCGGTGTTCTTTGACTATCCGGCCCGGCTGTCGGTGGATCATACGAAGCAATACGGTCTCGACGCCGGCGGTTCCGAAGACTGGTTGAGCGACAAGGATCTCAAAACCATGCGCGACAAATTCACCCATCCGCTGTGGAAAAAACTCGCGGAGCGCGCCAAGGGCGGCGGCCACGGCGGCATGGATTTCGTGATGAGCTGGCGGCTGCTGGACTGCATTCGTCGCGGCGTCACGCCCGACAGCGTGGTGTATGACGCCGCCGCCTGGAGCTGCATCATTGAAACGTCCGTGCATTCCGTGGCCAACGGCAGCGCGCCGGTCAACATCCCCGACTTCACGCGCGGCTTGTGGAAAACCATGTCGCCGCTCGGCATCGCCGAATCCTGAAGCGTCAGAAAAATTATTCCTTCAAAAGAATAATTTCATCGCGATCCGGCTGGGCGAGATGAATCGTCTCGCCGGCGGCGGCGTTGCGGGAAAAAAGTTGCGCGGAAACCAGCATCAAATTGTTGTCGCGCCAGACCAGACCCGGCGTTGAAATTTCTTTGAAGCCGGCGTCCGTCAAAAATGACGGCGCTGAATCTTGCCGCGTCGCCATGGCAAAAATCGTCGCCGGTCGCGCCAGCTTGAAAGTCAAATCTGTTTCCTGCCCCGGCTTCGTCACACGGCGCAGGGCAATCCATTTGGCACCGGCCATTTCGCCGGGCAGCTCCGCGAAGGAATTATCCGCCGTCGAATCGAGGTCGTAATAAATCGGCCACTGCGCCTGCACCGGCATATCCATGAAGTAAGCGCGGTTGTTCGGATTCGAGGTTTGCAAATCCGTCACCAACGGATTTGCGGGCAGCTCCGGCAACCCGTTTGCGCCATAAAAATAAATCACGGCGGAATCGCCGTGGCCCGCACCATCGGAAACCGACGCAATGTTTTTGCCGGCGTGCAGCGGCGTCTTCCAGAAAAAAACATTGTCCACCCGGCGGCCATTCGTCTGCGTGTAACTGCCGTTGGCGAGCGTGGAAATTTTTTCGCCGTTGAGCGTGAGCGTCAGTTTTGCCGCGCTGCTGTAGGCTTTGATGCCGTTGTCCACCGCGCCGGTGCGGATGAAATAACGCTGCGACGCGAGATGCACCGTCGGCTCGTTGGGCCGGAGAAAACAGCGGTAGAGATAATAAACATCTTTTTTGTCGCCGGCATAAGTGAGCAGACCCTTCGTGTTCCAGCCGATGGGCTTCTTGTATTTCACATCCGTCAAATCCCGCATCGTCCACCAGGTGAACATTCCGAGCGTGCCGTCGTTCTCGCGGATACACGCCTGGAAACGCGCCTCGGCGACCAGTTGCTGATATTCCTCCGGCTCGTAAGTGTTCACGGTGTGACGAGCATCGGCATAGTCGCAATGAATGGTCGTGACGCCGCCGCCGCCGGCTTCGGTGACATAACCTTTTTTGGCAAAATTCCACAGGTCATCCTTGCCATACCAGCCGGGATAGGCATTGATGCCGTAAAAATCCGCGTTGGTGGATTTCATGTTGGCGACCACCACGAGCCGCGTGGAATCGAGCGCCTTGACGACGGGCACTTCGCGGTCGGCGACTTCCTGGCCGGCTTCGTTGCCGACGGACCAGACGGCGATGGCGGGATGGTTGTAATTTTGTTTCACCAGTTCGGTGGTGATCCGGTCGGCGGTCGGGCCGGGCTTGTCCTTGTTGCTGTGGCCGTTTTCCGCCCAGCAGAAAATGCCGAGCCGGTCGCACAAATCATATTCCAACTGCGCGTGCGGATAATGCGGCAGGCGCAGCCAGTTGAAACCGAGATCCTGCATGAACGCGTAGTTCGTGCGGAAATCATCGTCCGCCATCGCCGAAGCCTTGGCCTCAATTTCCTGGTGCAAATCCGCGCCCGCGAGAACAATCGGCTGGCCGTTGAGCTTCACGCGACCGGTGGCGGTCTCAAAAACCAGATTGCGAAAACCGGTCGGCTGAGTGACTTCGTCCACCACGTTGCCGTCGCGCAGCACTTCCACTTTCACATGATACAAATTCGGCGCGGCGGGCGACCACAGTTTCGGACGCGGGATGACGCCGGTGAATTCGATGGCCACGCTTTCGCCGGCGGGAATTTTCTGGCTGCCGTTGAAAACCTTCACCGCCGCGCCGGCAGGATCAACCAGCGTCGCGCGGACTTCGGCGGTTTGCGATGTGGCGGAAGAATTTTTCACCAGCGTTTTCACCGACAAATCCGCGCGGGCGGCGGAAACTTTTTGCGGCGTGAGGTAAACGCCGGGCGAGGCGTAATCTTCCAGGTCAACGTGCAGCGGATCGGTGGCGACCAGCCAGACTTTCCGGTAAAGCCCGCCCCAGACGGTGTAAAGCCGGTTGCC
>Ga0182030_10013710_pt1 | contig 16096 bp, 14 predicted proteins | sample 812S3MmetaG_FD_121299 | JGI IMG/M metagenome (GOLD analysis project Ga0182030, IMG submission 121299) | Permafrost microbial communities from Stordalen Mire, Sweden - 812S3M metaG (Illumina Assembly) | ecosystem: Environmental > Terrestrial > Soil > Wetlands > Permafrost | place: Sweden...
ATTTTCACGGGCTCTTGATGGGCTACCAATGGGACGCGAGAGTCAGGTCAACCTGGCTCCTCGGGAAATCGGCGTAGGCGACAGTGGACCAGTTGCGATAGTAAGTGTAGCTAATGGAGATCTTCAAATGCTGGTTTAACGTATAGAAGTATTGGGCGCTTAGCGACGTGAATTGGTCGACCCGGCGCGCTCCGTCCGGGGCGGTATTCCCGCCCGAGCCCAGGAACGCGTTCTCCCCCACGGCGCCCCCCAGAGTGACGGAGGCCTTTGCCGTGAGTGAGTCCTGGAAGGTGAGCCCCGCGCTCGTGGCCTCCACGGAAAGGGCCTGCGCGGTTGTCGAGAAGTCCCTGGAAAGGTTGGCGGTGAGCGTCATCCTGCGATTTATGTTCCAGGTCATGCTTCCGTTCGCGTAGACGTCGTTGTAATTATCCGGGCCGGGCGTGTTGTAGGCTGTCCTCGTCCCGTAACCGACTTCGATCGATCCGTTGAAGGGACCGATCACCTTCCCGCTCACGCCCCCTGACAGAGCGTTGTCCACGTCATGCTCGCCGGAGGCCAGATCGGAAAGCCGGTAGCGGTAGTTGACGAATAAGTCCCTCTGCTCGTTCAAGATATAAAATAAATAGAGGTTCCCGGTATAGGTGGTCAAGTCGGTGAAGAGCTGTGCGTCGTTATAGTTCATGCGGTCGAAATCCAGGCTGCCGGAAATCGAATAGCGTGAGATCACCGGGTATTGGAAATTAAGGCCCACGTCGTAGTTCCATGAAACGTCGCGGGTGTTGACGTCGACGTCCGCCCGATTCTGCTTCTGCACGCTCATGGTCAGCGAGCCGGTCGTCCTCCCGGTCTGTTTGGTAAGCTCCGCCGACAGCTTCGGATCAACGTAGTCCTGCTCCCTGAAGTTGGCATACCTGGCGAAGTCCAGGCCGGCCGTTATGTTGACGCCGATCCAGCCGGCCCGACGGGTGAAGTTCGCGCTCAGAGCGCCCTGGTAGACCATGCTCCCGCCGCCCTGGGCGTTCGCAAACACGTTCGAGTCGTAGCCCGTCTCCAGCGAGGCGTCGACGAAGATGTGGTCCTTTCCGTCCTGCAGCGAGACCAGCGCCCGGGCGCGGGTGGCGAAAAAGGCAGCCGCCGTCACGGCTGCGGCCGTGAGCAATCGATGCTGGAAATTCATGGATGCCGCGCAGATGAGGGCAATCCGCCTTACGGGCCAGACAGGTTTGCCGCGCTCACAGTCGGCTGTACCGGCGGAATAGCCGGCACGACCTGCACGGGCACTATCTCCTTCGCCGAGTCCCCCGAATTCGCCGCGTCAAAAAGCGAGATGTTGTCATCGGAGCCCTTGCGCGCCTCCACCTCGAAGTAGACGAGCTTCCTCGCGGCGTCTGCGGTGAGGACCCGCTCCTCGAGCCAGATCTCGGCCTCCGAGTCGCTGCCTGCTGGAATCTCCTGGACCACCACGTTGTTCGGGCCGCCGACCTTGCCCGGCCGCACGATGACCTGTTGGCCGTTCTTGATCATGTGCGGAGTGTCCATCGGGCCAGCCTGGACCGTGGCGTCGCCCTGGACCATGGAGATCACCGTGAAATTGTCCCCGGCCGAGACCACCGCCTGGCGCCCGCGGATCCAGGCGGTTGCAAGCGATGTGTCGAACTGCATCGTGCTCCCGGCGACAAGCTTGCTTGTGGAAACGCCGATCACGCCGTAGTCGACCACCATGCGCAGGCGCGAGATCGACGGCTCGTCCTCGATGTCGCTCCGGTTGGGCCGGAACGACTCCTGGCTGAAATCGTGGATCTCGACTCGCGTGTTGACGTCAAAATAGACGCCGGTGCCGTTTGAAAGGACGACCGAGGCGTTCGAGACGGCCTTGGTCTCGATGACAGTGCCCTCGGCGTTGTACACCGCCTTCTTCACCAAGTCGTCGATCTCGGTCCCGATGTCGATCTGCGTGTCGCCCTCCGTGTCCGCGACGTAGACCTTGCTTGTCGGGTTCTTCTTTCGATCCTGGGCGTGCGCGACGGCAGCGGCGCACAGCGCGGCCAAAGCGAATCTGATAAGTGAGCGGGAGCTGATCACGCTCGCAGCTTACTTTCTTTTGTTAGTCCAAGCAAGAGAGTATAATTGCGTAGGAACGGCGGCCGGCGCGGGCACGGCTCAGCCGACGACCAGATTGAGGATCCGTCCCTGGACATAGACCACTTTGGATATCGTCCGTTCCGCGAGGAAGGGCGACACCTTCGGGTGGGCGCGGGCGAGCGCGACCGCGTCCTCCTGGGGGAGCCCCACCGGAACAAGCTGGTCGCCCCTGTGTTTCCCGTTGACCTGGAAGACGAGACGGACCTCGGCCGCGGCGATCCTGGCCGGATCGAACCTCGGCCAGGGCGCCTCCGCCGCCAGGCCCGGGGCGCCAAGGCGCAACCAGACCTCCTCCGCGAAGTGGGGCGCGAAGGGCGCAAGAAGCTGTATGAACGCGAGCACGGCCGCGCGGCTCACCCTGGGCTCCTTGTGGAGGGCGTTCTCGAAGATCATCATCTGCGAGATGGCGGTGTTGAAGCGCAGGGCCTCGATGTCGTCGCCCACCTTTCGTATCGTCTCGTGGAGCAGCCGCTGGAGCTCGGCCGAGTCCCGGGCGTCCTCCGCGATCCTGGGGTTCGCCCGGCCATCCTCGCCGACGCAGTCGCGCCAGAGCTTCTGGAGGAAGCGGTGAGGGCCCTCGATTCCCCGCAGGCTCCAAGGCTTCATCGCCTCGAGCGGCCCGAGGAACATGAGGTAAAGGCGCAGGCTGTCGGTGCCGTGGCTCTCGATGATCGAGTCCGGGTTCACGATATTGCCGCGCGTCTTCGACATCTTTTCACCGTCCTCCCCGAGGATGATCCCCTGATGGAAGAGCTTCGGGAACGGCTCGTCGGTGGGCACGGCGCCGATGTCGAACAGGACCTTGTGCCAGAACCGAGCGTAGAGGAGGTGGAGGACGGCGTGCTCGGCGCCCCCCACATAGAGGTCGGGCGTCCCCCAGCGGGCAAGCGCCTCGGGCGAGGCGAACGCGCTGTCGTTGCGCGGGTCCGTGAACCGGAGGTAATACCAGCATGAACCGGCCCACTGGGGCATCGTGTTCGTCTCCCTGCGCGCGCGGATCCAGGTGTCGCCCTCCGGCCTCGCCCCGGCGGCGGGCGCCGCCCCCCCGGTGGTGAAGTCATACCAGATGTCGACCCAGCCGGCGACGTTGGCGAGCGGGCTCTCCCCCGTGCCGCTCGGCAGGTAGGACTCGACCGGCGGCAGCTCCAGCGGGAGCGCGGCCTCGGGCAGCGCCAGAGCATAGCGCGCGACGCCGTCCTTTATGAACGAGACCGGCTGCCGGGGAAGCGCTCCTCCCAACCGGGACTCGGCGCGGCGGTAGTCCGCCTCGTCCACCCACACTATCGGGATCGGCTCGCCCCAGTAGCGCTGCCGCGAGAACAGCCAGTCGCGGAGCCTATAGTTGACGGAATGGCGCGCCGAGCCCCTGGCCGAGAGGTCGTCCGTCATCCGCCTCTTCGCCTCGAGCCAGCCCAGGCCCGTGTAGGCGCCCGAGCGCACGAGGTTGCCCTCGCCCATGTAGGGAAGCCCGGGGGCGCCCGCCCCTTGGGAACCGGCGGACGGCTCGATCACGGCGACCACGGGCAGGCCGTAGCGCGTGGCGAATTCGAAGTCGCGCTCGTCGTGGGCGGGCACGGCCATGATGGCGCCCGTCCCGTAGCCCATGAGCACGTAGTCGGCGACCCAGACGGGAATGCTCGCCCCGTTGGCGGGATTCACGGCGAACGAGCCCGTGAACACCCCGGTCTTCTCCTTCGCGAGGTCGGTGCGCTCCAGGTCGCTCTTCGAGGCTGCGCGCCTGCGGTACTCCTCGATCGCCGCCAGCTGCCCGGGCTTCGTCAGGGCCCCGACCAGGGGGTGCTCCGGGGCAAGCACCATGTAGGTGGCGCCGAAGAGAGTGTCCGGCCGCGTCGTGAAGACCCTCAATTCGCCAGGCGCGGGCGCCTCAAGGCCGAAGACGATCTCCGCTCCCTCACTTCTGCCGATCCATGCCGCCTGCATCCGCTTCGTCGAGTCGGGCCAGTCCAGCGCCTCGAGCCCGGAAAGCAGCCGCTCCGCGTAGGCGGTGATCCTCAAGACCCACTGGCGCAGGTTGCGGCGCTCGACCGCGAAGCCGCCCACCTCGCTCCTCCCGTCGACGATCTCCTCGTTCGCGAGCACCGTCCTCATTTCCGGACACCACCAGACGGGGCGCTCGTCCACGTACGCGAGGCCCCTCCTGAAGAGCTGGAGGAAGATCCACTGCGTCCAGCGGAAATACTTGGGGTCGGTCGTGTTGATCTCCCTGTCCCAGTCGTAGGAGAACCCGAGCGCCTTGATCTGCCTCTTGAAGTTGGCGATGTTATTGCGCGTGTTTGCCGCCGGATGGGCGCCCGTCCTCACGGCGTGCTGCTCGGCGGGCAGGCCGAACGCGTCCCAGCCAATCGGGTGGAGCACGTTGAAGCCGCGGGCCCGCCTGTAGCGCGCGACGATGTCGGTGGCCGTGTAGCCCTCGGGGTGGCCTATGTGCAGACCCGCGCCCGAGGGGTAGGGGAACATGTCGAGGACGTAGAACTTGGGCCTCGATGGGTCCTCCGCGGACCTGAAGGAGCGGTTTCGTTCCCAGAAAGATTGCCAGCGGCGCTCAATCCCTTGAAAGTCGTAGTCTTTGCTCTCGGTAACCATCGCGTGAAACCCGCTATAGTGAACCATTCGCTCCCCCGGTCAATCTTGGCCGCCGCCGCGCTCTGCATGGGCGCCCTCGCGGCCCCGGCCCGCGCATCGATGAGCGGCGGTTTCAACCGCCTCCTGGACTCCGTCGTGCGGATCGATGTGCGCGAGCTCAACTTCGAGGACGGGGAGCGCAGGATCGACGCGAGCATCGGCTCCGGGGTCATTCTTTCGCAGGACGGCCTCATCCTCACCAACGCGCATGTCGCGGGCCCGAGGGCGGTTGAGATCAACGCCACCATGTCCAACCTGGAGAGGGTGGGCGCGAAGCTCGTCGGCTGGGACCACTGGACGGACCTGGCGCTTCTGAGGATAAACCTCGACGAGACGAGGCGCCGCGGGCTCGTGTTCAAGCACGCGGAGTTCGGCGACAGCGACAAGCTCTACATCGGGCAGATCGTGTACGCCGTCGGCACGCCCCACGGGCTCACGCGCACTGTCACGCGCGGGATCATCTCGAACAACAACCGCTATTTTGAGGACACCGAGGGCGTCGACGGCTACGAGACCGGCAATTTCAACACCTGGCTCCAGACCGACGCCGCCATCAACCCGGGCAACTCCGGCGGGCCGCTCGTGACCGAGGACGGGAGGATTGTGGGGATCACCTCGCGCGCGTACCTCGGGGCGAACAACCTCGGCTTCGCCATCCCGTCGGCGATCGCCAGGAGGGTCGTTGCCGACCTGGTGCGCGACGGCTCGGTCACCCGGAGCTACGTCGGAATCGTCTTCAAGGCGCTCCAGGACCTCGAGGGGTTCTACGCCGTGGCGACGAACACGGGCGCCCTGGTGGACAGCGTCGAGTCGGGATCGCCGGCCGCGGCGGCCGGCGTCCGCGCCGGGGACGTCATTCTCACGATAAACGACAAGAACGTGGACGGGCGGTTTCCGGAGCAGCTGCCCCCTATCCAGAACCTGATCGCAAGCCAGCCGGTCGGCACCCCGCTCGTTGTCACCTACAAGCGCGGCTCCGCCGAGTCCTCGGTGACGCTCGTCACGACGAAGCTCGAGAGCAGGATGGGGGAGGAGTGGGTCTCCGACACGTGGGGAGTCGGCTTGAGGAAGGTCTCGCCCGCATTTGCCCGGGAAAACCAGCTGCAGGACGACACGGGGGTCCTCGTGATCGGCGTCCAGCGCGGCTTCCCCGCCGATATCGCCGGCCTCGCCCGGGGCGACATCATAACAAAGATCAACGAGAGCCCGGTGAATTCGCTCGATGTGGTCAGGGCCGTCGACAGCGCGTACGCCGCAAGACCGGGGCCCACGCTCTTTGAGATCCAGCGGGAACGGCGCGTCTCGCTCGTTGTCCTTAAGCCGTGAACCGATCCGTCCTCTTCATCGCAGCGGCGTCGTGCGTCCTTGCCGGGCGCGCCCGGGCCACCGAGCTTCCCTCGCTCTGGGCGGAACGGGTCAAGTGCACCGTCGCCGTGGAGTACGTGACCGAAACCGAGCTCGAGCGGCGCCCGTCGGTCGCCTACGGCACCGTCGTCGACTCGAACGGGACCATCATCCTTCCGTCGGCGGCGATCGACCTGCGGATCTCGCCCGGGCAGATGAAGGACTTCAAGGTGTACGTGCCCGGCGATCCGGACGGAACGCCCGCGCAGTATCTCGGGCGCGACGCCTACACCGGCTGGCACTTCGTGAAGGCGAGCCCGTCGATCCTCGGGAGGCTGGTGCCGGTGACCGCGTTCGCGGGAGCTGGCGCCCCCGCCGAGGTCGCGCTGGCCGACGAGGTTTGGGGGATCGGCCTGCGCAACAAGGACGAGGATTTCACCCCCTACATCCTTCAGAGCCATGTCGCCCTGCTCCAGCAGCTCCCGCAGCTGACGGCAATCGCCCAGCAGGAGGTTGCCGGGCCCGGACTGCCCGTGTTCGACCGCCAGGGCCGCTTTGTCGGCCTTGGGGCCAGCTCCTTCGGGCAGACCTTCCTTGAGTTCTCGGGCATGGAGCGGGGAGGGGCGCCCATCATGCTCGTGAACCTCGAGGAGAGCAGCGCCTTCCTCGTCGCGGGCGAGGTGCTTCCCTACATCGGGCGGATCCCGCGAAACGCGTTCGGTCGCCCTCTCGCATGGCTGGGCGCCTACGGGCTCGAGCCCATGGACCGCGAGGTTGCGGCCTTCCTCAGGCTTGAGTCGCAGTCGGGCGCGGTCGTCAGCGAGGTGCTCGAGGGCAGCCCCGCGGAGAAGGCGGGGCTGAAGGCGCGCGACATCATCCTCGGCGTGGACGGAAAGCCGCTGCCGCGGTTCAAGCCCGACCGGGTCGTCGTCGACTATTTGGACAGGCTGATCGCGGCCCGGGCGCCCGGCGACGCCTTGTCGCTCTCCGTCCTGCGCGGCTCTGAGCGGATCGAGCTGAAGGCGACGCTGGCAGAGGAGCCCCGCCTGGTCCGCGAGGCCGGACGGAGGTACTTCGAGAAAATCGGGTTCACCGCCCGCGAGTTCGTCTACGGCGACGCGGTCGCGCGGCACGCGGCCACGGCGGCGCTCGTTGGCGTCGTCGCACACCTCGTGAAGCCGAACAGCCCCGCCGACATAGCCGGCCTTCGCCCTGACGACTGGATCAAGGAGATCGACGGCAGCGAGGTGAAGGACTTCGCCTCGGCCGTGGACAAGCTGACGGCCATCGAGAAGGACCCGCAGCGCGCGGAGACCGTGTTCCTCGTCAGCCGCGGAAGCGACACGGCCGTGCTCAGGATAAAGCTGCGCTGACGGGCCGAAAGGGGCTATGTTCACGGGAATCATCGAGGGGACCGGGACGGTGGATTCGTTTTCGAGGGAGGGGGCAGGGTGGCGGCTGCGCGTCTCGGGCCGCCTCGCGCCGGAGGGGCTCCGCATCGGCGAAAGCCTCGCCGTGAACGGATGCTGCCTGACGGTCGTGGGGGCCGCGGGGGACGGTATCGCCTTCGACGTCCTCGAGGAGACGAGGCGGCTCACAAATTTCCGCGACATTTCGCCCGGGGCCGTCGTCAACCTCGAGCGCAGCATGAGGGTCGATGACCGCATCGGCGGCCATTTTGTGACCGGCCACATCGACGGGACGGGCCTGGTCGAGGTCCTCGAGGCGAGGGGCCCCGACCATTACTTACGCGTGCGGGGACCGGCCGGCTGCGGACGGCTGCTGGTCCACAAGGGGAGCGTCGCCGTGGACGGGATCTCCCTCACGGTGGCCGAGGTCGAGGGGGACGCGTTTGCGGCGTGGATCATCCCGCACACGCTGGCCGCCACCAACCTTGCGGGCCGCCGCGCCGGCTCGGCGGTCAATTTGGAATTCGACATGCTGGGCAAGTACGTCGAGAAGCTGCTCCAGCTACAAAGAGCCTGAGACCGACGCAATGCGCCACGCCATCAACGCGCTCACCGAGGAACTTCGCCGCCTGAAGGCCAGCGGGGTCGGTCGCGTCTCGGCTTCCGAAGGGGGCCTGGCGGCCCTGAGGAAGGCGGCCGGGCGCAGGCCGGCCGATGGGCCGGTGCCGGCCCCGGCGGCCGCCGCCGCGCCCACGGTGTCGCTGCCCGAGGGGGACAAGGAGTCGCGCTGGAGAGCCCTCCGCCAGCAGGTGCTCGACGACCCCGTCTGCAGGTCAAAGGTGAGGCCGGGCAAGAAGGTCGTCCTCGGGGTCGGCAGCCTGGACGCAGCAATCATGTTCATCGGCGAGGCCCCCGGCGGCGAGGAGGAGATCCAGGGCGAGCCCTTCGTGGGGCCGGCGGGACAGCTCCTCAACAGGATGATCGGCGGCATGGGCGTCTCGAGGGCCGATGTCTACATCGGCAACATCATGAACTGGCGCCCCGACCTGCCGGTTGGCCTGGACGGCGTGCAGACCGGGAACCGGCCGCCGACGGAGGCCGAGATGGCCCATTGCCTTCCTTACATCCGGGCGCAAATGGAGATCGTGAATCCCCGGGTGCTCGTCGCGCTCGGCGCCACGGCCGCGAAGGGTCTCCTGGGATTCCGCGCGTTCGGGGCCCTGGGCGAGGTTCGCGGGCACTGGCACGACTACGGCGGGCGGCCCCTCATGGTCACCTACCACCCCAGCTACATCCTGCGCAACCCGACGAACCGGACGAAGCGCCTCATATGGGAGGATTTGCTCAAGGTCATGGAGCGTGTCAGCTTGCCCATATCCGACAAGCAGCGCGGATTCTTCCTGTAATTTGTGAGCTCGTTGCGCATCCGCCTCGTCCTCCTCTCCGTCCTCGCGGCAACCTGCGCCAGGGCCGCGGCCGACGACGTGTTCGATTTCGAGGTCCTGCGCTACCAGGCGAAAGTGCTCGCGGAAAGGCCCTATTTCCAGAGGGCGAGCAAGGTTCCCGCGGCTCTCCTCAAGCTCGATTACGACCATTACCGCGACATCCGCTTCAGGCCGGAGGAATCGCTCTGGCGGCGGGAGCGCCTGCCGTTTCAGCTGCAGTTCTTCCACCCGGGCTTCAGCTTCGACAGGACGGTCCAGATAAACATCCTCCACGACAAGGCGGTCGAGCCGGTCGAATTCTCGCCCGCGCTGTTCGACTACGGGGCGAACCGGATCCCCTCCGTCCCCTCGAACATGGGCTTCGCCGGTTTCCGCATCCTCTACCCGCTCAACAAGCCCGGCGACGAGCTCGGGGCCTACCTCGGGGCGAGCTACTTCCGTTTTGTCTGCCAGCGCGCGGTCTACGGCCTCTCGGCCCGCGGCCTCGCGGTCAACACCGGCGATCCGGGCGGGGAGGAGTTCCCGGTCTTTCGCGAGTTCTGGGTCGAGCGCCCGGCCGCCGACTCAAGGTCGATCACCGTGTGCGCCCTGCTCGACGGGCCGAGCGCCGCCGGTGCCTACCGGTTCCTGGTCACCCCAGGCGCCGAGACGGTGACCCAGGTCCACGCGGTCATCTACTGCAGGCGCAACCCCTCGGTGCTCGGGCTCGCGCCGCTCACGAGCATGTTCTGGCACGGAAAGAACACGAACGTCACGTACGACGACTTCCGGCCCGAGGTCCACGACTCCGACGGCCTCATGATCTTCACCGGGGCGGGGGAGTGGCTCTGGAGGCCGCTCACTAACCCGGAATCTGCCCGCATCACGGCCTTTTCGGACCTCAATCCTAAGGGCTTCGGCCTTATCCAGCGCGAGCGGAAGTTCGAGAGCTACGAGGACCTCGAGGCGTGCTACCACATGCGCCCGAGCGCCTGGGTCGAACCCGTGGGGCTCTGGGGCGAGGGTTCGATAAGGCTTGTCGAGCTGCACACCCCGGACGAGGCGTTCGACAACATCATCGCCTTCTGGGTGCCAGCCGCGCTCCCGCAGCCCGGGGAGCCGATCGAGCTCAGCTACAAGCTGCATTGGTACATCGACCAGATCCACCCGCCGGCCGGCTACGCGGTCGCCACGCGTCACGGGCGGTCCGCGACGCACGAGAAGGACCTCGAGCGGTTCGTCGTCGACTTTGGAGGCGCCTACCTTGAGAAGCAGGGCTCGGACCCGCTGATCGAGCCCGTCGTCTCCGTCGGGGCGGGCGCGTCCCTCGTGAATTCCACGGTTCAGAAGAACCCGTTCGACGGCACGTGGAAGGTCGCGTTTGCGCTGAAGCCCGACGGGTCCGGCCGGCCCGTCGAACTCCGCTGCTTCCTGCGCAAGCCGCCGCACGTCCTGACCGAGACGTGGAGCTACCTGTGGCAGCCTTGAGCGAGCCCGCCGGCGACGGGCCGCTCTCGATCGGCCTCCCCTCGGCGTTCCGCCCGAGAACGGGGACGATGGACCTCTGGAACGCGGCCTATGTCCGCGTCGAGGACTACCTGAGGGCGCACCGGATCCACAACAGGCTCCACCAGAGCCGGCTGATCCAGAAGATCCTCGAGCGCGCCGCGCGCGAGCACGAGGCGCACCCGGCGCTCGACCCGACGACGATCGCCGCCACGGAGACGGAGAAGCTGATGGACGCATGGTTCGCGGAGGTCCTCGACGAGAAGGGGCAGCCCCACGACAGGCTGGCCACCGACGGCAGGGTGGCGCTTCTTCTGTGCGACGGGCCGGAGCGCTGGCCGTACGCGTTCCTCGACGAGCAGAATGTCCCTGCCGAGTTCACCACGGCGATGAGGACAAGCCACCTCCAGGCCGGCCCGGACCTCGCAGTCTCCAGCTTTGTGCCGCGGCCGATCGACCTGGGCAGGATCACCGAGGCCGCCGGGGAGACGTTCGAGCGGTTCGAGCGGTGGCCCGCCCTGCGCGCCCTCTCCCTCTGGCTGGTCTTCGCCGCCGCCCTGGCGGGTATCTTCTACCTGACGCGCTGAGCTACGCCCATGCCGATGTTCGTCACGGAGCACCTGGAGAAGGCCCGCCTCAACCGGCGCCGGCTCCTCTTCTTCTCGTCTGTTTTCGTCCTGACGAGCCTGGCGACATGGTTTGTCGCGGACCTCTACTGGCGGGACGCCAACGGCCTCACGGGACTGCAGATCGCGCTCATCCTGCTGTTCATCCCCCTGTTCGCCCAGATCTCCGTCGGATTTTGCACGGCGTTCGCGGGATTCTACGTGATCAACCGCGGCGGCGACAGCTGCCGGATTTCCGCGTACCCGCCGGCCGGAGGCCCGCGCCGCTTCGCCTCGACGGCCGTTGTGATGCCGGTGTTCAACGAGGACGTAAGCCGTGTCTTCGAGGGCCTGCGGGTCGTGTTCAAGTCCGTCCAGCAGGCGGAGGGCGCCGAGTTCTTCGACTTTTTCATCCTGAGCGATTCGAACCAGCCCAACCAGTGGATCCGGGAGGAGATCGCCTGGGCCGAGCTCTGCAAGCAGGTCGGCGGCTTCGGGAAGATCTTCTACCGGAAGCGCAGGCAGGGCATCAACAAGAAGGCCGGCAACGTCGCCGACTTCCTCCGGCGGTGGGGGAAGAACTACCGCTACATGGTCGTGCTCGACGCCGACTCCGTGATGACGGGTGAGGCGCTCTCGAGGCTCGTCTCGATCATGGAGGCCAACCCGTCGGCCGGAATCATCCAGACGGCACCGAGGATAATCCGCGGCGAGTCGCTCTACGCGCGGCTCCAGGCATTCGCGAACCGCCTCTACAGCCCGCTCTACCTCGCCGGCCTCAATTACTGGCAGCAGCACGAGGGCAACTACTGGGGGCACAACGCGATCCTGCGCGTGCAGCCGTTCATGGAGCACTGCGCGCTCCCCGGATTGCCTGGAAACGAGCCCTTCGGCGGCAGGATCCTCTCCCACGACTTTGTCGAGGCGGCGCTCATGCGCAAGGCGGGCTGGGCGGTGTGGCTTGCGCACGACATCGAGGGCAGCTACGAGGAGGGCCCGCCCTCGCTGATCGAGAGCGCCAAGCGCGACCGGCGCTGGTGCCAGGGCAACCTGCAGCACGCGTGGCTGCTGACTGCGCGCGGATTCCGGCCGGCCAACCGCTTCCACCTGCTGATGGGCATCATGGCCTACGTGTCGTCGCCGATGTGGCTCCTGTTCCTCGTGCTGAGCACGATCGAGATGGTGAACCTGAGCAGCGCGAGCCCGGCCGAGGCCGGGTACTTCTCCTCCGACACGACCTCGGTGTTCGGCTACGCGGTGGCCGTCCCTGAGGCGCTCACGCTCTTCTCCCTGACGATGCTTCTCCTCTTTCTCCCGAAATTCGCGAGCACCGTCGTCGTGCTCGGCCGCAAGGAGGAGGCGGCCCTCTTCGGCGGCCGATGGAGGCTTGCCGCGAGCGCGCTCCTGGAGGCGCTGGGATCGATGCTGCTTGCGCCGATAAACATGATCTTCAACACGAAGTTCGTCATCTTCACCCTCCTTGGCCAGGGCGTGGGCTGGGTCGCCCAGAAGCGCTCGGCCGACGAGGACGGCACCGACTGGCGCGAGGCGATCATAACCCACGGGACGCAAACTGTCTTCGGCATCGTCTGGGGGGTCTCGTCGCTGATCCTCATTCCCGCCTACTTTGCGTGGCTCAGCCCTGTCCTCGCCGGGCTCGTCTTCTCGATTCCGCTCTCGATCTTCCTCAGCAAGACGGCGTTCGGCCGCAGGGCAAGGAAGCTGGGAATCTTCCTGACGCCAGAGGAGACCCACGCGCCCGAGGAGCTCAGCCAGCTCGAGCGCAACCTCGAGGAGTGCTACCGGCACCTTCCCCCCTTTGAGCCGCTCCGCGCCGACTACGGCCTGATGCAGGCCGTCCTGGACCCCTACATCAACGCGATGCACGTGGCGCTCCTGAGGCAGCGCCGCCCGAGCGCCGGGGCGCGCGAATGGTTCGCGAAGCTCCAGACCCGGCTCCTGAGGGAGGGGCCCGACAAGTTCACGCCGAAGGAGAAGATGGCGCTCCTCATGGACCCGCAGTCGATGATTCGCCTCCACCGGGAGCTCTGGAGCCTGCCCTCGGACTCGCTGGCTGAGTGGTGGCGCCTGGCGATGAGGCAGTACAACGTTCTGGCCGCCGTCCCAACGACCGCCCTCTACAGGTAGGGTGGGGGCGCCCGGCCAGCCCCGCCCCCGGCTAGAGGAGCAGCTTGTCGAGCTCGGCCTTCGCCCGGGCAAAGGCCGCCTCGCAGTCGGCGACGATCGGGGCAACACCCGCCAGGCCGTCCCTCTTCGAGACGAGCTCCAGGCGCTCGGCGACTCCCCTGAGGGCGGATGCGCCCACGTTCGCCGAGCTGCCCTTGATCGTGTGCGCCGCGCGGGTGAAGGAAGCGAGGTCCCCCGCGGCCAGGGAAGCCCTCAGCTCGGCGATGCGCTTGGGCGTGTCCTCGATGTAGATGCCCAGTATCTCCTTCAGGAACTCGCCGCCGTCTCCGGGGTTGAGTTCCCTCAGGCCGACGATCGCCTCAGGATCTATTATGGGCAGTTCGGACACGGGTGCGCGGGATTCGGTGCCATGCGAGGGCTAGGTCGCCCACTCGAAGGACGTGTTCTGCTCGATCTCATTGATCGTCGTCAGGCCCAGCAGGACCTTCTTCAGGCCGTCGTAGCGCAGGGGCCGGTAGCCGACCTTGGCCGCGGCCCGCGTGATCTCCTGGACGCTCCGGCCCTCGGATATGAGGGCGCGGATCTCTTCGGTGATCAGCACGAGCTCGTGGATAGCGACGCGGCCCTTGTAGCCGGTCCCGCGGCACCTGGGGCATCCCTTTCCCCGGTAAAACGTGACGTCGGCCAGGCCATCGTCCTTGAAGTACTTGGCGAGCGTCTCCCTGGTCGGCGTGTAGGCCTCCTTGCAGCTCTCGCAGATGCGCGCTGCCAGGCGCTGGGCGAGGACGCCTATGACCGACGGGGCGACCATATACGGCTCGACTCCGATCTCGATCAGCCTCGTGATCGCCTGGGGCGCCGAATTGGTGTGAAGCGTCGCAAAGACGATGTGCCCGGTGAGGGCGGCCTCCGTCGCGATCTTCGCCGTCTCAAGGTCCCGGATCTCGCCTATCAGGATCGCGTCGGGGTCCTGCCGCATGAGCGCCCGAAGCAGTGTCCCGAACTTGAGGTCGATCGTGGCGTTGACCTGGCTCTGGGTGACGCCGGGCAGCTGGATCTCGATGGGGTCCTCGATCGTGGAGATGTTCAGCTCCGGAGTGTTTATCTCGTTGAGCGCCGAATAGAGGGTGGTCGTCTTTCCCGAGCCGGTCGGGCCCGTGACGAAGATGATCCCGTTTGGATTCTGGATCAGCCGCTTGAAGGGCTGGAGGATCGACTGCGACATCATCATCTTCTCGAGCGTGATCATCGACTTCTTGCCCGACATCGCCAGGATGCGGATCACGACCTTCTCGCCGTAGGCCGACGGGATCGTCGAGACCCGAAAGTTCGCCGTCTGGGTGCCGATCGGAAGCGAGAACCTGCCGTCCTGCGGGATGCGCGACTCGGCGATGTCCAGGTTGCAAAGGATCTTTATCCTCGAGACCAGGGCGCGGTGCAGCTTGCGTGAAAACGCCAGGATCTCGCGGAGGTTTCCGTCCACCCGGAAGCGGATCCTCGAGTTGATCTCCTGCGCCTCGATGTGGATGTCGGTCGCCCGCTCCCTCATGGCGTAGTGCATGATCTCGTCGAGGACCTGGACCAGCGCGTTGTTCTCCGCGAGCTGGGCCAGCTTGTCGGCCGCGAGCTCGGGCTGGTCAAAGAGGGTCGAGCGCTCGAGCTGGCCCAGGCCGTCCTCGAGCCGCTCCTCGTTGGAGTAGTGGATCGCGATCGAGTCCTCGACCTCCCTCGGCAGCGCGAAGACCGGGCTGACGGGGATCCGGGCGATCTGCCCAAGCCTCTTGACGGTCTCCTGGTCGTCCGGGGCGGCCATGGCCACGGTGAGCACGCCGTTGAAGATGTACAGGCCGATCGCCTTGGTCTTCTTGGCGACCTCGATGGGGATCTTCTCGATCGCCTCGTCGGTTATGACCGAGACGAAGGGGTCCACGTAGGCGACATTCATGGCGTCGGCCCAGAACCGGCAGGCGTCGTCCTTTCCGACGAGCTTCGCGTCGATGAGCGCCTGGACAAGATCGGGCGAGTCGCCGTGGCTCGCCCCCATGTTGCGCAGCTCCTCCTCGCCGACGAAGTTCGGCGTCTCCTTCATCCTGGTCAGGAATGACTCAACTCTTGGGCTTAACACGGGTGGGCTTCTTCGATTTGAACAGTTTCCCTATCTCGCTCTGGTCGAGCTTCTCCATCGCGAAGGACGCGGAGCCCTTCTCAGCCTCGATCTCCGCCATGAGCTCGGGCAGCGAATACCGGACCTCGGCGAGCGCGCTCGCCTTCGGGGCCGCCGTGGCGTCGTTCTTCTTGTCGCTTTCGGGCTGGCTCACGGTGAGGGGCCCGGACCGCCCGCATCGGGCTCGTCCGGCTCGAAGCAGCTGTCGATCGTGTCGGACAGGGCCCTCCCGATGTCCTCGGGGGGGGCGTCCTTGCGGATGTAGTTCGCGGCCCCGAGGGACGCGGCCTCGTCGATCGTCTGGCGGTTCGCAAGGGATGTCAGCATGACGACCACGCAATCGGGATCGATGACCTTGAGCGAGCGCAGCGTCTCGATGCCGTCCATCAAGGGCATGTTGACGTCCAGCATCACCAGGTCAGGGCGCTCCTTCTTGTAGAGCTCGAGGGCGGCGTGCCCGTTCGGCGCCTCGAATATCCGCGTCAGGCCGAGGTGGCGAAGCAGCAGGGAGATGAACTTCCTGATGTGGGCCTCGTCGTCGACAAGCAGTACGCTTCCGCTGAAGTTCATTTCAGGATGGGCAGGCTGACGTAGAACTCGCATCCGCGCCCCTCGATGTTCTCGACTCCGATCGTGCCGTTGTGCGCCTCGACTATCTTGCGGCAAATGGCCAGCCCGAGGCCTATGCTCTTCTCGCCGCCGGTGGGCTGC
>Ga0182030_10013711_pt1 | contig 16095 bp, 7 predicted proteins | sample 812S3MmetaG_FD_121299 | JGI IMG/M metagenome (GOLD analysis project Ga0182030, IMG submission 121299) | Permafrost microbial communities from Stordalen Mire, Sweden - 812S3M metaG (Illumina Assembly) | ecosystem: Environmental > Terrestrial > Soil > Wetlands > Permafrost | place: Sweden...
GTGGCGGAATTGGCAGACGCAGCAGACTCAAAATCTGCCGCCGGTCACCCGGCGTGGGGGTTCAACTCCCCCCTCCAGCACCAATAATTTCCATGTGGAGCAATCATTTCAAGCAGTTTCAGTTCAGGTCCCGCATGAATCGGCAGGGCTTTTCTTAAGTTCCTTACGAGTTTCAGTTGAAGCCGCATGCGCGGGTTATAAAGCCCCAGACGAACATCGCCCGGGGTGGTCTGGGTCTCCGCTGGTGGGCCCGGGCTTTTGCCTGGATTCCGTCGAGCCTGCGGCACAAGAGGTTCGAACGCCCCATGCGCACGTCTGTCGGAATATGCATCTCGAAGGAACCGGGGTGACGAAGGGTGGCTCAAATAGATGCCGCAGAGTTCCCACTGAACCTGGTCCACGTCCAGGCCAGCCCGCAGGTGACCGAGATCGATTGCCTGCTGAATGAGTTGGGCGAGCAGACCTCGCCAGCGTCCTTCCAGATCGACAACGCCTGCACGGTTCCGACAGGCAAATCGGTTGCTCCTGATCAGGCTTGCCAGCGCAGACGAAAGAACGATCAGCAACATGCCTCGTACAAGTTTCATTACGGCTCCAGATCGATGACGGCCATCGCGTAGGTCTTAAGGTGCGGGACTGTAAACAGGACGCGGCCGTTCTCAAGCTGGCTCGGAGCCGTGCTTGCTGCTTCCCCGCCGTCCGGCGTGAGCAGCGTCACTTGCCGAACCCGCTTGCCTTCCGGCAATTCAACTTCAACCCTCACATTGCCGACCCTCGATCCTTGCGGCGCCGCGTAGTTCAGCAAGTGTACGATCCGCCGGTTGTGTTCCGGCTGCCCGATGAGTTCCGCCACCAAAGACGGCGTTTCTGACGCTTCGACTTCCAGTGAGAACGTTCCCCCCGCTGCCCATCGCACCGCCTCAACGAGTTCATCCCAGTTCAGCGGCAGCTTCCAGTATTGGCTGCTCATCTGGGCCGCGGGCGGCTTCTCAATCGCAGGCCTTACCCTGGCAATGTAAGTCACTCGCCCCCCGCCCACGTGGTTTCGCACCGGGGTGATCTGCAAGTCTGTCTCGCGGCCGGGGAATTCCTGGGGTGGCGCTTCCACCTGGAACAAATCCTTCAGCCCGAAGTCCCGTCGTCGCAGACGCCACAGCGTGTACAGGGAGCTCTGCTCCGTCGCAACCAAACCTCCGCCCTGATTCACGTACTGCCGGATCAAATCCATCTGACTGTCGTCCAGGCACTCCTGATCGGCTAACACCAGAGCGCGGTATTTCGAGAGGTTTCGTAACTCGTCATCGAAAATGATGTTGAAGGGGGTTTTGGCCTGAATCAGAGCCTGCGTGAACAGCATGAAGCTCTGCGCGGGGCGGTCGTTATTAAACCCCATCGACGCATACGAATAAAGCACCGCTACATCGGCGATATTGTCCACGCCGCGATAATAATCAAACTGCTGATGGAAGAAATCGATGTAGCGTTTCTGATCTGCGGGAATCTGCGGCGCTTCGAGAACGCTGCCAACCATGCCCAGCGTTTGGCGGTTAAAGGCCAGGGACTCTGCCATGGCCAGAGTGCTTCCGCCTTCGCTTCCCCCCGTGTACGTCATAACGCGCTTCCTCAAATGGGAAGCCATTTTGTAGGTGCGGATCTTGGAGACCAGGATGCCCTCCGTCGTCATACCCGCGTTATCCCCTTCTTCCGTCCAGGTAATGTCCGTGTGGGGCAGAAGAGCGGGATAATGAACACCTTGTTCCCAGATCGTGTTTCGCCCGGATATGCCCGAATGCGGATTGGTGGCGATGGCCACGTTGGGATTAGCTCCTTTGATCAATTCATTCATCTCCGCGTAATAGCGGGTTAGTTGATGGCAGCGAAAACCCGCCCACTCCTGAAACAGCGGGTCGTCAATTGCGGTCAGCGGGAAATCAAACTTCGGCGGCACAACATAGGTCAAATTGGCAAAGCCCAGCCGTTTGGTAAGCTCCTCCGGGCTGTACGTCGCCGTGAGATATTCGCGGAAATCTCTGATGGCCAACGGATGATGGAAAATGGCCGGCTCGGCTTGCAGACTGGTGTTGTCAAAGTGTATTTCGTCGGCCTTCAACTCTTCAACGCCCATGCGCACCACGCGTTTCATATACTCCACGTATCCGGGGTGCATAAAGTAAACCCGCTTGCGGAACGTCTGGCCGAAATAGGTGACCGGCTTGCCCAGATAGTCCGGGACAAACCATTCTTCCGCCTCCGGTTTTTCCACTAAAAACGTCTCGTAAAAAATGGTGCTTCCCACATACAAACCTACCTTGATCTGGTATTGATGAAGGAGCACCGCCAGCTTTTTTGCCACATCAATGTGTGGCTGTTCAGCCTGGAGTCCAAAGCCTTTGTAGAAATGAATGGTCGCGAGGGTAACGCCCAGGTCCCTGAGCTTGCTGACAGTAGCTTCGCTGGATTCGGCGTGATATTCAGTTTCCTGCCCGGTGGACCCGCCCCCCCGACGCAATTGAAAGATCGGCAGGCTGTCCCAGTTCCCCACGATGATCAGCGGTTGGTCGGTAAGCCACGTCGGGGTTGACACGGGTTGGGCTCCCGACGCGATCGAGGGAAGCGCGTTCGATACCCGCACCACCGTGGCGCCGGCCACGGCCCGGCTCATAAAATCCCTGCGGTTCATTGGTAGTTCCTCCTCGCAAAAAGCCTTATAAAGGCTTCCGCTGTTCGCGTGTCAACCAAGACTCGAAGCGCAGGCAGGCCAGCGGTGAGCGACTGGGCTCACAAATGGCCCGGGCAGCACACAACCTTCGCGTACCAAGAGAAAACGCGCGTCAAACTTACCACCTGGCACTCGATGGCGTAAAGGGTCGATTAACCCTGGCGATGCAGAGTAGGGCTGAGTTGATGGAACCTTTACACGCCAAGTTTAAGGTCGGGGCGACTCTTCCGTGATGATGGCCATGCCCCTGAGGCTAAGGGGGCGTCTGCTTGGCAAACTAATGTCCTGAGTTAGGAGTTCGCTTAAGAAATCAGCCTGCGGAGCGGGCGCCATAATGGAGTCCCTGACGGGGTTCGAAGATGCGCGACCTATTTGCGTGGGTCGACTTCGGCGAGCAGCACCGTGGTTTGACCGCTGATTATTCCGACCAACATCAAAATCTGGAGCCCGCGCCCGCACGGCTATTCCCTCAACGCTTTGACACCCCTGTCAATAAGCCGGTCTTTGCGGTCGGTCAGGTTTTTGGAAGCAACAGCTTCCCTTTGCTGATGCGGAATTGCTGCATTTTCCGGAAGTTGCTGTAAACTGCAGGAGATGTAAGAATAATCAACGCAGCCTGCCATGAACGGAGGTACTTGATGCCCTCGCGTCGTAGGTTCATACAGACGAATTTCCTCGGCTTAGGCTTGTCCCTGGCGGGGCGTAAGGCCTTTGCGACCGCTCACCCCCCTGCCCCTGAGACCATTCCGCCAAGCGGCGGAGACGAGCGCGAATATTGGAATGATTGGCCGCGTTACGTTATTTCCAGGATGAACGAGGCTCGCGCACGACGCCTCGCCGAACTGGGCGCGATGCAGACGGAAGCTGCGGTTCGAGCGCGCATCGAGAAGGTACGCTCCGCGGTGTGGAGACTCATCGGCGGCCCCTTCGAGAAGACCCCTCTGAAACCGCAAATCGTGGGAACAATCGACAGAGGGGCCTATCGCATCGAGAAGGTTATTTTCGAAAGCCGCCCTAAGGTCTTTGTCACCGCCAACCTCTACATCCCCAACCGGCATCAGCCACCATTTCCAGGAATTATTCATTCATTAGGTCATGCTGAAAATGGTAAGGCTGATTATTATCAGTCCGTATGTCAAACCCTGGCGAGAAAAGGGTACATGGTGTTGCCCTTCGATCCTTTCGGGCAAGGCGAGCGGCTGCAGTATCTCGATCCTCGCACCGGCAAAAGCCTTTACGGACCGACGGGTGAACACGACAAAGCAGGGCGCCCGATGTTGTTGTTGGGCTCGCAGTTTGCGCAGTATCGAGTCTGGGATGGCATCCGGGCCGTCGATTATCTGCTCTCCCGCCCGGAGGTCGATCCTGAGCGGATTGGCTGTACAGGACAATCGGGCGGAGGCACGATGACGATGTACTTGGCGGCGCTGGAGCCGCGCATAAAGGTCGCCGTAGAGTCCGATGGGAACTCGGAGAATGTGGCCGGCCCCTCTTATGCTCCTCCGGGCGCGGTCGATGATGCGGAGCAGAACTTGGCAGGCAGCCTTCCCGAAGGCATCGACCGCGGGGATTTACTCCTGGCGTTTGCCCCTAAACCACTCCTTATTTTATACTCGCGGACTGACTCCGGCCTCACCTACTCGCCAACCTACGTGGAAGGGACCAAGGAGGTTTACAAAGAGGTCCAGGCCGCCTACAAGTTGATGGGCGCCGCCGATAAGGTAAGCCTCTACGGTTCCCCTCTGCCGCACCATTACGGATTCTTTAATCGTCGCGAAGCGTATCGCTGGTTTAATCGCTGGCTGGGCAGTGAGGAATGGGGGACAGACGAACCGGAGTTTGATAAATCGGCTCCAGAGGCTTTGAACTGCACGAGCACCGGACAAGTACTGACGTCCTTAGGCGGACGCTCCGTCGTCCAACTGAACGCCGACCGCCTGCAAACGCTTGTCCCAGTGAATTCGTCAAGCGCCGCACCGAACGATGCCAAGGTCTTCCGCGAGCGCGCACAAGGAACTCTCCAGGACCTCCTGGCCCTCCCCACTGAGCGAACTCCTCTCAAACCACAGATTATCTCGTCGAACATTTGGATGGAGGATATTGCTGTCGATGAATTCACGCTGGACTCAGAACCCTTGGTTCGGGTAACCGGCTGGTTTCTCCGACCCGCGAAAGGCAATTCGCCTTTTCCTACCGTCATTTATGTTTCCGAAGGGAATAGGAATCGAGTTGTGCAAGAGGCGTCAGAGTTCAGTGATCTTGTGCGCAAGGGTTTCGCTGTCTGTGCGGTTGACCTCCGCGGCCTTGGCGCCTCCATTCCTCACTATCCCCCTGCCGGACCCATCTACTATCAAGACGGGAATCTGCACGAGCGTTACGTGTGGGCATGTTTCACCCTCGGCAAGCCCGTATTAGGCCAGAGGGTATGGGACTTCCTCCGTTGCCTTGATTATCTCCAGTCGAGGGGTGATGTGGATCCGAGCCGCATCCATGGGCTTGGGGAAAGGGGCGCCGCCTTGGCGGTCCTGCTTTCCGGAGTGCTGGACGATCGCCTGCATTCGATGCTGCTTGATAGTCCAGTCGCCACATACCGGTCAGTCGTCGAGTCCGAAGCCTATTCCCTGGAATTTTCCTGGTTTCTTTACGGTGTTCTAAAGCACTTTGACATACCAGACTTGGTTGGGTCCCTGGCCCCGCGACCGTGCTGGATCCTTAACGCTGCTGACTCACAGGGTACGACGCTGGCAGAATCCGAGGTTACGTCAATATACAAACACCCCATCGAAATGTTCAAACAGGCCAACGCGGGTGGGCAAATTCGTTTCCTGGTCTATCCCGAGCACGAAAAGACGAAGGCCTATTACCCTTGGCTGCAAATTGCCTAATGCACCGGAAGTGGTTCGCCGCCACTCAAACTTCCCTATGCCGGGTTTGGCGCTCCTTCCCGTGAGCCCGAATTTCTCACCACGATTTTGGAAGGGCGGGGCTTCAGCCCCGCCGCTAGAGGGCCTTTCTGAATTTTCTCGTGTCCCGCGCCCCTCGCAGCTTGCGGCTGCAAGCTGCGAGGGGCGCGGGGCGGACAAGGGTTGGAGCCGCGATTTCGGCGGGGCTGAAGCCCCGCCCTTCCGGCGGCCCCCAAGAGCGTTTCAGCCTGGTGAGAAATCCGGGTTAGCCTTGCGGCTGCGTTCGCGCGGCAGTTCCACCCCTTGCTCCCTCAGAATATTGGCGGGGGGAAAGCATCGCGAGACGGTGGCAATGGGAATCCACCGATACCAGGGGATCTGAACCAAGGGAGGACGGGCACGTTCTGGCGCCGCCCGCGAGTCTTATTTGGACGGCCCTTCGACCGCATAAGATTGAGTTACCTTCGCTGGTTCAGCTAGCCGGGTGAGATCATCGATATCAAATTCCTTATAGATGTCCAAACAGAAGAGGTCCGGCGCGTCATCGTAGGTCACAGGTTTATCCAGGAGGTCGCCCAACGATCTCATTCCACTGTGAGTGGACAATTCCGCGGCCAAGGCCGGCTCAAGGTCGCAAGCAATAAGTGCCAGCACCTGGCTCCGGATCCCCGTGGTTTCAATACGGATTTTGGGGGCGCGCGAAAGAGCCAGGAGCCACTGTATTATGGCGATGAGCTGGGCAGCCTCCATGCCAATAGGGCGATCGCCAATAGTCCCCAGGAGTTGAGTGTAGTAGGGGATGGTTTCCTTCTCGGGTGAGGCGTCACCAAAGAACAACACGTCGAGCGCGAGCACTTGCTCCCCCCGATTGACGCGGTCAGAAACCTGGGCAGCTCCCCCCTTTTTCCCCTTGTCGTTCAGCACTACGGCGATTGGAGCGTTATCCGGGATGGCGATGGATTTTAGCCAGACTCCGGTGGCGCTCAACCCGTTGCTCAGTTCAAAGCGGTAGGAGCGGGTTTCCAGCCCCCGGTGTTTGGTGCTGGTAAATGCCCAGGCGTGCTTCACGGCGACGGGCTGGTAACGCACCAGGGCTTTGAGTTGGGTTCTTTCGGAAGCGACCCAAGGGGCCTTTTCGACGCCGCCCGGAGGTACGGACGGACGTTGGAGGCCGGTTGCGAAGCGCCTCGCCAACCCGAGAATCGTCAGGTTATCCTTGGGCAGCCCGACCTTAAGCTCATCGTAGGTTTTGATTTCGGAGTCCACAGGAATCTCGGCTTCCGGTCCCGCGAGGTCGAAATACTTGTTGAGGAACCGGTAAGCCGCCTGGCGGTTGTCCACCTGATAGTTGTGGGTTGCCGGGTCGAGGTTTTCGTGCCAAGCCAGCGCATCCTCTTTCCCAAAGAGCCGGAAAAACGGCTTTATATTGTCATAAACATAGGGCTTCACCTGAGCCGCCCGAAAACAGCAATCGTCCTCCGCGTTGTAAATCAGCAATGTGGGGCGCGGAGCTCGCATGGCGACGAGGTCGGTGTAGTCCTGACCGTCGCGGAAGTCTGTGGCGTTCTGTTCGATGTCGTCGCCTATTTCCTCCGGATGCTCGGTGCCGGAAGTGAGGGATGCGAATCCGGCGACGGGAATACCGACGGCGACTCTTTCGTCAAGGGCGCTCAGCAGGATCGTTTGCCAGCCACCCCCCGATAGACCCGTAACGGCCAGCCGCTGGCGATCAACATTCGGATGGTCATAAAGGTAATCGAGTCCGCGGCGCATGGCGAGGTAAAACAGGCCTACGCCGTTTACCCCCACCAGGTCAAGATGGGCGGCGAAATCGTGTTCGTTTTCCGGCCCATCCAGTTCGCCCATGCCCAGCCATTCCAGGTTCAAAGCGAACATGCCGCGCTTGGCGAAATTGATGCACCGCTTCTGCTTGTACTCCACGGCTTTCCCTTCGGGACCCACGTGCCCGTTCACGTTTAAGACCGCCGGAACCTTGCCCTGAGGATTGGCAGGCTCGTAGAGGATGGCCGTTGACGCGAAGCCGGGGACGATCTCGTACCGCAATTTCCGCATCCGGTATCCATCTCCGGTCGCGATGGTTCCCACGTCTTCAAACCTCGGAGCGGAATTAACCCACTCCTTAGGCCAACCATGAAACACAATATCGTCCAGCAGATGCCGGCGGATTTGCCGCGCCTGCGAGGTCCATTGCTCGGGACTTTGAGGGGTGGGAAGGGGAGGCACATGGGGCATGACGTACTCGCGCAACAAGTGCGCCGTAACCTCGGCTGTCTGGATCTGTGTACTCAAGATGGGCTCCAGGGCATCCGGTGCGCTCTGGCCGGGCGCCAGACCGGCTGTCAGGAGAATCACGAGAATGGACCACCGCACGGAACGCATGTTTTCCTCCCCTAGAGCGCCGCTACAGCCGCCCCATAGTCCGGCTCGTTCGGTGGGCCCGGGAGAAGTCTCCCGGGCCACCACGGGTCTTGTTTTGTATACGGGAAGCGATGCGAGGGATTCCCGTAATCCTGCGGAATTCAGAAAACGAACTTCAAAGCAAATTGCAGGATACGTGGATTTGCTGCGGACGTGATTTGACCAAAGGCGCTATCTGTCAGCCCATTATCCGGCATACCGAAGTTGACGCTGTTAAAGACGTTAAAGAATTCGGCCCGGAACTGGAGGGACGTGCGTTCCGAAATCCTGGTGTCCTTCAACAATGCCAGGTCGGTGTTGAAAAGCCCCGGCCCCCGCAGGATGTTCTTTCCCGTGTTTCCAAACGTGCCGACCTGATTGGGAGCGAACGCCGCGGTATTAAACCACTGCTGAATAAGCTGGCCATGGGAGCGGCTGGCGCTGAGCGTCGCGGCCTGGATACTGGAAGTAGTCAGGTCGGCGCGATCCGCATAAACCGCGCTGAACGAGTTGTCATACTCACTGAAGATTGAAAAGGGGAACCCGCCCTGCCAGTTCACGATCGTGGAAAGCCTCCAGCCGTTCGCCAGTCTGCCCGGTATGCCCCCCTGCTTGATTCCAGGCAATTGGTAGACACCCGAGAATTTAACAATGTTCCTGATGTCATCATCCGAGGGGCCATAGTCGAATTCCCGGTTGAAGGGATCGGTATTGGAATTGTAAGCGCCAACCGGCGCGAAATCGTTCAGGCCTTTGGACCACGTGTAGTTCGCGAGCATCGATAACCCGTGGGACAGCCGCTTCTCCACGGAAAATCCCAGGCTATTGTAGTTGCTGTTGATGGACGAGGTGATGGCGTTGACAAAGCCGAAGCTGGGGTAGAGGCGCCGCTGCTGGGTGTTGGCTTCCGTGGACTGCCCGGGAATGTAGATGGCAGGGTTGAGCTCCTGCAACCCGCTCTCCTGGTCGGCCGTACCGAACAGGTGGGTACCCTTGTTGCCGGAGTAGGCGGCACGAACCAGCCAGCTTCCCGCGAACTGGCGTTCCATCGTGAGGTTCCACGTCAGCATCTGCGGCGTATGGAAATCCCGCTCGAAGATCTGCGTAAACGAAATATCCGCCGGGAACGGGGCATCAGCCCCGGGAAGACTCGGGCCGTACTCTGCGGGGAAAGGATTGGCAATGCCCCCGCTGGCATAGGGGTTTGCGAAACTCACATCGCTGAGGCTGATAATGGGGGCGAAGGGGGGAATGCCCACGACATCCTGGAAGGCGACCGTGTTGGGAGGCTGGTAGTAATACCCCGCGCCCCCGCGCAAACTGGTCCTGCCGTCGTCGGTCAAGCGATAGGCAAAACCCAGGCGCGGAGCAAAATTCGAGAGGTTGGGGTAAATCGAAGCGGAAGGGCAGCCGGGGTCATGGTTTTTTCCCCCGAAGATCAAACCCACGGGTGAGTTCGGATAACGCTGGGACTGCGCGCCCGGAACGAAGCAGCCGACGCGCCCCTCGCTGTCCTGATAGGGCAAGAAGGGATCCCAGCGCAGCCCGGCGTTGAGAGTCAGGCGGGGAGTCGCCCGCCAACTGTCCTGCACGAAGGCGCTCCAATCAATCCCCGTGAAATTGAGGTAGATACCTCCCGCCTGGATGAATTGGGAGAGCTGGCCGAGCATGAAATCCGTAATATTGTCTCCGGACAGGTCGCTGGTGAAATTGAAAATCCCATTCTGCTCATACTCGTTGGCCATGGGAGCGCGCACCCGCAGGGCCTCGCCTCCGAACTGAAGCTGGTGCGTCCCTTTCAACAGGGTCACCACCTCGCGCCCCGTCTGGTCGCCCCGGTCGAAGTCTCCCTGGTGGTCCGTGCTGATGTTGAAGCCGCCGCCAACGCTTAGGGATATCTCCGGAATCGCAGTCGAAGCGATATTTACACCTGCGGTTTGCATGCTGAAGGGCGCGCCCGACCTCGACCCGCCATTCTGCTGGTTCCATCCGAACCAGGTGTTAAACATCAAGTGGGGCGTGGCATTATAGACATCATTCACGCTGATGGTTTGCACCCTCACGAGATTGTCCATGCCATCCGCCTGGAGGATATTTACCTTGGGAACGAAAGGCGGCTCGTTGAAGTTGACGAAGAAGTAGCGCCCGCTGATTTGATGTTTGCCGCGGTTATAGTCAATCTTGACGAGGAACTGGTCGTCGGTTTGTATGCTTTCCGCCCCGGCGAAAGTCAATTGCCGCCCGGGTCCATTCGGCGGGGGTATGTATTTGAGGAAATATTCGGACACGCCGCTGAAGTCGGACGTGGGGATCTGGTTGCCCTCGTATGCTGCCCCGGTCACAGGGTTTACGAGTTGCGTGCCGTTGGCTGGCGCACAGATTCCGCCCTCGCCAAAGCCGCCAGGGCAGAGGTCGGAGAAATCACCTTCCCGCTCTGCCTGCGTCGGGACAAACTTGATGTTCGACTGCGGAGTGCTGCGCACGCGCGTACCCTGATAAGTTCCGAAGAAGAACAACTTGTCTTTCTTGATCGGCCCTCCGATGCTGCCCCCAAACTGATTGCGCTTCAAAGTATCCTCAACGGGCGCGAAGAAATTGCGGGCATTCATGTCCCCATTGCGCACGAATTCAAAACCATCGCCGTGCACCCGGTTGGTTCCCGATTTGCTGACCACGTTCACGACGCCGCCCACCGCATTGCCGAACGCGGCGCTCATATTGCTGGTTTCCACGTTGAATTCCTGAACGGCGTCAGGATTGGGGAAAGGCAGGTTCGCATTGATGTAAGTATCGTTGTTATCGGTGCCGTCAAGCTGGTAATTTACTCCGTTCGAACTGCTTCCGTTTACCTTGGCGTACTGTTCACTCGGGTATACACCTCCCTCGCAATTCGCCGCACAGTAGTGGGAGGTAACATTCGTCACTCCCGCCGCCAGGAACACCAGCGATTCAGTCTCGCGCCCGTTCAGCGGAAGGTCTACGACGCTCTGCTGATTTACCAGTTGTCCTACCGCGGCTGAACTGGTGGTGACCAGCGATGTGTTCCCCGTCACCGTAACTGTCTGGGCGACTCTTCCGACCTGCAGCGTGAAGGTTAGGCTTGCTGCCTGATTCACCGCCAGCGTGATCCCTTCCTGCACGTACGTTTCGAAACCCGGCTTTACGAGGGTTGCAGTGTAGGTTCCCACCGGCAGGTTGGGAAACACAAAGGTCCCGTTCGGACCTGTCGTGGCGATCTGGACCAGACCGGTTCCGTTGTTGCGAACGGTCACCTTAACGTCCGGCATGGAGGCTCCGCTGGCATCCACAACCGTCCCGCCGAGGCTTGCGGTGGTGTACTGGGCACGAGCGGGTCCGGCAAGCAAAAGAGCGATCATCAAACCGAAGGCCACTCGGATAATTGCCTGCCCTCGGACGGTACACGAAGAGAAGAGGTGATGCGGATGGGGTGCATTACTCACAGGCATGCTCTCCTTGTTCTTGTGGATTTGACCGGAACGGCGGTCTGCCGCTTCCATGCGTTGCTTTTAGCATCATACTTGATCCCAAGTCAATGGCCAGATCGAATGAGTATCGAATCAGTGCCATTTTAACCGCGCACGGCTCGTGCTTCAAAGTCACCAAGGTCAAAATCCACGGTGGCCGCCCACGCCGGGAAAAACCGTACCTTGCGAACCCGAGACGAGCAACAAATCGGAATTCAGCTTGGTTGCACTGGTAAACGGCCAGCCGGAACTTGACTGGGCAATACAATTTGAAACTGTGCCCAAAGAGAAGTCCAATGGATTCTATTTATGGGTGGTATCAGATGGCCCGGTCGACACTGTGTCTGTTCAGCGGCGAGCCGCCTGCATGGCAACCTGCAAAATACCAAGAAAGCCAAAATTCCGGTGACGAGCAACGAGGCGGAAATAATTCAACTCCTTTCTAAATTTTCGACGGCCGCGCAATTATCCCGCAGATCATAGTGGCAATGAGACTGAATTAGAATGACCAGCAGGTCGCAGCGCGAAGAAAGCCCCCACGCGCTCTCAAAGCCTTAGAAATATTTTCCGTTGATACAGCCAGTAACACAGATACCACATCACCAACAAAACCGCGCAGCTCTGCGCCACAGGACCGAACGCGCCAAGGAACCAGAAATCCCCGGTAAACACAGCTACGGACTTATTGAGCCACCCCCGGAGAACCTCGCTAAGTGCGTAGATAAAAATGGCGTTCGATCCTACAACCGAGAGCGGAAAAACCATCCTCCGATACCCCGCGACATCGATCAACAGGTACAAAACCAGTAACATCAGGATGACCCACCCGGCGCTCCAGAAAACGAAAGAGGCGGTCCAGATTCTTCGGATTGAAGGGACGAATGGCATCAGGCCCAGCCCCGCGCCGAATCCAGCCAGCATGGCGACACCCAGGATTTGCATCTGCCCGGAGCGCGGCCGGGAACTCCGCAGCAGGTTGCCCGCCCAGACTCCGAAAAGCGCGGTCACACTGGTGCTGATCACGTTGAAGTTTGTGGTCCAGGACGCATAGTTGTATCTCATGATGGCGCGATCGATCACCGCGGCGATGTTGCCGGTCTTCGTGAACGGGCCATCGGGCGCTGGAAACAAAAAGAACGGAACGGTGTGAACCACCAGTAGCGCCGCAGCCGCCGCCACCTGCCACTTGAACTCCAATTGCATGATCAGGAAGCACAGAACACAGGCGACAGCGATGTGCGTGAGGATATTGTGCATCTGGAAGTGCAGCCGGTTCTCTTCGATCGAGATAATGATCTGGCTCAGAATCATGAGCCGAAGGAATCGCATCCCCACGCGCTGGAAATTCTGCCTAAAGGGAACACCCTGGTCCGCGCGGCTACCCACCGAGTAGGACATCGACATGCCTACCATAAAAAGGAAGGCGGGCGCGATCAGGTCCCAGAAGTGCGTGCCGGTCCAGTCCACATGCTCGAACTGCTGCCCGATAACGTGAAAGATCGGGTGCTTGTCGAGGGCCGCTAACCCCAAGCCGTCCGACACCAACATGACCATGATCAAGCCGCGCAGAGCATCCAGCGGCAAAAACCGCTGCCCCGAACCCTTCCCTGGGGACGCCTTGGCTCCTGGCTCTCGAATCGGTGCAATGCCTTCAGCAACGTGCATGGCCATTATCATTCCATTCCGCGCATGCCGGGTTTAGCCCGGATTTCTCACCACGACTGTGGAAGGGCGGGGCTTTAGCCCCGCCGTTGCAAGGCCGTCCTGATTATTTCCAAGTCCCGCACCCCGCGCAGCTTGCAGCCGCAGGCTGCGCGGCGTGCGGGACGAATAGAGGACGGGAGGCGCGATTTCGGCGGGGCTGAACCCCCGCCCTTCCAGCATCGTCCAATCGTGGTGAGAAGGCCGCGTTAGAATAACACCTCAAGTAAGTAACGCCTCGACGGCTGCCACCCTTCCAGAACCACGCGCTCTCGATCTGCCTTCGCCGCATTACTCCGGCAAACCCCTCATGCTACAGACGCGAATCGATTGAAGATTGAAGCCGGATGCTTGGATTATCAGGGATTACATGCCGAGCGCATCGACGGCCGCGATCCACCGCTTCCTACCCACCTGATGAGCGTCCACATTGTGCATGGCCTCGGCATTCCAGCCCTTTGATGAGGCTTTCACCACGGGAGCGTCGATCATCTTCTCCGCGTAAGTTTTGGTGCTGATATCGGTTATTTGGAAAGCATGCACTTGGTATCCATATACCGGGAGGCAGTCCATGCCCAGCCGGTATAGCTTCCCATCGAGTAAGAATGGCCTGCCGGCGGGCCGCGCCGTATGCAGGTCGTTCTTAATCACGGGGCTTAGAGGATGTTCGGTCCACGGTCCCTTGAAATCCGACGCGTAGAACAGGCGCAAGGTTTCGTTTCCCTCGACGCAGATAAACATCCACCACATGTCTTTGTACCTTATCAGCGTCGAGCTGATGAAATGATCGCCCGTGAGCAGGTCTTTCTGGTACTCCCACTTGTCGGGGAATGCCGTCGCTTTGTACAGCCGGAGGGATGTCTCCTTATGGGCTTCCGGAATCATGTAGTATTCATTCTGCCACTTGAACACATACGGATAAGCAAGGGTAAAGGGCTCATGGATGACGATATGCCGATAGTGCCACGCCCGGCCGTTGTCGCTTTCCGCCATTCCGATGCCGCTCTGGTCAGTCTTGAGGTCCTTGGCCGTAAAGAACATGTAGTAGCGCGAGCCCTCAACGACCATAAAGGGATGGGCAAGGGTATCGACATTCAGGTCATTGACGTCCGCTGCTGTCAACACCGGATTCCTGACATTCGCCGGGGGTGAAAGCTGCAACGGGGAAGGCCCGGTGTAGATGCCGAGGGTCCAATGGCTCGCTGCCTTACTGGTGTTGTCCGCGGAAGGCTGTTGAGCGCTGCCGCTCAGCAAAAGGCCGCCGGTACAGATGGCTACCCACAAGGTCAGTATAAATCCGCGCTTCATGTTGATTCTCCTCTCGCCCCGGATTTGCATTCTGTCCGGAACCTCCATTTTGGGGAACGACTTACTTCCTTCATCCACCTGTCCAACCGCACGCGCGCGCACGAGCCTTTGCGCGCCACAAATGATGAAAATAACTCCCCTCCTGATTCAGGAGGGGTGGCGCACCGAGCGCCGGGGTGGTTATCCCCTGAAGCCAAAAACATCAAGTCGCAATCAGCCCCACCCCCTACCCCCTCCTCAACTGAGGAGGGGTGCATTTTCATAACAGGCTTCCCTGCTCACTGCCATCCTGCGCGCCGCCTCACCCCTACGCCCTAACTGCTTTTATCCTGTAACACCCTATTGGGTGACCCAAGCAGGTCATTCCTCCATTTTGGATTCCCGGGTCCTGTTCACTATGCTCCCGGCCGGGTGCTGTCCCAATTTGAACGTACTGCCGCCATCTTGACGGCTTAATGCCGAGTGGGAGCCAGCGCGGCCGTCATTCTGAGTGAAGCGAAGAATCTTACTCTGTCCGCTCAGGGTTGACTACGCGAAGGATTTCGCTAAGCCACCCTGCACGATGACAAATCCCTGGGTTTCCGGCCGAAATCAGGCCTATCTCCCTTCCTTTCATCAACTCATCCATAAATTCTCGCAACTTATTTGTTTTCATTAACTCATCCAGAGCACTTTTATAACCCCTTTGTTTTCAGTAATCCATCCAGAGGACTCTTCATTTTTAACATCTTTTGCCTCAGCGCCTCTTTTCGGACCTTGGTCGCGTGTCGGGGGGCATCCACAATGGGCAAGGACTTCGCCAATCGACAATCGAAAACCAGCCCCGGGCTCGAATCTTCCCTCCTCACCCTGAGCCCCGGATTTTTGTCGCTCGGATGCTGGCGCCGGAATTCCCCCCCGCCGGCTTCGCAGGCCGGACAGGCTGGACTTTGAGAGAATAGGAGGCTTACGCGCGGACATGACAACACCCCGCAGTGACACCCCTTTAGTGTAGCAACCTACGCTATTAAAATCAAGAGAAATCAACCAGGTTTAGAGGCTATAAAATGTCGCCGCGGGAAGGATTGGCGCATGAGGGAGGGTAACAGGGGAGGGAGAGGTCCGCAATAATCCCAACCGATTAGCGCTTCGGATTTGAGGGATTACCAGCTTGCCTAATAGATGCGGACAACCCCGCCGGATTAATGCTGGGATTGCAACGCCATCGTCCCGGAGGTCCATGCAGGGCACCGTCAAAGTCTAATGGGGTTGAAAACGACCCCTCACCTGCCCTCTTCAGTCGGGCACCCTCTCCCCTGGGGGAGGGCTTTGATTCTGATTTCTCGCCCTCTCCCTTTGCTTCCATGCCGGCCGCCTTCGAAACCCCGAAGGGGTTGGCATTGAATAGCCGTGGGCAAGGGCACGTCTTTTGTGCCCGCCGCCCACGGATCGCGTCTTAAACCATCTTACCGACCCCGGAGGGGTCGAACCGTTCGGCCCCTTCGGGGCCGGAATGATTTGTTAATGTACCGTGACCGTAGGTTTCACCTACGGCTACTCACGGTGTTCCCCTTGCGGGGAA
>Ga0182030_10013713_pt1 | contig 16093 bp, 10 predicted proteins | sample 812S3MmetaG_FD_121299 | JGI IMG/M metagenome (GOLD analysis project Ga0182030, IMG submission 121299) | Permafrost microbial communities from Stordalen Mire, Sweden - 812S3M metaG (Illumina Assembly) | ecosystem: Environmental > Terrestrial > Soil > Wetlands > Permafrost | place: Sweden...
AGCCCAGCCCCCGGTCGAGCTGCTAGTCCTCCCTCCGCTTGGAAACACCGGGGGTCCAGGGCGGCTCCCTCACTCGATCGGAGCCCGGTTGCACGCCGTCCAGACACGGGCCACAAACTTGGGATCGAGCTGTGGATGGGTGTCTCGGTGGAATACGGCGGCGTCCTGAGCCCAGCACCACCCCCCTTCCCGGCACCGGACAATGAGTTCGCCAACCCGCCCGCCGCCGGTCCGCAAACTCGTCTTCAAGAGCGAGCTGTCACCGGGCGATATCGTAATGCTCACCGCCGCGGTGAGAGACCTGCATCGTTGCTACCCGCAGCAGTTCCAGACCGATGTCCGGACCACCTGCGCGGATTTGTGGCAGCACAATCCCTACCTCACGCCCCTGGATTTGCACGATCCGACCGTGGAGTTGGTCGAGTGCCATTATCCCCTGATCAACCGCTCCAACACCACTCCCTACCACTGCCTGCATGGGTACATCGAGCACCTCAATGAGAAGCTGGGACTTAACATCCGGCCCACCCTTTTTCGTGGCGACATTCACCTTTCGGCCGCCGAGAAACACTGGTTCTCCCAGGTCCGGGAACTGACGGGGGAGGAGACCCCTTTCTGGATCATCGTGGCCGGGGGCAAGCTGGATTACACGATCAAATGGTGGCAGGCTGCCCGTTACCAGGAGGTGGTGGACCATTTTCGCGGCCGGATCCAATTTGTCCAAGTCGGCCAGCCGGGAGATTATCACCCGCGCCTCTCGGGAGTGATCGACCTCCGCGGCCGGACAAATCTGCGGCAGTTGGTCCGCCTCGTGTACCACGCCCGTGGGGTGGTCTGTCCCGTCACCTCGTTGATGCATCTCGCGGCCGCGGTGGAGCCCGGGCCCGGCCGGCCCAGGCACCGACCCTGCGTGGTGATCGGCGGTGGACGCGAGCCAAACCAATGGGAAGCCTACCCGCATCACCAGTTCATCCACACCAACGGAGCACTGAGGTGCTGCGCGGAGGGCGGCTGCTGGCGCGCCCGGACGCGGCCCCTCGGGGACGGCGGTGAAAACGACCGCCCGGGCGCACTGTGCGTGGACGTGGTAAAGGAGTTGCCGCGGTGCATGGACATGATCACCGCCCGGCACGTGATCGACCGAATTGAGGCTTATTTCGCGGGCGGCATGGTGACGCCCCTGACCACCAGCGAGGTCAGGGCCGCCCGCATTGGCGTCCGGTCCACCCGCCGCAATCCCTTCGATGAACGCTTGACCCTCGTCACCGCGCGCTCCGCCATGGACACGGCGGCGGCACAACCGCCACCGCCGCTGCCCCCCTTCTCCGGCCGCGGCATTCTCATTTGCGGGGGCGGTTTGCGTTACTTTCCCGGCGCCTGGCTTGCCGTCAGGATGCTCCGCCACCTGGGCTGCAACCTCCCCATCGAAATCTGGCACCTCGGCGAGGCCGAGTGCGACGCCCGCATGCGCCAACTCACGGAGCCGCTGGGGGTCACCTGGGTGGACGGAGAAAAGCTGCGCGCCCAACACCCGGCCCGGCGGCTGGGGGGCTGGGAGCTGAAGCCCTACGCCATCCTCCACAGCCGTTTCCAGGAGGTTCTCCTGCTGGACGCGGACAACCTGCCCATCGTCAACCCGGAGTCATTCTTCGAGTGGCCTGAGTACCGGGAGACCGGCGCGGTGCTCTGGCCCGACCAGCACAAGACCGCGGCCTCAGCCGCTTTCTGGCGGGTCGCCGGCCTGCCTCCGCGGGAGGCCCCGGAGGTCGAGAGCGGCCAACTGCTCATCCACAAGTCTCGTTGCTGGCGGGTGCTCCAGCTCTGTTGGTGGCTGAACGACCATGCTGATTTTTTCTACCCCATCACGACGGGCGACAAGGGGACCTTCCCGATGGCTTTTCAGAAACTCGGCGTTCCCTTCGCACTCGCCCCCCCTCTGCGGATGACCACCGTGGCCCTCGCCCAGCACGATTTCCAGGGCCGGCGCGTGTTTCAACATCGTTGCCTGGATAAATGGAGCCTGTTCCGCCAGAACCGTAAAGACCCGGAGTTCCTCATGGAGGACCTGTGCCGCCAATGGTTGGCCGAGATCCGTCCGCAATGGGATTCCCAGGATCAGTTTTACCGTTTCGCGGCGCCCGCGATCCTGCGACGGCACAGGAAGGCCGCGGGACGTGATGAGCGGACACTGCCCGCGGATTTCAAGCTGGTCAGCCTCTACGACCCCCACTACCGCGAGCTGGCGCGCCACACGACCTCCCGCATGAGAGAGTATGCCTCCCGCCATGGATACGGTGTCGTCATCCACGACCGGCTCCTCGACCCCACGCGTCACCCGGCTTGGAACAAGATGGCCGCGGTCAACCGCGAGCTGAGCCCCGCCGGTCCGAGGTGGGTCGTCTGGGTGGACGCCGATGTAGTCATCATGAATTTCCAGCAACGACTCGAGGATCTCGTGGTGGAGGGCCGGGACGTGATCCTCGGCAGTGATTTTAACGGCCTGAACAGCGCGGTGTTTCTGGCCCGCAACTGCGATTGGACCCGCCGCTTTTTCCAGGCCGTTTACACGCTGGGCGACGTGGGCTATGTTTTCGACCACTACGGTCCCAAGTGGGAGCAGAATACCATCAAACATGTGCTGCTCAACTTCGCGGGCTTCGAAAAACACGTGGCGATGCTACCCGAACGCCGCATGACCGCCAGCGCCGGGGTTTACCAGGATGGAGATTTCGTCAAGCACCTGGGGGACATGCCGATGAGCCGGCGCCTCGAGATGGTAAAGCGGTAAACCGCCCTTCCGGATGCGGCCACGGCAACCCGGCGAGGCCGGGACCACGCCGCGCTTTTCCATCCGGGAAGAGAATGACTCCCCCGCCACCGATCGCCGTCAACTTGCGACCGTGCAGTGGCCCGGTGCCCAACTCGGCGCGACCAGTCGGCACGCCGGGCTTTTTTCAAGTCCCCCGGAACCCGGGCATCCGGCTGTCCGGCGCACCTCCAGCCCACCGTTGCATTTTCCCCTGTTTCGTGCAGAGTATCCTCATGACTTTCAAGCGCATCACCTGTGATCCCAAGCGGATGAACGGACAACCGTGCGTCCGTCAGCTCCGTTTGACGGTGCGGCGTGTGGTGGAGGCCGTCGCGGTATATCCCGACCGGAGGGATTTACAGCGCGAATTTCCCGAGCTCGAAGCGGAAGACATCCAAGAGGCGCTCGCCTACGCCGCGGCCAATCTGGACGACAAGGTGATAGAACTGGCCACGGCCGGATGAGATTATTGCTCGACCAGGGAACCGCGCGCTCCGCGGCGAGCCTTCTCCGGCAGGCAGGCTTGGATGCCGTTCACACGGGCGAAACCGGCTTGGCCGAAGCGGAGGATTCCGAGATTATTCGCCAAGCCTCGCAGGAAGACCGCATCGTGGTGACATTGGATGCGGATTTCCACACGCAGCTTGCCTTGACGCAAGCCCTCAAGCCGTCCGTGATCCGAATCCGCATGGAGGGGTTGCGCGCGGAGGAATTCAGCCGGCTAGTCCAGACTGTCCTGCGGCAGTGCGAGGCCGAATTGCAGGCCGGCGCGATGATATCCGTAAACGGTTTTCAAATCCGCATTCGCCGCCTGCCGGTTCCATAGAAGTGCTTCTGCCAACAAACCGCCAGCGCAACATCCATACCGCACCTGCGAGGACAACACCGACACCCAGCAGAAATGCCAAATCATGGGCCGCGAGGTGGTCGCCGCCGTCACCAGCGGGAAACTCGACTTCCGCCCCTGGGCACGGATCTTCTACAGGGAGTTTGATGGGCGCCGCCGCGAGCGGGGGCTGGTGAAGATCATCGGGGGGTAGCGCCCCAGATGGGGACCAGCCATGGGCCCCTCGGGGGTTTTCCTTTCCGGGAGGTGTTTTTTAGGGCATGCTCCGACCATGTCAGGTTTAATCGCCATCGTGGGTCGGCCGAATGTGGGGAAGTCGGCCTTGTTCAACCGGATCGCCGGGCGGCGCATCGCCATCGTCCATGACCAGCCCGGCGTGACCCGCGACCGCGTGACCGCCGAGGTGGAATGGCACGGACACGGGTTCACCCTCGCGGACACCGGCGGCATCGGGCTGCTGCGCGGCGAAAAGTCGGACGATGTGATCGTCAAGGCGGCGATGGAGCAGGTGGAACTCGCCATCGAGGCGGCCAACGTGATCCTCTTCGTGGTGAACGTCCGGGAGGGGATCGTCCCGCTCGATCGCGAGGCCGCGCTCCGGCTCAAGCGCTGCGGCAAACCGGTGCTCGTGCTGGTGAACAAGGTGGACACCGGCGGCGTCGCGGACCAGGCCCTGGAGTTTTCGCAACTCGGCTTTCCCAAAGTATTTCCGGTGAGCGCGATCCATGGTGAGGGCATTGAGCCCGCGATGGACGCGGCGATGGCGTTGCTGCCTGCCGCGGCACCGGTGCCGGAGGGGGCCGAGGCGCCGCCCGCGGAGCCACCGTTCAAGATCGCCATCGTGGGACGGCCCAATGTCGGCAAATCGTCCCTCATCAACGCCCTCACCAGTTCCGAGCGGGTGGTGGTGAGCCCGATCCCCGGCACCACGCGCGACGCCGTTGACGTGCCTTTCGAGGTGATCACGGAGGGGGTCCGCCAGTCTTACATGCTGATCGACACGGCCGGCCTGCGCAAGACCCGGCGGGTGGACGATTCCGTGGAGTTCTTCAGCGTGAAGCGGACCGAGGAATCGATCCATCGGTGCGACCTGGTGGTGTTCGTGCTGGACGCCGCGGTGGGCATCACGGAGCAGGACAAGAAGGTGGCCGACAAGATCGTGGAGGCGCGCAAGGCGTGCATCGTGATCGTGAACAAGTGGGATCTGGTGGACGTGGAGGTGCGCAAGGCGCGCGAGGAGGAAATCCACCGGCGCGAGACGAAGACGGTACGCCACGGCGCGACGAAGATGACCACGCTCTCCGAGTTCGGCGAGTGGGTGCAGCGGCACCTCTTCTTCCTCGATTACGCGCCGGTCATCTTCACCTCGGCCACGTCGGGCTTCCACCTTGACCGGCTGCTCGAAGCGGTCCGCTATGTGGCGTCGCAGTTGCGCCAGAAGATCCCGACGGGGATCCTGAACCGCACCTTGCAGGCGGCGGTGGAGCGGCGCCAGCCGGTGAGCGCGCTCGGGCACCGGCTGCGGTTTTTCTATGCCACCCAGGTGCGGCTGGCACCCCCCACGTTCCTGTTGTTTGTGAACCGGGACGAGCTTTTCTCCGACCAGTACCGGAAGTATCTCGCGGACACCATGCGGCAGGCGTTCGGTTACGAGGGGTGTCCGATCGTCATGGTCCCGAAGCCGCGGCCGAAGACGGTTGAGACGGTGAAGAGCCAGGGGCCGCGCCGGGGCCGCCCCAGCGCGGGGAGGGCCGGTGGCGGAGGCGAGCGGCAGAGCCTGCGCCATCCGCCGGCGCGCGGCCAAAACCGTCCGCGGTGAGGCCGAAACCGGCTTGATGCGCGGGACCCGTTCGCTCTGCCAAAGCTGCTGGCTCGCACTCGGAATCGGGCTCGGCCTGGCCGCCCCGGCGTGGGGCGCGCCACCAGCGGCGAAGCCCGAGGTCTGGATGATGCCGCCCGCGTCCGCGGACGGGCGGGCCCTGCGCGAGCTTTTCACCCACCCGGACGATTGGCGCGCGACGCGCTCGCGGGTGGATGTCCTCGGTTATGCGGATCACCTGCTGAACCAGCAATTCACCGAGGCCGAGCTGCGGCAGTGGCTTCCGCGTCTCACCGGGTGGGGGCTGAAGCTCGGGCTGGAGGTCGGGGCGGTGAAGCCGTGGGCGGTCACGGGGCGGAAGGCCTTCGCGGCGCAAACCCCGGCGTGGGATCGCTTCCAGACGTTCGGCGGGAAGATTTACGCCCTGGCCCTGGACGAGCCGCTGGTCTGCGCCCGGGAGGAGTTGAAGCAGCCGGCGGCCTACGCCGTGCGCGAAACGGTCGAGTTCATCAGCGCCGTCCGCGCGAAGTACCCGGACCTGAAGATCGGGGACATCGAGGGCTATCCCTCCTCCTCGCTGGCGGACCTGACGAACTGGGTGGGGGCGGTGGAGACGGGGCTGAAGGAGCGCGGCGTGCGCGGGCTCGATTTCTTCCGGGTGGATGTCGATTGGTGCCACTTTACTATCGGCGGGCGCCTCCGGCCGGGGAACTGGCCCGAGGTGAAGGACCTGGAGGCGTTCTGCCGGCGCCAGGGGATCGCCTTCAGCCTGATTTACTGGGCGGCGGACTACCCCAGGCTCAAGGAACTCGGGCTCGCAGACGATGCCACCTGGTACATCGGGGTGATGCGCCAGGGAAACGACTATGCTTTTGTCGGCGGGGCGCCGGATCAATACGTGATCGAGAGCTGGGTGGGCGCCCCGTCGCGGGCGGTGCCCGAGGCGGACGAATGGACCTTCACGCGGTCGGTGAGGGATTTCTGCACCCAGTTCGTGCCGCGCGGGCGGTGAGGGATGCCCCACCCCGGCAGCGCCGGCATCCCTGCCGACGCGGCGGAGTCGGCGGTTGCCGCGGACCTCACACGGGGGCAGCCAATGAAATCCCGGCAGGCCGCAAAATGCGCTGTACCGACCCGGGACCACCGCCGCCCTCAAAAAGCGGCGGAATGCGCCGCACTCCAGGCGCTTCGCGACGCCGGACGCGTGTCCCTTCCTCGCGCAGCGCCTGGAGTGCGCGGCATTCCCGCGCTTTGGGCCGCGGCATCCCTGCCGCTGCCCGCTCCGTCGCCGCCGCAGCCCTTGCTTGCGCCGGGGGGGGAAAGATAGTACCTCATTAGGGTGAAGATTCGATGGATCGGTCGGCGGAGTGTGCGGGGCGCGGTGGTTCTGGCGGCGGGGTTGGGGTGGTTGACGGCAGGCTGCGATCGCAACGGCATCCAGGTTTACAAGGTGGCCAAGGAGGCCGCCCCGGCCGATCCCGCGCCGACCCAGGCCGGAACGCCGACCCTCGAGTACGCCACTCCGCAAGGCTGGGAATCGGCGCCGCTGGGCCAGATGCGCGTCGCCTCCTTCAAGGTGGCCGCAGCCGATGGCAAGCAGGCCGAGGTGAGCGTGATTCCCCTGCCGGGAATGGCGGGCGGCGATTTGGGCAATGTCAACCGCTGGCGGGACCAGGTCGGTCTGGCCCCGGTTGCCGAGGCGGACCTCACCAAGCTCGCCGAGCCGGTGACGATCTGCGGGGAGAGTTCCCAGCTCTACGATCAGGCGGGACAGAATCCGGCTTCGGGGGAGAAGACCCGGATCCTGGCCGCGCTGCTGCGCAAGGACGGCGTGGCCTGGTTCTTTAAAATGATCGGCGATGACGAGTTGGTCGCCCGGCAGAAACCCTCCTTCCTCGCTTTTCTGACCTCCGCGAAGTTCGCCGCCGGCACGGGCGCTCCGGCGGACGCTATGACGGCGCTGCCTCCGTCCCATCCCGCCATCGGCACCGCAGTGGCGCCGATGGCCGCGAACGGCGGCGCCCCGGCCGTCGGCACCCGGGGCGACCAGCCGTCGTGGACGGTGCCAACCGGCTGGCAGGAGGTCCCAGGCGGGCAGTTTCTAGTGGCGAAATTCACCATCGCCGGCGACGCGGGCGCGCAGGCGGCGGTGAATGTGAGCAGTTCCGCCGGGACCGGCGGCGGGCTGGCGGGCAACGTCGCCCGCTGGCGGGGGCAGCTCGGCTTGGCACCGCTGGGCGAGGCCGAACTCGCCAAGGAGGTCCGCGAGATCGAGGTGGAGGGCGGCAAGGCGATGCTGGTGGACATGACCGGCACGGACGCCCGCACCGGGCAGCCCGCCCGGCTCATTGGCGCGGTCGTCGGGCGCGGCGACCAGACCTGGTTCTTCAAGCTCATGGGAGAGGGCGCCCTTGTCGGGAAACAACAGGCCGCCTTTCTCACCTTCCTCAAGGGGGTCAAGTATCCGGGAGGGAGCGGGCAGTGAGCGCCACGTCGAGCCCCGGCTTTAACCCGAGTTTTTTGCACCATGCTACTTGACCGACTGATCAGCTTTTTCGCCTCGCTGCGACTCACCGTGGCCCTCTTGGTGCTGGGCTTCGTGCTGGTTTTCACCGGCACGCTGGCGCAGGTGGACCGCGGGCTGTACGAGGTGCAGAACCAGTTTTTCCGCAGCTTCATTGTCTGGTGGACGCCGCACGGCTCGTCCTGGCGGATCCCGTGCCTGCCCGGCGGCTATCTGGTGGGCGGGATGCTGGTGGTGAACCTGGTGATCGCGCACTTCCGCCGCTTCACGCTCGAGTTGAACAAGGCGGGCCTCTGGCTGACGCACTTCGGGCTGATCACCTTGATCACCGGCCAGCTTCTGACCGACATGCTGGCCCACGAGAGCATGCTTCACCTCCGCGAGGGCGAGTCGCGGAACTACTCGGAAGGCGAGCGTGAGGTGGAACTGGCCTTGATCAACCAAACGGATTCGAAGGTGGACGAGGTCGTGGTGATCCCCCAGCGGATCTTGATGCAGGAGAAGCTCATCACCCACCCGGCGCTGCCGTTCACCGTCAAGGTGCGCGACTACTTCGTCAACAGCAAGGTGACCGAGCGGGCGGCGAACTCGGTCGAGCCGCCCGCCGCGACGCAGGGGGCCGGTGCGCAGGCGGTGGTGGAGGAGCGTCCGAAGGTGACCGACACGGAACACCGGGACATCCCGAGTGTGGTGGTGGAGCTGGTTGCGTCCGGGAAATCGCTCGGCTCCTGGCTCGGCTCGGAGTTCGTGGAGCACGAGCAGACGTTCACGGTGGGGAAGGACTCCTGGCGGCTCGCGCTCCGGCCCCGGCGGTTTTACAAGAATTTCAGCGTCCAGTTGAAGAAGTTCGACCACGACGTCTATCCCGGCACCGACATGCCGAAGAATTTTGCGAGCCGCGTGCTGGTGCAGCGCCCCGACACCGGCGAGAGCCGCGAGGTGCTGATCAAGATGAACAACCCGCTGCGCTACGCGGGGGACACGTTCTACCAGGCGAGTTTCGACCCCGATGACCACGGCTCCGTGCTCCAGGTGGTGCACAACCCAAGCTGGTTGACCCCCTATTTCAGTTGCATCCTGGTCGGCATCGGGCTGCTCTGGCATTTCTCGGTGCACCTGCTCGGCTTCACCCTCAAACGAAAGGCGGCATGAAATTGTTCCTGAAACTGGCGCCGTGGCTCTGCCTGGCGCTGTTCGTGGCGGAAATCGCCGCGGTGGTGGCGCCCAAGAAGGACGGGGAGTTTCACACCCGCGAGTTCGCGCGGCTGCCGGTGCTGCTGGGCGGGCGCATCCAGCCGTTTGACACCATGGCGCGCAATGCGCTCCTGCAGATCCGCAGCACGGGCGAGGTGCCGCTGGAGGAGGTGCCCGCGTGGAAGTTCTGGCACCATGCGGCCAAGTTGAAGTCCACCGAGTGGCTCCTCGAGGTGATGACCCGCCCGGACGACGCCGACAAGCGGCCGATTTTCCTCATCCATCATGCGGATCTGCTCAGCGAGTTGAAGCTCGAAGGCAAGGGGGTCGAGAAATCGGGCCTGCGCTACTACACCTTCGAGCAGCTCAGCCCGGTGATGAAGGAGATCGAGACCCAGGGCCAGAAGGCCTCGAAGGTGAAAGCCGAGGAGCAGAGCACCTTCCAGAAGCAAGTGCTCAAGCTGGCCAATGCCACGATGCTGTACCGTCGGCTCAAGCTGACCTTGCAGCCGGAGGAGACGGAGGATTTTCCCGGGATGGTGGCGGACTACACCAAGAACCTCGAGGCCGGCCGCGCGGCGGTCCTGGCGCGCGAGAAAGGACAGCCGTACGACACGAACGCCCTCGTCAGTCTCGCCCTGCCGGTGCGCCAGTTTGAGATGATGGACCAGGCCGCCTATGCGTTCGTGGTGCCGCCGGTGGACCCCGCCGCCGGCCGCGAGCATTGGCTGAACACCGGCGCGGCCCTGATCGAGACCTTGCAGACCGGCGCGGTGAACCCGGCCGTCCCCCTCCTCGCCCGCATCGCCAAGGCGTACGGGGCGAAGCAGGCGGCGGAGTTCAACCAGGCGGTGGCGGCCTACCAAGACTGGCTGGCGCCGTCCTTTGAGCGCGAGGTGACGAAAGGCCGCGCCGAGTTTTTCTTCAATGACATGAAGCCCTTCCTGCACGCCATGATTATTGACATCATGGCCTTGGTGCTCGGGGCGGCCGGGTTGGCGACCTTCTCGCTCCTGCCAGGAGTCTCCGAATCGCTGCGTCGCGCCTCGCTCTACCTCATCATCCTCGCCTGCCTGGTCCACACCTTCGGCCTCGTGTTCCGGATGGTGCTCGAAGGCCGCCCGCCGGTGACCAACCTCTACTCCTCCGCGGTCTTCATCGGTTGGGCGATGACGATTGTCGGCATCATCCTCGAGCGGCTCTACCGCGTCGGGATCGGGAACCTGGTCGCCTCGGGGGCCGGCTTCGTGACGCTGATGATCGCCCACAACCTCGCCTTGGGAGGCGACACGATGGAAATGCTGCGCGCGGTGCTCGACACGAATTTCTGGCTGGCGACGCACGTCGTGGTGATCACCCTCGGCTACGCCGCAACCTTCGCCGCCGGCGGCACCGCGATCATCTACATCCTGCTGGGCGTGTTCACGCCGATGCTCCACCAACCGCTCCGTCCGGCGGGGGAATCCACCGGCGCGCCGGCGGGGAAGTCGGTCCAGACCGTGGGCAAAGCGCTCTCGCGGATGACCTACGGCATTGTCTGTTTCGCGACGCTGTTCAGTTTCGTGGGCACGGTCCTCGGAGGCATCTGGGCCGATCAGTCATGGGGCCGTTTCTGGGGCTGGGATCCCAAGGAGAACGGCGCGCTGCTCATCGTGTTGTGGAACGCGGTGATCCTGCACGCCCGCTGGGGCGGCCTCGTGCGCGAGCGCGGGATCATGACCCTCGCCGTGTTCGGCAACATCGTCACCTCGTTCTCCTATTTCGGCGTGAACCTGCTCAACGTCGGCCTCCATTCCTACGGCTTCACCGACTCGGGGTTCAAGTGGTTGATGATCTTCATCAGCATCCAGGCGGCGATGATCGCGCTGGGGCTGTTGCCGCAGCACCTGTGGCGCAGCTTCCGCGCCGCCGCGCCTGCCGCGCCGGAGACGCCAGTCGGGCCGACGCCCGCGCCCGCCAAGGCGGGGGCGTAATCGGGGAAGTGGAGAACAACGGGAGCCGCGACGAGAGACAGGCTTCATAGAATCTGCGCGGAGACCGCCCTGCCGTGGTCCCCAGCCCCATCGGGGCTGCGGCCTCAAAGCCCAGGGTCGCGCCGCGAGGTGCCACCCTGGGTAACCAGCAAATAGGAGCCATGTGCCCTGTAGGGGCAACGGCCGATTGCCCCGGCGACGGGGGGATACCCCGACGGGCCATCGGAACCGACGGTATCAACGGCCTCCGACCAAGCCATTGTCGGTGCGACGGCTTGAGCGACGCTACGCGGCGCGCCTGAAATGTGCGGGCCGTTCCGTGGACCGAGGTCCACGGCTACCATCGGATCACCGCTACGCGGTGGGGGACGACCCGTGGCGACGCGCCATTCGATCCCGCGGGCTCGGCAGGCAGGTCACCGACGCCGAGGCGCATCTCATCCCATCACGTAGCGATGGTCGCCGGTAGCCGTGGACCTCGGTCCACGGATCACGCATCCGAAGGATCTTCCGCGCCGCGTAGCGTCGCCCGCCCCGCACGGCCACCACTGCCCCGGGCACCACCACACCGCGAGCCGTGGCATCCCGGTCTCGGCCGCCCCTACGGGGCTTGGTTTCATATTAGACGCCTGACCCAATGCTAAAGCAATGGGCTTATCTCACGCATCCCTCCGGGATGCCCCGCCTGTTCTGGCGCAACGGTGTACACCCAGGGTCTCCCACCCACCCGCGCCCTGTCCCGGACACCCGGGTGAAGCCCAACGTTTCAACGTTGGGTTGCACCTCGAACCGATGGGAGTTCCGAAGGAACGATTGAGCCTCCCGGGCTCGGCCGCCCCTACGGGGCTTGGTGTCATATTAGGGGCATGACCCAATGCTAAAGCATTGGGCTTATCTCGAGCATCCCTCCGGGATACCGCCCGGTCCAGACGCCCGGTGGTTTCGTGACGCCCGACGCACCATACGGCGGCGGAATGCGCCACACCCCGGGCGCTCCACGGCATCCGCGGGACCACGGCCTCCATCCGCGCCGGGTTTCTCCCCCCCCCATCTCATCCTGTTCATCCTGTCGAAACAACTCCCCCTTTCCGAATCGCCTTGACACTGCGCCAAGCCAGCCTTGAGTATCGCGTGACTGCTCCTAACCACCACTCACATGCCCAAGCCAAGCAAGACGGCCCCACGGAAGCGAGAGACCCTCGCGCAGGAGATCCAGCGGCGCCTCGAAGCCATCCTGAACTACCCGCGCACAGTCGGCTCCAGCGCCTACGTCCAGTCACAGGCTGAATACCAGGAGCACTTCACGGGCGGCGCTCCCAACAAGGCCGACGAGGTCCTGAAATATGCCAGAGCCTGCCTCAAGGACGGGCCGATGGACAAAATGATCTACCTCAGCGTGGGTGGCGGCGACGGATCGGAGCTCGGCCGGGCGATGAGTAAAGGTGGTTTCGGCAGGGGGTTGTTGGTCGAGTGGATGGATCCAGCCGTCGAAACCGCGCGGAAACTCGTGCCACCGCTCCTCCGGCCGGGGCAGCAGGTTGAGTACATGACGGGCGATGTCGGGCAAAAGCACGATCTCGTGCAAGCGCAGTTAGACGCGTGGCGCCGCGAGGGAATGACCGGCATGCTTCTCTCGGCCCAAGCAGTGTTGCATGAGCTGCCCTGGCGGGCCGACCCCGAGAAGTTCTTCTGGGGAAAACTGATCTCGCTCTTCCACCCGTTCGACGTGAAGCTATTCCATTCCCGGGAGCCATGCCTCCCTGGCTGCACCGACGGTGGCGCTTGGCTGGCCCCAGTGCGGGTAGGTCTGCCGTTCTTGGACGGTGCGAGACTCTGCGGCGCGATCAAGCTGGTGCAGGAACACTACCTCTCCTTCCGGAAGGAGGGGCTCGACATCGCCTTCCAAGGCAAGGTGCTGGACCTCGGGAACGAATGCCAGGCGCCTGGGCCGGCGGTGGTCGAGTTTCTCCACAAGTTCATGCGCCACTGGGATGCCCGGCACCTGCGCCATGAGATGGAGGAGTGCCTGGCGGCGTTTGATCCCCAGTGGATCCAGATGCATCTGAATGACGTGTTCGGCGGCGCTCAGCATGTCAGCGTCGAGTACTCAGCCTCTCAGGGGTTCAGAGACGAATACCACAGGCTCCAGGTCCAGGCAAGGAGCGCGGACAGGCTCGCCCAGCTCCCCGTGCCCCAGGCCTTTTGCTGGATCAAAGCCTTCCACGCCGGCGGCCGCGCGGCGGCTGGCCGGCCAGGCAAGCGACAGCGGCCCGCGGCTGAGCCTGCCAAGGTTTCCGCCCCGGCCGCCGGAGCAGGCCCGCGGTCCGATACTGCCACGGAGCCTCCGTCGCCGGGCGGCGCGGCCACACAGATTGGTACGGTGATCGGCCAGGTGGTGGCGGGCAATCTCAACATCGCGGGGGATCAAACCTTCCAAGTCCCGCCCCCGGCGCCGCGCCGCACGCGCCGCTCCGCGACGAAGCGGAAACCAAAGCCGGGGTCCCTGAGCATCCACGCGGAAAAGGTGAACATCGTCCACCAGCTAAACACTAAGACGGCCAACCTGTAGCCCGCCATGCCCCAGCCGCGCAAGAAGCCAGCTCCTGCACCGCGTGCCAAGGTCGGCAAGCTCACGGTTATCGACCGATTGGCCGCCCGGAAGGTCAAGGTCTCCGGGCCGGCGCACATCGATCAGGCCAACATCAAGGAGGCGTACTTCGGAGGGGAAGCCCCCGATCCCCGCGCCCTGCGCGACTACCTCGAGTGGGCACACAAGGAGTACTCCGCAGTCCCGATGCTCGGTCTGGACGTACGGGCCGCCGACGCGAGCGGCAAGGCCCCCATGACTCTCGATCAGATTTACGTCGGACTCGACACCACCGCCACCGTCAAGCCGCCGCGGGATGATCGGCGCCGGCGCAGCGTTGCGATTGGGGGAGGCGAGGCCGGTTCCCGGCCGCTGGCGGCGCTGGAGGCCATTGTCCAGCACCGCCATGTCGCCCTGTTGGGGCTGCCGGGTGCCGGCAAGTCGACTTTCTTGCGCCACTTGGGCCACTGCCTCACCGGACACCTCCTCGAGCCTCGGAAAGAGTGGCTGCGGCGGCTCGCCGTCGAGGTCGACGGAGAGTCCCGGGCCGTCTGGCCGGCAAACGAGGCCGGAGTCGCGCCCCTGACCATTGAGTTGCGGAAGTTCGCGGCCAGTTTTGGCGGCACGCTGCCGGGCAGGGCCGAGCCGCACCATCTCTGGGACTACTTCAGCGCCTCCCTCCAAGCCCCCTACGACCGCGCCCGGGCGGCTCTGCAAGAGGCGGCCCTCGACGGCCGGGCCATTTTCTTCCTCGACGGCATGGACGAGGTGTCGAAGTCGAACCAGGAAAAGCTGAAGCTTTTTGTGCGTGACGCCGTGGCTGCTCTCGCCGCCAGCCCGTTCGGCAAGAGCCGGATGATCCTCACGTGCCGCACCTTCTCCTACCGCGGCCAGGGGTGGCAGGTGCCGGGTTTTCCTGACTTCGAGCTCCGGGACTTCGATACGCCGAAGATCCAAGGGTTCATCAGGCGATGGTACGAGATCCAGGCTGAGCGCGGGCAGATCAAGTCCACGCAAGTGAAGGATCGTTGCCGGTCCCTCTGGAACGGCTTGCAGGAACGCGACCTCCGCCCGTTGGCCGGCAACCCGGTGCAGCTCACGAGCATCGCCATCGTCGATTGCCACCACTCGCGGCTGCCGGAGAGCCGCGCCAAGCTCTATGACGAACTGATCAAGCTGCTGCTGTACCGCTGGGATGACCTCCGGTTTGACGACCAGAGCGGCCCCGCCCGGCTCTCCGTGCTGCTCCGCGAAGCGGGCTCGAACGAGGAGTGCCTGCTGCGCGTGCTCAGGGAACTGGCTTGGCAGGCCCAGGAAGGCCAGCCCGGCGGCGGGCCCGCCGTGTCCGGCGCGGCCTCAGCCGGCGGCATCTCCGAGAGCAGCCTGCTCTCCGCCCTGCGGACCCTTCACTCGGATGCGGGTAACGCCGCCAGTTGGGCGGAGGAGGTGCTCCGCACCATCGAGTCACGCTCCGGGTTGCTGCAATCGCCCCAGGCGGAAAACCGGGTCTTCAGTTTTCCCCATCGGTCTTACCAGGAGTTTCTGGCCGGCGCCTGGCTCACTGACCGGTGTGAGAACGAGTTCGTCCAGACCGCAGCGGGCTTGGTGGACGAAAGCCGGTACTGGTGGGAGGTGGTCCGGTGGGCGGTCGGAATCCAGGCCCGCGTGCGCCAGAACTTCCACGCTCCGCTGGGGCTGGTAGCCGAGTTGGCAGAGCCCCCCGAGGCCGCCCCGGTACCGCGCCTGGCCTGGCTGCGGCTCCTGCTCGCCGGCCACTTGCTGGCCGAGATGGAAGCCGTCAACCTGCGCGGCTTGGCGGCGGGTAAGACGGCGCTGGCGAAGGTCTCCTCCCTGCTGGTTCGTCTGATCCAAAGTGAATCGCTGCCTCCGGTGGAACGCGCCGAGGCGGGCATCGTGCTCGCCAAGCTTGGCGATCCCCGGCCGGGAGTGGGGCTGGACGACCAGACGAAACTGCCCCTATTCGACTGGGTGGACGTGCCGGCCAGCAAGTTCAAGGGGGGCGATGGGCTCGCCCCACGGACGCTCAGCGCCTTCCGGCTGAGCCGGTATCCGACCACGGTGGCCCAGTACAGGGCTTTCGTGGCCAAGGGCTACGCCGAGGATGGAACACCGGAGCGGGAGGCGGAGTTGAAGCGTTGGTGGGGGGATGAGGGGCTGAAGTGGAAACGGGCGTCCAAAATCGACGGCCCGGAGATTTACGATGACCCGGTTTTCCAGACTCCGAACCATCCACAGGTGGGCGTGAGCTGGTACGAGGCCGCAGCGTTCTGCCGGTGGGTTTCCGAGAGCCTCGGGGGGGAGGAGAACATTCGTCTGCCG
>Ga0182030_10013714_pt1 | contig 16089 bp, 21 predicted proteins | sample 812S3MmetaG_FD_121299 | JGI IMG/M metagenome (GOLD analysis project Ga0182030, IMG submission 121299) | Permafrost microbial communities from Stordalen Mire, Sweden - 812S3M metaG (Illumina Assembly) | ecosystem: Environmental > Terrestrial > Soil > Wetlands > Permafrost | place: Sweden...
ATTCTGGGCGTGATTCTCAAGCTCCCGCCCGTCAAGCAAATCATGGCCAGCAAGCAAATGAAATCCCGCTACCTGGAAAATCTGATGCGCCCCAGAGACTTCGTCCATCTGGCGCATTGAGGACAGAGTAGCTTGGGCCCTGTGGACCACTCCATGGCATGAAAGTCGGCACGACTTTCTAGGGAGCCAAAGGGCAGGGATTTCGTGGTGTGTTGCGAAAAATGCGAAAGCTTTGGGATTCATGGGATCATCATGCGCCGTCCCCATGGGACTCCGGGTCGATATTTGGTTGCGCCCATCCACAGCCAAAGAGCCTAGATGGAAACCCCAGTCGGATCACCTCTGCACAATCACAGATTTCAGCGCCGGGAGGAAACGAGATGTTTCTGTGCCAGCCACTGCTCGACGTCCTCATCGGACGCGGAGTCGAAGACGTTGATTCTTTTGTTCAAACTCCATCTTGGAACGATCTACCCGACCCATTGTCGATCCCTGGCATGGAGCAGGCTGTTGATCGTGTGTACCGAGCCATCCGGGAAAACGAGAGAATCGTAATCCATGGCGACTACGACTGCGACGGCGTGCTCGGCACCCACATCCTACGGAGCGTCCTCGGCAGCCTGGGAGCCACCCCAAGAGCCTACCTCCCTCACCGCGATGAGGGATACGGATTGAGCGCATATGCCGTGCATCAATTCTCGCGCGCCGGCACAGACCTGCTGATCACCGTCGACAACGGCATCAATGCCCACCAGGCGGTCCTGCTGGCGCAGCGATTGGGAATCGACGTTCTCGTGATCGACCATCACCGCATTCAAGAGCAGGCGAAGACCCTCGCCGTTTGGTCTCCGGAGTTCTGTGGCGCGGGGCTTGCCGCCATCTTCGGTTGGGCATTGGCCAGCCGCGCCGGCTGGAAGGACGGCCGGGTGGAAGGTCTGCTCCGAGGTCTGAGCCAGTACGCTGCCATCGCATCGATTGCCGATTGTGTCCCTCTGCGCGGCGGAACAAGAACGTTGGCGAGGCTGGGGCTGGGGCAATTGGCGCAGGCCAGGCACTGCGGAGTACGGGAACTCGTGAGAGTCTCGTGCAACGATCCGGCACGGCCGGACTCACACGACGTGGCATTCGGAGTTGCGCCACGAATCAATGCCGCTGGACGTATGGACCATCCGGCGCTGGCGCTGGCCGTCTTTGAAGCGGCTCAGGATGAAGAGGCCGCGCGCAAAAGTGTCGAGACGCTCAATCAGCTGAACCTCAAGCGGCGAAGGCTGGTTGGCCTCGAATTCAAGGAGTTGGCTGCCTCCCTTCATCATCCAATTCCCGCCGCACTTGTCGTTTATCGCGAGTCTTGTCCAAAGGGGATTGCCGGCCTGCTTGCCAGCAAATGTGTCGAGCGGTTCTTGGTTCCCAGCATCGTTCTCGTTCCTTCGTCCACGCCGGGCTTTGTCCAAGGGTCGGGAAGAAGCGTGGCAGGCTTCGACATGGTGGAAGGCCTGCGCCCCTTCGAGAGATTCCTATCCCGATTCGGGGGCCACGCTCAGGCCGTCGGATTGACGATGCCACTTGCGCATATTGGAGCCTTCGAGCAGAAGTTTGTCCGCTCCGTCGAATCGGCCGGGCTCAAGCCGGAGTCCGGCCTTCGGGCCGAAGCTGAGATTGTCCTATCGATGATGGGGAGCAGATTCAATGAACAGCTCTCTCTGCTTGAGCCATTCGGGGAGGGCAATCGCGCGCCGGTATTCCTGCTTCGGATGGTCGAGGTGCAGAGTGTCAAGAATCGATGGGTGCGCATCCGTCAGGGAAGGCGCAGCATGGAGGCGCTCTCGTGGGATGTTCCGCTGAGCGAAGGCATGCGCGGGGATTGCCTGATTGAGTTTTACGGTAAGCGACGGATTCTGCGGGAGTTTCGATATCAATTTGCTCCCGTCTCGCGGCCGATTTGACAGAGGTTGGGTTTCGTGGGAAAACAAGCCCACAAGGAAGGAGAGAAAGGAATGCACTACCCAACCACAGATATGGATCAAATGATCGAGCAGTTGAACCGGCTCCAGCTGCCGAGCTCTCTCATGGGGTGTTTCGACGTCTACCGGGAAGAGTGTGTAAAGTCCGCTGCCCAGGGTTTGAGCCCGGCGCAATTGGCCTGGTTTCTCGATATGCTGAACCGCTTTCGCGGCCCCGACGACCACAAGGACTCCCTGATCGATGTCTTCGATCCGGGAATGTACACCTCGAACCACCCGGCCTGGGATGCGGCGCCGGGAGCGCGGATCGAAATGCCGGCTCTGACCTCTGAAGTCGCGAAGACTGCGGATCGGGATTCGGAGTTTGCACAGATTGCCAGAGATGAATTAAGGAGCTTTCGAGATCAGACAAGCACCTATTCCGATGAGGAGATTCTGGGCCTTGCGCAGATCGCAAGGGCGGCGCTGGCCGACCAGAACAAGGTCTTTCAAGGCCGCGAGGACGCAGTTCGCTATCTGGCTCTGAACGCGAGCGCTCAGCTAGAAAATTTCTGGGCCTGCGACGACGAGGTGTGGAAGAGGGCGCCGGCGCGCCAGATCGAATTTGATGACATGGTGGCCAAACGAAAAGCACAGATCCTAAGGATGGATCAGGCTCAGCCGCACTTCGACGAGGCTGATTTTGCCTGCTATTCGGAGGATGAGATTCGCACCTTTGCATTTGATGCCCGGAATCTGTTTCTAACAGATCGGGCAAAGCACTTGGCTATCTGCACACGATGCCAGAACCGGCTCGAATACTGGGCCGATCTGGTCGAAAAATTCGACCGTGCCACACCCCAGCGCAGCGACCGTGCGGACGCCTGAATTGTCTTATGAGAGGGCGGTTGCCGTGGTGGGCACAAATCTCTTTACGCCCGAGCTGCCGGTCACAATGAAAGGCCGCCAGCAGGTGCAACGTTATGCCGCCACCCGTCGTTGGAGTGTGGAGCGGCCCAGAAAGCCGGACGGCACAACGGAATCCCTACGGCTCGAGGGCATTTCACAATCAGAGCCCCGACACAGTCCTCTATGATGCTTTGGTCTGAAGACCGTGTGGCCGCAGTTCCAGGTCCAGGGCCTTACCCATCCTGACAACGATGGGCAGCAATGCTTCAATATCTGCAAGCGTTGTGCGGAAGTTCACGATGCAGGCGCGCAGCGCGAATTTTCCATGGACCACGGCGTTAGAAAGATAGGCTTCGCCGCTGGCCTGCAAACGAGTCAAAAGTTCAAGATTCAATTCGTCCAGATAGCTCGCCGTCTTCACGTCACCTGAAGTGAGGTCCGTGGGCACGAAGCGAAAGGTCGTAATACTGAGAGAGTTGGTCAGCGCTTCAAGCTCGGCGTGTCTCGGAATTCGCTCGAACAGGGCCCGCGCCAGGCGGATATCGTCGGAGATCATTTGCTCATAGCCCTCGCGTCCCACCTCCTGCAGCGCGAGCCACACTTTGAGCGCGCGAAACCCGCGTGAATTCTGTGGACCGAGGTCAAAGTAATTCGTCGCTTCCACGCCGAAGTGGTAGTAGACAGGATGATAGGCAAAAGCGGCGCGCAGCTTTTCCGGGTCACGCACCAGCGCGCATCCGGCCTCAAGCGGCGCATAGAGCCACTTGTGCGGGTCCACAGCCACTGAGTCCGCCTCACGCAGCCCGGCGAGCGCATCTGGCGCATCCGGCAGCACCGCCGCCAGGCCGCCGTATGCCCCATCCACATGGAACCACAAGCCGAACTCGCGACAGAGCGCAGCCAACTCAGGAAGTGGGTCAATTGCCCCGGTACTCACTGAACCGGCATTCCCCACCACCAATGCCGGCCTGTCTCCCGCTTCAATGTCCTTGAGGATTTGTTCCCTTAACGCCGTCATATCCACCCGCATTTCGTCATCCACGGGTATCCAGCGAATCGCCTCGGTCCCCATTCCCGCGATGTCAGCCGCCTTCTGAATCCATGTGTGCGTCTCTTTCGAGCAGTAAGCGCGCAGACGCGTCCCATCCATTCCTTTGGTACGCACATCCCATCCCGCCTTCGCCTGCCGCGCAGCAAGAAAGCAAACAAAGTTGGCCATGTTACCGCCGCTGACAAACAGGCCTCCACAATCGACCGGATAACTCAGCATCTCAGCAATCCAGCGAATCGTCTGCCCTTCAATTTCGCTCGCCATCGGCGACAGCAGCCATGCGCCAACATTGGGGTTGACCGCGGCGGCCAGTAGTTCGCCCAGTGCACCGATGGGTGCGGCCGACGAGGTGACGTATCCCCAGAAGCGAGGATGGCCGTTGAACAGAGAGTGCTCGAAGAGCAGATCAGCGGCATGATGAAGCAATTGCGCCGGATCAGCACCTTGTTGCGGCAACGTGCGCTTGGCCGCAAGAGCCTCCCGTACTACCGCGGGAGACTCTGCCGGAGTGACGGGTCGTTGAGGAAGCGAGTCAAGAAAATCGGCGATGCGATCGATAAGCTGGGCGCCCAGCTTGCGAAACTCCCCAGAACTCATCTCCAGCGGTGACACGCGATGATTCAAGCCTTCTTCGTTATGCATGGCAAGCCCCAGAGGAATTGTATCCGACCGTGTTCGCAGACTTATTGCCGCCGATTCTCGGACGACAAGTGCTAAGATTGCGCGTATTGAATGGAGGGGGTCAATGGGACACAGATACGCCAACATCCTAGAAACGGTCGGCAACACCCCGGTCGTAAAGATCAACAAACTCGCGCCGCTCGACATAAACCTCTTTGTCAAGATAGAAGCCTTCAATCCGCTTGGATCCGTCAAGGACCGGCTTGCTCTCGGCGTGATTGAAGATGCCGAGCGGACAGGACGCCTTAAGCCGGGCCAGACCGTCATCGAGGCCACCAGCGGAAATACCGGCATCGGGCTGGCCATGGTCTGCGCGCAGAAAGGCTACCCTCTTGTCGTCACCATGGCAGAGTCCTTCAGCGTCGAGCGGCGCAAGCTCATGCGCTTCCTCGGCGCAAAGGTCGTGCTCACACCAGCGCCGGCAAGGGGCATCGGCATGGTGGCCAAAGCCATCGAACTGGCTGAGAAAAATGGCTGGTTTCTCACCCGTCAGTTCGAGAATGAAGCCAATGCCGACACCCATTCGCGCACAACGGCCAGGGAGATCGTTGAAGATTTCAATGGCGAGCGGCTCGACTACTGGGTCACGGGATTTGGCACTGGCGGCACGCTTAAGGGCGTCGCACGCGTGCTCGCCAAAGAGCGGCCTGAAACGAAAATCGTCGTCTGCGAGCCCGATGACGCGCCCATGCTCTCAAGCGGAATTGAACAATCACGCAACCCCGACGGATCCGCTGCCGCGAGTCACCCCGTGTGGAAACCGCACCCCCAGCAGGGCTGGAGCCCGGACTTTATCGCCAAGCTGGTGGGCGACGCCGTCGATATGAAGGTCATCAGCCAGGTGGTCCGAATTCCAAATGCGGACGCCATGCGCTGCAGCAAGGATCTGGCCAGCAAGGAAGGAATCTTCGTGGGCATTTCCTCGGGAGCAACCTTTGCCGGAGCACTGCAAGTTGCGGCGCAAGCGCCCAATGGATCGACAATTCTTTGCATGTTGCCGGATACGGGGGAGCGCTATCTGAGTACTCCGCTTTTTGCCGACGTTGCAGTTGACATGACTGAAGAAGAGCAAGAGATTGCCCACTCCACTCCCAGCTGTTGGCTGAAGCCTGCGCAATAGGGGCAGGGTAGAAGACGGTCGGATCTTCTTGACTCTTTCTCGCCCAGCCTCACTCCAGGTTGGGGGCCCCACCCTTCCCGCAACCTCTTCGTGGGAAGGATGGGGTGGCACGAACCCCAACCTCGGACATTGTTGAGACTCCGATCTCAATTGATTCTTCGCCGAGTCACTTCTAAAGCGGTGCATGCGGCGCAATATCCAGGTTCTGAGCGAATGACTATGCAATGCGGAGATGATGTCCTCGAGCGGGATCGTCTCCCACAGGGCGACCATCTGACTGGAACCTCCATGCACTTGCTGAAACGCGGACCATCTGGCCAGATCAATCATTGGCATATCAATGGCCGGTTGGCGATCTCGACGGGAAGAAGCTGCCCGCGTGTTGGCGTTGGCTCCGTCCCCAGGAAGTAACACTGATCAACAGAAACGTCGATCGAGACCTGTTAGCGCAGCCTGTGATCCGCTTTTTTAAAGTACCCCCAAAAAGAGCATCCATAAAGTGCATCAAAAGATGCCATAATTAAACGCATAGGAGATTGAGATGTCAAAGACGGCAACCGCTACTCTCAAGACCATACCGCGCCGCAAAACGAAACTCGCAGAGGTCAAGCGAACCCGCACAACCGTGACGCTCGACGACGAACTTGTCCGTAAGGCACAACTGTTCACCGGCGTAACAGAAAAGGCCGCACTGATCCGGGAGGCGCTCACGCAACTGGTTCAGCGCGAGGGAACCCGGAGGCTCGCGGCGCTGGGAGGGTCAGAACCCAACTTTCCCGACATTCCACGCCGGAGGCTGCCACGATCATGACTCGGGAACGAACGTCCATCCTCATCGACACAAACATCTTATCGAAGCATTTGCGCTCCGAGAACAGACAAGTGAAGGAGTTAATCGAAGCTGGCCTGGTCGTCACGCACCCTTTCATTCTCGGGGAGTTGGCGCTGGGCTCGATGTCGGACCGCACGGTGAAGATTGCGGCGTTTGAAACTCTGCCGTTACTTCCAGTCGCCGATCTCGACGAAGTCAGGCATCTGATCGAGATACGCAAGCTCTACACTCGGGGCATCGGCTATGTCGATGCCCATTTAATCAGCTCACTTCTCATCGTTGAAACCCCCATCAACCCTTGGACGGAAGACCTGCATCTGGCCGCTGTTGCGAAGGATTTAGGTTTTCTCGCAACTCCCCCTTTCAATCTGTAACGCGCGCTCTCCGGCATTGCGTTACGGTTTCCGCGTGGGGCGCGCACGGCATTTCCTCCTCTGATGTTGGGTCTTCCCATCTTCGCCCGGAAGGCAACCCAGTCTGGCCGATCGCGGACCTTAAGCGATTTTTCTGTTTCGTTGCTCCCGGATCGCCGTTGTTGGCTGAGTCTCATCATGCTGCGCAGACCAGTTCCGAGACTAAGGTCGGCCAACCTGAGAAGATGCCATTGGACGGGATCACTTCCCATCTGACGACAACCATCCGAACCGGCTCTGGGAAATTCCGGGGCCTCCGGCGGGCTCAAACTGGTTGGGGAAAGGTAGCCGGCCAGGGTCTGCTATTCTCGCTGAACATGGAAACCGCGACTACAACATCGCGTCACGAGACCCGTTGCGACGATTGCGGCCAGAACAGGCCAGGCTACGAAATCGTTCACGTCGGTTCAGCCGAAAAAGGATACCGCCAGTTGTGCAGCCGATGCTTCAACACTGAGGTGGCCAAGGCAGCCGGACTGGAAGGTTTTGAACACGCCGCGTTCGAATCGATGGGATTTAGTGATTGCAGCGGAGAATTTCATGAGTTCCATTTTCGCACCCATCTGTTGGTGACCGGCATCGCCCTCGATGCGTTTGAACTTCGCGACGGTAATCCGACCGGTTACTTCTTTCAGATCATCGGGGATCCGGAGGAAGATCAACTCGTACTGTTTGGGCGATTGGTCGAGAAGATGCGCCGCGCCTTGTCGGTCAAACATCTCAAGAACGGCGATTACGGTCTCCAAATTTCGGATCAAGGGATTGTGCGTGGACGGATCGAATGGGACGAACGCCAAGGCGGTCACCTCCCGTTGCTCGTCATCGATGGCCGCGAGGTCAATTGGGAGCAGTTCGGCAGGATGTTAATGAGCTATGAGGGGTGGCAATTCAAATTCACGATTGCGGACAAGAGCGAGGAGCTATGATCCCTTTCAGGAATCGTGATTCGCTAAGCGAAAATGGAAATCAGAGATGAGCCGGATTTCGCGCAGCGCCCTTTTGCGAGCCATTAAAGCAGTCGAGGAAATGAGTGCCGAACAGAAGCTGGGACTGGCGGACGAGATTTTTTCTTCCCAGCCCAACATGCTTGCTGCAGTTCTCGTTTTACGGAACCTTGGCGTAGCTGCGGCCAAGCAGGAGTTCGCACTTGAGATGCTTTTTCTCTGTTTTCAGGCTATGAAGGAATCGGGTCTGATGTGGCCTCTGGTAACGGAGGACGAGCAGGAGAATCTGATGCGGCGCCACACGACTCTTTTGCGGTTTTATTCTTCACTGGGTGGGAAACCTGAACAGAACAGTTCCGCGCAGCAGTATATCGATTCTCATCCGGAAAAGGATTTGCTTGCCTGGGTGATGACAGAAAGCAGGGAGTGGCTGATGAAGGTGGACCCTGAGGAGAGCGACAAATATGTGTTGCAGGCTGTCGTCAATCTTGTGAACTGTATAGCCTTCGTTCCGATGCCAGTCAATGCACCTCAGCGGATCAAGTAACGAAGGTTCATCGATTTCCATCCAGCAGAAGAAACTCGACGACAAGCGAGCGGGCCGCCGTTTCCGCTGCCACTTCGCCATTGGGTATCTGGCGATGTGACCACAAATGTGATAACCTAAATCAGGAGGATAAAGATGCCAATCCCCAAGACCAAATCGATTCGGACCTCTCAAAATGAAGCAGGCACGGAGTACCGCGGTAAGCAGGCGCGGACAGGAAATTCTTTCGGCTTTCGCTTTGACCGTGCTCTGTTCAAGAGCCATCCAGAATTTGTGGGAGAGGTTAAGGCCCAGGTAATCGCGCCTGGACGGATGCTGGTCTCGGTTGCCCATCCGGTAGCGGAACGCACAGACCCCATCATGGCATCGTTCCTTGCTTTTCTGGCACGTGACATTGCTACGGCGCCCCAGACGATCCGGCCTTTGGAGCGCGATCTGGCTAACAGAATAGATCGTCTGGTGGAAGGAGTTGTTGCCGTACACGACGAATCTCTGGGTGAGGAAAGTCTTCTCTGATGCAGGCCAACGGTTGGAAGCTCTATCTCCATTCACTCTTCCGGCAGCAGTTGGAAGATCTCACGGCCAGGGTAGAAGCGCTCAAAGTGAAAGATCCAAAAGGATACGAAGAGCAACCAGCAACCAAACTCTTGGCTACAATCAACCGCTACATACGGGAAATCATTCCCCGCGATCCGAACGCGCCCGAGTTTCGTCAGGGGAATACGCTCGGCGAGGACAATCGCCACTGGTTCCGCGCCAAGTTCCACGAGCGGTATAGGCTCTTCTATCGCTTTTCGAGCAAAGAGAAGGTAATCGTCTACGCGTGGGTCAATGACGAGGGAACTTTACGTAAAGCCGGATCGAAAACCGATCCCTATACGGTGTTCCGCACAATGCTCAAGTCTGGAAATCCGCCGGGCTCAATGGCTGAGCTGCTTGCCGTTTCAGCGAGGGCGGAAACAATCTATCCTGCGCGGCACGCAACTTCCACACTTTCGAAAAAGCCGAAGCGCTGAGCTGCCAGACGGACGGCAATGCTATGGTCACGGCCCGATCAAAACGTACAGATGAGGTAAGCCAACCTTCTCGACATTGCGCCTTGAAGTCCGGCTGCTCGGAAGTTACGAGTTCATCAACATTCGCACGCCTTCGGCGCAGGTGATGCTGCCTTCGTTGCAAACTCATCCCAGGATGGGATTCCGTTGTACCGGATGGCGGCATAACCGCGCGGAGATTGACTGCATAGCAATATGTCCGGTGGCGGATTTGAGTGTATTCAGCGCGAGAGCCGAGGGGGCACGGCGAATCTTTTCACTCATTGGACTTTCAGAGGATAGGAGTAAAAATCATCTTGGCCGTTGAGCTCGGTTAACAGCAGATAGTCTCCGGGTTTGACGTTTCTTAAATCCATCAGGAAAGCAACAGCTGTATGGTCGTTGGTGAGAACCGCTTGTCCGCTGGCGCAGGCGAGGCGGTTCTTTCCTCCCCGGTCAGTTGCGACCAGGATGCTGTACATCCCAGCCTCGCTGAAGCGCGGAAGAATCAGATTTATATGCAGCAACGCGCGAGGCAGGATCAGCGGAGGTTTTGTTGGCTCCTCGCCGGCGCCGCGATACGTGCCATAGTCCGTAAGGTCCAGTGTTCGCTCTGTCAGGCTGGCTGTTGGTTGGAGATCGGCCGACTGAGGAGGCTGTTGGTCGGCGCGGCGCTGTTGGCGCCAGGATGTCCCAATTAAAAAACCAACCAGGAGTAAGGCCGCGCTCAAGGCCGCTGCTCCGGCCAGTTTCATTTGCAAAGAGCCTGCGGCGGATCTTGTGGCACGAAACTGAAGAAGACGCGGCATACAGTAGTTGCAGGAACTCACGTGTGCAACTTCTGGATCGGAAAGTGCGAAGCGATCCGGGTTCGCAGCATACGCTTGAAGAAATGAATCGTCCCGACACTGTGGAGTTCTCTCAGCGCTCGGTTGCCTATGGGCGTAGGCGGCAAGCTGATCGAGAAACCACTGCTCAGGAGTCTGCTTTTTGGTCACTGCCCCCTCTTCCCCCAAATCTATCGTTACCAGAAGAGCGGAAGAGAAGTCTACGAATTTCTGTGTGGAAAACACGCCGCACAGTGATGTGACTCCCGCCCAACTCTTCAGCAATCTGCCGCCAGCTGTGTCCCGCCAGACGCCAGTAGGCAATCTGTTGGGAGCGCTCACTCATCTTCGCCAAAACCTGCTGTACGAACGCGGTCTGTTCGGCCTCCGATCCACATGCATGGCGTCGCGCCAATGCCTCCAGATCAGAGAGAGAGCCTGTGGCGATCTCCCGCTTGCTCTTAACACGTTGTTTCGAGAGACGCTTGATGACGCTTAAGATACGGGAAAAGATCTGTGCCGAGTTTCGTTGACGATTGAAGCGCTCATAGTAGCGTTCGGTGTTTTCGACCGCTTCATCCATCAGGTCGTAGGCGGAGTGAAGATCGCCGAGATAACGAGTTGCACAGTAGACGGCGTAGGGCCAGGCGAGCGCGCAGGCGCGACGGAACAACTGGTCCACATCCGGGTCGGGAGAGCCCAGATACCAGTAGGTGCTGGCGGAGGGGGGAGGCCTCTGATCCATAACAACTCTGCATCGCCGGGTACTCGAACCTTGCGCGCCGACACCGTCCGAGCTGACGCCGCCGCACCCTATGCGTGGATTCTAGCCTGAAATCGCTTTACGGAACAAACTTTTTTCTTCTGACGTGAACCAAAACCCCTTGCCAAATGCCTTATATGTATAGAGAGGTCTACTGTTCATCGCAACTCGATTGCACGACTTCTGCCTTTGGCTCGTCCGCAAGAAAATTCGAGAAAAAGTTCTATCCCTCTCTTCATTTTTGCCCGAATGTGTGTATATGGAGGCAGAGGTGCGTGATGACAACTTCCCCCGACCACTCAAGTCCTAAGCGCCGAAGCTGGCGGCGATGGCCTCCAGAGGCGATCGCGCTGATTCAAAAGAACAAAAATCCGGCGGCTCTCTGCGAAGAGCTTCAATCCATCTCAGGCAACGACAAGCGTGCATGTTGGCGATTTCTCAACAAGCACGGAGTCAAGCGTCCTGGCGCTCAGACACGCCGGAGATTCGATCCTCGCACCGTGAACGCTCTGATCGACTATGTTTGCGATCACGGCGTGCAGGCCGCGGCTACACGATTTGGCTACGAAGCAAAGTCGCTCTACAACCTGTTGTACCGGCAGGAACATACCAAGCTCAGCAAAGACGCCATGAGTCTTCGGCAGATCTGCGAGCATCTCGGCGTGAAATACACGAAGGCAAGCGCCTGGATCGAGCAGGGTTTGCTGAAGGCAGAGCGGCAGGAATCGAGGGCCGGCCGGGTCAGTTATCTGATTGAATTTGAGGCGCTTCAGAAATTCTGCAAGGAACACAAGAGCCTTCTGATCACCCGGCGAGTGTCGCCATCGAGAATTCGCTTTCTTGAGGAATATGTGTTTGCCCCAAAGCACGCCGAGTTGCTCAGAACTCGCGAGAGCAAGCGAGAGGCCGAGGCCTACGAACGAGGCGAATACCTGCAGGTCGCAGAACGGGCTCAGACGAGCGACTGAGTATTGTAGGTGCCTTCCAACGAGTTCTCTTAAGTCGCTCTCATGATTCGCTTTCGGTCGCGCTTCAATTCCCCTGCACTGATCGGCTCGCGGTAGGGTTCACTGGCGTTGACCCTGCGCTGGCTGGCTGTCCTGCGCCGGATCTACCTCCAAAGCCAAAAAGCCGAAGATGTCTTTGATGGCCGGTTTTGGATTCGCGGGTGCATTTGGATCGACAGAGTCTGTGATCACTTCTATGGCCGGTTTTGCCGGAGGATGGTGTCCTCAGGTTCCCGGCATTTGCAGTGCGGCCTCCGCCAACCGAAGATAATCCCCGGCCGTCAATCGCGGCACCCCAGTAGTATGCTCGATCCGCCTAAGAGGCCACCATCCTCAGAGGCGTTGATCACATTGCTCTGAGAAAAAGCCCTGTCTCACAAAGGACGTCAAAGAAGTGGGTGAGACGCATTGCCACTGTTGCAGAATGGAGCAAGATTCCAACTTCAACATTCCGCTCCTGTGCGGCTTCAGTGAAATTAGCGGAAGACACAAAAACGTCACGGCCAGCCGCGTGATGTCCAGACCGACTGAGATCATGTTCGTCGCGATCCAAAATCATTCGCGCTAGGCTCACGCTTTCAGACACCACGGCGGTAAGGCGGGGAGAAGGGCGACTTATATCCGGATCACGCGCTAGGCGAACGGCCGCGATGCCTTCCGCATTCCTTGCATTGTCTGACCTTCACAACGGAGGAATACCCCTTGGCTTCATCCAGTAACGCCGCCCCATCCCTGGCGTGAAGTTGCATCGCTTGCCGAAACCGGCCTTCGGCAACTTCAGATTTGAACGTCGTATTGCACGAGCTTACTTCTTCCAGGGTCCTGAAATACCGTGTCTGGCTCCCCATCTTGTCCATGAAAAGCCTGCAGTTTTCGCAGTAAGCTGCTGCCCGCAAGATCCCATAAACGATCCAACCCCCGATCGCAAAGCCCACAATCAATGCGGCCGCATAAAGGTATCCCGCCAAGCCTAATTCGAAACCCTCCGCCGAGTACTGTCCTTTGATGGATGTGTGCGTCAGCGAATAGGCAAGATAGGCGGGAAATGAAATCGAATCGTGAACATAACTTCCATCTACCGTCGTGTAGATGAACTTCAACCAATAGATGAGAAAGAAGTTGGCCCCGGAAACAGCAAGCATGACCAAAAGCATCCCGCGGCCAGGGCGATAGTTCGCAAGTCTCGCGCCGAGATAGTAACCGCTCGCAGCCACTAACCCCGATAGCATCGCGCCAAATGGAAACACGAAGGCATATACAAGGCCGTAGAATGCGAAATCGTAACGCAGTTCTAGATAGACAAGACCCGCGGCAGTTAATATTGTTGTCGCCACTCCGCACAAAGTAACGATCAAGCCTTTTATGATCTTTCCCATGGTTGCCTCGACTGTCGGAGCCGTGCTCGCGCCTACTTGGCTGCCGTTGCCCTTATCGTCTGGAGTTTCTGCAACACCTGCTTGATCGGCGCTGAAAAATAAAATCGCTCAATCGCAACTTCCTTGCCGCCGTACAAACGAATATGTAATTCTCTGGCAACGGGAATCATGTTCATGCTGCGCGTAACGCTGGTCAGTTGCTCAATCTCTTCCCACCTGAACTGGTGCTCAATCAGCCTGAAGCGCCCGAACCACCCCTGCTCCGGCAGCCGAATCGCAATTCCCTCCGCTCCCGCCCGAAAATAGCAAGCCCCGCCAAAAGCTGAAACAATGCGCCCTGCACCCCCCAGTACAAAGGAGAGCGAGACCAGCGTGAATGCTCCGGCCAGAACAAACACCCACCATCGCTGCATTCCTTCCGCGTCCGATGTCAGAGACCCGGAGGTGTTCGCCAACACATAAATTAGTGCGAACGGAAAGCTAGCTAGCAGCAGTCCGAACACGATCCGCCAAATTCCCGTCAGCGCAACGCGAATCGGCGCATAGCCAGTCAGATCCTGCATATTGCTCTGTCTGGCATCGAACAAGTTTTCACTCTCCTCGGTTTCCACCAGCTTACGCCCGGCGTCTTCCAGCTAACAGTTGAATCGGAAACAATCGCGTCGTAGGTGCCCCCGACGCGGCCATCATCCTTGTCTCCTTCGTGAAAGCCGGCAAAGTGGTTCACTTCTGAAAAATAAAGGTAAGCCGAAATCTGTCCGCCTTCCACATTACAAACAAGGCGCTTATTTAGGTCAGCATGTTTACTGCCTATTTCGCGAAAGTTGTCGCGTTGCTGTTGAGCTCTGAGCGGCGCAATGACAAGCATGAGCACAACTCCCATTACGAGCAATTTTCCCATTTTTGTTACGGGTGCTGCTTGTTCCATGCCGCCACCTCATCATTCAGCGATTTGCTCTGCGCCATCAGGGCCACCAGCGTCGCCTTACATTTTTCTACCTGGGCTCCCGAGTCGGCTCTTAAGTCAACAACGTCGGCCCCTCCTGATTCGAGGACGGTAATTCCGTTATTGAGACTGGCCTCGGCCGAACTGCCGCAGTTGGAGTTGTATGCCGCGACACCCGCTTCGTATGCCTTCGAGTGGATTCTTAGCACCAGCCACGGAATATGCTCCGTAACCAGCCATTTCTTGACGATGCGACCATTCTTGAAGTCGCTCGTATGTTCGGCCGCTATCTGGCAGGCTACGAGCGCGATTTCATATTTTTCGGCGTCACCGTAAAGCTCACATAAACTTTTCTCGGCTGGACCCCACTTGTTTATGTAGGAAAGCGCCGCCTTAAGATGAGTTTCAGCCTCGTAGAAGTCTGAGAGCGAATGACTATTTTCGTAGGCACTTAAGGAAGCATCGCCGGTATCGAGTTCCGGGCCTGCAAAATCTCTTCTGGTGGGTTCTGCCGCTGAACGTTGAGTGTTCCCGCCTCCACTGCCACCGCACCCAAAACAGGACGAGGTTGGAGTCGGTGGTGGGGGAGGGAGAGTGAAACTGGTGCCGGACGCAAATTGCGCGGAGCCCGTGGCGGAAAATCCGAGAGTGAGGAGACAGATAGCGAACGCCGTTACCGCGAATGAGCGCATGGCATCACCTGAAGTTCCTTTCTTTTCAATCGGCCAAATGTCGCTGTCGGGACCTTGGCTAGACGACCGCTCGGCAAAATGGATGCGCAGTGCGCACAATGCCTGCCACGAACGAGATTCTAAAAAACCATGCTGCCGGGCGATAGTTTAGCAATCGTGCGAGATCGAGTATGTGACTAACGATACAATCGATTTTGTCAGTGCCGACATGCCAAGCCGGGCCAGAAGTGCCAGCGAGCTTGCAGCTGCTCAAGGTTTGTGAATTTCATCGAGATTTGGAACCGATCCAATATGTGCTCGTTATCTGTCGCCAGCGGGGTCTAATGCTATCTTTCGGACGATTCCCATATATGAAGGAGTTTTATGATCCCGCTCAACGCGACGCGCTTACGTAGCAGATCTGATTTGCAAGCGGAGCAAAAATGAGTGCAACTCAGGCACAGTCATTCACTAAACACGATGTCTGGAGTGGTGGACATTACGAACTTCTGATTGTGCCCAGTATTGGCGCCTCCGAACAAGTCTGTTCTTTGCTTTCGGCGCTATGGTCATTTCCATCTCTCGACGGCTGTTACGTGCGAAATGATCTTGCCCCGTCGGATCAAACCCGCGTTACGCCATGTGAGAACGATGCTTCGGTCCGGTTGTACGGGCTAGCCAGGCTGCTCCTATTGATTCCGTCGAGACATGAGGGGCGCAACGCAGCAGTGGCCGATTGAATTGAGACGATAATCGCCCTTGACTCGCGTTCTGAATTTTCGCCGACGAGATTCGTCAACCCCAAACCAACCCCAAATACCAATACCCTGATCGTATTTGCAGCTACTTAGCACTCTTTAGAACTCCCAACCACACTCTCTAACTCGTTGAAAATACGTTTGTTACATCACTCATAACCCAAAGGTCGCTGGTTCAAATCCAGCCCTCGCAACCACTTAGCCGATTGGCCAACCCCAGATAACCCCAAATAACAGCGGTCGCCAAAATCGCCGGGGTTTTTGGTGCGG
>Ga0182030_10013715_pt1 | contig 16089 bp, 10 predicted proteins | sample 812S3MmetaG_FD_121299 | JGI IMG/M metagenome (GOLD analysis project Ga0182030, IMG submission 121299) | Permafrost microbial communities from Stordalen Mire, Sweden - 812S3M metaG (Illumina Assembly) | ecosystem: Environmental > Terrestrial > Soil > Wetlands > Permafrost | place: Sweden...
AGACACACAATAAGACTCCTTCTAATAGACACGACTCATGAACCAGACTTCTCTTCTACAACGTTTATATATTTAAAAACTTTTTTTCTATTGTTTTCTTTTTTGTATTATACAGCTAGAAATAGCCTTACAAATTCACTAGATATTTCTTCTAAAAATTCTCAGTTCTACAAAACTTTATTCCCAAGATTTTTTATTTGTCTATATTTGATATATTTTTAGTGTAGTTAGAAGTATACTAACTTTGACTAGATTTATAGAAAAAAAAAATCAATAGAATATTTATCTATCGGCTTTTCAATTTTATAGAAAAATAATAAATAGTTAAGAAATTATGAATTTTGAAAGAAGAAGGGTTGGAAATTATAGTAGCAAGGGTAGTTTTGTTTATAGAGGTCTACAACCAATGTCTCACATAGACAGCAAGCCTACTGTAGTAGTACATTGTTTGCGTTGATCTAAAACATACCTTTTTATAATTATTTCAGTACAATCCTTGCAATCTACCAAAATATACTCTACACCATGGCCTCACAAAAAATATCTAATTATTTCCATGCAATCCTTGAAATATACAAAAATACACTTCATATCATGATCTCACAGACAATTCGACAAGTCTCCTATCCTTAAACCGGAAGCGCGCCGGATCATGGCCAGCTGCTCTTCGAGGGCATTCTCCGATCTCCGACGGTACATTGGGTGTGATTAGAAAGCCGTTCAAAGGATAATTCGAAGACATCCAGCAAATTGTAGGATTGGGATTGTTGGCGGTTATATTCAATGGTCTGTGAGTCTTCCCTGACCCCTTGGCCTTGGGTTGTTGATCGTATTTGTGGATAAGTTCCTGAATTGAAGGCGGGAGTTTGCTGCCGACCAATTAGGAATCAGCTTTTCGAACGATCTTTTTCTTGCGATCTACTTACTCGTAACCAACGTTAACCGACTCCCAAGACCCATCAATGGCGTCTTCTGGTTGCTGTGGTGTTTTCTCTTGAGGTCACGACGGTAGTCGGGATGGTTGCTTATTTTGAACGGGGACAATAGAAGGGGCTGATGTCGAAGCCGTCGAGGGAATATCTGAAGCTCGTGATGATTCTCCAGCGGCGGAAGACACAATCATGGGCTCAGCTACCGGGAGGTACGACGCTGTCGCTGAAAGTTGCTGTGATTGTTCAACATGGCAAGGAATAAGAAGTGGCGCAGATGTGGAGGCGGCCGAATGGTCTTGTAAAGCTTGTGAAGATTGTTTAAGTTGGGACGGAACCACGGCTGGCAGAGATGCAGAGATCAAGCTACCGCCCGACTGCTGGTCTGATTGTCTCATATCAGAGGGAACAATTGACGGTTCCGAAACTAAGGCAGTGCTCGAGACTCGAGATTAGTTCGGTTCAAATCCAACAATAGGTGGCGCAGGTGAAGTGGAGGTGAAGTGGCAATCTGGAACTGATTTCTATCACTAGGTGAGACAATTTGTCTTCTTTTTGATTGGATTTCCGAGTTGGACTCGCTGTGAGACGGTCGCGGACGTTTGTGGCCACCGTGATTTGGTGACATTATTATGGTTTTCGGATGTGGGTCCATACTCTCAGTACCGTTGTCTCTGTTGTATCCTGCCAAGTTGTTGTCTTTGCTGAAATGAGTATGTCCTTCTTTGGTAAGCTAAACAAGAGATAAAGATATAGACATAAAGTAGAAAGTAATTGGACCAAGTATAGTAATAACTAAAAACTTAGAAGATTATCTAATTATTTTAAATTATTATATAAACTAATTTTTCATAAATCTAGATAATTAGTAGTTTAAATAATTACTTAACTCTTTTGTAATTATTATATATAATTATTAAAAAAAATTGTTAAGTTCTAAACAAATTAGAAATTAATATTTTAAAAAAAATATTAATTTTAGACTATTAAAAAAATAAAGCTTTGATATAATAGGTAACAAGTTTATATTGTATATACTACTTTAACTTTGTATTCTTTAGCTAGAGCTTTTTCTATTGTAGTAATATTCGACTTGCTCGAAACCTGTACTTATCTGGGCACTTTCTTGTTGACCAGAGAGGACTAAGTTATTAAACACATTGCTTACAGACTCTAATAAAAAAATAGCTTACTGGTTGATAAAAATTCTCCTGATATCGATGGTAAGTCAGAGTAGAGCAAAGCGGTTGAATTTCACAAAATTGCCTTTTTTTCTTTACCGCCTCCATCGTTCAGGCTCAGTCACCTAGGATCAGTCTTCTTTCGAGGGGCGAATTCATCATGAGTAACCTAATTCTCCACTTGAGAAACTGAAAGTTAGTTTTCACTGCTGTCAATTGTTCTGGAAAAGTTTCCCAGGATCAAGGTAATTCCGTTTAAGCTGAAGAATAAAAGCCCGGGGTAACAATTATTGTCGTTGATCAAAGCCCATAGCATGAGCAGATGATTACTTTCAGCCAGGTTCTCTCCAACTCAATAGAAAGTATCATAATTCAAATACTGTCTGATATTTCAGAGAATATCAGGATTCCGTGACGCCGAGTAGAATTTCAAGAACAATCTTTTTGCCTGATAGTGGTTTCTGTGTAAGCAGGTATTAGAAAAAATTCTCGCCAATGCCTGTCCATTGTCAAACATGAATTCAGGAGACTAATAAGGCGTTCTTTAGCTGGTGGTAAGTTAGGGTCAAACCGCATGTTGATCGAGATAAGAAGCAGGTCATAGTATCACTTCCCCTTAATATTGGGAGAGACTTCTTCTACAATCATCTACTACTGGAAATTATAATATATAGTCGTTAAAAGATTGAGGCCTAGCATTATCGGCTATGAAAAAGATAGTTCATGTTATTCTACTCCAGTGATTTAAGTGTATGTATTTCACGCAAAACAAACAACTCATTTCGCATTGATCTGTCAGTTACAATAGCATATAACTTATGAAGAGAAGCGGAAATCAAGCCTATTTCTACTGTCAGATTCTTAGAGCATCTCGGTCTCATAATGATCGCGTACCGTTTGTTTCCTTTGTCTTTGGTTGTAGCCAGATAGTGGAGTTTCTCCTCGCGAGACATACCATCCCATATCTGGTCACGTTTGCTATCGAAGGCAAGTCAGCATCTTAAACCTTTCTAAGTGTAGATTAATGCTGACTTATTCTTCCAGACATAAAATATCTTCGCCCCCACAAACAACACCGCATTATAGGCAGCAATACCGAGAAGTACCTTGTTTCCCGTACGATACAAAGGCTTATCTTTGTTCTGATAGATCTAGAACCATAAGTAAAAGTAATGATAGGTATATTACGAAGCTAACCTGGGATGAGATGATGTTGCTCGCTTGCACCGCCATATTATATAGCGATGATCCAACAGTTCTGGTTCTTACTGTGCCAGCATTTCGGCTGGTAATTGCAACTATGTTCAATCAGCAGTGATATCTCATCATTTTTAGCTGGGAAATTACCTAGAATTGCATGTACGTAAGGGTATCCGACAATCAAAGAAGAGATTGCAAAACGGACCCAATTAGAGTGGGGAAATGTTTTTGGGAGAGTCTCGAGAGCAACCAAAAGTGGAATGGCCCAAATCTGGCTCATAAGTCCAATAAGGAATCTTTGATTTAATTTCTCGGACAGCCAGGTCCAGAATTGAAGTTGGAGAATGAATAAGACTTGCGATGGGATGGTCAGCAAATTGGTGTTGAAGGTCGAGAAGCCGAGGGCCTTCAAAGTCAGGGTCAAGTAATTTGTCTCTGGTGTCTGCAAGAAATTGTTAAGATGAATAGTTTAAAACTGGGAGGTCGGAAAATGGTTGGATGATTCATACCATCGGGACTGTCCAAGTAAGACCTATCAGATAGATGGGCCACCTATATTATGTCAATAATAAGTCCAGACACAGATGTAATAATGGCGCTTACATATCATAGTCTGAGAGGCTCTGCCACAGTAGTCTTGGGGATATGGCTTGTCTCTAATCACTAATGTCAGTTGCATTTGAAAATTCTCCGGAGAAAACAAAACTCACATTATGCATAGTAGACTTTCCAGGGTCGTCACGCAAGATACGAGTTACCATGGTGACTTCATCCCTTTCTGTAAACCAACCATTCTTGCCACGAAACGCCCCTTTCAAACCATGGCTTTTTGTCTGAGTAGGCGAAGGGGGCAAGTAAAACCTGTCAAAGTTAGTTTTGTTGCAAAAGAGGAATGGAATAAATACCATGATAGAATCCCAAGTAGGCCAGTAAGACCACCTTCAATTGCGAAAAGATAGCGCCAGCCTTGTCCATGCAAAGGGCCACCATGATGACCCCTCAAATGAAGAATTCCATACGCAAGAAAAGCGGAAACAATGTTTGTTCCTACGTACGAAGTCCAGAAGAAAGCAAGTCTAACGGGCAGTTCTCGATTTTTGTAGAAATAGCTCAGGTATAATATCACCTAGGATGGGTCAGCATTCTCTTATTTCTGTGTATGTCAAGAGACCTCACATCAGGAATGAAACCACTGAAGAGGACAAAGATTAGCATGAAAAAATGTAATATGTAACAACAGACATACCCTTCCAGGAGGCCCATGAGAAACCGAGTGATATAAAACGTGGAGCGTCCTGTGAGACGGCATTGGGAGATGGCAACAATACTATTGTAGTGTTAATGGCGCCCTAGTCTGGGGATCTACCTCTCATACCTCCAGAGAACCATCTGAATGCTGTCATAGCATTCTGTATCAGTAATATTTCACAGATCATGGGCCGATGACTTACGGCAACCAATTATCTGGGCCAACCTTCTTGCTGACTAGCTGAGATGGAAGTTCTGCGAAAAGGAAAGAACAGTAAAAGATCGTCATTCCATTGTTGTAGTCGTTGGTGGTGAGTTTAAGATCATCTGCAACATTTAGGCAAGTTTATGACAATGATGTTAGGGGTCTAACTCAGCATGTTGTCAGAGAGTGCTTGCGAGATGTTTCCTCGATCCAGTTGCAATGCGAAGAACATGAGGCAAACTGGAAGGCAAATTCTCCAATCGAGCTGTACCAATAGCAACCAATGTTATCATGGCATTCGTGAGAAGTCCTCATGCTCACTTACCGTTCGAACAAGCTTCTGCTCTTCTTCTGGAGTCCATGTTGCAGTGGGATCAAACCTGTGGCGACCCTCATACTTTTCGATAGGTTGATAAAATTGTGCAGCGGAAGAATTATCGAAAACACTCCCATGGATATCGTTTAAACCATTTGTCTCGAGGTCGTCTTTCACCGACCCAGACTTGGATGTAACAGCTGAGTCTACGGCTGCGAAACTGAGGTCCTCTCCGCCAAGCTTCCACCAAGGTCGTCTCTTGATCGCGGTGGTATTGATAGGGGATTGATCTCGGCCGTCGGATTTCTCAATGATATCGGAATCAGAAGTCTTGTGATCTTGTCCGGTCATGTTGAATCCTTGTCGGATGACCTCTTGTCGTAGTATGTATTACCAAGGAATTGGGTTCTAATTTTCCTGTACCTGAAGTACAGGAAATGGACATGATCCAGACTGGGGTATGAGGAATATTTTATGCCCGTTATCTGGGAAGATGTGGGGTGCGGCATGGTCCCGGATTTCATCATTTATGGCGCGGAGCACGAATTTGTCCAACCTTGTATATACCACAATAAAAACCAATAGAAAAGTGGTGGCACAAAATGCGACCACGCAACATTACATCCGAGACGCCTGATGTTTTTAGAGATAAGGCCTTTCTTTTTCTGTGCAGAATGATGATAAAATGTGGTGAGTTGACGTAAGTTCGAACCGCTTTGAGGGAGTCATCATAGCGACATCATGTGACACTGCTTCTCATACCTCCCCTATGATATTGGAGTGACCAGTTGTATCTTGCGAAGGTGGGAAATTCAAAAGATTTAATTTGTGGGGGATCACGAATAGGAGGTGCGACTGGTTCCAGACGGCCCATAATTGACGTCTGATGGAATATCTACCTTGACAGCAATTATAGTATTCACAGCGAGACTCATTCCGCTGAGGATATCTTTTTATCTGAACCCTGCCACTTCCTTTCCTCTCTCCATTGAACCTTGAAAGTGCCGTTGATCTCAAACAAGCATCTCTCATTAACTACTTTCACATTCTCTGTCCCTATGACTATGATATAGTCTGTCAATTTTCGCAATTGGATGCGCTTTATGAAATACCATCCGATCTTTTCCTTCCTTGATGAAAGTCACGGCTGATCCGACTGATTGGATTAGAGAAGCCAGCACCCTCCGTTGCTGAGATCGGGCTTTTCCAGTCAATGGACTTCCCCAAATATTCTTCAAGGAAACATTCTCAGAAGAACTTTTGGGCTTGACTTGAATCGTCGGCGGTGATATTGCGTCACCGACTTGCGACTCGGGCGCTTCCGATATTTGGGAATATGTGGAATTCTCGGGTCGAGTCTTAAATTTAGGTTTTGATATTGAGAGAACTGAATGCCTCGTTGTCGGCCCGGGACTAAACTTGCGCCTCGATCAGTTGAGGCTTACCACGCTATGCGAGAGTATTATCTCATCTCTTTCACCCTTCAAATAAGATATGTGCTCAATGTGACTATCATAAGACATAAAACCAAGCCCTTGCTATTTGCCTTCCGTTATCAAGCGTAAATATCCCAATTCTTCGCGTACATCTCTCGTGGCCTGACCCAGAAGTTTTCCAAAATCCACTCGCACTGGATTGGCGGCTATCAGCTAAGAGCGGTCATGATTTTCTTTCAAAAGTAAGGTATCTAGAACTGCCTTAAAGATTACGGCCAAACAAAGCCTTGTCATCCTTCTTTGGATGCTTGCGTATTCGACCGAGAGATCCGGGTCTTTGCCAACACTAGCGATCACAACCTGCTATTCGAGCTGCCTCTATCGATATAGGCTTGAACACCGACCGTCACTGCATTTAATAGCTCACGATTTGTGTCCAAGTCAGACAAATCTGCAAAGACACTTTGGTCCATATGGCTTCTCTCCGCGGCAGATGTCGACTCTTTTGTAAGCTAATCATCTAGAAATCCAAAGAACATCGGAGCACCAAACATACTCAGATCTTCAGGATTTTCCGTCATCCGTGTTAAGTTAATGAAGTGGGTCTCGTGAACAAAAATCTCTTATACTACCGCTTTTTTTCATCGTTCATGCCAGTCAGACTTAAGACCATTCGAAGAAACAGAATTTGTACAGATCCTGAAAAGCTACCTTCCAAGATAGTAAGATGTCTAAGTATTTGTATGCTGGATCAAAAGGTTGGCGAGTAAGATCTCAAGACTTGCAAAGGCAATTCCGAGTTTTGGCTGTCCAACATGGATGTTGTCACGAAACTAAGATATTGTTTTTAAAATGCTCGACTTCTTCCACGATCTAGTGCTAGGATAATACTTGCAATAAGGGCTCTACCCAGGTATTCGGTGTAACATGTCGGTTCCCATCATTGTGGATCACTTTCCTAAAAGAGAGTACCCTGAATTTCGCTCTTGATGAACACCTCGAAGTATGTGGGGTTGATTTAGAGAAGCCAAAAGTGGTCCTCTGCAAGCCAAGTTTTTAAACGCTGACCAGATGAGGAATATCAAACATTGGCGCTGAAAATCCTAAAACCATTGTTGGCAAGCTGGATCCACTAGTCGGACGTGCCGTCTAGATCAACACCATCTAATAGACCTTCATCAGTTTTTCGCAAGACTTTCATGACAACTTGCTGAGCTTCAAGAATCAATTGTTCTCTTGGGAGGTCACTAATATCCCCACGAAGTGTGCAATGTAAGGGTTCGAAACGAATTTTGCAAATGACCTGGGGACAACTAGCAACGTACTAGTGGCCCTTATTTTCTTATTGAATCGAGACGAATTTGTCACAACTAAGTCAACCCTTCCTGGGGAGTTGAAATCGCGTGATATATATCAAGACCTCCTTTCCGGTATATCATAGCCCCCCTTTTCTAGCGAAATAGCTCCTCAGCCACTCCTTAGCCACACCCGCGGAAACATCCGTAACATATTTCCCGTCTTACTGAATGTTAATCCAGAACAGAAATCAATGGCTTCTTGTGTCTTCATCAGACATATTGTGATGTCCACCAGAAATTTCGGAACATCATGTCTTCTTCCCACCTCCCTCTTTCAGGTTGGGTGTATGACGACACGCTCCTAACCCCACTTTTGCTTAAACGCTTAAGCAGAATTTCAAAATGATATCAGAGGTGGCGAGCGACCTCCTCCTTCGCACACAATATCATTTCGTTTAAAGAGAAGCTCCCACACGTATCAATTCCTCCGTACGAATTCAACCTGCTATCAAAATGCCTGCTCAAGGATTTCCACAAACCGGCAAGCGGTTCGAGCCTAAGAACATGTTGTTCAGATATCTTGGAGACACCGGACTCAAAGTATCCGTCCTAGGTCTCGGAGGCTGGCTCACATACGGAAGTGATAATGGAGTGAAGGAAGTTGAACAAACTGCTGCGTGTCTGCAAGAAGCGTGGGATCATGGTATCAACTTCTTCGACACTGCAGAGGTCTATGCAGAAGGACAATCAGAAATCATCATGGGCAAGGCGCTGAAGAAATGCAACTTTGAGCGTGATGATTATGTTATCACCACGAAGTTGATGTTCGGGGATGGTATGCCAATTTCTACCCCACCTGCACTCGGTAGAACTGACATTCTCAGGAAACGGTTTCCCCAATAATCACGGTCTTTCTCGAAAACACATAATAGAAGGAATGAAGAGATCGCTCACGCGACTCGGTTTGCCATCCGTTGATGTTGTGTACGCACATCGGTATGTTTTCATCCTTGGCCCTCTAAATTATGCTGACCCCATGTTGCCCCGACTTCTGGTGTACCCCAATGGAAGAAACAGTTCGCGCATTCAATACGATCATCGAACACGGACATGCCCACTATTGGGGTACGAGCGAATGGAGTGCTTTCGAAATTGAACATGCCCAGCATGTAGCTACTCGCCTTGGTCTCATTGGACCCGTCGTCGAGCAACCTCAATACAATATGTTTGTTCGGGATCGATTCGAAGCCGAATATGCTCCTCTCTATAAGTTATATAACTATGGAACCACGATTTGGTCGCCCTTGTACCAGGGTATCTTGACAGGAAAATACAACGATGGCGTCCCATCAGATTCTCGATACGGCACCATCTCTAAGGAGGACGCCTCGAAATTCGATCAACCCGAGACGAAGGCACAAATTGAGAAGGTTAAAAAGCTCACGAAGGTTGCTGAGAAACTTGGAGGGAATGTGGCATCTCTTGCACTGGCTTGGGTGATTAAGAACCCCCATGTTTCGGTCGCCATTCTCGGTGCTACGAAAGCATCGCAGATTACGGAGAACGTCAAATGCCTTGAGTTATACCCTAAGATGACGGATGAGGTGATGAAAGAATGCGATGAGATTCTGGGAAATGCGCCAAAGCTTCCTGGGCCTTCCCCACCATCTCGAGCTGTGATGACACAAAACAAGGCCTTGATGTAAATATTAAGATTATTCCAATAGATTGGTTACTCCGGCTGGTCGATTCGATACAAGACCTTGGCCGTATTGAAGTATGCTTCGTATTCGACTTCATCTGGCGTAGTATCGTTGTGATAATGTCCACCCTCACCGTGGTCCGAAAAGCAATGTGTATGTTCCATGCGAAGATTAAGCCCAGGATCGTGCGAATGAAAGACGGTCAAGCAGACCAACGGCGCTGACATCTCGAAGAATCGCAACCAATCCTTCACCTGGTTGACTTCCAATGGATCCAAGCTGAAATCTGGCATAACGTGCAATAATGCTTTCCCTTTCTTAATGATGAAAACACCCCCAATACTGACAGGTCTTTGGCCGTACTTAGTTTTGAGGATCTCCTGGATGGCGGCGATAACGTTCAATTTCCCAATTCTGCCCCTAGCCACCACCTTGATCACATCTCCCCGGATTCCGTCACTTCCAAATAAATTTGCCATGAGAGCGAAATCCGTGGAATTTGAGGGGACAGGTTCACATATACACTCGTCTTTGTTCCCAATCTTAGCCAAATGGGTCAAATTCCTGATTTTGCTGCCCTCGTAACTCAAGTTCGGCATGAGTTCAGAATTCATGCCCACCACATGAAATGGGCCTGCTCCCGCGCCAAGCACAAAGCCCCTCTCATCGTTCATCTCCATCTCTTTCATCGTGTCCAAAAGCGAATACTTGCGATCGAGTTTTGGTGTTGGGTGGAGATTTGGAGGTCCTCCAATATCCGCAATGCATTCCTTGCCTGAGATTCCTGAGGCGGCTAGATGAAATGGTGCTTGTTGAAGATCTGGGCATGCTGCAACTGATGATGCAGCATGATTAAAATAAGCTTTCAGTCCCGAATCGAGGAGTGAAGCCAACTCCGAGAGGTTTGGTGCCTGTAGAGATAGCTTTTCAGTAGGCCAATTATGCATTTCCAAAACGATTATGAGATTAAACAAGTTGAGTACGAGAAAGATATGATTGCGCCAGGGAAGTTATGTTGGGAGGAGATGGGATATGTCACGTTCACGTGCAGTCTCACGTCATTCCCCACTCTTGACTAGCCCCCTCTGAACACTGTATGGGCTCGGTGCATAAAGTTCCATATACTCAATATGAGTCTTAAGTAGCTTTATTACTCTTCAAATTTAATCACGGTCTCATTCAACTTACTTTCCACTACCTTCATCTGCCCTAAATATCAAGCCCTCTAGCGATGGACCTTCAAAAAATCTTCCTCCCAGATAAAAACCAGAAGATCAATTAAGACCGACCATCCAAAGCTTGTAGGTGGAGCATAATCTGCATAATATTACTATTCTCCAATCTCTCAAGGACAACTTGTCACAGCTTACTCATGTTGGTCTTAGTCATGGCTCAATAAAAAGAAAAGCGAAGAAAATGGCCAAGCTCATGAATGCTAACGCTCCAATGTTCTTACACCATCCTGCTTTTCCCAGTCTGAACGTTAATAGTCAGTCATATTAGTGTCTGCGGTAGAGGAGGCAGATGATGGGGAATACGTAGGCAAGATATGCGAGGATCATAGGCCGGAGACGAGGGCATTGAATTCTGTTGTTGATGCAAGGTAAAAAGACTGAAATCATTGCTCCAATCGCCCTGTTCTTGTATAAGGATTTTAGGGAGATTACGCATGCGGGGACGAACCAAGACATGATTACGGCTGGTAAAGGACAAGCTAGCTCTGTATTGACTTTCGAAAATACTCCGGGGAATATAAGTCCTCTATAGTATTGTCAGCCAGGAACACAAACGAAGTTCAACGCAAGCATACCCATCCCGAGTAAGAAACTAGATAACCATGCGTCCAACCTGGAAAATTGAAGTTGTGTACAAGCTCCATTGTTGCAATGCAAGCTGCGCCGGCTTTCGAACCTGTTGAATTGAGCATGTTAATGAGATAAGATGCACTATTTGGATAAGTCGGAGACTTTTAGCAGGGGCATGTCTCATTTTCGCCTGCAAAAACCCCTCCTGATGTTGACCGACGGAGAGCATTAGGCATATGCTAACAATACGCTCTGTCACGGCTCCAATGACTACGGTCACAACCATTGTTCGCGGGATCGTTCTGATTGAATTAGACATTTCTGTTTCATTTGTCGGGGGGTTCTCGGTCAATGTGCTCCGGCTCGTCATCTCAAATTCTACATGGCTGACATCCAATGGATCGCAGCCCCTTCTGTGGGCGGAATTCTGGTCCTTCAATTGGCACGTGAGGCATTAATTGCTCTACTCCTCGCTTTGGTAGTGCTGAAAACTTCATGGCGGAAAAGGTGGGCTTTAACCTCATATACCTATGCCGACGGATAAGCACCGGAATGAGAATGCATCTTGGCATTCCGTCTGAAACCCGGAGATTTCTCAATTCGATACACAAAAATGCGCTATGTAATTTAGCGAATAGTGTGCAATATTATAGTGATGGCTGGGCTTGCGATTATCTACTAGAGGTAAAAGAAGCTTGTGCAGAGTTCTTAACTATATTTCCAGATGATCTCGTTTCCTTGATTTCATTACATTGGAAGAGTTTCCACTTAATCTGATGGTTAAATATGATACAAAAGAATAATATTACAAGTCAATAATAACAAGCTTGGTCCCTGAAAAGGCTCTGGGAATGTATTGAATTCATATCACATGATTAAAATTTAAGATCATAAGGATTCACACATAGTTGTAAACTGTTCCCACTAGTTTCCATTGTGTATTATCAAACTTAGATATAGTAACTATGCTTGGGACCTCTAAGTGAAGTCTCTGAAGGCTGTGGAATGTATTTAGTCTTATATCATGTGATGTTATTATATGACAAAGAGGATTCACACTGCGTTACACAATATTCACACTCCTTTGGACCTTTAGAAATGAAGTTTAGAAGCTGCATCTGTAAATAAGAGGCTTTGGTGTAATCTCCAGAGGCTCTGAAAGTGAACTGTTCTATGTTATGTGAGTTTATTGCCAAATAGACAGGTTTTGCACACAGTCATGAAGCCTTCACAATACTTCCCATGCTTCTATATAAGATATAGTAGCTCATTCTATGTCTAAGACCTATAAACAAAACCTCAGCAGTCTCTGGAAAGTTCTGAGGCCAATGTCATGTGATTTCAATTTCAGAACAAATATGATTCACATCAGCTTACAAGATCTTCACACACTTTCTATTAGTTTATTATGAATTAAAATAATCATAAATGTATGTATGAGCCCCAGGTTAAGTATCTAGAGATGCAGAAAAACAATGAATCCCAAGTCACGTAGATATACCTTAACACAAAAGCAAGGTGATTCACACCAAATTGCAGGGTGTTCACAATCACTAAAAATTATCTCGGGGTAACATAGGATCATATTTCTTCTGAGAAGGCCCAGGCTAAGTCTCTCAAGGCCCAGAAACACATTAAACTGTAAGTCATGTGCCTGGGTATATAACACACTGTGGAAGTGGATTCACAGCAGTTTAGAGGACATTCATACATATCTATACACATTCTAGTCAGATCATGCAATAATATCAACTCGGGGGACCGTTGGAAGTAGTCTCTGGAGGCTCAGAATAGGAATTAATTACAAGTATCATAGCTGTCTTTTAAAATTGATAGAGGAAAAGATTCACATCGACTTATAAGCAATTCCCACTCATTTGTATGCAACAAAATAAAATTATATAGTCTAAATAACTCTGGGAACCCCTAGAAGAAGTCCCTGGAGGCTTAGAAAAGCAGTGTATTTAAAGCCATGTGACTTTCACATATAAAAGGTGAAGAAGATTCGCACTAGATTGTGGGATATTCACAGTACCCCACATATCTCTGTGAGGAGCTATTTAACTATATAAATTTCAGTGATCATCGGATGAAGCTCCTGGAGGCTCTCAAAATTGGTGAACTTGAAGTGTAAGAATGTATGGGATTTGCAAAATATATTCCCACCAAGTCCACGACCCTTCCGCATCATTTATTTGATGGAGAAGCACTAATATGGAGCTATGAGTCTTCAGGACCCCTTGGGTACTCCATATGAGGCTCTATAGTATAATGATTATTTGACAGGCGATTGGGGAAAGGTAAAATATATTCACACTACTTTGTACACTTTTCCCCAACGTCTCCCCCCTTACATACATCATTTCAGCATTATAGTAATTTTTGAGACTCTATATTAAAGCATATAGAGGCTCAAATAAGTCTCGACCTCCCCTTCGAATATAATAAGGAGTGAGGTCAAATTCATTTGCACTGGGTTCTGCATCTCTCCCAAAATTTTATATACATGAATAAGGAAGACAAGGTGTAAAAGAATCTTAGAGACCCCAAGGATAGTTATGTAGAGGCTAAAGGAAGGAAATCCTTTTTGTCTGCTGTTGTAGATGTAGATAGGGTAGGGCCTTTCTGGTGACCTGGACCTTCTGTTGACTTCCCGTAACCTTTCCAATGGCGTTTGAAGATTAAAAAAAATACTGATTTGGTAAAGCTAATTTTGAAGGCTATCGATATGTGCTGAGAGGTCGGAAGTCGAGATGTGTAAGACTACATCCTGAGCTCAGAATTTGCACATACAATTCGACCTCTGATTAAACACTGGAGTATGATTATAGTAACATAATTAATGTATTGAAGGGTCATGGAGCAGTTATGAAGCCTTGATAGACTGCTGAAACATTTTTTTGCACACAACTAAGAGGAAAACCGTGTAAAGAATTCAGTGCTGACACATTGAGCTCCCCAATTTCGTGGACACTGAATAGACCTTCCGAAGCATTTATAATCAATCAAATTCAATGATAACATGCCAAGAGGCTCCAGATATTGCCAAAGCATTTTGCTGGATTTCGGTGAGCACGAGACTAGATCAAGTTTTCAGCAATGACAAGTTAAGTTTCCAAGTTTGAGAAATCTTTGAGAAAAGTAATTTTTTTTAGCTTAGTAGTATATTAAATAGCCGAAGAACCTGTATAGACCCTTGAAGCGTTACTGAAAACCTCGCAGGCTAGAGGTAAGCACCGAGCTATGCTCAGAGTCCAACATTGACACACATCCTTCCCTAGGCATTTTGGCGAATTAGTGAGCTTAAAGGTAGATGACCCCATGTAGTGATAAGGAGTCGCTGATTTCGAGGTTTAATATGAACAGTTGGGAGTTGAGTGTCGTTCTGGTCCATGGTTAGCGAGCAGCATCATGGTTCTCGATTACACCTACTATATGTTGACTGAATCTGGTAATACTTGGGATTGAGAGATGTATAGTTAGGGAGCTTGTTAATCAAGCACTACAATCGTACGGTGAAATGAGCCGCAGTGCTATAACTTCGGCGTGGGGCGTTCGAGAATAGGATGGGATGCCACAGGATCTTTTAAGTGGGGTTCTGGATGAAAATAGAATTAAGTTCGTTGCGAATTAGGTGGAAAAGTAATTGGGGGAGGGTGCAAATGGTAAATCTTAACCGACGATTATGTGAGTGACATAGATCGAAAGAAGTATCTCAAGTCCCCAATCAAAATATTCTTCTTCACACTAGTTCTCGAAGAACCAAGTGCAATGAAGAACCATGTGCATTCTTTCGATCCACAACTTTTTGATGTTGAAGAAAAGAGGTTTAGATTTGAAAAACTGATCGAGTTTATATAGTTTTCAAATGACGCTAAATTAGCCGATACAAGTGCAAACTTTTGGAGCTAGTAAGTGTTTGCATAGCAATAAGAGTGAATGTGTTCTGAATTCATTCTATTAGAATAGAGCTTCGGAAGGAGCGCTGTAAGTTCCTTCAGCTGTAGAATCACCAGGATGGCTAAACAGGTTTAGTTCATTCATGGGACTATATATCATGGGTCAGTTACTTACACTCTGAATATAGGGATATAAAAGACCCTAACTTTCTAGACTCAGATTCAGATCACTTACACACTATAAATTTGAGTCCTTTGTCACACATTCAGGAGATCTTGATTTAGTTTGCCCAATGAATAGTGACAATGAGTAGATATAATACTTGTTGGCTTTGTAGATAGTATAGTCTTTGCACATTCTAATGTTGGTATTCAAAAATTTTGCTGGCAATCTAAACATTTGATAAAAATAGAAATATATGGTTAGCTATATAAGGTTATTATATTAAGATGCCTAGTATTATAATACCGATGTATAGTAGTCCTTTTTGCCTCTATTGTCTACTGTATAGATTTGAAAGATATACTTTTTTTATTTTTCTACTATCAGTTTTTTTTTTTTAGAGATCTAGTTCCTTTTTGAAGTCTATTTAAATTAATTTATAGGAAGAATTTGGTTGTTTTTTCATTAAGTAACAAACATTCTCGAAGCTTATTTCTATAGTGTCACGTTCAGTAGCGCGGTTGTGTAGATGAAAAGTCGTCTAGGAAAGGAAAGCTTGTAGAGAACATCTGAACTATATATACAGGACTTAGCTAAGTCAGCAAGTACATAATCTTTCTGTAATACACCTTCTAGATATAATTAACCCTTATAAAAATATATAGAAATACATAATAAAACAGTAGAAAAGTATTTTAAAAAGTAT
>Ga0182030_10013716_pt1 | contig 16089 bp, 14 predicted proteins | sample 812S3MmetaG_FD_121299 | JGI IMG/M metagenome (GOLD analysis project Ga0182030, IMG submission 121299) | Permafrost microbial communities from Stordalen Mire, Sweden - 812S3M metaG (Illumina Assembly) | ecosystem: Environmental > Terrestrial > Soil > Wetlands > Permafrost | place: Sweden...
GCCTTATGAAAAACACTACTTGCATAAGAATATACAGGTAACACTTAGCAAAGAAGCCATACATTTTTCAGAGGGGGATTATATCATTTGGCTCAACCAGCCAACGAAACGCTACCTCGTAGAAACCCTGGAGCCAACCGCCCCGGATGGTTTTTTTGCCTGGAATTTTTTTGATGGCATTCTCCAGCAAAAAGAGTATTTCAGCGATTATGTATTTGAAGACATAGCAGCAACGCTGCTGGGAAAAGATCCTAATCTAAAAGCCTTACTGGAAGAAAAAAGAAACAGTGATTCTACATTCGCAAAAGATGCTGACGCCCAGCTAGACTTCGTCTACCGTCATTCCAAATATCTTGAACCCACTTATCTGCGGTATCCTGTATTCAGGATTGAATAGAACGCGTCATTTTTGTTTCAGCGTATAATTATCCGGAATGGAAAATGGATAATCCAGTTGCTGGTCGAAATCTATCTTCATGAAGTTCATGTCTATCGTATAACTGTCACTCCCGTTCTGCACATTGATTACCCTGCCGGTTGATATTCTCCGGTTATCAATGGTCATATACCCACCGTATTCCGTCATAGCCTTAGGGCCTGCAGGAACAATGGTACGTAACTGTGCAGTAAGCATAGTACTATCCGATTTATTATAGCTGATACGCTGTATATAGTTACTGTCTGCCACCTCAATGACCCATGTGCCTCCAAAACCCACTGCTGCATCTGTAATAACCCCATCTCTGACTGGTTCCCCGGTAACTAAGCTTTGCATGGAGGAGAAATCTACCTTCGCAGGTAAAATTTTAGCTGCTTCTGCAAGCGGGAGTAAGGTTACCTCTTTCTGCAACTGGTTCACCATCATGAAGCTGTCTTTAGTAATTAATATCCGTGCCACTGGCACCATACCGCCCAGTCCGGTAATAGCAATCCAGATCACACTATCCCTGCGGATACGGAAATGGGCGGTGAACTCCTGCTTGGTGTCAGGCCCGTCAAAATGCACTTTCGCCTTGCCGGAAAAAGTATTGTATGTCAGCCTGTTTTTCCAAAGCGGTGATAGCTGCTCAATTAACTTATTTGCTTTAGCTGTGGTATCCGAGGCTTTTATTGAGGTATCGCGCAGCGGCATGAACACATAGGGCTCCGGGCCAATGATATGGCCGGTATCAGTTACGGATTTTAGAGTATCCCATCCGTAACTTTTTGCTTTTTTTCCCGCTACCAGCCTGTGAAAAGAACACGATGAAAGAGCACAACAAATCACCAGGATAACGAGGCAGGCACATTTATTCATACAATTTTCCTTCCCTTATTTTTTTATCTATTTCCAAATCATCCGTTCCTTTGTCTTTCGCCTTTTTCCAGTTCTCCACCGCTTTATCCTTGTCGTTCAGTTTATAATAAATATTGCCGAGATGATCATAGAGTGTGCCATCGGTATTTGGACCAGCAAGATTAATGGCTTTCTGCACGTATTCCTTTGCTTTTGCGTAATCCCCTTTTTTGTATAAGATCCAGCCATAAGTATCCAGGAAGGTGCCTTCCTTAGGCTTTAGCTCCAGCGATTTTTTCGACATTTTTTCTGCTTCGTCCAGTTTCACGCCGCGCTCAGAAAGATAGTAGCTGTAATTATTAAGAACAGTGGCATTGGCAGGGTCCAGCAGTATTACTTTATCATAGGCCTTGTCGGAAAGATCGTATTGTTTGTTTGAATTATAAATGTCACCGAGAATCGCATACATATCAGCCTGTCTTTGCTTATCGTCGTCAGGGATCATGTCTATTGCCCTTTTAATGGCATTCGCAGCAGGCGTATACTCCTTCTTGTAAAAGTGCCCTATACCATTAAAATAATTTGCAACCACCTGGTTAGGGAATAGCCGCATTGCCTTTTCACTATATCGCACGAGTGAATCTGCATATTCCTTGTCCGAATAGTCTTCCAGCAGCCTGGCCCAAGTATTAAAGTTAGCCGGCTTTATCTCCAGTGACCTTTTAAACGATATTATCGCGCTATCCCGTTTGCCGCTCTTTTCAAGGAACTCGCCAAATACTACCAGTACATCAGGATCTGTGGGGTGCTGGGCTATTATCTGTCTAACGATCGGCAGGCCCTGAGCCTGTAGTACGGAATCATTAGGCAGGTTTTGGACGAAATCAGTAAGTATGTCCAACTGGTTTTCTGCGTCCAGTTGCTTGTTGATTACAGCTTTTTTTACATAGTCTAGATACAAAGCGGTATCTCCCAATTTCAGGTAGTGCTCGGCAAGTCCCGTCTGCACAAAAGGATCATCCGGAACACTGTTCTGGGCGCTCTTATACACTTCGGCAGCTTTTTCCGGCATTTTATTGTTATCATATATCTCACCGATGTCCTTATAATATCTTCCGTTACGGGGGTCCTGGGTTATCAATTCTTTTATCACGTCGGCGGCTTTATCCACATTATTCATGTTGAGATATAGTTGCACTTTGTGCATCATCAGGTCTTCATCAGCCCCAGAGCGAGTAATGGCTTTGTTAATGTACGTAATAGCCTCTTCATATTTATGACCGCGCTCATAATAATCGGCAGCCATTAGATCATATGTCTGGTCATTAGGGTCTTCTTTCGCGAGATCTGATTCAATGGTTGCGGCATCAATAAAAGCACCGCGCTCGGCTAATATGGTCGCGTACTGTTCTTTATACCACTTGTTATTCTTATCCCGTTCAAGAGCTTTCATGACGTACTCTTCCGCCTTAGATATACTTTTATCGTTGAAGTATAGCTTTGATAATTCATAGTAAGCGTCAGACACCTCGGGCCTTACTGCAACAAACTGCTCAAACAACTCTTTTGCACGTTTATTATCTTCCTGCATTTTAGCTTTTTCCGCGTCAAAATAGAGCTCATCTGTTTTTGCATGCTTGCCTGCAATTGAAGTCTCCAAAGTATCTTCACCTTCTTTTTGTCCAAAAGTGCAGGGAACAACACCCAGGCAAAAAAGTAAAAGAAAATACGCAAAACGTGTTATGCTCATAGAATAAAATTTAACCCCGGCCCCCAATGGGAGGTGTTATCCGCAGTCTGCTTTTTTGGATTAATTGATTCGGTTATACAGCAGCGTCGCCCTTTCAAAGCTGCGTTGAAAAGTCACCGAGGCTCAATTCTTTCGCCTTATCTATGTAAGTTACATTTTTCCCTAACAATGAAGTATCCACCAACGCATTTTTAACAACACTGTCAGACTGGATAATGCTGTTTTTTATGCGGGAATCTTCTACCAATACTCCGCTTTCAAGGGAAACATGCGGGCCTATTACCGAATTTCTCACTACTACATTATCGCCTATATAACAGGGCGGGATAATAACAGATTGCTCTATTACTGCCGAGGAGGACACTAATTTTTCGGTATCTTTCTTGATATCCAGTATCCGCTGATTTGTATATATGGCTGCATTCTTGTTGCCACAATCAAACCATTCTTTCACCTGGTCGGTATAGAATTTTATACCGTTTTGCAGCATATGTTCCATGGCGTCAGTGATCTGGTATTCACCCTTGAGCATGATCTCCTCGTCTATCAGGCGCTGTAGCTCTTTTTTCAGGCCTTCCCCATCTTTAAAATAATATACGCCGATAATGGCTAGATCTGAGACAAAATGTTCAGGTTTCTCCACAAATTCTTCAATTTCATTCCGGTCATTGAGTTTTACCACCCCATAGGCCCGTGGGTCTTCCACTTTCTGCGTCCATACGATAGCCTCTTTATTTTTATCTATGCTGAACGTGGCATTGAACAGCGTATCAGCAAAGGCAATAAATACGTTACCGGACAAAGAATCACCTGCGCACAAAATAGCGTGGGCTGTGCCCAGGGCCTCTTCCTGGTAGCATATTTTACCTTTAGCACCAAGCGTTTCTGCAACCTTGCAAAGGTGCGACTCTACTTCTTTTCCAAAAGAAGGTCCTATAACAAAAGCGATCTCCTCCACTTTCTCATTGCACGTAGCTAGAATATCCTCCACAAGCCGCTGCACTATAGGCTTGCCTGCTATAGGTAATAATGGCTTTGCCATAGTAAGTGTGTGAGGGCGCAGCCGTTTACCCATACCTGCCATTGGAATAATTATATTCATAAATAGCTTAAATTGAATTTAACATTTAAAATGTTCATCTAAGACGGTGCTGTATATTAATGCGTTCCGGAATGTCCGAAACCACCAGCGCCTCTTTTCGTATCATCCAACTCCTCAACTATGTCCCACTCCGCTTTTTCATATTTTGAAAGGATAACCTGGGCCACCCGTTCACCATCATTAATCACCTGATCTTCACACGATAGATTGACCATAGGGACCATTATTTCCCCACGGTAATCGCTATCTATAGTGCCCGGTGTATTGATAAGCGTAAGACCTTTCTTTATAGCCAAACCGCTCCTGGGCCGGATTTGCACTTCATATCCTGCAGGTATTGCGAGATACAAACCAGTAGGTATCAACTTACGCTCCAGGGGTTTTAAAATAACCGGCGTCTGCAACCACGCCCGGATATCCATGCCACTAGCCCCATCGGTCTGATAGGCAGGAAGATCGTGTGGCGACTTATTAATTACCTGTACCTGTGCCATTATAACGCGCGCAAAGGTAAGGAGCGGGACTTAAATATGGAGAAATCAAGTGGGTGAATTAACAGAAAAGTTTTTTAATATGTTTATAAATTAAATATTAAGTGAACTAATCGTGATTTATGATGTTATTCACTTAATCAACCGTATTTTGATCAGTTTTACCTTTTTGCTTGCTTAGTGCTTCCTCGTTCCTGTTTGCCTCCAATTTTTCCACTCTGATATCTAATCTGATAAAGCCAAATAAGCTCATATATATATTAACGATCCATACCAAAGAGAACCCTGCAATGATATATCCACGCCAATCATCCAGCAATAATTTATAGCCGGTGAAAAATAGCATAAGAGTAGTTACATAATGGCTAAAACAGTACTCACAGGTGAACAAATAAAAGAATTTTCTCGATAAAAGTGTTTTGCCGTTTTTACTGCACCTGATGCAAAATTCTCTTGGTTCGCGAAATACTTCCTCATGCGTTACTGTCCATGAAATACAGGCTATAGGAATAGCAAGAATAAAAAGCCAGATTATTTGCGTGTAAATAGACATATGAGAATACTCTGAAAAACCATGCCTTAGAGACATTAAAGATAATATTAGCAACTACATTGACAATTATTCCGGTTTATTGCTTATACCTTTTATGATAAGATAAACCCCCACAAGCATCCAGATTACGCAGCCTGCTTCTCCGTAAATGGATGTGCCACCCATGTTGGCACTCAATAGCACGTATAGTCGCCATACTCCGCCGATCAAAAAGACCAGTCCTATTATCGATCTCCAGTTCATCGGCTCAAATGTATTTTAAATGAGGTGCATGCGGCACTTCGTCCGTTTTTATACGTCCCATTTTAAATAATGGGAAAGGAAGAGCCTTATGGTAGGCTACCAGCCGCTCATATAGTTCTGGATCAATCTTGCTAATTTCCTCTGCCCATTTTTTTACTGCATCGAGTTCCTCCTGCCAATGCTCTCTGGAAAACCAGAACTTTGAGAATGCCATATAATCCTGTGATCGGATTTTTACTGGAATATCTTCATCCCTGATGAGAAATTGCGCGCCTCGTGTGTACGCATTTGCAGCGGTCTGCGGAATTCCAAACATCAACCCTATCTTTTCCGCGTTTTTCCTGTCTCTAAAATCAATACTGATAAATTCATTTAAGATGTCTTCCGATTTTGCAATCTGGTAGAATCTTGTACCGTGTTCATGTCCCTTATAATCCGGCTTTACTCTGTACTTTAACGCAAGATCGGTAAATAGCGCTTCCACCTTTTGACTAAGTGCTTCCTGGTCCTCGTCGCTAAGAGGGGGATTTTGGCTGGCAATGATAAAATTGGCAGTGGGAACAATTCCTTTCCACACCATGACCAGGTTCAACCTTTCACTATCGTATATATTAAGCGCCTCGATACGCCTCACCAGGGCTGAATCCATTTCCGGGTCAACTTCTTTTTTCTTTAAAGGCCCATCATTCAGATCCGGTATCGAAACCGGCCCCTGCTCCGGCACATGATTTTCATTCAATGGCATAAAGTGAAAAGCGTTTAATTATCAAGTTTCCAGTTTATTCAATGCACATAAACCCGGAAAAGAAACCAGCCCGCATCGTTCTTTAGCTAAGATAGACAGTATTCCGGAAATTGAGGAAGTTCCTCTCGAAAATGAACCTATCCCGCCGAAAATTATGATGCGGAATCACGATAATATTAGAATTAAGGGAGTTTTGCATACTGGCACAATAACAGCTATGCTCGTTAATTTGCTTAAAAGTATCCTGCATAATTTTGGTACTCATTGAGTATGGAGGTAGCGTAACATTCTCTGTTCTTGCCTGCAGTGGGCACGCACACGTGTACTTCAGCGCAGCCTTGTCAACAAAGTGAGTTATCAAATTTTCCTGCTATAAATAGAAATTTGGCACACTATTTGATGCTATAACTTTAATTACATGTGTATTCTCTACTATCCTGGTAAACGGCGTTAAGACTTCTTCTGAAAAGCATTACGGATCATATTATTACCTGGTTTCACATAGTGTTTTGTTGATTTTTTTTGAATTAATATTTTTTTCTAACCACTAAAATTTATTTGTATGAAAAAATTAATCCTCTCTTTAATCATCAGTTGTATTTCGTTTGTATCCTTTGCACAAATAACGGGCCCTAGTTCGGTATGCGTTGGCTCTACTATATCGCTTACCAACGCTACCACAGGTGGCACCTGGAGCAGCAGTAACAATACCATTGCTACTGTAGGATCTACAGGAATTGTAACAGGGGTATCTTCCGGTGTGGATATTATTACTTATAGCGGCGGTACTGGCACCGTACCCTACACGCACGTGGTCACTGTAAATCCGCTGCCTGCTCCTATTTCGGGCAGCTCGAGCACAGGTATTTGTGCTGGTAGTACAGTAGCGCTTACCGACGCTACCACAGGTGGCACCTGGAGCAGCAGCAACAACACGGTAGGCACCATTGGCTCTGCTACGGGCGTGGTCACCGCCCTAACACCCGGCACCACCACTATTACATATACGCTCCCCACAGGCTGCTCTGTAACCACCGTCATTTTAGTTAATGCGGGTCCAGCAGCCATATTGGGGGCCGATAGTGTTTGTGCAGGCAATACGATCGTCTTGACTGATGCAACTACACCGGGCACGTGGAGTTGTACCCCAGGTTCTGTAGCCACTGTCGGTTCATCTTCCGGCATCGTTACCGGCGTTTCAGGTGGCACTGCTATCGTCACATATACAAATGCTTACGGTTGTTATGCCACGCTTACGGTTACAGTAAAGCCGGCGCCATGTACAAACGGTGTTGCAGAAACCACGGTCAGCAACCATAACGTACAAGTCTACCCTAACCCCGCTTATGATGAGCTAACTGTTAAAATGAATCCCGGTGATTACACGTCATTCATCATCACCAATGAAGTAGGGCAGCTGTTGCTGCGATCACCATTGAGAACATCGCAAACAACCGTAGATATAAGGGTCTTGACTACCGGCCTCTATTATATCGTATTTACCGGCCCAGGCGAAAACAACATTCAGAAGTTTTTGAAAATGTAAACTTGTTTGCACATTAAATGGACCCATCCCAATAGTTTTGGGGTGGGTCCATTTATGATGGATATAATTTATCGCACGGCAAAAACAGTCTCGTTGTAAAACAAAACTTCACACAAATTCAGCATTCAAATTCCGGCGTTCCTTATCTTGTGCCATGCAAATTTTTTCTTACGACCACCTATACCGCTTCACATATGGTATATTCACAAGCATAGGTTGCAATGCTGCAGATGCTGATACAGCCTCAAAGGCGCTCCTTGCTGCAGATATTCGGGGTATTGACAGTCACGGGGTAGCGCGGCTAACCGGCTATGTGAGGCTATGGGAAACAAAAAGAATAAATGCAACTCCAGTCATAAAAATAGTACATGAAACGCCTTCCACGGCAGTGGTAGATGGCGATGCAGGCCTGGGGCTTGTAGTAGCACCTTATGCAATGAATGTGGCTATAGAAAAGGCTCGTATTGCTGGTACTGGCTGGGTTAGCGTGCGCAACAGTAATCATTTTGGTATAGCAGGCTACCATGCTATGATGGCCCTGAAGCATGACATGACAGGCATTGCTATGTCGAACGCCAGCGCGCTGGTGGCGCCAACTTTCTCCATAGAGAGAATGCTGGGTACCAACCCTATAGCCGTAGCCATACCTGCTAACAAACAACCGCCATTTGTAGCCGACTTTGCTACCACTACAGCAGCCAATGGCAAACTTGAATTACTGCAGCGCAAAAATGTCGCTACGCCGGAAGGCTGGGTACAAGACAAGGAAGGAAACATATCTACTGACGCCAATGAGCTAAAGAAAGGCGGCGCCCTCCTGCCGTTGGGCAGCGATCGGGAGCATGGCAGCCACAAAGGATATGCATTAGGAAGTATTGTAGACATTTTTTCAGCAGTATTTAGCGGAGCAAGCTATGGGCCATGGGCGCCACCATTCCCTGCCTACGTGCCGGTACCGGACGATATGCCGGGCAAAGGTCTGGGGCATTTTTTCGGTGCCATGCGCATAGATGCTTTCCGCCCGGCAGATGAGTTTAAGGAACACATGGATAAATGGATCGGGCGGTTCAGAATGGCGAAGCCGGCAAAGGGCTATGACAAAGTACTCATTCCAGGCGATCTGGAGCGGGAGATGGAAAAGGTACGCATAGCAAATGGTATTCCCATTGAAGACAGTGTGATCGATGAGCTGATCGTGCTGGGAGAAAAGTTTGGAATAATATTGTAAAGTTTACGAATCTTAACATAATAAAGAAAACTATCTTTGTTCTGAAAAATAGTATCCTGAATGAAAATTGCCGCACTACCGGGAATGAATAGGAAAGGCTAAAAAGCGCTGCATGAATACCACATCCTGGATAGGCCTCGCCAAAGTAAAAAGGCTTGCAGAAAAATTAGGAGGAAGGGTAACAGTGTAATCAGAACTGGGCGAAGGCACCTCCTTTATCCTGAATATTCCTAGGTGAAAATGACTGAATAATTTATCGTTCCCTATTTTGGCATTTCCGCTTTATTCACTTCCACCGTCCCTTTAGGATTGGTAACCTGGTACCAGCTGAAATCGCTATTCGCTTCCATCCCATTACCATATAGTACCTGTGTAGGGGTAGTTATCTTAACCGGCTTTTCAGTGAAAAATTTCTGTATGCTTTCGTTCCAGATAAGCTCAGATGTATTGAGCTGTTCCCCTTTTTTGCTCACTATCTGCACACTGTCCCAAACAAGGATGTTGCCCTGTGTCTCGTAGTACCGGGAGGAGTCTGCTGTAAGCACATTTGCTATCTGGCCACTATCGTCATAAAACTCAGCTTTCAGATTCCGGTTCATGTCTATGTACGATGGTTTGGCATAATCATTTCGCACAAACTCCTTGGCATACATGCGCATCTTTACCTTTGCGTCTTTACTGTAAATAATGGTAACGTCGTCCGCCTTATCTTCCTGCCTTCGCCCTTTGCCAGTAAGTGCCATTATATCACTTGTGTCATTACAGGCAGCCATTGTTACAAACAAAAGACCCGGAATCAGTATCCGGGTAATTGCTGGTAAATGATAATAGAAATATTTACGAATACGGTTAATCATACTTGCGCGGAATAAACCATTTATCATTGAATGAGAGGCCCAAAGTAAACCGTACATATGTTTCCTGCGCAAGGCCATTGGTGGTAGTGCCCAGCCTACCCACGTCCAGCGCCACATGCAAATGTGATAATGAGCGCCTGAATGGAAGGCTTGCCCCGGCGGTAATGCCGTAAATGGGAATCGAAGTGTTCACCGGATTTATATAATCAGTACCATAATACAGTCCGAAACGGTAGGTGACTCTTGAAAAATAATTGCGGATATTATTTGCATTTGGTGTGATCTCGCCACCAAGGCTTATTCTGTATGATTGGTTGGCGATACCTGAATTCAGAATAGTGTCGGGGGTACTGTGAAACTTTGCCCAATTAGTAGCTGTATAATCAACACCTACATCCCACTTATCATTTTTACAGATCATCACACCAATACTATAGGTTAACGGAAGCGTCAGGTTTCCTTTTTGGTTTGCCGCGCTTGCAGCTGTGTCATTAACAAGCGTATCTCCGAAATTATAGCTGCTTATCTGGTAACTGCTCAGTCTTTCGGTAATATTTTGCTGTATCGTTGCAGTGCCACCTATACGAAAAGTATAATCAGAGTCTATTTTGCGCTCATACAAAAATCCTCCCTTCCAGTAGATCCCTCCTATTCGGTTATAGTTTGTGTATTGCCCGGTATAAGCAATGTTGGTTACGGCAGTGTCTATGGGTACAGTAGCGGTTGTGCTCACTAAGGTACCAAACATATAACCAATGTTAAATCCCAGGCTCAGCCCTTTGAACTTCGCCGCGGCGCCAACATATGCATAGTTGAGCCCGCCGCTCCCATTATACGACCTCGCCACCTGACCGATTGGCGACTGCGATCCAAGAATGGTATCTTGCAGGTTATAATATACACGCGAGTAAGGTCGGAAGCCAATACACATGCCTGCGTTTTTATTAAGTGGGATACCAAGGTTAAGGTACGCAAGAGTAAAAGTACCGGTTGAATAAGATTGTCCCCCTGAAGATATAATGCGTGTACTCCCCATCCCACCTGCTTCAAAGGTAGTACGCTGCAGGAAAGAATAGGAAGCGGGATTATCTGAATTTACTTCGTAAGGGTTTTCAAAAGCAGAAGTAATATTCCCCATTCCTCTTAAAACCGTATTGTTGCCATTCCATAACTCTCCAATGCCAAATTTCGAATAAGGATCATTCTCGCGTTCTGATAATGGGCTGCTGGTATTATCGGTTGTTGATGCTGTAGTCGTTTGGGCAGATAGTCGAATACCCCCGGTAATAAATAAAACTAAAAGTAAATACTTAACGTGGGTATGCAACATTATAGTTTAAAATTAAATTTAATCCCTTCAACAATAAGTCAGGGTCGGCAAATATCTTACTTTTAATCTTCGTTGCAAAGTATGGGGCATCACCACCCGTTAATATGGCGTTAAAATCGGGATACTGTGTTTCATATGCTTGAATCATTCCGTCTATTTCTGCCGCAAGCCCAAATACAGCCCCGCTGCGCATACAGGTTTCCGTATCATAACCCAACAGCGCTAGGTCTCCTTCCAGGCCCACATCGGGAAGTTTGTCAGTAAGCGTATGCATAGCTTTAAGCCGCATATGCAAGCCCGGGGTTATAGCCCCGCCCCTGAAAGTTTTGTTTTTCTGCACCAGGTTATAAGTAGCGCAGGTGCCCAGGCTGATCACGAGATTGTGCTTCGTGGGGTGCTGCATATGCGCTGCCACAACCAATGCAAGGCGGTCTGGCCCCAAATTTTCCGGGGAAAGGTAAGCATTATTTATGGGCGTGCGGGTATACGCATCTAACCTTATCGTTGATTTGATTTTTGATTTCATTAAGTGGTGCAGTTCATCATCATGATGCACTACCGAACATAAAATGGCTTTCACCGGCTGGAAAGCCTCCATCATAGATGATACTTTTTCTAATGCTGCTCCGGGCGAAAATGCAAATTGCTTTTGCAAAACGTCATTATCAAATATCGCAGCTTTAACGCTGGTATTGCCCCAATCAACGCAGAGATTTAAAGACATGGTATATTTTTTTGAGAAAGAGAGGCAAATTAATAAAAAAATATCCTACAGGTGTAAGTAATTTTTTATGAGCGCTAAAACAAGGAAATAGCGGAACAAACGACAGTGTAATTATTTTTATTATTTAATTTAAATACACATGCTTCCAGAAAAATATTTTGCTCCAAACTTCATTACTACTATTGCGCTCCGGTGGCTATAGCACAGTTCAAGAGCGCATCGCTATTAAGCCTGCCCTGAGTAATCGTGAGCTTTCGCCGAACGATCGAATGGGCACCATTCAACTGCCTGCCTTTTGTTCATCGTGAGTTTTTTCGCTGAACGACTTCATTTTCAAATTTTCAAATCATCAAATTTTCAAATTACTCCACCGCTACCTTCGCCACATAATTTCCCTCGGTCGTTGATACATTAATAAAATAAACCCCTGCAGCATCATTCAGTTTTATCTCCATCGTCCTGTTAGTAACCCCACTAACCTCTCTCACTTTTTCACCAACAATATTAGAAATCAAAATCTGCACCGGCTCATCAACATCAGAAGACAGCAAAACACTAAACGTCCCATCGCTCGGATTAGGCCATATATGCAACACCTCTCCAGCCTGTCCGGACCCAGTCGAAGAAGATGGAACTCTTTCATTACACTGATTCACCGCAAGCACAGTCATCGGCAATACAGCCCCGGCACCACTGCACTCACCCACCATTGTGTAAAAGATGGTATCCGCCCCGGCTGATATGCCAGTGACGATCGCCCCGGTCGCCGTAACAGTAATGATGACATTCGTATTGCTGCTGCTCCATACTCCACCTTTTGGTAAGCCTGTTAGAGTATCGTTTGCTCCTTCACAAACTGTGGCTTGGCCACTGATGCTATCTGGTATGGCTACACCCTTCACAGCAATCGTTGTACTGGCAGATACTGTCCCGCACATATTCGTGATGCCGTAACTGATAGTGTCTACTCCAACTGACAATGCACTAATCACTCCTGACGCTGTAATGCTGATAGTGCCGTTGCTGCTGCTCCACGCGCCTCCTGTTGTTGCATCTATAAGGGTAAAGGTAAATCCACTGCACAGCGTATCAAGTCCACTAATGCTGCCGGGCACCGCTGGCAAAGCATTGACCGTAAGCGCCAAAGATGGTGAAAGATTAACCGTTACGATTGCAGTCACTACACAACCTGATAGTGAGCCTGTCGAACCTACACTATAAGAAATAACGGCTGTGCCTGCGGCCAGTCCGTACACATTACCTGCAGATGGTGAGCCTGCCGAACCCACGGTAGCAATGCCCGTGTTCCCACTACTCCAGCTACCGCCGGTAGAAGCATCGCCAAGGGCTGTAGTGTCGCCAATACATACATTTAATACCCCGATTATGGGCTGCGGCCCGGTGTTCACCGTTACTACGGTTGTAGTTGCACATCCTGCAATGAAAGAAACATAAGAAATAGTTGAGGTGCCTGGCAGTACGCCTGTAGTTACTATGCCCGACAATGGATCAATAGAAGCAATGGCCGTATTGCTGCTGCTCCAGCTGCCGCCCGCTGTGGTATCAGTGAGGGTAGTTGTTGTGGCGAGGCATAAGCCAGTTGCACCCATTATTGCAGATGGTGCAGCATTTACAGTTACTGGGGACACCGCATTGCACCCATCAGGTAGGGTATATGATATACTTGCGACACCGCCAGATACGCCACTAACAATACCTGATGTACCTGCGATGGCTATCGCCGAATTGCTGCTACCCCAGCTGCCGCCGCCTCCATCGGATAATGATATTGTAGCTCCGGCACAAAGAGTATTCGCGCCGGAGATGGCTGTGGGCGACGGATCAACAGTTACTGCTATCGAAGCAGTACACCCTCCTGAGATAGTATATGTAATCATTGCCGTTCCTGCTGCAGCGAAGTTACTGCCAGTAACTATCCCGGAAACTGCGCCCACTGAGGCAACCGATAAATTGCCGCTGCTCCAGCTGCCTCCCGTTACAGTTTCACTCAAAGCAGTGGTGGCTCCGCCACATATTAACATAGTGCCTGTTATTGCCAGGGGCAGCGAATTTACAGTCACAATGGCAGTAGCCACACAGCCGGTAGGCAGTGCATAGGTAATTATAGCGGTGCCCGCGGCTACACCCGTCACTATGCTTGCGCTGCTCCCGATAGGTATCGGAATAGCTACACCTGTAATACTGCTGCTCCAAATTCCTCCGGACGTGATGTTGTTCAGTATCGTGGTTGCCCCTGCGCATACACTCATTGTACCTGTTGTTGCAGAGGGCAGTGGGTTTATTGTTAACGAAGCTACAGTTGCGCAGCCCGTTGCCGGTAATATATAGCTAACGGTAGAGGTGCCCATTGCAATGCTTGTTACAGCTTCCAGCGCTGCTATTTCTATCTTTTCACTGTGCTTTGTCTTTTCTGAGAAAAATTCCGAAACTGCTTTAGCTGTAACACCTGCTTTGTCTGCAATTATTTGAAATTGCCCATGAGGTATTTTTTTCCTTAATTCGCTCCTTTCCATGATATTTTTATATATTTGCGTTAATTATAAATCTTATTTTTGCTGGCAATATTAACGCAAATATAACGCATATTGCGGTATTTCAAAACTTTATTTAAAATATGCTTTTATGACATACTCTGAGAAACTTAAAGTAATTCGTAAAAAACTGAAATTAACCCAGGCAGCTATGGCTGACAATCTAGGCATTAAACAGTCCTATTACTCTGAGATTGAGCGGGGGGAGAAAGAGGTGAGCGGTAATGTTTTGAAAAATCTTTTTGAATCCAGTGATGTATCCCCGGACTGGTTTTATAATGATTCCGGCAATATTTTTATTACCGCTAATAGCAATATTAAAGCAATAAAAAATGAAGATTTAAACAAAGATTTTGTTTCTAAAATGATTCGTGAAACGAAAAATAACCCTAATTACGCAATAGCTAAAAACCTCTATTTTCAAATTTCTGGAGATCACAATCAGGATTTGAAAAACATGATAATGACTTTTAATAAATTTTTAGAAAACATAAAATTATTAATGCAATTTATTAGACAATACGATTTTATAATAGATCACCCTGCGCCTCATTTAAACATAATGTATTTACTTAATAGTAAAAGTAAAGAGGATATAGAAAATGAATTTAAGATAATGTTTTCCAACTTGCCGAAAGTATTAAGTATTATAAATAAACTAAATGGTTCATTTTCTCATTGCATTGAAGATTTGCGCAAATATGATATGAATCACGAATTAGATAAACGATACTTTGATGATATTAAAACGCTTCTTAAAGAATACAAACAGCTTCTTTCTGAAAGCAAAAAAGATGAAGCCGCAGCAAAAGAGTATGAGGCTTTAGACTTAGAAAATATATATGATCTATTAAAAAAAGACTATCCAGAAATTCAGGGCTAAGATTATTCTCATTCCCATTTAACATTTTTTTTTGTTTTTCCAATAGCAGTACCTATATTTGCGTACAAAGTTGATTGAAGCTCATTTCACAGCAATAAGCCTCACAATTAAATTTTGCAATCCACGCATACAGTATGTGTGTGAGCGTGTGTGTGTTTTATTTCTTTGTTAGAGTTATTTTTATAATAACATGCCATTTTAGCTGCTTTCAGCCATTTTACCCCCCTCAATTGTGGTCATAGTACCCCTCCATTATGCATTTTTATGGGTCATAGTGCCCCTCCATTATGCATTTTTAGCCTCAAAAACTCAAAAAAACACTCATTATTAGCTCCATTTCTATCATAGTTAGCGATCATAATAGGCCGGTTTTGCCTGTTTGCGCATAAACGCAAAAAGCCCACTGTGACAGTATTTTCATAAAAAAGTGTCACAGATAGTGTCACAAAATGTGTCACAAACTATGTCACAGGTATTTTTACCACTTCAATTACTTTAAAATCAATCACTTACAGCAGTATTATACCCATAGCCAATAATAATAATTGCACCTCATTAACTAATCAGCTAAGTATTTACAGACCTGGCACAGCCTACTAGGTCATCACAGCCACCATTTCGCTAGTTGTATCATTAAATACGCTGTAAACACCGTTAATACAGGCTTTAAATGTCGTATAATGTCCGGTATTCACACCGTAAGTAGTCATTTTCTTACCATTTCGAAGCTAAAAACAGGCATTTTCAGACATCAAATGACACCAATCGGACATTTTAATTTTTCATTTTATCCAACGATATAGCCATAC